>ERZ724504.205-NODE-205-length-33404-cov-10.803652_pt1 | contig 33404 bp, 44 predicted proteins | sample MGYA00376037_ERZ724504 | MGnify/ENA primary metagenome ERZ724504 (study PRJEB28724, sample SAMN07190888) | wastewater metagenome | isolation source: influent of sewage treatment plant in Hong Hong | place: USA: Christiansburg, Virginia | collected 2016-03-01 ... | reverse complement strand
CTATCTGGTTGTCATCGCGGGCGTGATCTTCATGTTCATGCGACTGCCAACCGCGTTCCTGCCCAGCGAAGATCAGGGCTACGTCATCTCGTTGACGCAGCTGCCTCCCGGCGCCAGCCTGGAGCGCACCAGCAAGACCGTTGCAGAACTGGAACAATTTGTACTGAGCCAGCCTGAAGTCGATCACATCGTCAGCATTCTGGGCTTCAGCTTCATGGGTCAGGGTCAGAACGTGGGCCTGGCATTCACCACGCTCAAAGACTGGACTCAACGAACCGCCCCCGGCTCGGATGCCAAGTCTTTTGCGGATCGCACCATGGGCGCCATGTCCAAGCTGCGCGATGGTTTCATCTTCACGCTGGTACCTCCGTCCATCTCTGAGCTGGGCAATAGCGATGGTTTCACCTTCCGACTGCAAGACCGCAGCGGCAAGGGTCATGCTGCACTGCTGGAGGCTCGCAACCAGCTGATTGCCAAGGCCAACCAGAGCAAGGTGCTGGCTGGCGTACGCTTTGATGGTGTGGATGACGCACCGCAATGGAAGGTCGACATCAACCGCGATGCCGTCTATGCCCAGCGCGTCAACATGAGCGATCTGGCTTCCACGCTGGCAACCGCACTGGGATCGTCCAACTCCACGGACTTCCCCAACAACGGGTTCATGCAACGCGTGACCATTCAGGCCGATGCAACTCGCCGCATGCAGCCTGAAGACGTGATGCGTTTGACCGTGCCCAACGCACAGGGCCAGCTGGTTGAGCTGTCCACAATGGTCAGCGCCAAGTGGATCAGCGGCCCCATGCAGCTGACTCGCTACAACGGCTACCCTTCTATGAGCATTACTGGTCAGGCCAAGCCCGGCTTTACCAGCGGTGATGCCATGAAGGAAATGGAACAGCTGGCCAAGGATCTGCCTGAAGGCTTCGGCTTCGAGTGGACAGGTCAGTCGCTGGACGAAAAGAAGGCAGGCTCCTCCGCCATGCTGCTCTACGCGTTCTCTATTCTGGCCGTGTTCCTGTGTCTGGCTGCCCTGTATGAAAGCTGGAGCATTCCACTGTCCGTGCTGCTTGTTGTGCCCCTGGGCGTGTTCGGCGCGGTGGCCGGTGTGCTGATGCGCGGCATGCCTAACGACATCTACTTCCAGGTGGCGCTGATTACGGTCATTGGTCTCTCGGCCAAGAACGCCATTCTGATTGTGGAGTTCGCCAAGGACCTGCATGCCGAAGGCAAAACCGCACTGGAAGCCGCACTGGAAGCGGGTCACCTGCGTTTCCGCCCTATTCTGATGACCTCGCTGGCCTTTATTCTGGGTGTGGTACCTCTGTACATCGCCTCCGGTGCCAGCGCAGCCAGCCAGAAGGAAATCGGTACCGGCGTGTTCTGGGGCATGGTGATTGGCACGCCAATCACCGTCTTCCTGGTGCCTGTGTTCTTTGTGACCGTGTTCAATCTGTTTGGCAAAAAATCCAAGCAAGACACCAACGCCAATCCCCCGGCAGCAACTTCTGCAGCACAGGGAGGCTCGCAACATGAATAAGACCTTGCTACCCGTAGCACTGGCTGGCGCGCTGCTGGCCAGCGGCTGCTCCTTCATCCCCACGCTGGATCGCCCTGCCGCCCCGGTGGCAGAGCATTTCGCTGCCGCCAATGAGCAGGCGGGCGCTACAGCGGCGGCGGATATTCCCTGGCAGCAGTTCTTTACGGACCCGCGTCTGCAGCAAGTCATCCAGCTCGCGCTGGACAACAACCGCGACCTGCGCGTGGCTGTTCTCAATATCGAGAAAGCTCAGGCCCAGTACCAGATTCAGCGTGCAGCACAGTTCCCTGAGTTCGGCGTTGCCGGCAGCGCCAGCCGCCAGCCCAGCACCATCACGGGCCGCTACGGCAACTCGTACATGGTGGGCTTGTCGATGCCCAGCTGGGAGATTGACTTCTGGGGCCGCATCGGCAGCCTCAAGCAACAAGCTCTGGCCCAGTATCTGGCGACAGAAGAAGGCCGCAAAGCCGCGCAGATCAGCCTGATTGCCAATGTCGCCAACAGCTGGCTCAACCTGCAGGCGGATGAAGAGCTGCTGGCCATTTCGCGCCGCACGCTGAGCACACGCGAGCAGTCCATCAAACTGACCAAGCTGCGCCTGGATGCAGGCGTAACTTCAGAACTTGACTACCGCCAGGCTCAGTCGCTGACCGAAAGCGCCCGCGCCACACTGGCTCTGCAAGCCGGTCAGCGCGAGCGTGACGTCAATGCCCTGACCCTGCTCGCAGGCCAGTCCCTGCCCGCCGATCTGCTGAGCAGCATGCAAGACAAACAGCTGCGCGAGCTGCCTGCGCTGGCCGATGTGCCTTCGGGCCTGCCCTCTGAGCTGCTGCTGCGCCGCCCTGACATCCGTCAGGCCGAGCAAAGCATGATTGCCGCCAACGCCAGCATTGGCGCGGCGCGCGCGCTGTTCTTCCCGAACATCTCGCTGACCGCATCGGCGGGTTTTGTGAACTCAAAAGTGTCCGACCTGTTCAGCTCTGACTCTGCCGCCTTCACCATTGCGCCATCGCTGTATCTGCCCATCTTCAACGCTGGCCGCAACCGCGCCAACCTGAAAGTGGCAGAGACCAACGAGAAAATTGCCGTGGCGCAATACGAGGGCTCCATCCAGTCGGCCTTCCGCGAAGTGTCTGACACGCTGGTGAACCGCCGCTCCCTGAAAGATCAGCTCGACGCCCAGTCGCGCCAGCTGGAAGCCGAGCAAGTTCGCTACAAGCTGTCTGACCTGCGCTACACCAACGGCGTGGCCAGCTATCTGGACTTGCTGGATGCACAGCGCTCACTGTTTGCACTGGAGCAATCCGTGGTCCAAGTGCGCTTGGCGCAGCTGCAAAACCAGGTCAACCTTTACAAGGTTCTAGGTGGCGGCTGGACTGAGCCTGTGGCCAGCAACAACGCTGCTGCCCCAGCGACGGGCACCCCATAAGCTGCAGTTTTTGCAGCCATCCACAAAGGCGTCTTCGGACGCCTTTTTTCATGGGCTGCCACAAATTGCCCAAAGTTGATCCAACTCAACTCCTTTATGCAGCGATCGTCAACCCGTATCGTCGTGCACTGGCATTCTTAACCCTCACTTCTATAATGGTTTGTTAACCCCAATCCCACGATCTCAGAGGACTTCATGAGCGAGCAACACCACGAAGAAGCCCATACCGGCCCCATCAAAAAACCAAAGCAGCTGTTGCTGGCTGTCCTCTTCTCGTTTGTGGTGCCCATTTTTGTCATCATCGGCCTGGTCAAGTTCGTGACCTCCTCAGAGACAACAGGCCCTGGCACCGGTAACCCCGAAATGGCCAAGGCCGTGCGCCTGCAAAAAGTGGGCACGATTGAGATCCGTGATGCCAACCGCCCTCTGCGCGGTGGCGAAGAAGTCTACAAATCGCAATGCGCGGCCTGCCATGCCACTGGCGTAGCCGGTGCTCCCAAATTTCAAGACACTGCAGCCTGGGGCCCTCGCCTGAAGCAAGGTCTGGACACACTGGTCCACTCAGCGCTGGCCGGCAAGGGCGCCATGGCAGCCCAAGGTGGTGGCGAGTTCAATGACACAGAGATTGCCCGCGGCGTGGTCTACATGGCCAATGCCGCTGGGGGCAGCTTCCCTGAACCCAAGCCCCCTGCCGGCGCAGAGGGTGCAGCCAGTGCTGATGCAGCACCCGCCCCTGCCGCAGCACCTGTAGCAGCCGCCGAACCCGCTGCAGCGCCCGCCACTGAAGCCGTTCCCGCAACGGCTGCGCCAGCACCAGCTGCAGCATCGAATGTAGGCAAGAGCATCTATGACACGACCTGCATGGCCTGCCACAGCAGCGGCGTGGCCGGTGCACCCAAGTTTGGCGACAAGGCGGCCTGGGCACCCTTCATCGCCAAGGGTATGGACGATATGGTGAAAAAAGCCACACAGGGCGTGGGAGCCATGCCACCCAAGGGGGGCTCTACGGCATCTGATGCAGACTTCAAGGCTGCCATCCAGTACATGGTGGACGCCGCCAAGTAAGCAGCGCCACCGCAACAAAGAAGCTCACGCTTCAAACGATAAAACCGGCCTCGAGCCGATTTTATCGTTTTTGGGCCTCTAGCGCTTGATAGATAAGCGTAAGCAGCTATCAATTTTGTATAGCAGCAGGACTCAGTACAAAACCGAACTGTTCGGGTAGCAAGGCGCTGTCCAGCACCTGGACCTCGGGCAAATCACCGCGTTCCAGCGCATTGGCGGCATCCAGCATGTCAAGGCTGTGCACCATGCCCAGGCCTTGCGGCAGAGCGAGGAAGAGTCGGCCCTGCTCATCCATCACCACCTGCTGCACCTGTGCCACTGGCAACTCCTGCCCGGTGTGGCTGTGCAGTTCCAGACCTTGCTCTGTGCAGCGCACACGCCATATCCACGGGGCAGATTCCAGCTCCACGTACACGCGCTGGGGGCCGTTCTGAAAGTACCAGCGCCCATCAGCCTCGGCCAGATAGTTGCGGGCAATGAAGTCGGCCAGCTTTTCATGGCGCAGCGCATTGCCCTTGGCACCGGGCTTACCGCTGGTAAAGGCACCACAGGCCTGCGCCTGATCGTCACGCAACCACCATTGCCCGCGTGCATCCAGGCCCAGCCAGCCACTGCAGGCGGGCACATTGGGCCACTTGGCCATGGCCTGCTTCACGATGTCATCCATTCGCTATCTCTCCTTGTTGTTCTGTTGCGGCGCGGGCAACCACTGCGCCAGCCACTGGGTCACCGCCTGCGGCATGGCCTGCACATGGGCCGGCCATGCTCCGCTGGCAAAACCTGCATGCCCGCCATGCGGCGGCTGCCACAGCTGTACCGATGCACTCACATCACTCAACGTGGGCAGACTGTGCGCAGGCACAAACGGGTCATTCAGCGCATTGAGCAGCAGCAGCGGCACAGCCACCTGTTTGAGCAAGGGCTTGGCCGATGCACGGATCCAGTAATCATCCGCGTTTTTGAAGCCATGCACCGGTGCGGTAAACACATCATCAAATTCATGCAGCGTGCGGGCGTGCAGCAGCGCGGCCTTGTCAAACACCCCCGGTGACTGCTGCCATTTACCCAGCGCCTTGGGCACCAGCGTGCGCAGAAACATGGGCGTGTAAATCCAGCGGTTCAGCCCCCGCCCCAGACTGGCGCCGCCCGCCACCAAATCGAGCGGTGCGCACACCACCGCAGCCCCTTGGATAAGCTGCGCCGCCGCCTGCTGCTGCACCCCAACCCAGCGCGCCAGTGCATTCCCGCCCAGCGATATCCCCATGGCCAGCAAGTCGCCGCCAGCGCCTTGCTGCAGCCGCCTCAAAATCCAGTCCACCTCGTCCACATCACCCGAGTGATAGGCCCGCAGCAGGCGGTTGGGCTCGCCGCTACAGCCGCGAAAATGCGGCACCGCCAGACGCCAGCCACGCTGCGCACAGGCCAGCGCTGTGGCCTTGGCATAGTGGCTGGACGATGAACCTTCCAGCCCATGAAACAGTACCAGCGTGGGCGCATTCGCAGCCACCGCGTGGCTTGAAAAATCGACATCAATAAAGTCACCATCCGGCGTATCCCAGCGCTCGCGCCGCCACGGCAGGGGCTGCGCGCCCTTTGCCTGATAGCGTGCACAGAGCGATGCCCAGATGGTCTGCACATGGCCACCGGGCTGCCACCAAGGGCCGCGGAATTGTTCAAAGCTCATACCTGCCCCAGCCAGTTCTGCAGCTCTGCCTGCAAACCATTCTTTTGCGCCGCACACCAGACCCGCTCTGGCTGCGAGACGTGAATGCCCGGCGGGCACTTAAGGAAGGAAAGAGGGAACATGTTTGCAATGCTAGCGCCACACGGCATCGGACAGAAGCACAGGTCTTGGGCGCACGTGCCAATCCCAAGCCCTTGTGCTATGGTTTCCGCATCTATTTCGTGACTGGAAACCCCCCATGAAACGCTGGCTCCTGATCATTGCGACTGCTGCCTCCATGCTCTCCCTCACGGGCTGCGGCTTTAACGACTTTCAGCGTCTGGATGAAAAATCCAAGGCCGCATGGAGCGAGGTGCTGAACCAGTACCAGCGCCGCTCGGACCTGATTCCCAACATCGTCGCCACCGTCAAGGGCGAAGCCAACTTCGAGCAAGACACGCTGACCAAGGTCATCGAGGCACGCGCCAAAGCCACATCCATTCAGGCGACGCCCGAACTCATCAACAACCCCGAAGCCTTCAACAAGTTCCAGCAGGCACAGGGCGAACTCTCAGGCGCACTGTCGCGCCTGATGGTGGTGGCAGAAAAGTATCCAGACCTGAAGGCCAATCAAGCCTTCCGCGACCTGCGCCTGACGCTGGAAGGCACAGAAAACCGCATCACCGTGGCCCGCAACGAGTACATAGGCACCGTGCAGGCCTACAACATACTGGCGCGCAGCTTCCCGACCAACATCACGGCCAAGGTGTTCGGCTACGCCGTCAAGCCCACCTTCACGGTGCAGAACGAGGCCCAGATTTCTCAGCCACCAGCTGTGGATTTTTCCAAGCCTGCGGCTCCTGCTACCGCCAAGTAAGCCATCTACACGCGCGCTCAAGGATTACATGCAAAACAAGGCTCTAGCCCTTATCCATAAAGCGCTTGCAGCTCTTGTTTTTGCATGGATTGCGCTTTTTTTTGCAGCACTGCCCGCACTGGCCCAAACAACAGTCGGCGGAGCAGGATCACAACTCAAACCCGTGCCTGAACTTTCAGGCCGGGTCATCGACCAGACCAACACTCTCAGCAGCAGCGATGTGCAAGCGCTGAGCGAAAAGCTCAAAACACTGGAAGATGAAACCGGTGCGCAAGTCGTCATCCTCATGGTCGGCAGCACTGCGCCCGAAGACATTGCCGCCTATTCCTGGCGCGTGGCCAACGACTGGAAGCTGGGGCGCAAAGACATTGGTGACGGCAGCCTCATCGTCGTCGCAAAAAACGACAGGCGCATACGCATCGAAGTGGCACGCAAGCTCGAAGGTGCGATTCCAGACATCATGGCCGGGCGCATCATCGACGAAACGATGCAGCCACACTTTCAGGCCGACGACTATGCAGGGGGACTGGGTCAGACCATAGACCAGTTGTCGCTGTTGATTCATGGCGAAAAGCTGCCTGAGCCAAGCGCACGCTCCATTCCGACGGACAACCTCACCATGATTGCCCTACTCTGGCTGCTGGGTGCACCACTGACCCGCTGGCTGCTGGGGCGCATCAAAGCATCTTTGCTCATGGGTGTGCTCAGTTGCATCTTGGTACTAGTGATTGAGCGCAGCAGCTTGCATTTTGCGCTGGGCGCTGGCGTGATTGGCTTTCTCATCACCTTGCTGGGCTTATTCAGATTGTCAGGCTTCGGTGGCAAGCGTGGCGGTGGATTTAAATCCGGGGGTGGCGGCCGCTTTGGCGGCGGCGGCGCATCAGGAGGTTGGTAATGACGTTGAGCTTTCCGACAAACCCACTGCGCAGCATGCTTGTCGCCATGCTGCTCTGGCTGAGCGCTGTCGCCACATGGGCCCAGACTCCTGCCTTGCAGCCAATCCCCCCTCTCAAAGCCAGGGTGACAGACCAGACAGCGACTTTAAGCGCGCAGCAACTCGCGGCACTGGAAGCCCAGCTCAAAGCCCTTGAAGACGAAACCGGTGCACAGGTGGCAGTGCTAATGGTTGCAACCACCGCGCCTGAAGATATTGCGGCCTACACCTGGCGTGTAGCCAGCAGCTGGAAGCTGGGGCGCAAAGACATTGGCGACGGCAGCCTCATCGTCGTGGCTAAAAACGACAGGCGCATGCGCATCGAGGTAGCGCGCAAGCTGGAAGGGGCGATTCCCGATATTCAGGCGGGCCGCATCATTGACGGTGCCATGAAGCCACGCTTTCGCGCCGATGACTATGCGGGTGGGCTCTCTGCCGCCATCGATCAGATGAGCCTGCTGATTCGCGGTGAAAAGCTGCCAGCCCCGGCGCAGCAGCAAAGCCAGAGCAGCTCCTGGTCGCCGAGCCTGGACTTTCTGCTGCCCTTGCTGTTATTCGGCTTCCCCATCGGCATTGCTATTGCCCGCTCTCTCTTTGGCCGGGGAATGGGCTCGCTGATTATGGGCGGCATCACCGGTGCTGCGGCCTATTTCATCACCACTAGCTTGCTGGTTGCGGGTGTGGCCGCTTTCATCGGGCTGATGTTTACGCTGTTGTCTAACCTCTCGCGAGGTAGCGGCGGCCCTTACATCAGCTCTGGCGGAGGAGGCAGCTGGGGTGGAGGCGGTGGTTCCAGCTCTGGAGGCGGCTTCAGCTCCGGTGGTGGTGGCAGCTTTGGTGGCGGTGGCGCCTCGGGAGATTGGTGAGATGAGCAATATTTTCCATCGACTTGCACGTCTGGTGCGCCATCGCTGGGCCGAGCAGCATTTGCGCAAGTCCCTGCCCGCCTCCACCCTGCGCGAGCTAGAGCTGCTGATTGCCAAAAGCGAGCTGGGCCACAGCGGCCAGGTACGCATTTGCGTTGAAGCGGGCCTGCCCTGGAGCTATATCTGGCGTGATGCCACGGCCCGCCAGCGGGCACTGTCGCAGTTTGCCAAACTCCATGTCTGGGATACCGAGCACAACAACGGTGCCCTCATCTATTTGCTGCTGGCCGACCACGCCATCGAAATCGTCGCCGACCGCGCGCTGGACCGCACCATGAGTGCCGAGCAATGGCAGACCCTGATCAGCGATATGCAATCGGCCTTCAAGGGCGGGCATTTCCACGTGGGGCTGGTCACGGCGCTGGAACGGGTCAGCCGCCAGCTGCAGACGCACTTTCCGCGCAAGTCCAACCATCTCGCTGACTCACGCAATCTGCCCGATGCTCCGGTGGTCGAGCGCCACCTGCCGCACCGGGATCGCTAAGAGCCACAAAGATTCAAACTTCATAGCTGCCAGCGCTTATTTATCAGGCGGTAGAAGCTAAAAAATTGTTCAACCCAGCACATGCTGCCCATAAGGCGAACACAGCCACAGCACGGCCGCCACATTGATCAGCACCATGAGCCAGAACTCCTGCTGAAAACGGGTCTTGCTGCTTTTATGGCGCAGCCACTGCTGAGCCAGCAAAGCACCAGGCCAGCCGCCCACCAGCGCCATGGTCTGCAGTGTTTTCTCTGGCGTGCGCCACTGGCCCTTCTGTGCAGACCACTTGTCTTGCCAGTAAGCCATGAAGGTCAGCACGCTCAAACCCGCATACACCAACCAGATGAAACGTGGCACGCTCCAGATGACGGCTGCGGTCAGCATCAAGATCAACCACAACAGCAGCACGCCGTAGCTGAAACGGCTGGAGGCGTGCCAGCCCTGAGGCACTCTGGCGTCTGAACGAGATGCGGGGCGAGTGCTACGCGGCGCGGCCTTGGGTACAGCGGCAGCCGGACTGGTAGCGCGCCACGCAACCTTGAGCGCACGTTTTCTGCCCTGCTCCATACCCACGGCAAACTCCAGCCGCAGGCCGGGCCTGGGCCGCTGCTCGGCCGAAGGGCGAGGCTCAAAAGCGCTGATGTGTACAAACAGGCGCTCGCCGCCGCCATCGGCCTCAATCCAGCCAAAGCCACGGTCATCGTTCCACTGGCTCAAAGTGCCGCCATGGCGCATGTCTCTCATGTTTTTCCTTTGTTGTTTTTGCCGTACTGAATTCAGCGCCATCGTCAGAAGGCTGGCTTGTACTTCACAGAATCAAGTCAAGAAGCCCTGTGCCTGTGTTAGTTTCAGGGCAGTCGTCTCTTTTAAGAAAGCACATTGCATGAAGAAATCCTTGTTCTCTCTGGCCATCGTCAGCGCCGCCTTTGCGCTCAGCGCCTGCTCCTCCATAAGCCCCAAGGGCGCGGAAGCACCAGCCGCATATGACTACGCTTTGAGCTGCAAGCTCAAGGAAGATGACCCGAAGAAGTGCGAAGCCCAGATACGCGCCCTCTGCGATGACCCCAGCAAAGCCGTAGTGCGCAAGTCACGCCATGTGGATCCCGTGGACAACTCTGTGGTCTACGCCTACCAGGCTGCTTGCAACGGCTAATTCACACAGCTGCTACCTGAATTCTTGATATTTTCGAGCTCTAGCCCGCATATATAAAGCGCTACGCGCTTCAATATCAAGAGCAAACAAGCATAAAAAAAGCCACCGCATGCGGTGGCTTTTTTGTGCCGATGCTCTATGCCCGAAGGCACGCACATCAACGCTTCTGACGGAACTTGCGCAGAGCCGCCACTTGGGCTGCCAGCACGGCCAGTTCGGACTGAGCCTTGGCCAGGTCCAGTTCGCTCTTGGCGTTCTTCAGAGCTTCTTCTGCCGAGGCCTTGGCCGCGTTGGCCTTTTCCTCGTCCAGATCCTTGCCGCGGATAGCGGTGTCGGACAGCACGGTCACGCAGTTGGGTTGCACTTCCAAAATGCCACCGGCCACGAAGACAAATTCTTCGCTGCCATCAGGCATTTCGATGCGCACCGAACCCGGCTTGATGCGGGTGATCAGCGGTGTGTGGCGGGGAAAAATGCCCAGCTCGCCCGATTCACCGGGCAAAGCGACAAAACGCGCCTCACCGGAGAAGATGGACTCTTCGGCACTGACCACATCAACGTGGATGGTGTTCATCTTTGCTCCTAGAAAAGGTTAAAACTGGTCCTAAAACCGACACACCCCAAGCAAGGGCCGCCCCCGCAACGAGGGCGTCGTCCCCTTCCTGAAAGAGAGGGGGAAGCGGCGAAAGCCGCTCAGGGTGTGAAGGCTAGTTAGGCTGCCAGCTTCTTGGCCTTCTCAAAGGCTTCGTCGATGGTACCAACCATGTAGAAAGCCTGTTCGGGCAGGTGGTCGGCTTCGCCAGCCACAATCATCTTGAAACCACGGATGGTTTCAGCCAGCGACACGTACTTACCGGGGGCGCCAGTAAACACTTCGGCCACGTGGAAAGGCTGTGACAGGAAACGCTGAATCTTACGAGCGCGGGACACAACCAGCTTATCTTCAGGAGCCAGCTCGTCCATACCCAGAATCGCGATGATGTCGCGCAGTTCCTTGTAGCGCTGCAGCGTACCTTGCACTTGGCGAGCCACCTTGTAGTGCTCTTCACCAACCACTTGAGGGTCCAGCTGACGGCTTGTGGAATCCAGAGGATCCACCGCAGGGTAGATACCCAGCGAAGCGATGTCACGGGACAACACAACGGTGGAGTCCAAGTGAGCAAAGGTCGTAGCAGGCGAAGGATCGGTCAAGTCATCGGCAGGCACGTAAACGGCCTGGATGGAAGTGATCGAGCCCACCTTGGTCGAGGTAATACGCTCTTGCAGACGGCCCATTTCTTCAGCCAGCGTAGGCTGGTAGCCCACGGCGGAAGGCATACGGCCCAGCAGAGCGGACACTTCGGTACCGGCCAATGTGTAGCGGTAGATGTTGTCCACGAAGAACAGCACGTCCTTACCTTCGTCACGGAAGGCTTCGGCCATGGTCAGACCGGTCAGCGCAACGCGCAGACGGTTGCCTGGTGGCTCGTTCATCTGGCCGTAAACCATGGCCACTTTGGATTCGTTCAGGTTGGCTTGGTTCACGACGCCAGCATCCGACATTTCGTGATAGAAGTCATTACCTTCACGGGTACGTTCGCCCACACCAGCAAACACCGACAGACCACCGTGGCCCTTGGCGATGTTGTTGATGAGTTCCATCATGTTCACGGTCTTGCCCACACCGGCGCCACCGAACAGACCCACCTTGCCGCCCTTGGCGAAAGGAGAGATCAAGTCGATCACCTTGATGCCGGTTTCCAGCAGTTCCTGCGAAGGCGACAGTTCGTCGTACGCAGGAGCCTTGCGGTGGATAGGGGCCGTCAGAGTCTGGTCCACAGGACCGCGCTCGTCGATAGGCGCACCCAGCACGTCCATGATGCGACCCAGAGTCGCCTTGCCCACTGGCACGGTGATAGCCTTGCCGGTGTTGGTCACCATCAGACCGCGCTTGAGGCCGTCCGAAGAACCCAGGGCAATGGTACGCACCACGCCGTCGCCCAGCTGTTGCTGAACTTCCAGGGTCAGGGCTGTGCCTTCCAGCTTCAAGGCGTCATACACCTTGGGCACCTGGCCGTGGGCAAACTCCACGTCCACCACGGCGCCGATACATTGAACAATCTTGCCTTGTACTTGAGCCATTTTTTGCTCCAATCTGTTTGTTCGTTAAAGCCGTTTACACAGCGGCTGCGCCTGCCACGATTTCCGACAACTCGGTCGTAATCGCTGCCTGACGCGTCTTGTTGTAGATCAGCTTCAACTCGCCAATGACACTACCTGCGTTGTCGGTCGCGGCCTTCATAGCCACCATGCGCGCCGATTGCTCGGACGCCATGTTTTCCGCAACGGCCTGGTACACGAGGGACTCTACGTAACGAACCAGCAGTTCGTCGATGACGGTTTGAGCGTCAGGCTCGTAGATGTATTCCCAAGCAGTACCGGTCTTCTCGGCTTGCATCTTGTCGGACGACAGGGGGAGCAGCTGCTCCACCACCGACTCCTGCTTCATGGTGTTGATGAACTTGGTGTACGAGAGGTACACCGCGCTCAGCTTGCCTTCAGCATATTGGTCCAGCAACACCTTGACAGGCCCAATGAGCTTGTCGAGATGAGGCGTGTCGCCCAGGCCTGTAGCGTGGGAGACCACCTTGGCGCCGATTCGGTTCAGGAAACCCATTCCCTTGCCGCCAATGGCCACTGCCTCTGTCGCAATGCCCGCATCCTGCATTTCGCGCAACTTGTTGGTGACGATACGCAACACGTTCGTGTTCATACCGCCGCACAAACCCTTGTCGGTCGTCACTACGATGACGCCGACTTTTTTGGCATCGTTCACTTGCATGAACGGATGCACATATTCAGGGTTGGCTTCGCCAAGATGGGCTGCAATGTTGCGGATTTTTTCGCTGTATGGACGGGCTGCCAGCATCCGTTCCTGCGCCTTGCGCATTTTGGATGCAGCAACCATTTCCATGGCTTTGGTGATCTTTTTGGTGTTTTCCACCGATTTGATCTTGCCGCGTATTTCCTTACCTGCTGCCATGATGACTCCTCGCCAGTTTTAAGCGAAGGACTTCTTGAATGCAGTAATGGCTGCAGTCAGTTCAGCTTCGTCCTTGCCTTCCTTGTCGAAAGCACGCTTTTCGTTCAGACGGTCGAGCAAGGCGCTGTAGCTAGTCTTCAGCAGCTGATGCAGACCAGCTTCAAAAGGCAGAACTTGCTTGACTTCGATGTCGTCCATGAAGCCCTTGTTCACTGCGAACAGCGAAGAGGCCATCAGAGCGGTCGACAGGGGCGAGTACTGAGCTTGCTTGAGCAATTCAGTCACACGAGCACCACGGTCCAGTTGCTGGCGAGTCGCTGTGTCCAGATCGGAAGCGAACTGCGCGAAAGCAGCCAGTTCACGGTACTGTGCCAGGTCGGTACGGATACCGCCGGACAGGCCCTTCACAACCTTGGTCTGAGCAGCACCACCCACGCGGGACACCGAGATACCGGCGTTAATAGCGGGACGCACACCTGCGTTGAACAGGCTGGTTTCCAAGAAGATCTGGCCGTCAGTAATCGAAATCACGTTCGTAGGAACGAAAGCGGACACGTCGCCAGCTTGTGTTTCGATGATAGGCAGAGCTGTCAGGGAACCGGTCTTGCCCTTGACTTCACCCTTGGTGAAGGCTTCGACGTAGTCGGCGTTCACGCGAGCGGCACGCTCCAGCAGGCGGCTGTGGAGATAGAACACGTCGCCGGGGAAAGCTTCACGGCCTGGTGGGCGGCGCAGCAGCAGCGAAACCTGACGGTAAGCCACAGCTTGCTTGGACAGATCGTCATAAACGATCAGTGCATCTTCACCGCGGTCACGGAAATATTCGCCCATCGTGCAGCCAGAGTAGGCAGACACGTACTGCATCGCAGCAGATTCAGAAGCGGTAGCAGCCACGACGATGGTGTAGTCCATCGCGCCAGCTTGTTCCAGCGAGCGCACGACGTTCTTGATCGAAGAAGCCTTCTGACCAATAGCCACGTACACGCAGGTAACGCCTTGACCCTTTTGGTTGATGATGGCGTCGATAGCGACGGCCGTCTTACCAGTCTGGCGGTCACCAATGATCAGCTCGCGCTGACCACGACCCACGGGAACCATGGAGTCGATGGACTTGATACCAGTTTGCAGAGGCTGATCCACGGATTGACGTGCGATCACACCAGGAGCAACCTTTTCGATCACGTCCGTCATCTTGGCGTTGATGGGGCCCTTGCCGTCGATAGGCTGACCCAGAGCATTCACCACGCGGCCGATCAGTTCAGGACCGACTGGAACTTCCAGAATACGGCCGGTGCACTTGACGGTGTTGCCTTCTGCGATGTGCTCGTAAGCACCCAGAATCACGGCGCCGACGGAGTCGCGCTCCAGATTCAGAGCCAGACCAAAAGTGGGCTGACCATCAGCGGCTGCTGGGAATTCCAGCATTTCGCCAGCCATCACGTCCGACAGGCCGTGCACACGCACGATACCGTCGGTCACCGACACCACGGTGCCTTGGTTACGGACGTCAGTGCTAGCAGCCAGACCTTCGATGCGACTCTTGATCAGTTCAGAAATTTCTGCGGGATTGAGTTGCATGACTCTTTCCTTCTTTCTTGTGTGTTAGCCGAGACCTCAAGCGCATTACGCGGTGAGGGCCGCTTTCATTTGTTCCAGACGGGCCTTGACGGAGGTGTCCAGCACCTCGTCGCCCACCACGACGCGAACGCCACCGATCAGCGATTCATCGAGCTTCACGGTGAGATTCAGCTTGCGGCCAAAGCGCTTATTCAGCGTGGCGCCAAGCTCGGCCAGCGCTGCATCCTCAATGGGGAAAGCGCTGTACACCACGGCATCCGAAGAGCCGCTCTTGCTGTTCACGAGGCTGCGGAACTGAGCTGCCACTTCGGGCAGCACGTCCAGACGGCCGTTTTCGAGGGCCACACGCAGAAAATTGCGTGCAGTCTCAGGCAATGCAGACTTGGCCACACCCGTAATGAGATCAAACACTTGCGTGCCGCTCACATTCGGGTTACCGGCCAATTGGCGCAATTGCGGATTAGCGGCAATCGCCGCCAATTCCTCCACCCAAGCGACAGTGCTGTTCAAATCCGCACCTTGATCGGTGCAGGCTTTGAACAATGCTTCAGCGTAAGGGCGGGCAATGGTGGCGAGTTCTGCCATTTCGTTGCTTCCTTACAGCTCTGTCTTCAGGCGGTTCAGCAGATCAGCATGGACACCGGCATTGACTTCCTTTTGAAGGATCTGCTCGGCACCCTTTACAGCCAGCACTGCCACTTGCTCACGCAGGGCTTCACGGGCAGCAATGGCTTGCTGTTCGGCTTCGGCGCGAGCAGCAGCAACAATCTTGTTGCCTTCCTCTGTCGCACGGGCCTTGGCTTCGTCGATGATGGCTTGGCCACGGCTTTCAGCGTCCGCAAGACGCGACGCCGTTTCATTGCGCGTTTGGGCCAATTCCTGCTCGACACGCTTGTTGACAGCGGTCAATTCAGTTTTGGCTTTGTCAGCAGCAGCGAGGCCATCGGCGATTTTCTGGGCTCGCTCATCCAAAGCTTTCGCGATCGGGGGCCACACGAATTTCATCGTGAAGATCACCAGGATCAGGAAAACAATGCACTGAACGAACAGGGTCGCGTTGATACTCACGGCAACACCTTTCTATTGAGTGTTGAACGGCGAGCGATTAAGCGACGAAGGGGTTGGCGAAAGCGAACAGCAGAGCGATAGCCACGCCGATCAGGAACGCAGCATCGATCAGGCCGGCCAAGATGAACATCTTGGTTTGCAGTTCGTTGATCAGCTCAGGCTGGCGAGCCGAAGATTCCAGGAACTTGCCACCCATCAGAGCGATACCGATAGAAGCACCGATGGCTCCCAGACCGACGATGAAAGCGCAAGCCAGAGCGACCAAGCCGTTAATGTTTTCCATGATGATTCCTTAAGTAAGCGAAAGTGAAAGTGAAAAGGGAAACCTAGAGGGTTTAGTGAGCCTCATGCGCCTGGCCGAGATAAATCAGCGTCAGCATCATGAAGATAAAGGCCTGCAGGGTGATGATCAGAATGTGGAAAATCGCCCAGAGGGAACCGGCAATGATGTGGCCCAAAGGCAGCAACACACCGGACAGCGACATGGCGGCAGCACCACCCATGAGCGCAATCAGCATGAACACGAGCTCACCCGCGTACATATTGCCAAACAGTCGCATACCGTGCGAAACCGTCTTGGCAAGGTATTCAATGATCTGCATGCTGAAGTTCACAATAGCCATGGGAACAGCCAGCAGAGGATTCTTGGGCATGCCGAAAGGTGCAGAGACCAGCTCGTGAGCCCAGCCGGCTGCGCCCTTGATCTTCACCGAGTACCAGAAGCACATCAGCAGCACAGCCAGAGCCAGGCCCAGAGTGGTGGACAGGTCAGCAGTAGGCACAACACGCATGTAAGCGTGCGAGTCGCCCTGAGACACTTGCCACAGCACGGGCAGCAGGTCCACAGGCAGCATGTCCATGGCGTTCATGAAGAAGATCCACACAAACACAGTCAGCGCCAGAGGGGCGATGAATTTGCGCGATTCAGCGTTCTTGATGTTGGCCTTGGCCTGGGTATCAACCATCTCGACCAGCATTTCAACGGCAGCCTGGAAGCGACCGGGAACGCCAGAGGTTGCCTTGCGAGCAGCCATCCACAGAATGAACAGGCCAATAACGCCGCAAGCAGCCGCGACTACGATGGAGTCGAGGTTGATAACAGAGAAATCAACAATTGATGTCTGCTTGATGTTCTGCAGGTGTTGCAAGTGGTGAACGATGTATTCACTTGCAGTTGGGGCGTGCGCATCAGCGGCCATCGTCAACTCTCTTCTTAAGCTTCAGTTTTTCGGACACCGGATCGCACCAAAAAGGCAATCCAATACGTTTTCATTACAACAATCAAGCCGACCAGCAATGCCAGCCAGCTCAGGTTTGGAACCAGCTTGGGTGCAGCGACCAACATCGCAATACAGAGCACCAGCTTCACCAACTCCCAACCAAAAATTCTTGCCATCGCAGCTCCGGAACTATCCGGCTGCTGCTTAGCCAAAGCTCTTGCAAACAGTGCTGTGGGCACTAACGCTGCCAAAGCTCCATAGCCCGCCGACCAACCCACAGATGCTCGCCCCGTAACCAGCCAGGAAAGCAAGGTCACGACAACAGCTGCTATGGCCTGGACCACCACAATGCGCCAGACCGAAACCTGCGGAAAGCGCGAGCGCCAGACCGAAGCTTCTTGAGCAGTGAGGGGCTTGAAATCCTCAACTTCGTCCTCATCATCGAAATCAGCGGGCATGTTTGTCATGTTTTCTTTCACACCGCTGACCGAGCAAGAACCAGAAAAGACTTTTTACACAGCCTCTGATTATAAGTAAAAACCCCGCCACGAGGTAAGGGTTGATACCGTCATGCGTGAAAGGTCTTTTGCACGACCTCAGGGTTGTCGCTAGCAGGCAACATTTTGCAACCCTGCTTCGCAGCGGCGCGAGTTTGCCTGAGTCGGAATACCTGATTACCCTGAATTGTCAGCCTCTCGCTGGGGCCTTTGCCATTTTTCAAGAGGCCCACGCCCCGCCGATTAGGCCCACGCGCGCGAAGCTGTCAGGCGTGGCGCACAATCTTTTGTATGTACTGGCCGTTTTGAGCGGCTTTTTTTCATCCCAGCCCAAGGATTACTCATGAGCGACACACCAAACACCTCTGCCGCCAACGAGAACGCTCAACCAGAAGACCCACGCAAGGATTCGCTGATTGAGTATCCGAGCCAGTTCCCCATCAAGGTCATGGGCGTCAAGAACGAGCATCTGGTGCATGAAATTACCCTGATCGCCAAGAAGTTCGACCCCAGCTACGACCCCTCCACCATTGAGCTGCGCCCGAGCTCTGGCGGCAACTACCTGGGCATCACCATCACCATCACGGCCACCAGCCGTGAGCAGCTGGACGACACCTACCGCGCACTGACCGCTCACCCGCTGGTGAAAGTTGTGCTGTGAGCGACTGCGAGACGACGGCATTGCTCCCGCCAGAACCCATGGACCTGCGCCTTCTGGGCCGCACGGGCTATGAGGCCTGCGTGGTGGCCATGCAGGAGTTCACACGCAGCCGCGATGCGGACACGCGTGATGAGCTATGGATTTGTGAGCACTCACCGCACTTCACGCAAGGGCTGGCTGGTAAAACTGAGAATGTTCTGAACGCGGGCGATATTCCTGTGGTCGCGACCAATCGCGGTGGGCAGGTCACGTATCACGGCCCCGGACAAGTGGTTGCCTACCCTCTGCTCGATCTGCAGCGTATGGGCTACTTCGTCAAAGAATATGTGTACCGGCTTGAAGACGCCGTTATCCGCACGCTGGACCACTTCGGCGTCACCGGTCATCGCGTGACCGGAGCACCCGGCATTTATGTCCGCCTTCAAGACCCGCGCAGCCACGCCATGCTGGAGCAACGCCCCCAGCACCGCGAGGCGGGCAGCCCTGCGCCAGAGCCGCATTTCGACGGTCTGGGCAAGATTGCAGCCCTGGGCATCAAGGTCAGCCGTCACAGCACCTACCACGGCGTCGCGCTGAATGTAAACATGGATTTGGAACCCTACGGGCGAATCAATCCTTGCGGATATGCAGGACTGAAGACCGTGGATCTTTCTACAATCGGCGTACAGACAACCTGGGACGAGGCAGCACATGTACTGGGTCGCCAACTGAAGGCGCGTCTCTCTCCCTGAAGGCAAGATCATGAGCACCAATGAAGTCGTGCGCGAAGCGCAATCCCAAGCTGATTACAACCCGCTGGCCAAGCAAAAGGCGGCAGCCAAGCTTTCGCGCATCCCCGTCAAAGTCGAGCACGCCGAAGTGCTGAAAAAGCCCGACTGGATTCGCGTCAAGGCAGGCAGCCCCACCACGCGCTTCTATGAAATCAAGGACATCCTGCGCAAGAACAATTTGCACACCGTCTGCGAAGAAGCCAGCTGCCCCAATATCGGCGAATGCTTTGGCAAGGGAACGGCCACTTTCATGATCATGGGCGACAAGTGCACGCGTCGCTGCCCGTTCTGCGACGTGGGCCATGGCCGTCCTGACCCGCTGGATGTCAACGAGCCGCTGAACCTGGCCCGCACCATTGCTGCGCTGCGCCTGAAGTACGTGGTGATCACCAGCGTGGACCGCGATGACCTGCGCGATGGCGGCTCCGGCCACTTTGTGGAGTGCATCAAGAACATTCGTGAACTCTCACCCGAGACACAGATCGAAATTTTGGTGCCCGACTTCCGCGGCCGCGACGACCGTGCGCTGGAAATCCTCAAGTCGGCCCCGCCCGATGTGATGAACCACAACCTGGAAACCGCGCCGCGCCTGTACAAGGAAGCACGTCCCGGCTCGGACTACCAGTTCTCGCTGAACCTCTTGAAGAAGTTCAAGGAACTGCACCCCGATGTGCCGACCAAGAGCGGCATCATGGTGGGTCTGGGTGAGACGGACGAGGAAATCCTGCAGGTAATGCGCGACATGCGAGCGCACAACATCAACATGCTGACCATTGGCCAGTATTTGTCGCCCACCAACAGCCACTTGCCCGTGCGCCGTTACGTGCATCCCGACACCTTCAAGATGTTCGAGGAAGAGGCCTACAAAATGGGCTTCACCCACGCCGCCGTGGGCGCCATGGTGCGATCGAGCTACCACGCAGACCAGCAAGCGCACGCCGCTGGCGTTTAAGCGCTGATGGAGTCACAAAAGCAGCCCTTGCGGCTGCTTTTTTCATGCCTGTTAACGATGACAAGCATCAAGATACGAACAAAAATAAAGCTCCTTAAAAGGAGCTTGTTGCGCTTGATAACTATGGGTTTAGTGATTCATTCAGAGTGAAGTCAATGAACTGCTTGCGCCAACAGCTATGACTTTTGAAGAATCACCAGAGTTAACACCGTGAAAAAACGCCTGGCTAACCGGCAAACCGCTGGCTGGCAAAAACGACTGTGAGCTGAACAAGCCCGACGAGTCGCCCCACGATGAAACTGAGCCATGTAGCGCGGGAGCCCCACCAGAGATCTGCGCTACATGCTGGAATGCATCGTAACATCAAATGAGAATCAATCTCATATAAACCATAAAAAATGCCGGCTTTTGCACCGGCATTCTCTGACCGCCTTCAATTCCAGCCAACTGAGGTGGAATGCCTCATGTTGCCAGCCTCAGTGGGCCATCATCTGCGCAGGATTGTCGCTGTCGAGCACCTCATTCGCCCAGGGCGTGAGTTTGCAGGAATCTGCTCGCAAAATTTCCTGTTTGACGGCCAGAATCTGCGCGGGATGCATGGAAAAACTGCGCAGCCCCAGCCCCAGCAGCAGCCGGGTCATGCTCAGGTCGCCTGCCATTTCCCCGCACACGCAAACCTCTTTGCCTGCGGCATTGGCCGCGGCAATCACCTCTGCCACCAACCGCAGCACGGCGGGGTGCATGGGGTCGTAGAGATGGGCGACAGCTTCATCGGCACGGTCAATCGCCAGCGTGTACTGGATCAAGTCGTTGGTGCCGATCGACAGAAAGTCGAAGTATTTGAGGAAGCTGCGCACCGTCAGGGCTGCAGCCGGTATCTCAATCATGGCGCCCAGCTTGACCTTGCCGTAAGCAAGCCCGCGCGTATCCAGCTCCGCCTGCGCCTGGCGCAGCTGGGCCAGGGTTTGCTCAATCTCGCTGCGGTGCGCAAGCATGGGGAAAAGCAGCTTCACAGGCCCATGCACTGCAGCACGCAAGATAGCGCGTAGCTGGGTGCGGAACATCACGGGGTCGGCAAGACTCCAGCGAATGGCGCGCAGGCCCAGTGCGGGGTTGAGGTAGTAGTCCTTGGGTTGGGCCTTGTCCAGCGGTTTGTCGGCCCCCACGTCCAGCGTCCGAATGGTGACGGGCATGCCCTGCATGCTGCTGATCACCTCGCAGTAGGCGCGGTATTGCTCTTCTTCGCCTGGCAGGTTGCCGCTGCGGCCCATGAACAGAAATTCGGTACGAAACAAACCCACGCCCACCGCTCCGGCACGCACGGCAGCTGCGCCATCGCTGGGCTGCTCGATATTGGCCAGCAGCTCCACCCTTTGCCCATCCATGGTGAGCGATGGGGTAAAGCGCAGGCGCGCCAGGCGTTCGCGCTCCAGCTCGCTCTGGCGCTGGCGAAAGCTGTACTCCTCAAGAATGATGGGCGTGGGATCAACGATGACCACGCCTTCATTGCCATCAATGATGACCCAGTCGTCCTGGCGAATCAGCTGACTGGCCGCACGCGCGCCGACCACGGCTGGTATATCCATGCTGCGCGCCACAATCGCGGTGTGGCTGGTCTTGCCGCCCACGGCAGTGATGAAGCCCGCAAACACCTTGCTTTTGAACTGCAGCATGTCGGCCGGCGACAAGTCCTGGGCCACCAGCACCAGGGGCGAGTCGCTCATGCCATCCAGTTGCTGCTGGGGTTCGTTGCTGTCGCTGCCATTTCCGCTATCGCTGTTGTCGCTCTTGCCGGCCCTGCCATGCGACGCCGGCGCACTCACCGGGCTGGGCGCACCCTTCATATGGCGCAAGATGCGCTCCACCACCTGCTCCAGATCGGCCTTGCGTTCACGCAGGTACTCGTCATCCATCTCGTCGAACTGGCGCGAGATGATTTCCAGCTGCGTGGTCAACGCCCATTCGGCGTTGTAGAGACGGTCTGAGATCCAGTTGCGAATGGCTTCGCCCAGCGCCTGGTCCTGCAGCAGCATCAAATGCACTTCCAGCAACGCGTCCAGCTCGCCTGGTGCGTCCTTGGGCACTTCTTCCTGCAGGCGGCGAAGTTCATCAATCACTGCATTGCGCGCCGTGCGGGCACGCTGAATCTCAGCCTCCACCTGATCTGGGCGAATAAAGTAGTGGACCACCTCCATTCGACTGGAGGCCACAACGACCGCACGCCCAATGGCAATACCTCGGGAAACAGCCAAACCGTGGATGGCAAATGTCATAGCGAATGCCCTTTCGCGAATCTCGCGATTGCTTTTTGCTTGCTTCTTGCTCTTATTTTTGCAGCATGCAGCGCTGATTCCTACTGCATCACAGCACGAAAGTAGCTCTACCCTACAGTTAGCAGGGGGCCCCTGCTATCAAAAGAACTTATCGTTCAGCCGCACCCTGCGCGGTCAATCGACTGTACAGGGGCTGCAGCGTTTACTGGCCTTCGCCAAACTTGTCATTGATGAGCGCGACCAGCGCGTCCATCGCTTCTTGCTCCTGCTCGCCATCCGTTTCCATCTCCAGCTCAGAGCCAATGCCGGCGGCCAGCATCATCACACCCATGATGCTTTTGGCATTGATGCGGCGCTCGCCCTTGGTCAACCAGACCTCGCAGGGATAACTACCTGCCAGCTTGGTGAGCTTGGCCGATGCACGGGCGTGCAAGCCCAATTTATTGCTGATGGTGATGTTGGTCTTGATCATTGGAAGTTCGTGCGCTTTGATTTTGTCTTGAACTGCTGGCGACCTGCATCACGCCCTGACTGCCGCCCACCATGGCGCGGGAGACCAGGGCATCGAGTGACTCGTGCCGGTAACCGATAGAGCGCAAAAGCATGGGCAGGTTCACACCCGCCACCAGCCTTGCCTGCAACAAACCCGTCAGGCGCTGGGCGACGTTGCAAGGCGTAGCCCCGAACAGATCGGTCAGCACCAGTGTGGGAGCCTCCAGCCCGCCATGCGCTACCAGCATGGCCAGAGCACGCTCCAGCGTAGCTTCGGGGGCCTCTGCTGAAGGCACATCCAGAGCCAGCACGTCGTCAGCGCTATCTGCAAACACGTGCAAAGCGCATTCGCGCAATGCAGCGGCCAGAGGAGCGTGAGTGAGCAATAGGATGCGCGTGGTCATGTGGTCACAGTTCTTAATAGCAAATTATGGCGCGTTGGCGTCGCAAACAAGGCCAATGGGCAGTTGAAGAGCAAAGGTCATGATCTGAATACACCTCTTATTGCAGTTGCAGGCCTGAGAAAAACATCTCCGCCTCTGCAGGCCGGGCCTTGCTGCCATAAATCACCGCGTGATAAACCCGTGCGCCAGCGCCCTCCAGCCGGGCAAACCACAGGCCATGAGCCACCACTTTCTGCCCCTTGGCGCTGATGCCCTCAAACGTCATGCGCTGGGATTGCGGCAGGTTCAGCGCCCCCTTAGGGACCCAGAGCCCGTCGCCCCTGGCGTTGAGCTTTGTGGCAGCACTTGTTGCGCCACCTTCAGGCCTCAGTTGCGCCAGCACCGCCTGCTGCCAGTACATCAACGCTTCTGCAGCGCGGGAAGGCTCGGTCACCGCAAAGCTCGAAACCGCATAGGTCGCGCCCTGCGCCTCGCAACCCAGGACCGACATCTGCACCTGACCCAAACCCAGCTCCACCGGGCGGCTGGCCGTCTGCGGGTCGCAAGGCAGCAGCACTTGCAGTGGCGCATCTTTGAGCTGCGCCGTGCGCCAGTTCAGCGCAGGACTACAGGCGACCAGCAGCCCACCCGTGGCAAGCACCGCAGCAACCCAAAGTCCTGTTTTCTTCATGACCCATTATCAACAGCCGCATGAGGGCGGTTTGCCCTGCAAAGCTAGGGATGACCCGTGGGTTAAGCAGTAAAAACTGAACTTTGCCGTTGGTTTAGACACCAATCCATAAAATCAGCAAGGTGCTGATGTTTTGTGCACAATTCATCACTATGGCAAGCAAACATTGGATCGCAGGCGTCGTGGCCGCCGCCGTCATTGGCGTCGGAGCTTTGGTGTATTCGAACGCAGGGCAGACCACGGCCCCTCAATCCACTTTCGTACTGCTGGATGGCAGCCAGAAGACTACCAACGACCTCAAGGGCAAGGTGACACTGGTGAACTTCTGGGCGACCAGTTGCACGACCTGTGTGGCCGAGATGCCCCAGATCATCAGCACCTACCAAAAGTATCAGGACAAGGGCTTTGACACACTGGCCGTGGCCATGAGCTACGACCCGCCCAGCTATGTCGTGAACTTTGTCGAATCCCGCAAACTGCCTTTCCAAGTGGCACTGGACAACACCGGCAGCGTGGCCAAGGCCTGGGGCGATGTGAAGCTCACCCCCAGCACCTTCATCGTCAACAAGCGCGGCGAGATTGTGAAGAGCTATATCGGTGCACCCGACTTTGTGGAACTCCACAAGCTCATCGAAAAACTGCTGGCTGAGCCCGCCAGCGTCTGAGCCTCGACGTCCAAAAAACATAGCTGCTTGCGCTATTACCTGCTTGATCTCAGAGTGAAATTGCTCTGAAATCCGATATAGACAAGCGCAAGAAGCTCACAAAAAAACCGGCAATGCCGGTTTTTTTGTGACTGCCCGATAGAGGGTCAGAGATTACTTGTTGCGGAAGCTATCGTGGCAGCTCTTGCAGCTGTTCGCTGCAGGGCCAAAGGCGGTCTTGAGGTTATCCAGATTGCCCGTCTTGGCTGCGGCGTTGAGCTTGACGACTTCTGCCTCCATCTTGCCGCTCAGGTCATGGAACTTGGCCTGCTCCTTCCACACTTCAGGCTTGGCCTTGCCGCCTTCGGTGCCTGCGCCAAAGCCAGCCCATGGCAGCTTGGACATAAAGGCGACGACTTCCGCGCTTTCCTGAGCGCTCTTGGCATCAAAAGGAATCTTGCCATTGGCCATGGCGCCCAGGCGGCTGAAGTGCGTACCCAGCACGCTCAATGCGCTCTGCCGGTACTTGATGGCGTCTTCGGATTTGGCAAATTGCGCCGAAGCAGGCAAGGCCGCGGTGGCAACCACAGCGGCCAGAGCCAGGGAGGAGAAAGCTTTCATCGGGTTATCCTTTCTTGGTTCAACAACATGCCGCAAGCGGCTGCCCGAGCAGTATGGCAGAGGCCGATGAAAGCGCGCACTGCGCCTCAGACGGGGTTTCCCACCCAGCAGGGCACAATGCCTGTGCCTATCAGCCCTGAATAAAACCATGACACAGCCCACAACACCTGCCGCTGCCCCACCCCATAAAGTACGCATCTGGGATCTGCCAACCCGCCTGTTTCACTGGCTACTAGCAGCGTGCATCGTGGCCCTGGTGATCACCGCCAAGATGGGCGGCAATGCCATGAACTGGCATTTGATATTGGGTCAGGTCGTTCTAGCTTTGCTGGTCTTTCGCGTTCTCTGGGGTGTCGTGGGCGGGTACTGGTCACGCTTTGGCAGCTTTATTCCATCGCCAGCGGCACTGGGGCGCTATGTGCGCGGCGCATCGACAACGCAAGACCGTGCTGGCCACAACCCACTGGGTGCGCTTTCAGTGCTCGCAATGCTCATTGTTTTGATAGCGCAGATCGCAAGCGGGCTCTTGAGTGATGACGAAATTGCCTTCAGCGGACCGCTGACACGCTTTGTCTCTGGCGATCTCATTTCTCAGGCCACCAACTATCACGCTCACTGGGGGCAGTATCTGATTTACGGTCTGGTCGCCCTGCACCTGCTGGCCGTCATTGGCTACAGCCTCAAAGGCGACAAGCTAGTACCCGCCATGGTGACGGGAGACAAGCTGCTGGATGGACCGGTGCCTTCCGCCCGCGACACCATGGGTACTCGGGTCCTCGCCGCTGCGCTGGCTGTTGTGGCAAGCGGCATTTCGTGGTGGGTGCATCAACTAGGTCAAGGCGCTGCTTTCTGAGTGCTGACTTCACCTATCCCGCTTTAACCATGCCGCGCGCTTGCCGCTACACTGACTTTTCTTTCATCATCGCCTAGTTGCCGTGGACAAGCCTGCAGTGGACTTGCTGATCCCCACTCCGGAAGATATGCACGCCGTGCGCCAGATCTTCCAGGAATATGCGGACAGCCTGAACATCGACCTTAAATTTCAAAGATTCGAAGCCGAACTCTCCCTCCTTCCCGGCGAGTATTCCGGACCGCGAGGGCAGATTCTGCTCGCACGCGTGGATGGAAGCATTGCAGGCTGCTGCGCCCTGCGCCCTCTGGACGATTGCGACTACCCCAACGCTGCCGAAATGAAGCGCCTGTATGTGCGCCAAGCGTTTCGCGGTGTGGGCCTCGGTCGCCAGCTGGTTGAAGCCATGCTTGATACAGCCCGCCAAGCGGGTTACGACCATGTGTTGCTGGACACCCTCGACGACATGGAAGCTGCCCGCACTCTCTATGAAGAGCTAGGCTTTGAGTCTATCGGTCCCTATTATCACAACCCGTTGCAAGGGGCGCACTATCTCAAGGCCGCTTTGCTTTAAGCCTCTGCGCAACGGCTCTTGAAACAGAAAAGGCATCCGAATTTGCATTCGGATGCCTTGCATTAACTCAGCGCTTGCTGAGGCCTGTGCTTACGCGGTAGGCCCAACCTCGTTAGGCTTCAGATACTGCGAGCCATGCAGTTCCATCCTCGCCCCGGCCGTGCCATTGACGGCATAGGACAGTACATGGCTCAGGCTGTCTGCAAAGTTGCCCTTGTACAGCTTAGAGCCCTGGTGCGAGAGGTTGGAGTTGGCGTCAACATAGATGTGTTCGCCCATGCCACTCCAGAGACGGCAAAAACCGTAGTCCTCCGAAAGATAGCGGCGCGTGACCGGGTCCACCATCACATCAAAGAAGCGGTAGTGCAGGCCTTTGTCCTCCACGCCCACGCTGTCTGCCGTGTACTGCAGCTCGGGGTAGTGCTTCATCATTCGCTCAAACACATTGCGCTTGATGACCATGAAACCTGTAGGTGCCTCTTCCAGCTTCAAAAAGCCGTCAGTCAGCACCTCCACCTTGATGCAGCCATCCTCATTCGCACTGGTGTTCACCGTGTAATGCGCATGTCGCACCAAAATTTCTTCGGCGCTCAACCCTTCAGTCGCTTCACCCATCTCAGCCGGCCAACGATCACGCTTGAGCGGATACACACCGGCGGCAACGTCATAGTCGCTGAGTAGCAACCTGAGCGCTGCCTGCGCAGAAAAACCGATATCAGAGTCAATCCAGAACAGATGTGTCCAGTTCGGATTGGCCAAAAAATCGGCCACGCAATTGTTTCGAGCCCGGGTGATCAGACTCTCACCACGATGCAGATACACATCCAGCGGCATTCCGCACTCTCGCGCGGCGTTGGACAAATTCAGCAGGGAAATCACATAGTTGTGGAAATACTTACCGTCGTGACTGGGAGTCATCACGATGGGATGTATGTCCTTGAGGGCTGAGATATCCAACATAGGCGGTTATCAGGCCTTGGCTTGAGCCAGCATCGTGTCAGCGCCGCTGACTTCGAACTTGCCAGGACCTTCCACATTCAGCGTAGCTACCTTGCCATCTTTGACCAGCATGGAGAAACGGTTTGCACGCAGACCCAGGCCCTTGCCGTTGAGGTCCAGAGTCAGGCCTGTCGCCTTGGCAAAGGCTGCATCACCGTCAGCAATCATGCGCACCTTGCCACCGGCCTTCTGATCGCGGCCCCAGGCACCCATCACGAATGCGTCATTCACAGCCAAGCACCAGATTTCATCAACACCTGCAGCCTTGAACTCTTCCGCCTTCGCAATATAGCCAGGCAGATGCTTTTCGGAGCATGTGGGCGTAAAAGCACCGGGCACAGCAAACAGAGCAATAGTCTTGCCAGCCAGTGCTTCAGGCAGCTTTACGGGGTTGGGGCCAAGGCTGCAGCCATTACCTTCCACTTCCACGTATTCCATCAAGGTCACTGCGGGCAGGGCATCACCAACTTTAATCATGACTATCTCCTTAGTTGCAAAGCATGGGCCACTCATTGCGGCGGCCCAAATAAAAAAACGACCCACAACATTGTGGGTCGTTTTTAAGGGCTTTGCAGCCGGGAAAGCCAGTTAGGCTTACACCAGAGCAGCCTTTTGCACCAAGCGGGTAGCCACCCAGTTCTTGGTCTTGGAGAGAGGACGGCTCTCGGTGATTTCAACCACGTCACCCAGCTTGTACTCACCTTGCTCGTCATGAGCGTGGTACTTGCTCGACTTGATCATGATCTTGTCGTACAGGGGGTGCTTAACGCGGCGTTCAACCAGAACGGTCACAGTCTTAGTGCGCTTGTCGCTAACGACCTTACCAATCAAGGTGCGCTTGAGGGATGTTTTAGCTTCCGTCATGTCGGCTCCTTACTTGGCGGCTTGCTTTTCAGCAAGAATGGTCTTGGCACGAGCGATATCGCGGCGAGTAGCCTTGATAGTCGACGTATTGCCCAGTTGTTGCGTGGCTTTTTGCATGCGCAGACCGAAATGAGCCTTTTGCAAGGACTTCACTTCAGCTTCCAGACCAGCCACGTCTTTTTGGCGGAGTTCAGCAGATTTAGTCATGTTGATCTCCTTAAGCACCAATGTGACGAGACACGAAGGTCGTGCGCAGAGGCAGCTTTGCAGCAGCCAAGCGGAACGCTTCACGGGCCAGCTCTTCAGGCACGCCTACGATTTCGTAGATCACCTTACCAGGCTGGATTTCAGCCACGTAGTACTCGGGGTTGCCCTTACCGTTACCCATACGCACTTCGGCGGGCTTGGTAGAGATTGGCTTGTCCGGGAACACGCGGATCCAGATACGACCACCACGCTTCACGTGACGGGAAATCGCACGACGTGCGGCTTCGATCTGGCGGGCCGTCAAACGACCACGGTCAGTAGACTTCAGGCCGAAGTCACCGAAAGCAACGGAGTTACCACGCGTTGCAATACCGGTGTTGCGACCCTTTTGCTCCTTGCGATATTTGCGGCGAGCAGGTTGCAGCATCTTTATTCTCCTTTACCGTCCGCTGCAGCTGCAGCGGGCGCGTCAGTCTTGCGAACGCGCTTAACGGAATCAGCACCAGCGCCTGCAGGCTTGTCGCTACCGTCAGCGGGAGCGGCATTGGTGCCAGCGGGGCGGCGGCCACCACGGCCTGCGCCATCACGGCTATCACGACGACCATCGCGGCGAGGGCCACGTGGACGACGCTCGTCGTCAGGACGGGGAGTCTCAACGGCGGGCAGATCGTTACGACCCAAGGTATCACCCTTGTAGACCCAGACCTTCACACCGATGATGCCGTATGTCGTCTTGGCTTCGGAGAAGCCATAGTCGATGTCGGCGCGCAGTGTGTGCAGAGGCACGCGGCCTTCACGGTACCACTCGGTACGAGCAATTTCGATACCGTTCAGACGACCGGAAGACATGATCTTGATGCCTTGAGCACCCAGACGCATGGCGTTCTGCATAGCACGCTTCATGGCGCGGCGGAACATGATGCGCTTTTCCAGCTGCTGGCAGATGGAATCAGCGATCAACTTGGCATCGATTTCAGGCTTGCGCACTTCTTCGATGTTCACAGCGACTGGCACGCCCAGACGAGCAGTGAGTTCCTTCTTCAAGGCCTCAATGTCTTCGCCCTTCTTACCGATCACAACACCAGGACGAGCCGAGAAGATCGTGATGCGGGCGCTCTTTGCAGGACGCTCAATCACAACGCGTGCAACAGCAGCGTTCTTCAGCTTGGCCTTCAGGTACTCACGCACCTTGATGTCTTCAGCCAGCATGCCGGCGAAGTCACGGTTGCTGGCATACCAGCGGCTGGCCCAGTTACGGCTAACCGAGAGGCGGAAGCCGGTAGGATGGATTTTCTGTCCCATAGTCTTCCTTGGCCTCAGTTGCCAACCGTCACGTACACATGGCACGTGGGCTTGCTGATGCGGTTGCCGCGGCCTTTGGCGCGCGCGGTGAAGCGCTTGAGCGTGGTGCCTTGTTCGACGTAGATGGTCTTGACCTTCAGTTCGTCGATGTCAGCGCCATCGTTGTGTTCTGCGTTGGCGATAGCCGATTCCAGAACCTTCTTGACGATTCCCGCAGCTTTTTTCTGCGTGAAAGTCAGGATGTTCAGGGCCTGGTCCACCTTCTTGCCGCGGATCAGATCAGCGACCAGACGGCCTTTGTCGACCGACAGACGGACGCCCCGGAGGACTGCACGTGTTTCAGACATGGTCGTTCCTTATTTCTTCTGGACTTTTTTGTCCGCGGGGTGACCCTTGAAGGTGCGCGTCAGGGCGAATTCGCCCAGCTTGTGGCCCACCATCTGGTCGGTGACGTAGACAGGTACGTGCTGCTTGCCGTTGTGCACGGCAATGGTCAGACCGATGAACTCGGGCAGGACCATGGAGCGACGCGACCAGGTCTTCACTGGTTTCTTATCCTTGGTGGCAATGGCTTTTTCGACCTTGGCCAACAAGTGATGGTCAACAAATGGACCCTTTTTGAGAGAGCGAGTCATCTGTTACCCCTTACTTCTTGCGACGCGACACAATCATGACCTGTGTGCGCTTGTTGTTACGGGTGCGATAACCCTTGGTCAGATTGCCCCAAGGATCGACTGCATGACGGCCTTCGCCGGTGCGGCCTTCGCCACCACCGTGAGGGTGATCCACCGGGTTCATGGCAACGCCACGAACCGTAGGACGAATACCCATCCAGCGCTTCACACCGGCCTTGCCGAGTTGGCGCAGGCTGTGCTCTTCGTTGGCCACTTCGCCAATGGTGGCGCGGCATTCGATATGAATCTTGCGGACTTCACCGGAACGCATACGCACCTGGGCGTAAATGCCTTCACGTGCCAGCAAGGTTGCCGAAGCACCTGCCGAGCGAGCGATTTGCGCACCGGCACCGGGCTTGAGCTCGATGCAGTGAATGGTCGAACCCACGGGGATGTTGCGGATAGGCAGCGTGTTGCCAGCGCGGATCGGGGCTTCCGAACCGGACAGCAGGGTTGCGCCCACTTCCAGGTTGCGGGGAGCGATGATGTAACGACGCTCGCCGTCGGCATAGCACACCAGAGCGATGTGGGCCGTACGGTTTGGATCGTATTCAATGCGCTCGACCTTGGCGGGGATACCGTCCTTGGTACGCGTAAAGTCAACCACACGGTAGTGGTGCTTGTGACCACCGCCCTTGTGGCGAACAGTAATGTGACCGTTGTTATTACGACCAGCCTTCTGGAACTGAGGTTCCAGCAGGGGGGCAAAGCCCTCACCCTTGTGCAGGTGGTCGCGAGAAATCTTGACCGCGCCACGTTGGCCGGGAGTCGTAGGTTTGAGCTTAATAACAGCCATGATTACGCAGCCTCCCCAGACAGGTTCAGCTCTTGACCAGGCTTGAGCATCACGTAAGCCTTGCGAACATTGTCGCGACGGCCAACGGTCTTGCCAAAGCGCTTGGTCTTGCCCTTGGTATTCACCACGGAAACGCCAGCCACTTCAACCTTGAACATCAATTCCACAGCGGCCTTGATTTCGTGCTTGGTAGCGCTCTGCAGCACCTTGAACGTCACAGCATTGGACTTTTCAGCAACCATGGTGGCCTTTTCGGACACGATGGGAGCGACCAGCACTTGCATCAGACGACCTTCGTCAAACTTGAGTGTGCTCATGCGAACATCTCCTTGAGTTTGTCGATTGCACCCTTGGTGACGAGCACTTTCTTGAAACGCACCAGCGACACGGGGTCGGCATAACGTGGCTCAACGACGAGCACGTTCACCAAATTGCGCGAGGCCAGGTACAGGTTTTCATCCACTTCGTCGGCAATCACCATCACCGATTGCAGATTCATTGCCTTGAACTTGTCGGCCAGGACCTTGGTCTTGGGCGAATCAAGCTTCAGGGAATCGACCACAGCCAGACGGCCTTCACGGGCGAGCTGCGACAGGATCGCAGACATGCCGGCGCGGTACATCTTCTTGTTGATCTTTTGCGTGAAGTTTTCGTCAGGCATGTTCGGGAAAATCCGACCGCCTCCGCGCCACAGAGGCGAGGAAGTCATACCTGCACGTGCGTTACCCGTACCCTTTTGCTTGAAAGGCTTCTTGGTCGAGTGACGGACTTGTTCGCGATCCTTCTGAGCGCGAGTGCCTTGGCGTGCGTTGGCCTGGTAGGCCACCACGATCTGGTGCACCAGATCTTCGTTGTATTCACGACCGAACACGGTTTCGGGAACATCCAGCTTGGATGCGCCTTGGCCTTGGTCATTCAGGAGTTCGAGCTGCATTAGTTCGCTCCTTTGGCGGCTTTGGCCTTGATGGCGGGACGCACGCTCACGAACCCACCCTTGGAACCGGGGATTGCGCCCTTGATCAAGAGCAGTTGACGCGCTTCGTCGATGCGGATGACATCGAGGTTTTGCGTGGTCTTGGTGACGTCGCCAAGGTGGCCCGTCATGCGCTTGCCGGGGAACACGCGACCGGGGTCTTGTGCCATACCGATGGAGCCGGGCACATTGTGCGAACGGCTGTTACCGTGCGACGCGCGCTGCGAGGCCATGTTGTGGCGCTTGATCGTACCGGCGTAGCCCTTACCGATGGAAGTGCCTTGCACGTCCACTTTTTGGCCCACGGAAAACACATCGGTCACGGGAACCGTGGCACCAGCGGCGTACTTGCCAGCAGTATCAGCAGTGACGCGGAATTCCTGGATGATTTCACCGGCTTCCACACCTGCCTTGGCAAGGTGGCCGGCTTCTGGCTTGGTCACGCGCGATGCTTTGCGCGAACCGAACGTGACCTGCAGGGCCACGTAGCCATCGTTCTCTTGGGTTTTGACCTGGGTAACGCGATTGTTAGAAACATCTACCACTGTGACAGGCACGGAGTCCCCATCATCAGTAAACAGACGCATCATGCCAACCTTGCGACCCAGCAACCCCAGGGAGTTGCTCAGACTCATTTGTTTGCTCCAAAACTTTTGCCGCTGAAACTGCAATTGGCCCAGCGTTGTACCTTTGCCCATAAGGCTTAGCACACAAAAGAAGGTTAATAAAACTTCGCATCAAAGGCGAAGCCCCAAATTTTAACGCGAACTGCTTTCTCAAGCAAGTTCGCGTTAAACAAAGACCTTAAAAGCCTCTTTCGAGGCCTCCAAAACTCTTATTGCAGCTTGATTTCGACGTCTACACCTGCGGGCAGGTCCAGCTTCATCAAAGCGTCAACAGTCTTGTCAGTAGGATCAACGATATCCATCAGACGCTGGTGCGTGCGGATTTCGAACTGATCGCGGCTGGTCTTGTTGACGTGAGGCGAACGCAGAATGTCGAAGCGCTTCATGCGTGTTGGCAGGGGCACGGGACCCTTGACAATCGCGCCGGTGCGCTTGGCAGTGTCTACGATTTCAGCTGCGGACTGGTCGATCAACTTGTAATCGAAAGCCTTCAGACGGATGCGGATTTTTTGCTTGGACATTGATAATTCCTAGTTTGCTAAGAATTAAGCAATGATCTTGGCGACCACACCGGCGCCAACAGTACGACCACCTTCGCG
>ERZ724504.199-NODE-199-length-33837-cov-10.321384_pt1 | contig 33837 bp, 37 predicted proteins | sample MGYA00376037_ERZ724504 | MGnify/ENA primary metagenome ERZ724504 (study PRJEB28724, sample SAMN07190888) | wastewater metagenome | isolation source: influent of sewage treatment plant in Hong Hong | place: USA: Christiansburg, Virginia | collected 2016-03-01 ... | reverse complement strand
CTGCCCGATGGCAGCACCGAAATTTACGTCAGCCACCGCGGCATGATCGAGGTCTTCAACAGTACCACCAAGGACGCCACGGTGTGGCAGCCGCGCCCGACCGATCCGGAGCTGGAAGTCGAGTTCCTGCGCCGCATGATGGTCAAACTCGGCGTGCCTGCTGAGGCAGCCCGTGCCACCATGGCCTCGGCGCCCAAAACGGCTGGCGTGCGCGTCGCCAGCCAGGGCAACGCCCCGGTGGTGCAGATCGACGAAGGCTTCGAGCGGGCCTGGCGCAGGGTGGGCCTGACGCTCGATCGCACGGGCTTTACGGTGGAAGACCGCGACCGCAGCCAGGGCGTGTACTTCGTTCGTTATGTGGCCCCAGGCACCGACCAGAAAGAGCCCGGCTTCTTCGGCAAGGTCCTGGGCGTGTTTGGCAGCTCGAAAGCGGCCACGCCTCCGCTCAAGTACCGCATCGTCGTGCGCAGCGAAGGCAATGCCAGCGTGGTGTCGGTGCTGGACGCCAGCGGCGCCCCTGAGAATTCGGAGAACGCCGCACGCATCGTGCGCGTCATTGCCGACGACCTGAAATAAGAAGCCTAGAGCACGGATGCTGCGTTTTTGCAGCCTGGGCAGCGGCAGTTCGGGCAACGCGACCGTCATCGAAGGAGCAAGGGGAGCCTCGGTGCGTCGCCTGCTTGTGGATTGCGGTTTTGGCCCCCGGCAACTCGCGCAGCGCCTGGCACGTGCAGGCCTGGCCTGCACCGACCTGGACGCCATCTTCATTACGCACGAGCACTCCGACCACGTCGGTTGCGCGCTTTCGTTCGCGCAGCACCATGGCATTGCCTTGTGGATGAGCGCGGGGACGCACGCAGCCATTGGCAGCCCCGCCATCGGCCCGCACCTGCACTTGGTGCGGGACGGCGAACCCATCGATCTGGGCGTATTGGAGGCGCGGCCCTTTACCGTTCCACACGACGCGCGCGAGCCCTTGCAACTGCGCTGCAGCGATGGCGCGAAACACCTGGGAATCGCCACAGACTTCGGGCATGCCACGCCCCACGTGTTGGCGCATCTCGCGGGTTGCCATGCACTTCTGCTGGAAGCCAACCACGACCAGCAACTGCTCGCGCAGTCCGCCTATCCCCCGTTTTTGAAGCGACGGATTGGCGGTACCCACGGCCATCTGGCCAACACGGCAGCCGCTGCTATCTTGGCCGCAGTGAGCCACCCCGGCTTGCACCAGGTGGTGGCAGCCCACCTGAGCGAGCGCAACAACCGGCCCGAGCTCGTGCGCACGCTTTTCGCCCAAACCCTGGGCTGGGATGCGAACGCGATTGAGATCGCCGATCCAGGGTGCGGCACGCCCTGGATGACAGTGGATTAGCACCGGCCTGCATTCTCAAGGCCCACGAAAAAAGCCCCGGCAGGACGCGCGGGGCTTGAATTTGAACCAAGCTCGCAGAATCTGCGAGCCTGTTCAAGAGCGAATTACTTGGCTGCGGATGCAGCAGCAGTGGCTGCGCCGTCAGCAGCAGCCTTGTCGGCGTCGCCGACTTGAGGCATGGCAGCCGAAGCAGCTTCTGCTGCGGGTGCAGCGACAGCAGGCTCAGCAGCGGGAGGCGCAACAACCACTGGAGCAGGGGCTTCCACGGGTGCCGGTGCCGGGGCAGGAGCGGGTTCTTCCTTCTTGCCACAAGCGGCCAGAGCAGCGGCGGCGATCAGCGAAGCGATAACGAAAGACTTATTCATTGCAGTTCTCCTCAGGGGACAGTGATAGACAAGAAAATGCCAAAACGTCCAGCCTCTTGCAGCCCGGCTACGCTTTGGAAGAGCTTTTGCGAAAACGCAAGATTTTACTCTGGCGCGGATTATAGGCAGCGTTTGTCAATTGTGGTTTTTACGAATAGGCAATCGAGAATTTTCCCGACCAAAAATTCGCATCCTATAACTTTTGCAGCTGCCAAGAGCCCGCCGACTTCCGGGCATCGGTACGCAACGCCGCAAGCACGAGACCGGTTGACACCGCCGACAATTTGCTACAACCCCAAGGTGGTGGAGGCAAAACCCGGCACGCTTTTGTTTTCAATCCACTCACGCAGCAGCTCTCGCGTGGCGACCCGGCGCCCCGCTTCGGTTCCCGCGACGCCGACGCTGCGCACCGGATCAAGCCGCTGCATCACCCAGTCGGGGGACCAGATCATGCTCGGCACATCCAGGGCGTCGGCGTTCGGACACGCGCGGCACTGGATGATGTGGCCCCAGGTGGTTCGCCATGCAACGAAGCGAGGATGGCGCCGCACGATCTCGTCGTAATTCTTGGCAAGCAGGGTCAGCTGCCTGCCGCCCCGCGCCCATGCATTGAGCGAATCGATTACAGCGCGTTCGCCCAGTGGCCAATCATAAAAACTGGCGTCGCTGAGGATCAGCTCACGCCATCCCGCCTGTGCGGCGGCGCCAAGGGCATCGCGCACGAGCTGAATAAAGTCAGTGCGGCCTTCAAATCGTCCCTCCAGAAGGGGGCCTGGCTGGTCAATCGTCTCCATACTGCCACTCCTTGGAACCACGCACTCCCATCGACAGCGCCTTGCAACCGGTTAGTTGCACAGGGCCCATTCGTGCCGATGCGAGAAATTTGCAAAAACAACCGCCGCCAGCACGCTTGCCGCCGGGGTGCGAGAATTCTCCTATGGAAATCACACAGCAATGCATCGTAGCCCTGACTTGGGTTCTGAAGGACACACTGGGAGAGGAACTCGACATCCTTGAAGAGCCCGTGGAATTCTTCGTCGGAGGCAACGATTTGCTCACCCGCGTCGAGGAGGCCCTGCAAGGCCACACCGTCGGAGCGCAACTTGACCTGCACCTCGAACCCGAAGAAGCCTTTGGCGAATTCGATGAGGAATTGTTGTTTCTGGAACCACTTGCCTTGTTCCCCGAGGGAATTGAAGAAGGCATGAGCTTTGAAGGTACCGCACTTCCCGCGGGCGTCAGCCCGGAGGCGACGCGCGAAGGTCTATACACCGTTTCACAGATTTATCCCGACCATGTGGTGCTGGACGGAAACCACCCCCTGGCGGGCATTGCGCTGCGCCTGCACCTGGAGGTGTGCGACGTGCGCCCAGCAACTGAAGAAGAAAGTGCCCGTGGCAGTGCCGGCACGGGCTTCTTTCATGTGCACCCACAGGCGCCCGGCGGTAGCAGCATCCACTAACGTGCCCCGCTTCCATGGATCGTTACGACGATCGGCTCAATAGCGCGATATCTGGCCGTTGACCATGCGCACGCGGTCTCCCACGCGAAGGTCCCCGGGCGAACTGACGTCGTAGTCGCGCTGGCCACCTTGATCGAGTCCAATCACGATGCGGTAGCCACCGGCGCCACCACCGTTATTGCGTTCTTCGATGGCATTGCCGGCGACAGCACCACCCACTACGCCAGCGGCTGTGGCGAGCGAGCGTCCACTTCCTCCGCCGATCTGGTGCCCCAACACGCCACCGACCACGGCGCCAATGACCGCGCCGGCGCCCGACGTCCTGCCGGCACCTTGGCCCTGTAGCTGATAGATGTTCGTCACCCGGCCGTATTCCATGCCTCGCTCAGGCGACGAGTACGCTCCTTGCTGGTATCCGCCTGAAGGGTAGTCCGAGCGAGGCGCTGCGCACGCAGCCAAACTAGCGGCCAAGATCGCACTTGCGGTCACAAGGCCTGCGCGGTGGAAGCTGGAAATCTTCATGTTTTTCTCCTGGATGGTCTAAGCGCACCGGACCCAAAAGCCAGTGCATGATGAACACCCATTGAAAACGCAAATTTTGACCCTGGATGAAGGGCACCACAGGAGCGTGTTGTCAGCAGGGTGGCCGCCCGGCTGCCAGTATTCGCCTACAGCGTCATGCCTGGCCCGTCGAACCGTAGCCGCCCACGCCGCGCTCACTGGGTGCAAACGCAGGAACCAAATTGAACTGCGCCTGCACCACCGGCACCACCACCAGTTGTGCAAGCCGGTCCATCGGTGCGATTACAAAGGAATCGGCGCTGCGGTTCCAGACGCTGAGTTTCAGTTCGCCCTGGTAATCGCTGTCGATCAAACCCACCAGATTGCCCAGCACGATGCCATGCCGGTGACCCAATCCCGAGCGTGGAAGAATCAGCGCCGCGTAACCGGCATCGGCCAGATGGATCGCGAAACCCGTGCCCACCATTTCGCAGGCGCCGGGCGCCAGGGTGAGCGCTGTGTCCAGGCAGGCCCGCAAATCGAGGCCAGCGCTGCCTGCAGTGGCATACGCAGGCAGTGCATCGGCCATGCGCGCGTCGAGGACCTTGATGTCAATATTCATTTCCGTGAAGCTTGGTTGGTTTTTTGCTGCGCCAGCGCCTGCAGTTCACGCCGCAGTGCAATAAGAGAGTTCTTCGGCGACGTCCCCGATGGGCGCGGTCCGCGCAACACGCCCTTCCAGCGGCCCACCAGCCACCAGGCTACAGCGGCTGCAGCAACCCCGAAGAGAGAACCCAACCCGGCAAGCGCAAGCAGTACCAACTGAGCAACAGCCAACAGGAAAAAACCCAGTTGCACCGAAGACAGAATGGCGACGGTCGGCGCCTTGAGCGCCTGCAGATCCGGCACGCCCTTGTCTGCGGCAACAGGTTTGGCACGGGCCATCATTTCGCCGACATGCGGGACCCGTCCGGGCTCTTCGGGCAAGGCCACCACGTGGGCGGCCGTCAGCCGATCAACGTAGCGCGCAAAGTCCCCATCTTTGGGGGCATCCCACTCGGGCTTGGTAGCGGACGGATTCATGGCTTCCCTCCTAAGAACGTGTTCGCGTTCTAAGTTCTTCTGGCAGCAATTCGGGCGACCAGTTGCTGCGCCAGTACGCGCTTGCTGGCGCGCGGCAGTTCGCTGTGGCCCTGCGCGTCCACCAGCAGCAAGGCGTTGTCGTCCTGCCCGAAGGTGGCCGGGCCGATATTTCCCACCAGCAGCGGCACGCCTTTGCGTGCGCGCTTGGCGGTAGCGTGTGCGAGCAGGTCGTGGCTCTCGGCGGCAAAACCCACGCAGTACAGTGCGCCGCTGCGGGCATGTTCCGAATGCGCAACGGTGGCCAGAATGTCGGGGTTCTCGGCAAAGGCGAGCGTGGGCGTGGCGCCGCTGCCGTCCTTCTTGATTTTCTCTTGCGAGGCGCTGGCGGGGCGCCAGTCTGCGACCGCGGCAGTTGCTACAAAAATAGTAGCTTCCTGCGCAAGCGGAATCACCGCGTCGTACATATTCTGTGCGGAAACCACATTGATGCGCCGCACGCCGCGCGGCGTAGGCAAGGACACCGGACCGGCCACCAGCGTCACGTCGGCACCCGCCTCGCGGGCCGCGCGGGCAATGGCAAAACCCATCTTGCCGCTCGAATGGTTGGTGATGCCGCGCACCGGGTCGATGGCCTCAAACGTGGGGCCGGCGGTGACGAGCACTTTTTGCCCGGCCAGCAACTTGGGCTGGAAAAAAGCCACGACCTCTTCCAGCAGTTCCTGGGGTTCCAGCATGCGGCCATCGCCAGTCTCGCCGCACGCCTGGTCACCGCTGCCCACCCCCAGCACCACCGCGCCATCTTGCCGCACCTGCGCGAGGTTGCGCTGCGTGGCGGGGTGCGCCCACATCTCGCGGTTCATGGCCGGCGCGAGCAACAACGGCACCTTGCCCACGGGGCGCGCCATGCACATCAACGCCAGCAAATCGTCTGCCGCTCCGTGCGCCAACTTGACAATGAAATCTGCACTGCAGGGCGCGACGACGATGGCGTCGGCCTCGCGGCTGAGGTTGATGTGCGGCATGTTGTTATCCGCCCGCGCGTCCCACTGCGAGGTAAACACCGGGCGGTTGCTCAGCGCCTGCATCGTGACGGGCGTGATGAACTGCTCGGCCGCCTGCGTCATCACCACCTGCACGGTGGCGCCGGCTTTGACGAGGGCGCGGCAAAACTCGGCTGCCTTGTAGCAGGCGATGCCGCCGGTGAGCCCAAGGACGATGTGTTTGCCAGCGATCGCATTCATGGATGGAATTTAGCAGATGACATGGACTTCTCGCCGTGAACCACTGCGGCATCCAAGAACCTACAAGCCGACAGGGGCTGGAGCTTCGCAGGAAGGGCAGCAGAACATCAACTGCTGCGCCACTGCATTTTGCTCTCGGATCCTGAGCCTTTGTGCCTCTGGCTCCGGGTGTTCAACGCCCGAGATCCTTCGCGCTCACCCCGGCAATCCCCCAGTTTTCTTTGGGTACATCGTGGATCCAGACACGCACGTTCTCCACGGGTGCGCCTACGGCTTCGTGCAGCGCCTGGGTGACCTTTTCAATGACGGCCTTTTTCTGCTCGGCCGTTCGGCCTTCAATCATGTAAATCTGGGCAAATGGCACCGGGGCTCCTTGGCTGGCTTTTAAACAAAACGCACGGACACACTGCCCAGGTGCTGAATGCGCAACGTCACGTTGTCACCCGCCTGCACCGCCACCGCCTCGGTGATGCCGCCCGAGAGCACGAGGCTGCCTGCGGGCAGCGTTTTCCCGCGCCGACCCAGGTGATTGACCAGCATGGCGACCGCTGCGGCCGGATGCCCCAACACCGCCGCTCCAGCGCCCAGCGCCACCGGCTGGCCGTTCTTTTCCAGCACGATGCCCAGGGTGCGCAAATCAAGATCACGCGCCGAAGCCACGCGGCCACCGACGACAAAGCGGGCAGCCGAGGTGTTGTCGGCCACCACACTTTTCAGGTCAAATTTGAAGTCTCGGTAGCGGCTGTCGATCACTTCAATGCCAGGGAGCACCACGTCGCTGGCGGCCAGTACGGCGCCGATATGGCAACCCGGGCCCTTGAGTTCGGTGCGGGTGACGAAGCAGATCTCCGGCTCGACTTTGGGGTGAATCAGGTCGCTCACCTTAATTTCGCTGCCTTCGGGAACGACGAACTCATCGACCAAAAAGCCGAACACCGGGTCGGTCACGCCCATCTGTTTCATCTTGGCGTGGGAGGTAAGCCCCGCCTTGTAGCCCACCACGCGGGCACCGCGCGCGAGCTTGCGGGCGAGGATGCGATCTTGAATGGCGTAGGCGTCGTCCCAATCCATATCAGGGTGCGCCTCGGTAATCTTCAGGGTGTCGTGCGCCTGAAGCTGGCAGTTTTCCAGCTGCTCGGCAAGCTGGTCGAGGGTGGATGTATTCAGTGCCATTTTTTGTCCTTCAAGCCACTTGCAAACCGCGCGCCTTGGCCAGCGTGAGCGCGGTGTCTTCAATCATGTCTTCCTGGCCGCCGACCATGCCGCGGCGGCCCATTTCGACGAGAATTTCACGCGCCGGTACACCGTACTTCTGGCTTGCGCGCTTGGCGAACAACAGAAAGGAGCCGTACACGCCGGCATAGCCCAGCGTAAGCGCGTCGCGATCGATTCGGATGGGAAAATCCATGATGGGTACGACCAGGTCTTCGGCAACGTCCTGGATCTTGAAGACATCGACGCCGGTCTCTATACCCATCAGATCGCACACCGCCACCAGCACTTCCATGGGGGTATTGCCTGCGCCCGCACCCAGGCCGGCGGCGGCCGCATCGATGCGGCTGCAGCCCACTTCAATGGCGGCCAGGCTGTTGGCCACGCCCATCGCCAGGTTGTGGTGGCCGTGAAAGCCGAGTTCGGTCTCGGGCTTCAAGGCCTGGCGCACCGCACCGAGTTTTTCTTTCACGTCGTGCGGCAGCATGTGACCGGCCGAGTCGGTGATGTAGATGCAGTTGGCGCCGTAGCCTTCCATCAGTTGGGCCTGCGTGACCAGGCCTTCGGCACTGTTCATGTGGCTCATCATCAGAAAGCCCACGGTGTCCATGCCGAGCTTGCGCGCCAGACCAATGTGCTGTTCGCTCACGTCGGCCTCGGTGCAGTGCGTGGCGATGCGGATGGTGTGCACGCCCAGGTCGTGCGCCATGCGCAGGTGGTCGACGGTGCCGATGCCGGGGATAAGCAAGGCCGAAACCTTGGCCTGCTGCATCAGCGGAATCACCGCGCCCAGGTATTCCTCGTCGGTGTGGGCCGGAAAGCCGTAGTTGACCGAGCTGCCGCCCAGGCCATCGCCGTGCGTCACCTCGATCAGCGGCATGCCGGCCCGGTCCAACGCGGTGGCGATGGAGGTCATTTGCTCCAAGGTCATCAGGTGGCGCTTGGGGTGCATGCCGTCGCGCAGCGTCATGTCGTGCAGACGGATTTTCTTGCCCTTCAGGGGTGTATTGGTCATGGTGTTCTCCTTACGCGGCCACGGCTTCAAGCGTGAGCGAGCCGGCCAGAATTTCTTGTGCAAACATCTCGGCGGTGCGTGCGGCAGCGGCGGTCATGATGTCCAGGTTACCTGCGTACTTGGGCAGGTAGTCGCCCAGGCCTTCCACCTCCAGAAAGACGGAGACACGGTTGCCGTCAAACACCGGGCCGTTGACCAGTCGGTAGCCGGGCACGTACTTCTGCACTTCCTTGATCATCTCGTGGAGCGACTTCGTGATGGCGGCCTGGTCAGGCTCGGTCTCCGTCAGGCAGTGCACTGTGTCGCGCATGATCATCGGCGGCTCGGCAGGGTTGATGATGATGATGGCCTTGCCCTTTTTGGCGCCCCCCACTTTCTCGACGGCACCGGCCGTGGTGCGGGTGAATTCGTCAATGTTCTTGCGCGTGCCGGGGCCCGCTGATTTCGACGAGACCGTGGCCACAATTTCGGCATACGCCACCGGTTGCACCCGGGAAACTGCCGCCACCATGGGAATAGTGGCCTGGCCGCCGCAGGTGACCATGTTGACGTTCATCTCGCCCTTGCCAACATGCTCCTTTATGTTCACGGGCGGCACGCAAAACGGGCCAATGGCAGCCGGGGTAAGGTCAATCATCAGCGCGCCCTGGGCATTCACCTTGCGGCTGTTCTCTGCGTGCACGTAGGCGCTAGTGGCGTCAAAAACGATCTGCACACCATCGGTCTTCATGTGGGGGATGAGGCCATCGACCCCGTCCGAAGTGGTCTTGATGCCCATTTCCTTGGCGCGCTTCAAGCCATCAGAGTTGGGGTCAATGCCAACCATCCACACGGGCTCCAAGACAGCACTGCGCTGGAGCTTGGCCAGCAGGTCGGTGCCAATGTTGCCGGGCCCGATAAGGGCGCATTTGATTTTTTTCATAGCATTCAATCCAGTGAAGAATTTCCGTGTTTTCCAATGTTCCAGTCTTTTGGCCCCAGCGTCTGGCTGGCAATCTCCAGCGGCTCGGCTTCCAGCGTGGTCGCCAGTGAGTCGTTCCAGCGGTTGAAAAATCCAAACAGTCCGATGACACCCAGAATCTCGACGATCTGACCTTCGCTCCAATGCTTGCGCAGCTGCGCGAACTGTTCGTCCGTTACACCGTTGGGCACACTGGCGGCAGCCAGGGCGAAATCCAGGGCCACCCGTTCAGACTCCGAAAACAAGGGGCTGGTCGAGTAGTCGGCGATAGCGGAGAGCTTGTCGGCGGCCACCCCGTGGCGCATAGCGCTGGTAGCGGTGTGGGCACGGCAGTACATGCAGCCAACGGCCATGCTCGCCACATGGCCGATCAAGCGCTTGAGACCCAAATCCACCTCTCCTTTCGGGTCGTATACGCCGCGGCTGAGGGCAATCAGTCCACGCGCCAGACTCGGTCGATGGGCCATGGTCAGCAAGCTGTTGGGGACAAAACCGAGCGTCTTTTCAAAGAAAGCGAAGTCGGCAGCCAGCTCGTGTGTCGGTTCAATAGACAGAGGAAAAAGTCGGGCCATGGTGGTGTGCTTTCAAAGGAGACGGCGATAGCGTTGGTTGCGCTGCCGGTCATGGTGAACGTGCCTGACGGACTTTCCCGGCCCCGTACCCAGGTGCCTAGCCGGCACCGCGCCGCCACGACAGCCGGGGCCGATGAGGGAGCACTTGATCTTCTTCATCGGGGTCTTCCGATCTCAGATAAACCGTACCGAACAGCCACCAATGCCGCCGATAGTGACGCGCAGGTTGTCGCCCGCGACTACGGGAACCATGATGGCGAGCGAGCCCGACAGCACGACTTCGCCCGCTTCCAGTGCAATGCCGTGCGCACCCAGCGTGTTGGCTAGCCAGGCGACGGCATTGGCCGGGTGGCCCAGAGCCGCTGCGCCCGCGCCGGTGGCGACGATTTCGCCGTTCTTCTCCAGCACCATGCCGCAGGTGACCAGATCTACATCGCGCGGGTCAACCAGGCGGTCGCCGAGCACGAACACGCCGCAGGAGGCGTTGTCGGCCACGGTGTCCTGAATCTTGATCTTCCAATCCTGAATACGTGAATCGACGATTTCAAAGCACGCCATCACGCCCTCGGTAGCGGCGAGCACATCGGCAGCGGTAACGCCCGGGCCCTTCAGCGTCTTCTTCAGCACAAAGGCGATTTCGCCCTCGGCCTTGGGCTGGATCAGCGTGCTGGCGGGAATGGCCTCGCCCTCGTTGTAGACCATGGCGTCGGTGAGCCAGCCGAAGTCGGGCTGGTAGACGCCCAGCATGTTCATCACGGCGGCACTGGTGACGCCGATTTTCTTGCCCACCACGCGCTCGCCTGCTTGCAAGCGGCGCGCCATCATGCGTTGCTGGATGGCGTAGGCGTCTTCAATGGTGATGCCTTCGTGGCGGCTGGTGAGCGGCGCCACGGTGCGGCAGGCTTTCAGCGCGTCGTAGAGCTCGTCGCCCAGGGAGTGGATCAGATCGGTGTGCATAAATACTATCTATTCAATAGCTGTAGAGGGTTTACAGATAAGCGCTAGAGCCACTTTTTACTCAAAATTCAAAGCTTGATGCAAACGTTCTTGAGCTCGGTATAGAACTCAAGCGAATGCACGCCGCCCTCGCGCCCGATGCCCGATTGCTTGGAGCCGCCAAACGGCGTGCGCAGGTCGCGCAGGAACCAACTGTTGACCCACGAGAGCCCCACCTTCATGCGCTGCGCCACACGGTGCGCCCGCGCCAGGTCACGCGTCCAGATGGCGGTGGCCAGGCCGTACACGTTGTCGTTGGCCTTGGCCAGCACTTCGTCTTCGGTATCGAAGGGCGCGATGTGGCAGCAGGGGCCGAAAATTTCTTCCTTGATGACGCGCGCAGTCTCGGGCAGCCCGGTCCAAATCGTAGGCTGAACCCACGAGCCCCCCCCATGCGCCGGCCCCATGTCGGGTACGCCGCCGCCGGTGACCACCGTGGCCCCCTCCTCCACCGCAAGCTGGTAGTACGACAGCACCTTGGCCTGGTGCTCCTTGCTGATCAAGGGGCCCATGCCGGCTGCAGCGTCTTCAGGTACACCAATCTTCATCGCCTCGGCGCCTTGCTTGAGGGCGACGACGAATTTCTCGAAAAGCGGGCGCTCAACGTACACGCGCTCGGTACCCAGGCAGACCTGACCGCAGTTGGCAAACACCGAGCGCAGCGTGCCCTCGATGGCGGCGTCAAAGTCGCAATCGGCGAAGACGATGGCGGCGTTCTTGCCACCCATCTCCAAACTCACCGGGCGCGCGCCATGGGCAGCGGCCTTCATGATGGCCTCGCCAGTGCGCGTCTCGCCCGTGAAGGTGATGGCATCCACGCCGGGGTGCGTGGTGAGAAATTCACCGGCTGAATCGGGGCCAAAACCGTGGACCACGTTGTACACGCCGGGCGGAATACCCGCTGCGTTCATGACCTCACCCAACAAGGCAGCGGTCTGCGGCGTTTCTTCCGAGGGTTTGACAACCACGGTATTGCCGCAGGCCAGCGCCGGGCCGACCTTCCAGGTCATGAGCAGCAGCGGCAGGTTCCAGGGGCAGATGACCCCCACCACACCCACGGGCGTGCGGTAGCCGTAGTTGATGGCGCCGCGCCCATCGGGCGTTGCGGTTTCAAAAAATTCGGTGGCAACGTTCTTCACCACGTCGGCAAACACCTTGAAATTGGCCGCGCCGCGCGGGATGTCGATGTGGCTCGCCAGGCTCCGGGGCTTGCCGGTGTCGGCGCACTCAGCATCCAGAAACTCCTCAAAGCGCTGGTTAATGCCGTCGGCCACAGCGTGCAGGCGCTCGACGCGTTCGGCCACGCTCATCCTGCCCCAGGGGCCATCAAGGGCAGCGCGGGCGGCCGCCACGGCGGCGTTGACCTGCGAGCGATCGGCTTCGTGCACCTTGGCAATCACGGCGCCGGTGGTTGGCGAGTGTTTGTCGAATTGGCGTTCACTGCCCAGGTATTCGCCGTTGATGAAGTTTTGGATATTTTTCATGGTTCTATTCAGTAGAGGGTTCGAGGGCTTCAAGCCCCAGGGCGCGCAGGCCCGCACGGGCAATCGCCTCGTCCTGCGCTTCGCTGCCACCCGAGACGCCAATGGCGCCGATGCGTGCGCCGCCTTCCACAATGGGCAGGCCGCCGCCAAAGGCGACAAAGCGCGGCCGCAGGACCAGGCCTTCGCGCACAGCTGACGAATGCTCCGCCAGTACCGCGCGCCACTGCGAAGTCGCCAGGCCAAAACTCGCCGCGGTGTAGGCCTTGTCAATGGCGATGTCCACCGAATGCAGCGCCGCACCCGGCATGCGCACAAAGGCAGCCAGCACCCCGGCCGCATCAACCAGCGCCACGTTGACCGAGGCGCCGATCTCGGCCGCATGCACCGCTGCGGCACCCGCAGCTGCGTGCGCCGCCTGCCACGTGATGCAGTGCTGCACGGTGCTGTGCGGGCCCACCGACGTGGGGATGGGCTCAGGTGTAGACATCGGTAAAGGAGCTCACAAGTTCGCCCGTGTGGTAGAAAATTCCGCTGCCCAGGCGGTCTTCGCTCCAAGTGGTGACAGGGCGATCCGGTTGCGCCAAGTAGCCCAGGCCGGCAAAGGTTTCGTTGCGATTGCCACTCGGGTCAAAGAAGTAAATCGTCTCGCCGCGCGTAATGCCGTGGCGGGTGGGCGCCACGTCAATCCGCACCTTGTTCTTGGCCATCACGTCGGCCGCCTTGAGCACGTCGTGCCAAGAATCCAGGAAGAACGCAATGTGGTGCAAGCCGCTGACCGGGCCACCCACAAAAGCGATGTCGTGCGGCGTACTGGTGCGCGTCATCCAGGTGGCGGCCTGCATGTCGGCGTTCGGACCCACCAGTACTTGCTCGGTCAAGAAGAAGTCCAGGCACTCCTTCATGAAACGCGTGTTGTCCTGCACGGTGTTGATGCCCTCGGGCGGATTCATCTCGCACATCAGCAGGCAATGGTCCAGCCAGTGCGCACCGGCGCCGCGCATGCCGTCCGGCCATGGGTCGGGGTTGGTGGTGCCAACATCTGTGCCCACGTATTCCTTCATGGCATACAGGCGCATTTCGTGGCCGCTGGGCAGGTTGAACTGCAACATGCGACCGGTGGATGGCAAGGCGCCTTCTGCCAGCATGGTGGTCTTGGTGCCCCAAGCTTCAATGCGTTTTTGCAGTGCGTCGAGATCGGCGTCGTCCTGCACCTTGTAGGCGACGTGGTTCAAGCCGGCTCGGTCGCTGGGGGTGAGGATGAGCGAGTACTTGTCCCATTCGTCCCAGCATTTGAGGTACACGTTGCCGGCGTTGTCCTTCATGACCGTCTTGAGGCCCAGCACGTTCTCGTAGTGCCGCACTGCAGCGTCGATGTCCATGACCCGCACACTCGCGTGGCCCATTCGCAATACACCCATGTCTGTCTCCTTCGGTTGGTGAATCAATCGGTCAATCAGTCATTCGGTTTGGGCTGCGCCGGTGCGCCGTGGCCCAGAAGAAAAAGGCTTGCACAGCCTGCCTGCCACTTCGAGCCGCACCGCTTCGGTGGGCGCCACCCGGCAGGCCAGGGTGTATCCGTCGGCTTCCTCAGCCAGGCTCACATGGGCACGGCTCACCGGCCCCAGCGGCTGCACCGCGCCTTCCACAATCCGCACCTTGCACACCCCGCAGCCGCCGTTGACGCAGCCCACGGGGATGCCTTTGCGGCCCAGGCGCAACATGCCGGCCAGCAGGCTCTCGGTGGTGGCGCAGACATAGCTCTCGCCGGTCTGCACGACGCTGACGCTCACTTTGGGTCGGGTATCGAAAAGCATGTACTTTTGCTCCTCACACCCGCTTGAACAGCGGACTGCGCGCACCCTGTGCATCGGCAGCCGAGAGGAACTTCTCGGTGTAGATATCGCGCTCGAACAAGCGGCCCTGCATCAGCGCACCGATGCAGGCTTCAATCATGGGCGGCGGGCCGCAGAGGTAGGCCTTGTGGCCCGCAAAGCCGTCTTTGAAATGCGCCTGGGCAGCCTGGTGGACAAAGCCCCGTGCGCCGCTCCAATCGTGGCCTTCGCCCACCTCGGAGAGCGCCGGCACATAGGTGAAATGCGGGTGCTGCTCAGCGAGCGCCCGAAACTCTGCGTCGTAGTACAGCTCTTCGGCCGAGCGCTGGCCATAGACCAGCGTGATGGGGTGGGTGGCGCCACTGGCCAGCAATTCAAGAATCATGGCGCGCGGGCTGGACAGCCCCGAGCCCCCAGCCATAAAGACCATCGGCATGGCAGCCGAGCGGCGCACGAAGAAGCGCCCATACGGCCCGGCCAACTGCACACGGTCGCCTTCCTTCAGGCTCTGGTGCAACCAGGTGGTGCCGGCACCGCCTGGCACCAAACGCACGTTTAGTTCAATTTCACTGCTCTGGCCTTCTGGCCCCGGCGCATTGGCAATCGAGAAAGCACGACCGCCTTCGACGCCAGGAATCTGCACCTGCACATACTGGCCGGCCTGGTAGCGGATGGGCTCAGCGAGGCGCAAATGCAGCGCCTTGATGGTCGGCGTGAGCCGGTCGATGCGCACCACGGTGGCAGCAAAGTCGCGCACCGGGATGATTAGCGCGTCCGGCTCGTCTTCCATGTCGGCTTCGACCGTCACGTCGGACCGCAGCGTGGCGCAGCAGGCTAGCGCCATGCCATCGTCACGCTCCATCTCCATCAGGGCAAAGGGATTGGCCGGGCCGAGGTCGACCTCGCCTTCGGTGACCTGAATCTTGCAGGTGCCGCACAGGCCGTGGCCACAGGCGTGCGGGATGTACAGCCCGGCGCGCAAAGCGGCGTCAAGCACGGTCTGGCCTTCTGCCACATCAATGGTGGCGCCCAGCGGTTCAAGAGTCAGTTGGTAGCTCATGGCGTGTAGGGTCGGCGGGCAGGTGGCAGCACCGCCGGTGCCCTCTCATCAATAGTTAGCTAAACGATCCCTGGATGCCGGTCAGGCCCGGCGTGCGAAAGCGGATCGCGTCTTTGTGCTTGAGCCCATTGGCTTCCAGCGACTTGGCGGGGTCGGGCTTCCAGGCTTGACCCGATTTGAACCACTCCACTTTGTCCCAATCGATACGCCCGAAATCGGGGTGCGCGCCATACACACCCGGCAACACGGCCTGGGCCAATGCGCCAAATGGCGTTTCGGCAGGCAGTGGAAGGGCCACTGGCGAGCAGAACATCAAATGGTCTTCCCAGCCGATGAACAGCAGGGGAGCCGGGAAGTTCGCACGCACGTCCTTGGCGGGGAAGTTGTAGGGCTTGAGGGCTTTGACGCTCATGACTGGTCTCCTTGCGCTGGGACAGCGGCGCTTGCGCTGGCCGGTAAGGGCTCGCCGCGCCAGGCGGCAAAGTTCTTCTGGTCTTCCGACCCTTCAAACTCGAAGTTGTCGCGACCGACTTCCATCTGGTACCAGTCGAGCACGGCGAGCAGCGGGTCAAAGCCTTCGGCGGTGGGATCGACATCCGGCTTGAAGCAGTTCCCCTGGTAGATCTGTTGCACGGGCAACCAGGCCTGGATGTACTTCTCGGGCTCGTGGTCAAAGATGTCTTTGCAACCATCGCTGCAGAAGTGGTACTTCTCGCCCTCGTGCTCCGACTCGCGGTAGCAGATCTTGGTGGCATCGCCCGGCTCGGTGAAGCCCATCGGAATCTGGCAGGTGGTGCACAGCATCGGCAGCGTGTTGTTGTAGAAACGCTTGCCCGCCTGCTGCTGCTCGCGGTAGTGTTCCAGACGGGGACGGTAGTGCTTATCGAAGGTGTCCGGGTACTTCTCGCTGAGCCATTGCATCTCTTCTTCCTTGGGCACCCAGGTGTGGAAGGTCGCTGCTGCGGTGTAGTTGTAGAAGATGTTCCAGGCCTGGTGACTGATGTGGTCCTTGCCTTCGCAAGCCATCTTCCAACCGAGCGGCTCGCGGATGCCGTAGCGCGCCAGGTCGCGGAACAGCGCGCCGCCGTTTTCCTCTGCGTACATTTCCCAGGCTTCCTTCCAGCTCATCACGCGCTTGGGCAGCATGTAGTCCTGCATCATGGCCACCAAGGTCAGCACGCGGTAGCCGCGCCAGAACCATTTGTCGATCCAGCCCTGCACGATGGGCACGTTGCCGGGGTCTTGCTCCAGCATGAACTTGATGCACTCGATACCCAGCGTCATGTGGCGCGACTCGTCACTCTGTGCCGAGAAGCCGAAGGTGACGGTAGAGAGGTCGCCGTTGTGCGCTGCACCCGACATGAATGGCACGAACAGCAGGTTGGTGAGCACATATTCAAACGAGAAGCTCACTGCCGTGAGGAACTCGAACGGGCCAGCGGTCAGCGCGTCTTCAAAGAACGACTTGGGCACCGACAGGAACCAGACCCGGTCGAACCAATGGCTGCCGTTGTGCATGCCATTGAAGTACTTGTTGTAGTGCGACAGTGCGTGGGTTTCGGTCTGGAAGTGGCGCAGCTCGTCAATCGACTGCATCTGCGCGGCAACCCGTGCGCCGGCTCCGGTGAAATGCCGCCCAGCGTGCGCAAAGCCGCGGTGCGCGTAGTACTCCAGCGGAACAACCCCCTGGATGAAGAGCTTGAGCGCGTTGATGTAGCGCGCATCCGAGACACCAAGCTGACCATTGTTCTGGGCGAAGGCCTCGATCACGGCGTAGAGCTTTTTCTCTTTTTCCCCCTGGTACTTCCAGTAGGACTCCATGGTCAGGCGGAAGGGGTCTTCCCACTTGTCCCAATCGTGAATCTTGATGCCCTCGTACTTGTCGTACGGGAACACCTTGTCCATGGGCTGGTAGGTCGTATCCCAACCCAGGCCGCGCGTCATGGCGGTGTAGCGATCTTTCAGACCGAGTTTCTTTTTGCTTACAGGGGCGTCCATCGGTGTCTCCTTGTGTGCTTATGAGGTTCTGGTGGGGGCTTAGCCGAGCCAACTGAGCGAGAGTTCGTCGTCGTCTTCGTCGACGTTTCCGGACAGGGTGACCAGGTTCACCTGGATCTGCTGCAGATCGAACGGGCGGCCCACCAACTCTTCAATCGTGGTGCGGCGGATGACCATGCGGCCGGGGGCGTCAATCTTGACGAGACCGGGCGAATGCACCGCTGTGGCCTCGGGGTTGTCGGCGAGGATGGCCTCAATCACGGGTCGGGACTCTTCGTTGTCCTGAAAGGCGATGAAGACCTTGGAGATCACGGGTGTTGTCATGGGAGTTCCTGACTGAAGGGCTTAAACATCAAGGCCGGCCTTGCGGGCACGGGCATCGAGCGACTCACGAACGGCTTGCAAAGCTTCCAGACCCGGCTCTCCGAGCGCAAGCTCGGCCACTGGCGCAAGTGCGGCTTGGGCCTGATCAACGTAGCTCTGGTACCAGCCGGAAATCAGCGACCGGTTGGCGTCGGACTCCGCAGCGGCCACCTTGACCACCGCATCCACCCAGCGCGCCGACTCCTGATGCCATTCGGGCATGAATGCGGTGAGCATGGAAACGGCGGTGCCGCCATGCGGTGCCAGGTAGTCGTCCACGAAATGCGTGTAAATAAAGGGGTACAGCAGGCCATCAATGGCCAGGTTCTGCGCCACGAACAGTTCAAATGGGTCCTGCACCACCAGGGTGTCCTCCACCAGGCGGCGCAGCCCCTGCCAGCGGGGCTGTTCCAACCAATCCTTTTTTCCGGCGTCCAGGGCCCCCGGCTCCTCGAGTGCCAGGCCCAGACGCGTCAGGTACTGCGCTACACCGAGCTGATCCATGGCGTGCAGCATGGCTGGCGCCGTGAAGGCTGTGCCATAGCCACGCGCGCACACCTGGGTGTTGTTCATGTTGCCGCCCCAAGCGACATGGCGCAGTGGCAGCAATATCTCGCAGGCCTTGGCACGCAAGGCGTCAGGTATTTTTGCCGCTAGGCCGCGCGACTCGACGAACTGGTAGTTCGATTCCATCGCGTCTTGCTGGCGTGCGCGAGTCATGGTCCAGTTGGCGTAGTAATACTGGCGCGGGTCGCGCAGCACGTACCAGTCGGCCAGCTTGACCGCTGTGCGACCGGTGTCGAACAGCTCAAACTCGGGCTCCCAGGTTGGGCGGTAGTGGAAGTTAGCCGTGGGCTGTACCCCGAGCGTCGCTTCCTGGTAGCGCGAGGCCGTCTTATCGCCAATGTATGCGGCCACGCGGGCAAAGGTGTGGCGCTGCGGCTCAATGGCCCGCGCCTGCAAGTCGACATTCATTTTGTTTGTCTCCTCAAACGGTGGGGAAAGTTGGATTGGGCGCGGCCCCGTCGAGTCGAAGCGCTTTGTGCTTTTCGCAAAACGCGTCAAAGTCCTGGTGCGGCAGCATCAGCTCCACGACCAGCTCCGGCCAGCCGATCGAAAACTCAAACTCAACAAGGCCGTTGTCACGTCTTCTCAATACGCGGATGAAGCGCTTCGACACGTCGCACGGCGGGTGATCGAAGGCTGGCGATTCGGTATTCATTTGCGGACTCCTGCGGGTTGGCTTTGCGCAGTCTTCTTTGCATGGTCCGTGCCAAATATCGATAAAACACCGAGAACCACGGAATTCCAAGGGTAAACACTTATTCGAAATCAGAATTCGCATCTCCAAGGCCTGATTTTTGTATGAGATCGCACATTCATAGGTAAAAATGCGGCATCGCAGCATGACGAATTCATGAAAATGACGTTTTTTGCTTCATCAAATGATGAAATCCTTCGAAAACCGGGTAAAACCCTAGTTCGACATGAAATTTGTTTATCGATAATTAAGCGATGCCACCCTCTACTCTCCCCCCGCTGCCGTCCGACGCCGATCTGCGTCGTCTGGTGCACTTTTCGGCTGGGGACGGACGCATCTGGCTGTCGGGGCAGCGCATGCTGCTGGTGCATGCAGCGGCTTTCAGTGCCTTGCGCAGGGAGCTGATGGCGTCGATTGGGCCGTCGCACGCGCGGCGCGTACTGATGCGTGCCGGCTACGCCTCGGGTGAACGCGACGCGCTGCTTGCGCGCCAAGTGCGCCCCGACGCGCCGCTCTTCGAGGCCTTTGCAGTCGGCCCGCAGCTGCACATGCTCGAAGGCGCAGTGCAGGTCACCCCACAGACCTTTGAGCTGGACGAGGAAGCCGGGCATTTCCTGGGTCAGTTTCGGTGGGACCACAGTTGGGAAGCCGAATCGCACACACGAGATTTCGGCCCGCAACAGGCCCCCGTCTGCTGGATGCTGTTGGGCTATGCCTCGGGCTACACCAGTGCCTTTTTCCGTCGCTCAGTGCTGTACAAGGAAGTCCAGTGCAGCGCCTGCGGCTACAGCCACTGCCTGATCGAAGGGCGCTTTGTCGAGGAGTGGCCAGACGCTCCGGCGCTGGCGCGCGACTACGACGCCGATTCGGTGCTGGTCACACTGGATGAGTTGCAGTCGCAGGTGCAATCGCTGCGCACGCAGATGCAGCCTGCCGATGAGCAAGGCCCGCTGGTGGGTCGCTCGCGCGCATTTGAACAAACGGTGGACTTGCTGCGCAAAGCAGCGCAGACGCAAGTCACCGTGCTGCTCACGGGGGAAACCGGCGTCGGCAAGGAGCGCTTTGCGCGCGCTCTACACAGCATGGGCGCCCGGGCCGACAAGCCCTTCGTGGCGGTGAACTGCGCCGCATTGCCTGCAGAATTGGTCGAAAGCGAACTCTTTGGTGCTGAAAAGGGCGCGTACACCGGCGCAAGTGCCGCGCGCATCGGGCGCTTCGAACGTGCCGACGGCGGCACCTTGATGCTGGACGAGCTTGGCGAGCTTCCTCTCGCCGCACAGGCCAAGCTGCTGCGCGTGCTGCAGACCGGGGAAATTGAGCGCTTGGGCAGCACCGAAGCACGCAAGGTGGATGTGCGCCTGATTGCTGCCACCAACATGGATCTGGAAAAAGCCGTGGAGCAAGGTCACTTTCGGCGCGATTTGCTCTACCGGCTGAACGTGTATCCGATTCGCATCCCGGCGCTACGTGAGCGGGTCGACGATATTGAAGCGCTCGCCATGCACCTGCTGCAGAAATACGTGGCGCTCCATGGAAAGCGCATTTTGGGCTTTACCGATCATGCACTTCTGGCAATGCGTGCCTACAGCTGGCCGGGGAATGTGCGCGAGCTGGAAAATCTGATTGAGCGCGGCGTCATCCTCACCCCGTCGGGCGAAGCCGTCGAAGCGGAAGTGCTTTTTCCTCATATCAGCTTGCAAGCCGGCGCCACCGTGAACGACGCTGGAGTGCTCGAGCGGGCTGCTGCACCCACCGCCCAAGCAATGCAAATGTACGACGCGCTGCAAGACAGTGGCCTCACGCTGGAGGCCCTTGAAGACGTCCTTATCCGCGAAGCCGTTGCACGTGCGGGCGGTAACCTTTCTGCCGCTGCACGCGCACTTGGCCTGACGCGGCCGCAATTGAGCTATCGCTTGGCGCGTTTGCAAGAGCGCGCTCAAGTCTGACCGACATCGACCTATGGCCAAGCGCTCTTTTTTGCAAGCAACCAGTACGGACGCTGACACGCCTGACTACGGTGTGACGACATCGCGGACATTGATCGAACAAACCTACGCGGAGTTACGCAACGACATTGTTGAAGGTCGGCTCGAACCCGGAATGAAGCTGCCCATCGAACATCTGCGCGTGCGCTACCACGTGGGTGCAGGCACCCTGCGCGAGGCGATCACACGACTGGTCAGCGATGCGCTGGTGACCGCAGAGGGGCAGAGGGGATTTCGCGTGGCGCCCATTGCCATAGCGGAACTGGAAGATCTGACGCGCCTGCGCGTGCAATTGGAGGTTGAGACGCTGCGCCAGTCAATTCGCCATGGGGGCGCACAGTGGCGCGCTGATCTCGTGAAAAGCTACGACGCCATTTCTGCGCTGGAGCAACCGATCGAGCCTGCCCACCGTCGCCAATGGGAAGCGCTCAACGTGCAATTTCACGAGGCTCTCTTGGCTGGCCACAAGTCGCCCTGGACACAAAAAGTGCTGCGCCTTCTATCGCGCCACAGCGAGCGCTACCGGCGATATGCCATGGGACTGCCGGATTCCGAGCGAGACGTGCATGCGGAACATCGACAGATCTTTGAATTGGCCATGGAAGGCCACGAAGCCCGCGCAGCATTGGCGCTCGAGGCCCACATTCGCGCTACGCCAGACCTGCTGGCCCAGGCGCTGCGAACTGGCAAACTGGCGTTGCCAAGCGGCACAGGACAGGACACGGTGGCTGTCCCGGTAGGGGCCTGATAGGGTGCGGGTGCAATTCGTGACGCCTTTTGCGTCCATCCAGAAGCATCGATCCAAAATTTTTTGGTGAATCGGTCTATTGGCGCGACGAGATCGGAGTCATCCCCAGATTGATGAGGCTCCTGGCTTTCAAAGGCCTTCTTACCCATGGCGCGTCCTCCGTCGGGCGTGGCATTCCTATAATCGTCGTTTCCCACCACCTAGAAATGTCCCGAACGGCTGTTCGCGCCAATGGGGTCGTGCGGATCAGGATGGAGTGCGACGACGCAGACCGCCTGAAACCGCGCCATCACCCTGGGCGTTGACCTGCCTCGCAGGGCATCCCTTAAAAGACATGACCAAATTCGTCTTCGTCACCGGCGGTGTGGTGTCTTCCCTGGGCAAGGGAATCGCCTCAGCCTCCCTTGCCGCGATCCTCGAGTCGCGGGGCCTCAAAGTCACTCTCATCAAGCTCGACCCGTACATCAACGTGGATCCGGGCACCATGTCACCGTTCCAACACGGTGAAGTCTTCGTCACCGACGACGGCGCAGAAACCGACCTGGACCTGGGCCACTATGAGCGTTTCATTGAAACGCGGATGAAGAAGACCAACAACTTCACCACCGGCCGCATCTACCAGAGCGTGCTGGAGAAAGAACGCCGGGGTGACTACCTCGGCAAGACGGTGCAGGTCATCCCGCACGTGACCAACGAAATCCAGGAATACATCAAGCGCGGCGCGGGCGTCGGCACACCCGATGCGGTGGACGTGGCCATTGTCGAAATCGGCGGCACCGTCGGTGACATTGAATCGCTCCCGTTCCTGGAAGCGGTGCGCCAGCTCAGCCTGAAACTTGGCCCGAACAACGCGGCATTTGTTCACCTGACCTACGTGCCGTTCATTGCAGCGGCCGGCGAGCTCAAGACCAAGCCTACCCAACATACGGTGCAAGAACTGCGCAAGATCGGTATCCAGCCCGACGCCCTGCTCTGCCGCGCCGACCGCGTCATTCCTGACGAAGAGCGCGCCAAGATTTCGCTGTTCACCAACGTGCCCGAATGGGGCGTGATCAGCATGTGGGACGTGGACACCATCTACAAGGTGCCGCGCATGCTGCACGAGCAAGGGCTCGACGGCCTCATTTGCGACAAGCTGCGGCTCAACACCCCGCCCACCAGCCTCAAGCGCTGGGACGCGCTGGTGCACGAAACCGCCAACCCGCAGGGCGAGGTGACGATTGCCATGGTGGGCAAGTACGTCGATTTGTCCGACAGCTACAAGTCGGTGAACGAGGCGCTGCGCCACGCCGGCATGCAAAGCCATGTGCGCGTAAAGATCGAGTACCTCGATTCGGAGACCATGGCGCCCGCCGACGTGCAAAACCTGGGCCGCTTCGACGGCATCCTGGTGCCCGGTGGCTTTGGCCAGCGCGGCGTGGAGGGCAAGATCAGCACGGCGCAGTACGCCCGCGAGCACAAGATTCCGTATCTGGGCATCTGCCTGGGCATGCAAGTGGCCACCATCGAATACGCGCGCCACGTGGCGGGCCTGACGGGCGCCAACAGCACCGAGTTCGACCCGGCCACGCCGCATCCGGTGATCGCCCTCATCAACGAGTGGCAGGACAAGGACGGCAGCATCCAGAAGCGCAGCGCGGCGTCCGATCTGGGCGGGACCATGCGTCTGGGCGCACAAAGCTCCGATGTGGCCCCCGGCACGCTGGCGCATGAAATCTATGGAGACGTGGTCACCGAGCGCCACCGCCACCGCTACGAAGCCAACAAGCACTACTTGGACCGCCTTCGCGCGTCGGGTCTGGTGATTTCGGCACTCACCCAGCGCGAACACCTGACGGAAATCGTCGAGCTGCCGCGCAGCGTGCACCCCTGGTTCGTGGGCGTACAGTTTCACCCCGAATTCAAATCCACGCCTTGGGCCGGCCACCCGCTGTTCAACGCCTTCATTCGCGCCGCCATTGCGCATCACGGCGAGTCGCACCCGACTGCTGCACCCGCCCCTGAGGAGACTACGGCATGAAGTTGTGCGGTTTTGACGTCGGCCTGGACCAGCCCTTTTTCCTGATCGCCGGGCCCTGCGTAATCGAGTCGGCCCAGCTGCAAATGGACGTAGCCGGCCAGCTCAAGGAGATCACCGCCTCGCTCGGCATTCCGTTCATCTTCAAGAGCAGTTTCGACAAGGCCAACCGCTCATCCGGCACCAGCTTTCGCGGCCCAGGACGCGAGAAGGGCCTGGAGATTCTGGGCCGCATCCGCAGCGAACTCGGCGTTCCGGTGCTGACCGATGTGCACAGCGAAGACGACATCCGCGAGGCGGCTGCCGTGGTGGACGTGCTGCAGACGCCCGCCTTCCTGTGCCGCCAGACCGATTTCATCCGCGCCGTGGCCCAGTCAGGCAAGCCGGTGAATATCAAAAAGGGTCAGTTCCTCGCGCCGCACGACATGAAGAACGTGATCGACAAGGCACGCGCTGCGGCGAAAGAAGCGGGCCTGAATGAGGACAACTTCATGGCCTGCGAGCGCGGCGCGAGCTTTGGCTACAACAACTTGGTCTCCGACATGCGCAGCCTGGCGATCATGCGCGAGACCGGTGCGCCGGTGGTGTTCGACGCCACGCACAGCGTGCAGCTGCCCGGCGGCAATGGCACCAGCAGCGGCGGCCAGCGCGAGATGGTGCCGGTGCTGGCGCGTGCGGCGGTGGCCGTCGGCGTGGCAGGCCTGTTCATGGAAACGCACCCGGACCCAGCGAATGCCCTCAGCGACGGGCCCAACGCCGTGCCGCTCAAGCACATGCGTGCGCTGCTGGAGACGCTGCTGGCGCTCGACGCCGTGACGAAGAAAAACGGCTTTCTTGAAAACAACTTTGGAGTTTGAGCATGGCCAGTGGCTACATCATTGCCTCGGTCGAGGTGACCAACCCCGAGCAGTACGAAGAGTACAAAAAATGGAGCAGCGAAGCCATGCGCGTCCACGGTGCCGAGGTGTGCATTCGCGGTGGCAGGGTAGAAGTGCTGGAAGGCGACTGGAATCCCGGGCGCACGGTGGTGCTCAAGTTTCCAAGCTTCGAAGCCGCCCTGACATTTCACAACTCGCCTGAGTACCGCAAGGCGCGCACGGCGCGCGAGGGCGCAGCCATCATGCGGCTAGTATGTGTGGAAGGCGTTTGATTCGCTCTGAATAGAATAGCTACCGACGTAGACCTGATAAGCGCTAGAAGCCAAAATCTCTTAAATTTTTCGCTCTAACGCACACCCCGGACTGAAACCCTGTAAGGAACCCCATGAGTGCCATTGTTGACATCGTAGGCCGTGAAATTCTCGACAGCCGCGGCAACCCCACCGTCGAATGCGACGTGCTGCTCGAATCGGGCGTGATGGGCCGTGCTGCCGTGCCCTCGGGCGCCTCCACCGGCTCGCGCGAAGCCATCGAGCTGCGCGACGGCGACAAGAGCCGCTACCTGGGCAAGGGTGTGCTCAAGGCGGTCGAGCACATCAACACCGAAATCTCTGAAGCCGTGCTCGGCCTGGACGCCACCGAGCAGGCCTTTCTCGACAAGACGCTGATTGATCTGGACGGCACCGACAACAAGAGCCGCCTGGGCGCCAACGCCATGCTGGCGGTGTCCATGGCCGTGGCGCGCGCCGCAGCCGAGGAATCGGGCCTGCCGCTGTACCGCTACTTGGGCGGCATGGGTGGAATGCAGTTGCCGGTGCCGATGATGAACGTGATCAACGGCGGCGCGCATGCCAACAACACGCTCGACATTCAGGAATTCATGATCATCCCGGTCGGCGCACCCAGCTTTCGCGAAGCCGTGCGCTGGGGCGCAGAGGTGTTCCACGCACTCAAGAAGATCATCAACGACAAGGGTATGAGCACGGCCGTGGGCGACGAAGGCGGTTTTGCCCCCAGCGTGGCCAACCACGAAGCGGCGATTGAGCTGATTCTGCAAGCCATTGACGCGGCGGGTTACACCGCGGGCGAGCAAATTGCGCTGGGGCTGGATTGCGCCGCCAACGAATTTTTCAAAGATGGCCAATACCACCTGGCCGGTGAAGGCTTGTCGCTCAGCGCTCAGGCCTGGACCGACATGCTGGCCACCTGGGTGGACAAATACCCCATCATCAGCATTGAAGACGCCATGGACGAAAGCGACTGGGATGGCTGGAAAATTCTGTCCGACCGCCTGGGCAAAGACGTGCAGCTGGTGGGCGACGACTTGTTCGTTACCAACACCAAAATCTTGCAAGAAGGCATCGACAAGGGCATTGCCAATTCGATCCTCATCAAGATCAACCAGATTGGCACGCTGACCGAGACCTTTGCCGCCATCGAGATGGCCAAACGCGCCGGCTACACCGCCATCATCAGCCACCGCTCTGGCGAAACCGAAGACAGCACCATTGCCGACATCGCCGTGGGCACCAACGCTGGCCAGATCAAGACCGGATCCTTGAGCCGCTCGGACCGCATGGCCAAGTACAACCAACTGCTGCGCATCGAGGAAGACCTGGGCGACATTGCCCACTACCCCGGCCGCCGCGCGTTCTACAACCTGCGCTAACGCCCGCCTCCGGTCACAGCGCACGCCATGGGTTCACGCATCGTCACTGTCGTGCTGCTTGTGTTGCTGGCCGCGCTGCAGGGGCAGTTGTGGTTGGGCCGGGGCAGCCTGCCGCGTGTCAACGCCATGCAGCAGCAACTGCGCAACCAAAACGATGCCAACGACGCGGCGCAAGAGGGCAACCAGCGCCTGGCGTCCGAGGTGCAGGACCTGCGCGAAGGCCTGGACATGGTGGAAGAAAAAGCCCGCAGCGAGCTTGGCATGGTCAAACCCGACGAGATCTTTGTGCAGTACCTGCCCTGAAAAATCAGGTTGGCGCCCCACAATTTACTATCAAAAAAATAGCTGCTAACGCTTACTAAATAAGCGCTAGCAGCTATTTTTATTCCTCTTTTTCGTGCTGCAGCAGAGGCACTGCTATTGCAAGCTCACCGGTGCCGGTGGCTGCTGCACGCTAGAGGCGGCAAAAATCTGTGCGGCGTCCACCGCATCAAAACGGTATTGCTGACCGCAGTACTCGCAGCCCACTTCGATCTGGCCCTGTTCGGCCAGAATGCTTTCGGCTTCTTCTCGTCCCAGGGTTTCCAACATGCGGCCCACGCGCTCGCGGCTGCACGAGCAGGCAAAGCGCGGGCCTTGCGCGCCCGCCTGTGGGGCGAAGCGCGCCACTTGCTCTTCCCAGAACAGGCGGCGAAGAATCGTGTCCACGTCCAGCGAAAGCAACTCCTCGCGCGTCAGGCTTGCTGCCAGGGTGGCGATGCGGTTGTATTCCTCGTCGGCGCCATGGGCAGCCGACTCGCCCGAACTTCCGGCCAGGTTGGCCTCGCCCTGCACCGGCATGCGCTGGATCAGCAGGCCCGCGGCCACTTGGTCGTTGGCCGCCAGCACCAGCGTCGCCTCCAACTGCTCGGATTGGCGCATGTAGTGGGCCAGCACCTCGCTCAGGGAACCGAGCGGGCGCTCGTGCGCATCCACCAGCGGCACCACGCCCTGGTAGGGTTGCTGGCCGGGGAATTTGTCTTGCGGGTCCAGGGTAATGGCGCAGCGCCCACCCCCGGCTACGTTGACCAAGGCCGTGAGCGTGGCGTGTTCGTGCACCTCGCCGGTGATCGCGGCGGTGGCACGCAGCGACAGGTCCGACTGCACCTCGGCCACCGCCAGGCGCAGCGGCCCGTCGCCAAAAATCTGCAGCACCAGCGCGCCGTTGAACTTGATGGACGACTGCATCAGCACGCCCGCTGCCGCCATCTCGCCCAGCAGTTCGCGCACCGGGACCGGGTAGGCGCCGCTGGTGGTGTTGTCGGCGCGGCGCGCCAGCATCTCCCGCCAGGCGTCGGTCAGGCGAACGATGGCGCCGCGCACCGGCAGACCTTCGAAAATGAATTTGTGCAGTTCAGACACGCGGTGCTCCGTCACTGGGCCAAGTCGATGCGGCGCAAGCCCGCGCGAAAGCGGCGTGCGTTGTCAACGTAGTGCTGCGCGCTGTTGCGCAGGCCCTCTTGCTGTTCGGGCGCAAGCTGGCGCACCACCTTGGCCGGGCTGCCAAGAATCATGGAGCCGTCGGGGAACTCCTTGCCTTCGGTGACCAAGGCGCCCGCGCCCACCAGGCTGTTCTTGCCAATTTTTGCGCCGTTGAGAATCACGGCGCCAATGCCTATCAGACTCTCGTCACCAATGGTGCAGCCGTGCAGCATCACTTTGTGGCCCACTGTGACGCGCTCGCCAATGACCAAGGGCTGGCCGAAATCGGCGTGCAGTACGCTTGCGTCCTGCACGTTCGAACCCGCCCCAATGGTGATGCTTTCGGTGTCGCCGCGCACTACGGTGCCAAACCACACGCTGGCGTCTTCGCCCAGCGTCACCGCGCCAATCACCTGCGCGCTGTCGGCTACCCAGGCGCTGGGAGCGATCTGCGGGGCTTTATCGTCCAATGCATACAGGGCCATATTTGTCCTCGTGTTCAGTGCTTCCTCACATGGGGCGAGGGAGCTTTCTACAATTGTAGGGATGGAACTCCGACACTGCGCCCTGGAGGTGCTTTGCCTCTCCGATGTGGACCAGAAGGTGGCTGGGACGCTCGAACTGCATGCCCAAGCAGCTTCGCTTTCAATAGCGGACGCGGCACCGCCCGAGCCCGTCGATTTGCCTGGTAGGCCTGACCGGCCCGAGCTGCTGGCCCACAGCGCAGTGGCACGCCGCTCGCCTGCCACACTGCAGGGTCGGGCCATACTGCTGCACGCCATCGCACACATTGAGTTCAACGCCATCAAGATAGATTAATATCCTGGAACATTTCCTGTGGAGATCACCGCCATGCCTTTGGCGTATTCGTACATTCGGTTCAGTTCCAAGAAGCAAGAACTGGGAGCTTCGCTAAAGCGGCAGCTTGAAATGGCACAGGCATACGCCGCCGAGCACAGACTGACGCTTGATGATCATTCCTACCGAGATCTTGGCGTGTCAGCAAGGAAAGGTAAAAACAAGACCGACGGCAAGCTCGGCATGTTTCTATCAGCTCTGAAGAATGGCTCAATTAAGCCAGGCTCTTATGGGAACCTCTAAAAACCGCTGTTTTCAGCCCAAGAGCGGCTCTGGCGCGTTGCGATTTCCGTTCGTGCTCATTTTTGGAGCAAATCCATCCTTTTTTGACGCGTTTTTCGCCCCTTTCCACCCCATTTCTCACGCATTTGCCCCTTGCAGGCGCACCTCGGTCTTTGAGGGCTTGTTCTTGTAGAACGCATCCACCCCGTCGTCGAGGAACTTGGCCAAGCGCTTGAGGTTGTAGCAAGTCGCCATCATCGTCATCGCCACCGTAGCGCGCGCCTGGCCAATGGTGCGAATGAGCTTGCCACCCATGTGGCGCATCTGGGCAAAGGGGTGCTCCACCCGTGCCCTGGTTTTGGCAATGCGCTTGTTGCGCCCCTTCTGACACTCGCTCAAGGGCTTACCCGCCTTGGCCTTGCGCTGGATGTGCTCGCGATAGCCCAGGGCGCTGAGCATCTCACTGCGCTGTGCGCTGGGGTAGCCCCGATCGGCATACACATCTGCGCTGGTGTTGTGCTCGTCGAGCACTTCATCAAAGTGCGTGCTGTCGTGCTCGCTGGCGGTGCCAGTGGTGATCTTGCGGATGAACTTATGTCGCACGTCCACGCTGATGCTCAGCTTGTAGCCGTGGTAGCCCTTGCCATGTTTCTTGGTGTGGGTCGCGTCCAGGTCTTTCTGTCTGCGCTTGGCCTCGTTCCAGTCGCTGGGGATGCGGCCCTGTTCAAGCTGCTCTCTGTCTTCTTTGGTGAAGTGCTGGATGGGGGCGGGCACCAGGGTGGCGTCGATGATCTGCCCGCACCGCGCCATGTAGCCGCGCTGCAGCAGTTGGCCGTCCACCGCCTGAAACAGCGCTGTGACGCCACCTGCGCCCAGGCGCTGCTGGTAATGCCAGATGGTGTTGCGATCAGGGACGTTGGCGCTGTCGGCGAGGAGGCAAAAGCGCTGGTAGCTCATGCGGTCAAGCAGTTGGTATTCCATCTGCTCATCGCTGAGCTTGTAGAGATATTTCAAGATCAGCATGCGCACCATGACCGCTGTGGGGTACGCCGGGCGCCCGCCCCGGGTTGCCTCACCTCTGGGCAGCAGTTGATCAATGACCTGCGTGAGGTGGTCAAAGTCGATGTGCCGGGCAATGACCTGAAGAGGGTCGCCCAGAGTCTCGATCTTGTGCTTGCGCGCTGCATCGGCGAAGAGGTCGAACTTGATGGCGCTGCGGGGCTGGGGCTTGCTCATCAGGTGATTGTCGCGTTGGCTGGGGCGGTCTCGGGCGGGAGATGGGGGTTTTTAGAGGTTCCCTTATCTCTTGATAGAAGCATTGGATCGCCTATCGCGCGAAGACGTTGACGACGCATTGAGACAATTTCTTAACATTCTTTATCAGGGAATCACGATTGTCACGCTGACCGATAAGCAAGAATACAGCACCGAGCGAACTAAGAAAGACCACGGCATGAGTCTTGTTCAAAGCATCATGTATATGGGACGCGCAAATGAAGAAAATGAGCGCAAATCGCAACGAGTAACTGATGCGAAGATACGGGGTCGAGCGGCGATGGATCAAGGAATTATCGCAACGGCTATGGCGCCTGCTTGGCTCAAGCCTAGTCCAACTAGGAGAACTGATGATTGGATCATCGATGGTGAAAAGGTCAAAATTGTTAGATTAATATTTGATATTGCATTGGCCGGCAACGGCGCCCCATCTATTGCACGAATACTAAATCAACAGGGCATTCCGACAATGCAGCGAGCCCCGATTTGGACATTCGGAACAGTTATGGCGATATTAAAGAATGAAGCTGTCATCGGCACATTTCGGCGCCGAAACTCCGATGATTTACCAAAAGAAGGATACTACCCAAACATCATTGATGATAAAACATTCCGGTTGGTTCAGCAAGGCATGAGCAAGCGGCGATGGATTGCTCAAAGAGCCATGGTCGACTCTAACGGAGAACAGGTAGCATCAGCAGCAAATATATTTTCTGGACTTTGTTATTGCGCCGAATGCAACTCGAAGAAGCGTGCGGTAGGTTCTTCGACCATAGCTGGGATATCTGAGACCAAGCGGCATCTATACCTTCAATGTCAGACTGCATACTCGGGAGGCGGATGTGATGCACGACGGCTGCCTTATCTAGCCATGGAGCTTGGCGTACTTGAGCGACTAAAAAAGTCACTTGCTTATCAGTTGCTGAGATCTAGTCAATCTGAACTGGATGACCCTTTAACCCCATTACTAGCGAAGAAAAATGAACTGGAATTTCGACGGAAGCGTCTGACTAAAATTTCAGAAGATGTCGATGATGATGATATTGTGTTACGCCTTCGACAAATAAAGACTGAAATATCGAATTTGGAAGCCAAAATTCGCATTTCTGTGCCAAGAAAATATGAAGAAACAACTATCATCGAAGCCATTGCGTTGATAGATCAACTTAACACAAAGCCAGATCGCGAGTTAAGAATAAAAATCAGAAGCGAACTTTCTCGGCTGGTTAAATTCGTCTACTGCAAATATAGCCGACAAGATGAATCCCCAACCATCGCAATTAGATTTATTATTGAAAATCGGAGTGTCGAATTCATTGATCTCAAATTGCATCTGCAGAAAGTCGGCGGCAATCATCGCAAGAATTATTGACACTCTAAATTACTTTATATGATAGGCCGCAAGATTATACTAATAACTAATGCCTGACCTAAAATCGGCATCGGCATCGGCATCGGCATCGGCATCGGAATTTTATCTTAATAATAGAAGTTCAAACCAACGATCTGTCCGAAAATTAGCGCAGAGCAAAAATCTCATAAATTCCAAATCGTTCTTCATTTATTCGACGGAAGACCGTGCCTCGGAATATAATTTAAACAGCTGCCCACTCGGGAGCCGTACGGGGCAATGAAATTTCCTTTTGGAAGGTTTCCATGAAATACCAACTTGTCGTCGGTCACCTAATTTTTTGCGTTGCTTCCCTTTGCTCCGCAGCAGAGTGGAAAGGCACCATGTCTTGCGGAGAACTGCAGGGCTCGAACAGCGGTAGGTCAACCGCACCCTTTAAGCACGATCTGACTTTAACAATCGAGGGAAACAAGGCTTCGTTAGATCGAACCTGGGCTACTGGCAAGGAACACATCGAGGGCACGGTTGGAAGCGGACAGACGCTACGACTCGAAGGACAAGGTTGGTTTTTTGGCAATGAGGCCAAGGCATGGAAGACAAGAGCAGCGCTCTTCCAATCCGGCAGAGGATATAAAGGCACTGCCACTATTGAAAGCCAAGACGGCAGAATAAAATATCGAGATTGCACCGTCTCGTTGCAACTACCAGAGAATTTTGTTCCGGGAATACTTCCGCCCGCTGGAAATATCCAACCAGCATCAGGTGGTGAGAAAATTTCTGGCACGCCCAGTAAACCGAAGCGTTATTTTGATAACGAAGCATCGAGGCCACGAGCACCAATTGGAGGCGTAGGTACTCCACGGTATATAAGGGCTAACGTGGCTTATGCATGTAATGATGCCAAGCAGGAAATATCGATCGCGCGCATATTCCTTGATGACGGCAAATTCAGCGAAATCTGGGGGTTAGTAGGGGAAAAGAGTAAACCGACGTCGAATGTGGTCGGGAAATGGGAGGTATTTTCCAAAGAAGGCGCAGTAGAGGATTTGACTCTTAAGGAGGTCTTGGAGTTGTCAGCATCGAAGCAGTCGGTTAGCACAAAGCCAATGATCAGAGTTTTGGAGCAAATTGCGCCGTCGAAAACGGATGTAAGGAAATTTTACGTGTTCAAAAAGGGCATAGCGATGGACGCAGCAAATCCTTTCATGATTTGTGAAGAAGACCCAGATAACACGGAATTTATGCGCGATATTACTTCAAAGCTATGGTTGGAGGCTGAAGATGCAAGACGGAAATTTAAGAGCAATGAGTCAGACGATCGTTTGAAAAATCTGATGGCTCGGGCAAAAAGAACAGACTTTAATGCTTACCAAAAAATGTCAAAACGGGAAAGAGCGGAGCGAGATATGATTGAATTCATGAGCTTCTTTCAAAGAATGGAGGCGGCCGGGAGTAATCGCTGCGACATGTTGAGTCGATCGATTAAAGGAATGTATGATCAAGCGTTAGCCGAGTGGATGAAGGCTCAAAACTACTCTGGAAATTCGCAAATTGCAGATGGATTCTATGAAGCCGCGTCTCGCACTGCACTGAACGCAATGGCTACTTATGGTGGTGCAAATTGCGACCCAAGCACACGAGGCAATGGGGGTATCCGCCCAGCAGTACCTTCACCAACAGCGCCCAGCCCCCCCGCAGCACCTTCATCAACAGCGCCCAGTCCAGGCAACGAGCTGTTCACCGCTATTCTTGGCGTATGGAATTGTTCAGGAATTGAAATTGCCAGGTTTTCGGATGGAACCTTTCTAGCGCTATACGAACCAGATAAATCTTTATCAATGTTGTCATATGGCACTTTCACCGTCAAAAAGCAGTATTACAGTCAAACAATTACTGCGCAGAAATATCTAAAAAGTCCAGATCTACAAGTTATACCGCCTTTGATTTGGGAAATCGCCGTGAAGGCGTCCACTGTTGCACGAAGCAACTACACTACTTCAGAGTATGAAATACTGTCGATCGATAGTGGCGTGCAGAGATTTAACTATTTGAGGTTGGTAAATTGGGATGGACGCGATTTTCAGAAGATGGCAATCAAGACCAACTGCAAAGCGGTCAAGCATCCAGTATTTGACTTTTACGCAGAGAAGCTGCGAGTGCCGTCGAGATTTGTGACGCATTCAGGTAAGTGATTAGATAAAAATCGAGCTTGTGCCGAAATCGCAACCATTGATAACCTCATTGTTGCGTCTAGCGATTAAATTGATTAAATTGATTAAATCGAGTTTTTTCTATAGATCGTTCTTTCAGTAGCGCAGTAGGAGGCTCATTAGCCTCCAAATCAAGCATAACCTGATAGCGGTCTTTGAAATCAACGTAAGGGAACCTCTAAAAACCGCTGTTTTCAGCCCAAGAGCGGCTCTGCGCGTTGCGATTTCCGTTCGTGCTCATTTTTGGAGCAAATCCATCCTTTTTTGACGCGTTTTTCGCCCCTTTCCACCCCATTTCTCACGCATTTGCCCCTTGCAGGCGCACCTCGGTCGTCGCCCCTGCAAAACCCCTGCATCCCGCATGAATGCTAGCTTTTTGGGGTGA
>ERZ724504.196-NODE-196-length-33912-cov-9.937531_pt1 | contig 33912 bp, 54 predicted proteins | sample MGYA00376037_ERZ724504 | MGnify/ENA primary metagenome ERZ724504 (study PRJEB28724, sample SAMN07190888) | wastewater metagenome | isolation source: influent of sewage treatment plant in Hong Hong | place: USA: Christiansburg, Virginia | collected 2016-03-01 ... | reverse complement strand
TCAACATTGCACAAAGAACTGGTCGACGTCCGCGCCGCGCTTGCATCCGTGAGCGACGAGCGTGACAGCCTAAGGCGCACGCTGCAGGAATGGGAAGAGGCGGAGACTAAGCCGCAACAACGCATAGATCCACCGATACGAATGGGATTGATATCCGAGACTGGCCCGGTGGTCTTTGTGCGCATTGGCGATCGGCCTGACGATATCGCCGATCATGTGGTGCCGCCGGTTTTGCCGCTGTGTACGACGTGCCATGGTTGCGGAACCAAGAAATACGCAGGATGAATCGAGCTTCATTATGCGAATAGCAATGCGTCAACGCTGCTTGCATGCAGCGAACTACCGCTACAGCTGGCGGTCTAGCGTAATCATGATCGCGCTCGCTCTACTGACGTGGGCCGGAGTTGCATATCACGCCGTGGTTGCGATTGAAGATGAGGTTGCAGATGTCGCGACCAACTAACGAGCAAGTGCGCGCATACAAAGCCGAGCAACGCGCGCTGGCTAAATCGCGGGGCCGGTGCATCACATGCAAGCGCGAGCGTCCGCCCGATGGCGTTGATACCTGCGACGGATGCCGAGCTAAATTCAAAGCTGACGTGCGCGGTCGCCATGCTGCTGCATTAGCTGCTGGACTATGCACAACATGCCAGCAGGTGCCAGCGCGCGAGCAATCGACGCAGTGCGAAAAATGCGCATCGGAACGGTCGAAATACAACCGAGCGCGCAGAGATAATGCTAAGCTAGACGGGCTTTGTGTGACATGCCGCAAGGTGCCGCCAGTGCAGGATCGCACGGGCTGTCAGCCGTGCATGTCGCGCACGTATGAGCAGAAACAGGCGCGGCTTAAGGCGCGTAAGGAGCAGACCAAGTGAGAGGCGAGATTTCCCCATTCGAATACAACGCGCACCCAGCAGTCCGCTGGTCATTGCTGCAGCACATGCGCAAGAGCCCTATGCACTACAAACATGCGCTAGCCAATGCAAGCACGCAGACGCAAGCGCGCACAATCGGCAGCGCAGTGCATACGCTGGTTTTTGAGCCCGGTACATATGCAGACAGGTTTACGACCTACGCGCTGCCAAAGAACAAAGGTGAAGGCTCTCGCAAGGCATGGGAAGCGTTTCAGGTAGATGCGCACGCGCGGGGTCTGTGTATCATAGATGAAGACGACGCCAAACGCGCCGCCGGTTGTGCTGCGTCGATTCTAACCAAAGCCGCTTCGTATCTTGCGCCTGGAAGCGGACGCGCCGAAATCCCGATCACATGGCAAGACCCGGATACCGGCCTACAGTGCAAGGCCCGACTCGACTGGCTGCGCAAAGACCGGCTTTTGCTAGATCTCAAGAGTTCGCGATCAACGGACGAGCGCCAATTTGCCGCAATGGCCTGGAAGTATGGATATTTCCATCAGCATATATTTTATTCGATGGGGGTTGCGGCATCGCTTGGGTGTGGTATAGATGAGGTGCCTTGTCTGTGGCTGGTCGTGGAGTCAGAGCCTCCGTATGATGTGGCGGTGTTTGAGCCATGCCAGGAATCACGACAGGCTGCGCATGAGGATGTAAAGCGTCTGCTAGGACAGCTCGCAGACTGCACGGCGCGCAATCACTGGCCGGGGCGCTATGAGGGAGTGCGCTTGCTTAGTGCGCCCCGGTATGTGCTGATGGATGACGACGACGAGTGGCAGATCACAACAACGGAGCAATGACCATGGGACACTTTGAAGAGATGTATCCTACCAGATTCCTGAAAGGCGTAACGCTTCTGCAGCCGCAGACCATCCGCATCGTGGAGGTTTGCGGACAGGTTGAACTTGAACAGGACGACGGAACAAAAAAAGAGAAGGTGATCCTTCTGTACAAGGACGGCGGCAAGCACAAGGAAAAGCCCGGAGAGATAGTTTGGAACCGGACAAATTCTGCGCTTACAGCTGCTGCTCTGTCTGAGGTCGACCCCAAGAAGTGGGTCGGGCGACTAATCACGATCCATCACGACAAGTCCGTACCGTTTGGCAAGGAAGTAAAGGGAGGCATCCGCGTACTCGGGTCACCCGAGATGACCAAGGGCTTGTCTGTGGCAATCAAGATGCCACGCCGCAAGAACCCCATCATCTACCAGCTCGTGCCCACACAGACAAAGGCAGCGCCGAAACCAGCACCAGCCGCCGAAGACCAGCCGCCGACGCTTGCGGGCCGGTTGATGCGCTGCAAGTCTCTACGTGAGGCCGACGCCATCAATGAGGATGCGCTAGCTACCTACACAGGGGACGATCTTACGGCATGGAACGCGGCCTATGCTGACAAGCTACGCGAGCTTGCCGCAACGGTGACGCCATGAACAAATCCGAACGCGCGGCCCTGGCTGCGCTGCTAGACAATGTGGGGCTTGGATTTACCAAGTGCCTGGCCGAGTGCAAGATGCTGCGGGAGTTTCTGCGGCGGACGCAGCCAAAGGCTAAGGCGCCAGCCAACAAAGCAGGGGCATGCAATAACAACCGGAGCCGCGCAAAATGACCGCCCCATCATGCACCTGCGGACGCTGCCACAACTGCGGAAGCGTGCTTGCCGTAGATGAGCACAGCGCGGTCCGTGGTAACGGGCAGTGTCCGCGCGAGGATACCGACATCGACGCAAACGAAAACGGCGAGCGGGGAAGTCCGTACTTTGGGGATTGTCCGCGTGGGAAGGTGACGCCGTGAGCGCGCATGCGTATTGCTGGGTGTCAATCGCACCATCGGATGCCAAGCGTCGCACGCAAGTACGCGCTCGGTGCCTGCTTATTGAGAGCGGGCTGGCCATAGCAGAGCGCGACAGCGGCCTTTACTCAATCACCCACCTTGCTACAGGCTTTTGCATAGGAGGCGACAAGCTCACAGAGGCAAAGGCGCGCGAGGTCATAGCCAAGCTGCTGCCTCTTGCTAATTGGACTGGCGAAAAAAGCTACCGTGTGTCACTGCGCAAGCTGGCTGCCATAGGCGGCATCGTTAAGAAAGGGGCGCTGGTGGGATGGAAATGAAATGGAACCAAGACAGAGAGATCATCATCGCAGCAGCAGGATAGTGACTTGCCATAGCTGATTTTTCGATCAATCTGACGCCGTACGGCGTCCTGTATAAAGAGGAAATCCCATGACCACGATTGAGCACAACGGAGAAAATTGGTACACCGACAAACGCAGCATCTTGAGACGATGCCTAGAATGGATCTGGAGCAAGCCACGAAAAGAACTCACGCCTATGTCGTTTTTTGGGCACCGCTTGACCTTTTATGGCTGGGGAGCTGACCTCAAAACCAGTCGCGGATCGCTGGTGATATCCAGACCGCACGGGCATAGTCCAAGCTGGCGCGCGTATCATTCTGCAAATGGTACCCCAGAGCAGGCGTTCACTTGGTTTTTTGGAGCGCCACGAGAAGTGAAGGCCCAGGCAGGCACCCAAGTGCATACGCGGGCATACGAGTAGTCCAGGCAATAAAAAACCCGCCCTAGCGTGAACTAGAGCGGGTTAGCGGAGCCTCGAGCGACCAGGAGCGAGACAAGAGGCAGTACTAAACTACACAGACGACGAGGATGCCGCATACCCATGGTCTGATGAGTACTTGCGCGTTTATGGCAACAAAGACGTGACCCACTGGATGCCACTGCCCGAGGCCCCAAAATGAGCACCTGGACCAAAGAGACGCCAACGCCGGGTGAGTGGTGGCTTAGCATTGCCCCAGACAAGCGCACTGATGCTCATGGCCAAGCGGCGTGCTGTCAGATTGTTGAGCGCTTCACTGACGACGAATTAGATGCAATCAAGGCTCTGCACCGGATTGCACAAAAGTGGCCTGCATCCCTGATGCTAGTCCATCACGCTGATTCGTTTGGGCTGCAGGTCAAGCGCGTAGCGGATTGCGGAGACAACCCGGCAGACGCAATCACGCTGGCGACCGTGACAATCAAGACTGAATCAGTGGCGTAGTTCTATCGAGACAAAAGTCAGGAGAGCATCATGGGCACCAAGATCACGACCATCGACTACATCGGACCATGCAGCGATTGTTTAACGAGTCCAGTGGAGGCGACTTTCTGCGCAAAGAGTACGACGAGCTGCGCAAAGAGTACGACGAGCTACGCCGTCCGTTTTCTGTTAGCGCTAAAGTGCCATACACCGACGTGTGGGATTTTGAAACGGTCGGCAACTACCCCGGTAAGCACGTCTGCGAAAAGCCCGCGCCCATGCTTCGGCACATCATATCGGCATCTAGCAAGCCGGGCGCGGTGGTGCTCGATGCGTTTGGCGGGTCTGGCTCTACTGCAAACGCAGCCCGACAACTTGGCCGTCGCGCAATTTCAATCGAGCTTTGTGAGAGATGGTGCAGACGGCAGGTAGCGCTGGTATCACAAGGCATACTTCCGATCTAAGGACCGTGAAATAAAAAACCCGCTCTAGCGGAGGACTAGAGCGGGTTAGCGGCGACCAAGCCAGGAGCACACCGGACAAGCACAAGAAGCGAAAGGAGGCGCCCTTGAGCAAGATGAAGTCTGCCTAAATCATCACCAGCTGTAAAGAACTATTTTACAACTTGGCGATAAAAAGTGCGCTTCCGTCGCTGAAATCAATTCGGTGAATCCACCGACATGATCGCACTAGTCGTCGTCATCCGGCGAAACGGCCCGCGCGACGCCTGCGATCATTTTGCCGACCCCGGCAACAAGACCGCCAGCGACCCGCCCAGCACCGGAAAGCGCGTCGTCGACCGGGTCTGACTCGTTTGCGACCTCGTCGTCGGGATCGTCGTCATCATCGGGCGGGTCAATCTCCACATCTATCTTAACCGTGGCCGTGCCGGGCGGCGCTGGGATCTCTTGCAGGGCGGTGACTGTCAGCACTAGCGCGGCTCCACTGGGCCAATCTGGCCAATGGCAACAGGTGAGCCCGGCTCTGCGCTTATCGACGCGCTCAGTTCCGTGCTGCTGTCCGCACCCGCAAGCACGCTTTCAAGCACAACCCGGATCGGCCCGTTGGCCGCGCTATAGATCTTGCGCTGGCATTCCAGACCACCCACGCCAAAGCGCTGCGCCGGCTGCAGGCATGCCTTCACGGTTCCGGCCAGCAGGTCGAAAAACACATGCCGCGGCTCACGGCCACCGCCTACAAAGCGAGTGCCGTAGGTGAACTCGCCACAGCCCGAGGCGCTGCTGCAGTAGTAGGGGGTGGCTTGCCGGCCACAGCTGGGCATGTCGGCGCCAGCTGGGCCAAGCGAGGTCCAGCCGTTCATTTTGTTGACGTTGGGGCTTGGGTCGATGACCGCGGGCGCAGTGCAGACCTTGGCTGCCATCACGGATAGCGACATCTTGGGTATCGGGTCCGCGGCCCACCCTCCAGTTTGCACTGAGGCGCAGGCTCCGTAGCAGACCGGTATCAGCATCATAGCCAGCGCCAACATCGCGCCTCGAATCGTTAGAAATCCTCTAATAGTTCGCATGGTTCAATCCTTTGACGGCTCAAGTGCCGCGTTGATTTTATCGATAAGGCGCAGCCGGTCAGCTTCGGCCTTAGCCTGCTTTAGCTTAACCGCGGCTGTCAGCCACTCAATGCCCGCGGTCAGCAGCTCGACACCAGCCAGGGCGGCGGATTTGACGCTCTCGGTCATGGCGCGGCCTTCATTTCCTGTTTTGCTCCCTCATTTGAGGCGGAAAAAGAGGAAATGGAAGCGTTCCACATGGAACAGCTAGGCGGCACCACATCCCGCAGCGCCTGTGCGTTTTCGCGCATGTCAGCCAGGCACTTAGCCTGCGCGGTCCCAGGCGCGCACTTCCGCCCACTACAGCTAGAGATCACGCGCTCGGCCACTTCATGCAGCGGCCCCCACTGCTTTACGCAGCCAGCATCGGCTATTAGCAGCGCGGCCAGCAGCAGAAACACGCCCACGGCAGCGCCTACGCGCAGAAACAGCCCCACGATCGCGGCGATGTCGCTTTGCCTAGTCATCATAATCGAGCTCGCGACGCCACATTAGGATCGGCCCGCTGTCGCCGCCGCCGATGTCAGCCCCTGCCCAATAGACGCTCTGCAGGCTGTTTCCGGCACTGGCTGACACCCCAACGCCCACGCATGCGCCGTTATTGCAGACGCTCGGGGCTTTGCATGCCGGGACGCAGCTTTTTGGCTTGTCGGTCTTTGTCTCGCATGAGTCCGCGACGATGATCGCGTGGCGCGAGTAGGCGATGGATGCTCCGTTGCTGCCCAGCGATGCCAGCAGCAGTAGGGTCAGCAGCTTTGACGGCGTGGGGCTGGGTGGTGGTGGTGTATCCTTCAAAAGCTGCAGCTGCTCCGGCGTGGCCCGCAAGATGCGCTCGCTGTGTTCCGCGTGCGCCTTGGTTGCAAGCCGCTGCGAATAGACTTTCATGGCCATTAGCACGCACGAAAGCGCTATCAGCAGCAGGCCGGGGATGGTGCCAAGCGTGCCAAGTAGCTGGCTTAGTTCGGTTTCCATGGTTCTTTACCTGCAGCAGCAAGCGGGGCCGGGGTAGCACCCGCACACGGAAGGAATGCCACCGCACGCGCCGGGGTTGCTTTGGCTGCAGCTGCGACACTGCGGCGCAATGCCGGGGTCTTTGGTAAGATCCTGCGGCGCGCTCATGTCGGCAGCGGCAGCCAAGTCCTGCGGCGCGGGTGGCTCGGGAGGTGACGCGCTGTTACCGCATGCAGCCAGTAGCAGCGCGAGTAACAGCGGGCGCGCCAAGCTATGCCACCACGGGGATCGGCGCGGCCTGGACGATGTCCCCAGCGCCGCCATCGGACGCAGCGCAACAGACCGCTTTCTTGCCGCTGGTGGCTTTCACAAACTGCCCACCGCTGACCATGAGCTTGTCGCCCTTAACCACGGTGCCGCCCAAGCTAATGGGCGCGCCCGGATAGATAGGATGAATGCTTCCAGCGACAGCCTTTTGACAGGGTGCGGTTCCGCCTACGTAGTCTGGGACCGTGTCATTTGCGCACGGAAGTACGACGATGACGCCAGCGCCGTTGTCGCTAACCATGGTCAGCGGCTGGCCAGTGCCAGTGTTGGATACGGTTGCGCTCATGTCGAGCTTAGCGCGCATAGCCCCGAGAGTCAGAAACGATGTACTTGCCATGATGGTGATCTCCTAAAGTGATGTGCGCCGACGCGCAACAACTTGCGCCTGGCCTGGATTCCAGCCTACGGCTGCGTCCGAGCGGACGAGCAACGTGTAGTTGGTAGGTTGCTCATAGACATCGGAAGTGTTGCGGCCAACCGTGGATCCGGATAGCACGGTTACGACAATCGGCAACCCGCTGGTCATATCAAGCGCTTGGGTAGCGTTTCCGAACTCGTCGAGTTGCCAGATCTCGATGTTGTAGTCAAAGCCAAGCGTGTACTGCGTCTTGATCTCGAAAAGATCGATATAGCTCGGGCCGTCATTTTCGACAAACCCCCCAGCTGCTGCAGCGTCTGGCGTAGACGATGAGGCCGTGGACCGACCGATATACTCAGCCGGTGCCCATGAACTGCTAGTAAACGGCTGGCCAAACTTTGCCAGTTCGACCGGTGCCGATGGAAGTTCAAGCAGTCCGATGACGGGATTACCCGCAACGCCGTCTGCGTTTGTGATGTCAATGCCAGGGCCAGCGACCAGCGTGCGCGCCACCGTAGTGGCAGGCCCCGTCTGCACAACGATGCCAGTGCCGCCCGTTACCGGCAGACCGCCAGTGGGCCGCTTGCGGTTTTCTAGCGTTGCAATGTCGCCCATGTTAAGCCCCGGCGCCGCAGAACATCAGGGTCATAAATGATGTATTGGCTGCCGAGTTGGTCACGTCTTTAATGCGATACCTCACAACCAAGCGCCCCGATGTAATGCCAGTTGGTGTCACTTCGATATTATAAGGAGCGCCACTGTTAAACGTGCTATTTGCAGATCCTACGCACTTCAGATAGTTGGCCGGCGCCGTTCCGAACTCCACATCAATGACGCCAGTTGCTGACTGCGTAACCGAATGAACATTAAATCCACCGACAAAGCCCCAGCTAACTCCGTTCCAGCTGAAGTTGCCGTACCCAAGAGGCCCAGAATCCGAGGTAAGTAGCCCGTGCGCATTTGTCGTGGTTGGAAGTGTGGTTCCGCCGTAGGCCGCCCCTAGCTTAATGGTTCCGACCGGTGCAGCCGTGGTGATGACTCCGCCTGTGCCGTCCACATGCAGGGACTTTACCGTGCGCTGGTTGACGCCTGCGCAATTGCCAAATAGGGCGCACCGCAGCCCGCGAATCATATCAAACGCGGCCTTAATGCCTGGATTCACTGGCGAACTTCCGGCACCGTTACTGTCGGCAGTGATGAATTTTCCATCGCGGGCCAGCAGCGCGGTCGATGTAAGCGGATCGGCCACGCCGTTAATGGTTTCTGCGGTCGCGGCAGCGGTTGAGTACTGCTGCTGGTCGGCAAGCGCTGCGTCGGCATCGGAGCCACCGCAGGCAGCAGCAACTACAGCGCAGAGAATCAGGGCATAAATCGTGCTTCGCTTCATTACATCCCTCAAGGCGTCAAATAGTCCGTGTTGTACGACGGGGCGAATGGCCCGCCGGTAAGTTCTTCCCAGGGCTCAAACAGCGGCACGCTTAGATAGCTGCCGTGAAACCCGAGCGCGTCCCATGTGGTCAGGCCATCGAGATCGAAGATGACAAAGCGAAACGTGACCCCGGCTGGCTTCCAGCGCTGCAGCGTGTCGCTTAGTTCGGCCAGTCCTTCCGCAGTGATGGAAGCGCCCCACATCCCACCGCCGCCCCAGCTGCCGCCGCCGTCCCATGACTCGGGATTGCTCCATCGGTTCGGGGGGCGAATAACCAGGAACGCATAGCCGACATTGCCGCCAAACGCGCCCGCGTAACCCAGCTCTCGCAAGTCACGCTCGCAGACCAGCTCATGCGCAGGGTAGCCGATTCGCGCCAGCTGGTAATGCAGACCATCATCGGTGCCCGCTTCTTTCTTGCGGTCCCAGCGCGTGAGCAGGTATTTCCTCAGCTTGGCGTAGGATTCGACCGAGGACTTGCGGTCGTTGCTGTTGATCGCGTGGTGGTCTAAAACATCTTCCTCACACGAAATGATCAGCGACGCTTTGGCGCCATCTGCCGCATCCTGGGCGACCGAATCCATTTCGGCAACCATCGAGCCAAAGAACGACCATCCCTGCGGCGCGCGTAGCCAGCTCGGAACGATCTGCAGCATGCGATTAGCGATGCGTCCGCTCATACGAACACATACAGCATGCTAGAGATGTCGAGCACCGCGATGTCTTTGTAGGTGATCGGAGGCGGTGCCGCAGGCGTCAGCAAGTCGATATTGCGGATCGCCTCGAAATCCGCCGAGTGCATGCGGCTGGTGATCTCGGTTGGGTATGGCACTTCGCCGATGTCAATCGTGCGCTGATAGGCCGAGATGGCGGCGGACACGGCGGTCTGAATCTGCTCACGAGAGCGCCCAGACGATAGCCGCACGTAGATGGTGCCAGTGACTGCGACCGGGAAAAACACAGCGCTGCGCACGTCGAGCCTACAGCCGTAGCTGTACTTTTGCGGCTTCTCGTAGTTGGCGGCGACGGCTGCCACATCTGCAGCCCCCAGCGGCCCGGCTATGCCTGCGATGTAGACCGCGACAACGCCGCCGCTTACCAGGCCCGTAGCGGGGTCCAAGTTGCTGTAGACCTTGATCTTATCGACCGGTGACGCTGCATAGCCAGCTGGGATCTTGCGGCCCCAGTATTCCAGCGCGCTTTGAGTGCTTGCATCGCTTGGGGGTGCGCCATCGCCTGAGTCACCGCCAAGCGTGTCCCACCGAGTAGCGCACAGGGCTTTGATCTGCGTCTCTGTCTGTGGTGGTGCGCCGGCGCGGTCAATCCAAGTGCCTGCAAATTGGAGCGCCACGGGGCTGGTCGTGATGGCGACCGTGCCGGTGCCGTCGCCGCCGTTTTTGCACTCGATGACGAATTGGCCGATGGCCAGCGCGCCGATTGGTAGCGCGGCCTTGACCGCCTTGCGTACCTGCTCGGCTGTGCTGATAGCTGTGCCGCCGCCGTTGGTTTCTAGCTGGACAGTGCAGACCTTGCTGAGCAGGTTCGCGTTGACGATAAGCGGCAAGCTCGCGCCGTTGTTGACGATCTGTACCGTGACGCCGCTGTCCTTGGAGTACCATAGCAGCGACGAGTTACCCGAGCCGATGCGCGTGGCCGGGCCGGATGCTGGGCATGTGATGGTGAGCCCGGCAAAGCTTGTCTTCAGATCAAGCGGCGCTCCAACGGGCAGGTTTGCAGCGTCTCCTGCGACCTGCGCCTCAAAATCAAGCATCAGCGTACCGCCGGTCTCGACGTTGCCGGTCTCGACGTTGCTGTACAGCTGAGACAGCGCGGAGAATGCCCCCGGCGTGCCTGCGGTGACTTGGCCGAGCGTAAAAGTCTGAGCCGGTGCGCCAGCTGCCGCGGTGATCAAAAAGCGGCCACGAGTGGACACCGATCCCGACGGCGTGACCTGGTACTGCGAGCGTGCAAACAGCTCCAGCGCCTTGCCTTCGCCGTATTCAAGAAACATACCAGAGATTGAGTAGGCAACGATCTCGCGCAGCTCTGACAGCGCCTGAGTGACAAACCGCGACACCGCCAGAAACGGATTGCGCAATGACCAAGCGCGCCACGGTACCGGCGGCTTTGCGCCGTCATACCAAGCGGTGAGCCGGGTCCAGTACTGCGATTCCGTCACAGCGGTTATCAAGTCACTGAGCAGCGCCACTAGTTGAGCCTTTCATATTCCAAGCCTGTGCCATCGTCGCTAATCTTGAGCGTTATGCGCTGGCCGCGAATCGTGACGGCTGACAGCTGGATAGTTAGCTTGCCGCCGGATAGCGCAGCCTTTGTGGTTGTGGACTCATAGCGCGGATCGTCCGCGTACAGCTCCTGAATGGCCGATTCAAGCGACGAGATATCAGCATCGGTCATGCCCATTTGCAGCGCAGCCGAGACATTCAGAGTCGCGCGCACTGCCCAAAACAGAACCCCTACTTGCTCCGTGATGCCGCGTAGCAGGTCTTGGATTATAGTTTCATCGTCATCCAAGGAATTGCCGAGCGTGTCGAGGTCAGGCGTGTATCCAGGTCCGGCGAAAGTGCTGGTTTCAAGCCCCTGGTCCATGTCGAAAGTATACGGGCCTACGTCGGGGCCGATGGCAGCGAGATATCAGGCGAGCCGTCTGCAATCTTGCCGACCAGTGATATAACATCACCCAGCACAAAGGGACGCGGGGAGCCCATGCCAGTCGGCGGGATGTAGGTTCCCGTAAGTACGCCGTTAGCTACCGCGATGAATTTGATAGTTCCGACATCCACGCGCCCGCCCTTCAGCGCGACCGCGTATTGCGCATTACCGACGGCATACGACGTGACCACCGCAAGATTGTGGTTGCCGTCCTCGAACTCGACGATGCACCGAGCGTCGCGCGGTACTGTGAGCTTGGCACCGGCCACAGGAACCCGCACTTGCACGCTCGTGAGGTCGGCAAAGTCCGGGTCATCTAGCTTCACATCTAGCGTCCCATCAGGCCGCTGCAGCAGCACCTTGCCCGCGTGTGGCTTATGGTAGCGACTCTGCGCGGTCTCCTCTCGGATGATGGCGCGCAGCGGCTGCGATATACCGGACTCGCCATCGGCGCGCGCATCGAGCGCCCACGCAATCGCGGTCGTCTTCTCTGGGCCTATGCAGTACTTGATATCGCCAACGCGCACCGAGAGCGCCGCGCCCGTGTAGCCTTGCGGGCCGCTGTAGCTTTGGCCAGGAAGCAGCCCCACGGCGTCGGGCTCGATGAGAAGCCGCGATGAGCCCGGTCGCCAGTCAGCCGACAGCACATGGTCAAACGCTGCAGCCGCTGCGAAGGTATCGACGCCGATCCACAGCGAGCCGTCGAGCAAGATTCGCCACACGCAGCCAAGCGTATCGGCCAGCTGGTCAAGCTGCTGGCCAAAGGTGCCCGCGACTTTGGTGTAGCGCGGCAGCGTGCGTTTTAGCAGGTCGACCGAGATCGTGCTGCTGGCTTGCTCGCCTTGCTCGGTAATAATGGCTTGTAAGATCATAAAGACTGGTACTTGGTAGTCGTACATGGCCGCTGACAGGCGCTTGCTGTGCTCAGTGCGCCCGCCCGTGATCACCGCATCTACCGCGCCGTCTGCCTTGCCACTGCGCAGCACATGGCCTAGTAGCTGCGTCCCGAGCCACTCGCACGACACAACGCCGCTTGGCGCATCGTCGCCATCTAGGTCGTTTGCGTACAGCGTCCAGTTGCCGCGCCGCTTGATCAGCAGGCTACCGTTTACGATTCCGCTGCTGCCTACGCTTGCATCGGCCATCAGTTACCAAACACGATCTTGCTGAGGGCAGCAAATGAGGTCGCGGTCGTGCTGTTGATCTGCTTGTCCTGCACTGCGCCGGGAAAGTCTGAAAGGGCGCGGCTGATGTAGATTGGGATTCCGTTATCTAGCCGGTAATCCTGCAGCGCCGTCAGCACGCGAGAGAGCACAGCCGCAGCCGATGGCAGCGTAAATGGCAGACTGCCGCCCGTGATGGTCTGCTTTGGCTTGTGCGTTGCGCCGGTCTTCACCGCCACCGAGTCAATCGAGATCGAAACTTCCAGCGGCTTGCCCTTGGGTTGATTCTCGCTGATAGCATGAACTGCGCAGCGCGTAATACCCATGCGCGCAAACTGCGGATGTTCAATCGCAACTTGGTTGCGCCGCTCTGGATGCGTGATTGACATCATGAGGGGAGCGATCTTGATCCACGCTTCCTCATCTTCGGCGGTGTGCAGGACGCATTTGATGGTCAGCGACGTAGGCTTGAGCCCGCCATAGGTGGGCTCTGCGCCATCGTTGCCACTGCCGCGCTTGTGCTTCTTGCTTAGCTCGCGCTTGACTTCGCCGAAGCTGACTTCACCAGGCAGCGTCTGGCCAGCAATCTTGACGACATCATAGGCTTTGGGGCTGTCTATGTAATTCATGGGGTAGTTGCCGCCGATGGGCTGCGCGCGCTCATATTGAAGGCGCGAATCACGATTGCTTCGACTTCATCATGCGTGCCAATGCCGTGGAAGTTGAACACGTTATTGACTCCGCCACCACCGCCGCCATATGCCGCCTGTGCCGCGCCCATGTATTCGCCGTTAAGGCCGGGCACAACTTCGCCGCCGTGCATGATTGCGAGCTGGGGGCTGCCATACGCGCCGGGGATTATGCCGCCGCTTGCGAACTCGCCCACGGGCCGCACGCCTAAGCTCATTTCGTCGGCACTAGGTCCCAGCTGGCCCACGGTATCGCTTAGCAGATTGCCCCACGCCGCGCCAGCGCTACCTTGCACCGCTGCCGAGTAGCGAGATCCTGGAAGCTCGGCCATGATGCCCTTGAAGATGCCACCGCCCAGCGCAAAGCCAATCTTCGCGGCCAGCTGGTAGATTCCTGCGCCGGTATCGCTAAACGCTTCATTGATGCCTTTGGAGATGTCGGTCATGACAGACCGGAACTTCACCTCCATTTTTTCGGCAGCGCCTAGCAGCTTTTCAATGACGGTGCCCGCCTGGTCGCCGATGCCGCCAAACGGCATGAAAACGTCTTCCATCAGCTTGGAGATAAGGACTTCAAACCGCTTACCGAGCGCGCTGTTTTTGTCGAACAAGCCCCCGGTCGATCCGATGCTCTGCAGAATGGACTTGAACTTGTTGATCGCGTGGTCTTCAGGCAAGCGCATGTTCAGCACATCGCCGAGCCCGTTTGCAATGTTGCTTAGCGTGCCAGACCATGTCTTATCGCCCTGCCCGCGCGCATACTCGCCAGCTTCACCAGTGCCCTTGTTGTACAGCTTATTGGTCGCGCCGATAACGGCTTCAAGCGCCATCGAGCCTGAGATCTCGCCAGAGCGGAACTTTTGCATCCAGCCCTTGCGGGTGAGCGTTTGCTTTAAGCCGAGCCGAGATCCAAGCTCGTCGAACACGTTGCCGATTCCGGGGCCTGCAAGCGCTGCTTGTTGGACGGCGCCAAAAGACGCCTGCGGGCTTGCGTTGATCTTGGCCAGCGCGGTCAGGTACTGCTGCTGCTTGCCGGTGCCGCGGGCGCTTCCGATATCCGCGCTAGTCCAGTAGATGCGCTGGATTTGATCCGCACGAAAGCCAGCCGCCGCGATGGTGTTGTAGTCGCGCACCACGTCGGCAGTGTCAAACTTGGTCTTCTTGGCAGCTTCGCGCGCCGCCTCGAATAGCTCGTTTCCAATCTCAGCGGTGCCATAAATCGCCTTAAAGCCCTCGACGCTGCTTTCTCGCATCGCCTGAGCATTGATGGCCATCTTGCCAAAGTCATAGGCCGCGCTTGCGACCCATGATACACCGCTGCCGACCGCACTGACTGCGCCCAGTGCCAGCGCTGACGGTCCGTTGATAATACCGGACGCAAGCGAGGACCGCATGCTGCCCGCGCGGCTCTCTGCGGTGTTTGTCAATAGCTCGCGAAACGACTGCGCGCCGCCGTACTGACGCCGCAGACTTTGGCTCTCGGCCTGCTTATTGACGCGCTCGATCTTCGCCGCCATGCGCTCGACTTTGCGCGCGGTGCGGTCCTCGTCGCGTTTGTCCTGCGCTTGCTGCCTTGCCGATTCGCGCTCCATGGCTGCGGTGCGCTTTTGCGCTGCGCGTTCCTCGATTGCAGCGCGGCGCGAGGTCATGCGCTCAGCCGCCGCAGCCTGCTTTGCGCCTTCCCGCTCCATGGCCGCGGTCTTGCGCTGCTCTGCTTTCTCTGCGCGCTCGGCCATGCGCTGCCATTCGTCCGCGATCTTGCGCCCGCTGCTAGATGACGCAGTGGCCGCACGCTGAGACGATGCCGCGAACTTGCCAACGGAGGATGCTGCGGCCTCAGCTGCCTTTGCGGCTTTGCCCATGCCGCCGCCTGGGTTTGACTCCAGGGCGGCAAGCATCTTTTGTGACGTGCCAAGCGCCTTGTTTAGCGCGCCCAGACTGCGCGCAAGCTCGCCAGCCGGACCGGTAGCGGCGCGCACATCCAGCGAGTAAACATAGTGTAGCGCGTCCACTAAATTGGTCTCCTAAGCGTGGCTTTTAGAATGGCCTCAAGTAGCGCATTCTGGCGCTCTAGCTGCGCGGCCAAATACACGCCGCCAGCGAGGCCCTTGCGTGAGTTTGGCGAGTGGTAGAGCGCAGCCAGTAGCTCGCCAGCGGACTTGACGACCCCTTGCTTGCTCTCGCGCTGCGCCGCGTCGAGGAGGTCATCTATTTTTTTGCGCGGACAGTGGCCTCGGTGCTGGTGGCATCAAACAATGCCGACCCAATCTTGAGCGCCGCCCATGGGTGCGCCTGCATTGCCGCTTCGAACACTGGCTTTTTGCTGTCAGTCAATGGCTCAAGCACGCAATTCCAGGCCACGGTCAGCAGTGCAGCCGCGGTGGGCCGGTGTGGCTTTCCGCCGCAGTCATCTGCAAATTTGCTGTATTCCGGCTTGCTCATCGCGCGCGCCGCAAACACCCCGCCGCCAATCGAGAAGCCAAAGACGCGCTTACCGTACTTGGCGCGCTGCTCTGGGCTTACGGCAGCCGCATCTTCGGCGAAGTCACTCAGCCCTGACAGTTCCGTGAATCCAGTTGCGAGGTCATAGATGTCGGTCGGATAGTCCGCCATATGCTTTTGAGCAATCGCGGGCTCGGGATGCACAACCAGCGCCATAAGCTCCGGCGCGGCACTCGGAATACTCGCGCTCGCCATCGCTGGCCAGATCTTGCAGAACTCGTCGACCTTGGCATCGGTGCGGCTAAAGACCGGCGCGCGCATCACGAACGTGACCGCCTCTCCGTCTGCCGTAAAATCGACCGCATAAATGCGCCCGTGCTTGGCGCGTAGCTCGTCGATTTGCTTATCGCTTAGCTGAAGCGGGCTCATTGAATGTCACCCAGGCAGTTGCCATCACGCAGCATGTAACGGCACTTAAAATCGAGCGTCGTATTTAAAGAGGCGTCTTGCTGGGCGAACGCTTCCTTTACGGTCATCAGTGACAGCTCGGGGAACTCGTAGACAATGGGCTCCTCGCCAGCGGTGCGAATGATCGTGAGCGTTGCAGAAATGATGACATTGCCAGCGCCGCGCCCTTCGGCCTCAGCTGCTAGCTTGTCGTAGATTTCCTTAGCAGCTTCCAGAGTGCATTTGATCTGGAAGTTGTCGCACTTATACCGTCCGCGCGCCTGCCCAAGTGGTACCTGTCCGGTGCCTTCGATGTCCGCGCGGCTGCTGATACTGTCACCGAAGTTTACAGACGACAACTCGTTAGGCAGCCGGGTAAGTCCCAGGATGCCAAGTTCTAGCGATGCAAAATCGACGTAATCGCCGTTAGCTGAAAAGCGCTTGCCCATTACGGCACCTCGACAGTGATATCGACTATGACAAAATCAGGGTACCCGAGCGGCTGAAACTTGATTTCGGCGTTCAAGGTCTTGTCCGCGTTAATGTTGTTTGTGCGCAGAATGCGGCACAGCGGTACCCCTGGGGGGTTGGGTGATGCGCTCGGGCGCCCGTCGGACTTGGTGGTGAACAGCAGGTCGGACAAAGACTTGTTAACGTCGCCCGCAATGCTAATAGCGTCCGCTGCGGAGATCGCGCCCTTGGGCACAAGCGCAGATTCCGCCACTGAGATCGTGACCAGCGGCGCTTGGATGATGCGCACCAGCGTAGCCCGCGCCCGCCTCGCGCATTCAAACGCGAGATTGACATGCATCCCGAGGTTGTAGCTGGCGTCATTTTCCAGCGCCATCGTCGGAAATCGGGTGATATAAAAGCTTCCGCTGCCGAACTCGCCGAAAGTGCGCAGCGTGATAAACCGGCGCTCATTCAGGCCGGGAAGCGTGCGCTCATCGTGGTCAATGCCTGGGTCGACAACAAGGCCCGTGGTTGCGTCGCGGCTGAAGTTGATATTCAGCAGCGAGCCTAGGGCGACTTCACCAAGAGACGCATGCAAGCAAGATGACGCGCGCCGAGCCGCAGCCTGAAACACGCCGGGGCGACCGAGCGTGTAAATCCTTCCGGTGTAGCTGCTGATATGCGAGAAGCGGCCAGCGACAACCCACAGCGGACCGCTAACGCTCTCGAATCCGTCAAAGTCGGCAATCAGGGCGTTAATCCACTGCGCCCGCGTTTCACCTGGCACGCCTTCTGCGATGGCTCGCGTATTCAGGAAGCATCGCAGCCCGCGCGTGGTCTTGACAGCTTGAATCTTTGCGTTGATCTGCGCCGCCAAACTGCGCGAGCAGCTGGTCGGAGTCGTGACAAAGCCGAAATTCAGCGAAGTGTCCGCAATGACCGCATCGAGCGCAGCCAGCAAATCAGCCGACGCGACTACAGGCTTGGCAACAGTGAAGGTGAATACATCACCCTCCTCAAGCGCGCCGGTAAACGTGATCGTGATGCCGGTCGTCAGCAGGTTGTCAGCCAAGGCAACGATGCCGGTGCCAGGCACGAGCCGCCGAGCGCTGAAGGTGTTGCCGTTGTCAGGCGACCACTCAATCGCCGGAGCTGGCGAGCCGCCGATTGTGCCAGACGAGAGAACGCGCACCTTGAAGGTGTAGGCATCGGTCCCGGTGCCCGCCACGGTAGCTGCGCCAGTGCTACCAAACTGCAGCGCGGTCGTTGACTTGGCAGCGGCCAAGCCAAGCCCCGTGCCGCCAGCGGTGAGAGTCAGCAGCAGCCGGGCCGCAGTCGCGCCCGCGCCGCCGTTGCCCGCCAAGTAAGTGGCGATATCGGTCGCCGTGCTAGCTGGCAATCCGTTTGCGTCGGTGGCGCCGTTGATAATTACAGCCGAGCCAACCACGGCTGGGATGCCGAGAGGAGTACCGCTGCCGGCGTACACAATCGCGATGGTGACGCCCGCAGCCAGCGCCGTGGCAGTTAGCGCGCCGTTATCCAGAGAAGTGGATGACAGCACGGCAGGCAGCCCGGAACCGCCGACAGCCGACGCCGTGACCAGTAGGTTAGCCGTCACATCGGCATTGACCAGAGTGGCAATCGCGCCGTTAGTGGTAGCGCCGGTAAAGGTAACGGTTATTACTTTCGCGCCTGTCGGTCCGGTGACGACTACGCCATTCGCTCCGCCGGAAACTTGAACCACGGAGACGCCAGTGGTCTTGGCCACATACAGTAGCGCGCCAAGCGGCGGAGCTGCACCCGGAGCCAGTGCCGAGCCATAAAGCAGCGTGGCCACACCTGCACTGATGGGGGTCTTTGTGACCGCGCTGGGGGCCTGCTGCGTTCCTTCGACGGGGCAAAAGTGCACCGGCCAGCCAGCTTGCACGCCAATTTCGGCGGAATGCTCAATGCCTTCACCGTGCCCGTAGGCCGAGCACGCGGCCAGGTTGCCAAGAGTCGCCACTTGGTTGCGTGCGCCCGCGCTCGAATAGCCAAACACGCAGCCGATGGCGCTGAGATCCTGCGGGTTGACCCGGTTGGAACTGCTGCGCAGGTTGATGGTCACATTGGGGGTCGTCATGGTTGCAGCACCGTGGTGGTAATGTTTACCGTCTCAGCAACTACCGCTGGCAGTACTCGCACAACGGGAATATCGACGGTGATTGATAATGCGTAGGCGTCAGCGTTGGTTGCGGCGTCGCGCGCCAAAATCCAGTCACCGCCATTGATCTGACAGTTCTTTTTCGCGCCGAAAACATCTTCTATGGCTAAAGTCGCGCGGCTGATCAGTTCCTCGATGCCCTTTTCATCGACCGCGTACATCAAAAGCACCGCGCCAGCTGAGCGAACATGCTTAGCCTTAACGTAAGATTGCTTATTGGTGTCTCCGACAGCGCGCGGCTGGACCGACATCTCTCCGCGGGCAGCGATTGAGAAGCTATCTCGGGTCGGCTCCCAGCGAATGCGAGGCAGCGCCATCGCCTGTTGCTGCTCGCGCCCGCCGTACGTTGTCAGCACCCCTTGTAGGTGCTGGGATGCGCGCCAGCACTCCCAGGCATCCCGCATCGTGCGCTGATCAAAGTTGCTCATCGCGCCGCCTGCAAATGCTGCAACTGCCACAGCGCAACGGCGCGACCAACGCGCTCGGCCACGGCTTGCGCTTCGGCTGGTGTCTGCGGCAAGTATGGACGCGCCGGTCTGCCCGTGCGCCTATCCGGCCCTAGGTGATAAACCGCGTACGGCTTTTGACGCGAGCGCACCGACCAGCGGCCATTGGTGTGCAGCGTCCAAAGCAAATCGGACTGCAGACCGCGAAGAATCGGACCCGGTGGCCTGCGTCTTAGCGTGGACTGTGCCAGCGGTGCCCAGCGCACAGCGTCAACGGTGGACTCGCGAGCGAATGCGTCATCAGTCGCATCCTGAGTCGCAACCATGGCCTTAGCCGTAAGTCCGCGCGCATCTGCGGACATGGCAGCAAACGCGCCCGCCAGTCTGTCAGCTCGTGCAAAGTCGCCAGTGACGCCCATGCTTGAAAGTATACGGGGGTGCTAGATTGGAAATTCGCGAGAGAGAACGCGCGGCGCTGGGCTGTAGACAAAGCTGGTGCCAGGTGGCTTTTCTGTAATGCCAAGGTCTTTAGGCCGCGACATGCGCCCAGCTTGGTGATTTGCGAGCCACTGCGTCACTTCTTTGGGCTCATAAGCCGCCATGCTTTGATCGTGAGCCTGGCCCAGCTGCTTGATGATGTACCAGCGCAGCAGCTCGCACGCCTTTAGTACAAAGTTTGGCGCAGCTGCAGTCAGTGGCAGATCATAGGTCGCGTTTAGATAGTCGTCCATGTCAGCGCAGACGGCTGGCACCAGCGCTTTGACAGTCTCGCTTGCCGAGCACGCAAACTGCCACACGTCGCCAACCACAAACGAAGGCGCAGCGCTGCCATTTGCAAAGCGCACCGTCAGCCCCAGCTTGGCGACAAGAATCTCGGCCCGGTTTCGGTGCTCGCTCACGGTCTGCGCTGGCAGCCAGGTTGCACCGTCATCCGCTGACACCTCAAACGCCGGCAGCACGGTAGCACTTGGGTTGACCGTCGAATTGTCGTTAATCTCCCCGCCCACAGTGCAGCGCACGCGCACCGTCATGTCCATGCGCGGGATACCGCCGCAGGTCACGACGCCGCTACCGGTGCCAATGATGCGCACCGGAGTGGCGATTGTGCCCTGGTCGATGCCTTGCGCGCCGTTGTCAGCCGTGCCAAAAAGCAGGCTAGGCGGTGCGGCTAAGACCCAGAGCTCGCGCCCGTCTGCGGATAGGTAGAGCATTTAGAGGATGTCTAGGTGTAGTTCTGCGATGTCGTCACCGTCGCCGGATTCGACAACTAGCGCAACCGGGCAAGATAGGCCGTTGCCGATGAATTGCCCCGTGGCGGTGCCGTTCATCTCCGCGGGGTCTGCCGTGACCGGTTCAACTCCGGCCCCGGCTGCGTCATAGCGCCACGCCCACCACCTGCCATCGCGATAAATCCACGGGCGCACGGACACAGCCGCGGCGCCGTTGTTGTAAACGCGCACACCTAGATAGCCCTGGCAAAGCACGTTTTCTGCCTTGCCAGCAGCTACGAGAGTTGGCCCGTCATCGACCAACTCAGCAACGGTAACAGGAGGTAGCAGCATGGGCTAGGTGAACGTCCATTTGTAGAGCGCCCACGGCCAAGACGGCTCAATCCCGAAGGTCTGGAATCCCTTGCGGCGCGTCATGTGCTTGTCGGCGATGCGCTCGGGCTCGGATACCGTGGGCAGGTCTGGGATGCGACAGAATAGCCCGCGGTTCGGCGTGTTGTTGACCATGATGTAGCAATAGGTCGCCGGGTCGGTGATGACATTGGAGTCATTACCGATTGCAGCCATCTCTGGCACCAGCTGGATTGTGGCCTGGGTGTAAACCCGGCGCGACTCGCTGGCGGCGCTGATACCGGCCTCGACCTGCGTTGCCCACTGGCTGGCAGGGTCAAAGATCTTGACCAGTGCCGACGCAACGCCCACATGACCGCAGAGGATCGTGAGGTTGCGACCGTTCAAGCTGCCGTTCGGCATCTGGGGCTTGTTGTTTTTCGAGCCCGGATCTTTGCGCGTGATGATCTGCTGCAGCGCCTTATTCCAGCCGTCTCCGGTCAGTGCCTGGTTGATAATATTGGAGCCCGTGCCCGCGCTGGTGCCAAACGGGTCGATGTTGTGTGTCGCATCGAACAGCGGCTTGTCATCGTACAGCGTAACCTTGTTATTGGCCAGCACGCGCAGCGACTCAGTGAGCGGCACTAGCGCGGGATATCCACCAAGCTCAGGAATCGACGCAAGGGTCGACATTTTGCTGTCGTCATCCTCAAGGTCGCCCCAGTCGATACCGAACAAATCGACGCGGCTGTAACCGCACTCTGCGATGATCTTCGGCGGATTCTTGGTGTAGTCGGTCGGGTCGGTGAGGCCGACGATCTTGTAATTGCTGGCATTGATGATCAGCTTCTGCTGCACAAGCGCCTTGCGGTTTCCAGTCTCGACGCGCGCGATATCGCTGATCAGCGTGCTGTTGTACATCGCAAAGCCCTGCGACAACCACACGCGAGATAGGGCAGTGCATGCTGCGTTGAATTTGGCGTCTAGTGCGCCTTGGCTTACGCCCGAGTAAATCGGCATGACTATTCACCCACTTCGCAAAAGGCTAGATCTTCCAGCACGGACACGCATTCGACGGTCAAGCAAAGATACGTGCGCACTGGAGATACTTCGTTGTTGTTGATGATATCGACGCACTGACCAGGATGGGGCGCATCCGAGTAAAGCAGCCCAAAGCACCCAGTGTCGCCCTGTGCTTCCAGCGCGGAGCCGACAACAATTGGTGTGTCGGTTGCCATGGTGGACGCATCGACCGGTACCTTGGACACGCCAAACAGGGTCACGCACGGAACGGACGTTTGTGCAATGGCTGCGACAAGCCCAAGTCCGGACCCAGTCACGCCTATGTCGATCAATTTTGCAGCTTCTGCATTTCCGGCAAGCGCCGCGCGTGCTGCATTTGCAGTGGTTGACGCAACAGGGCACGTCAACAACACGCCGTTTTGCAGCACCGAAACGGCAACAGATGCGCCGTTTTGTAGTGAAAATGAAACACTTTTGCGTTTGGCAATGATGCGAAGCCCACCGTTGGCATCGGCGCCAGGCACTTGCAACGGCCCGCCGTTAATTGCGGTCAATGCGTTGTTAAAGCCACCGTCAGGGTATGCCATCAAGCGCCCGTCATGGTTGGCAATCAGCCATCCAGCCTCAAACTTGGTACCGCGCAGGATGCTGGTCGCACCGTGCCGAGTTGCGTGCTCGCCGAGCCATTTCGGTCGGCGCTGTACAGTAGTTGCGGCCATGTTAGGCGACTCCGTGAATCTTGTTGCGGTTGATGCTGGCTAGGATCTCGGCTTCCATCTGCTTTTGCTCATCGGCGGTTACGCCTGGGATTGCGGCTTCTGCGCCCGTAGCTGTACTGCCGTGGTCCTCGGTGGTGTTCAACTCAGGCAATGCGGGCATCTGGTCGATGAAGCCCACGAGGTCGGCCAGCGGTCGACCGTTGGTTGCGTACTGCTCCGCGAGCGCCAGCGCCTGCTCTGGCGACAACTTGCGCGGCTTCTGCGCTTGACCAGCAGCGGCCTTGGGTGGCGATACAGCTTCATCGATCAGCCGCTTAACCTTGGCCGCGCGCGTCTCGATACCAATTTCGGCGGTCATGGCCGCAGTCATGGCCAGTGCATCGACAACGCCCGGCAGGCCCACGGTCTTACCGGTAGCGGACACTAGCGCAGCCTTGATGCTCAGCAGCTCGCCAGCGTCTTGTTTTACGTCACCGGCTGCAGTCGCAAGCGGCGCAACGTCGATGCCGTCAAGCATGGTTCCTAGCGCTTTTTCGTCATCATCGCCAGCTTTGGCCAGCGCGCCGGCCTGAGCAAGCGCCGACAGTCCCAGCGCCAGCAGCGCTTGGATCTTGGGATTCTTGATCATGAGTCCTCGTGTTTTTGGAGCCGGTTGCGGTGTCGCAGCGGCCTGTGGTTGTGGTGGATCTTGCTGCTCTACTCGGGCGCGAACTTCAGGCGGGATGCTCGACGCGGCCATCATCTGAAACGTGCGCGCCCATGCGGTCGGCTTGTTGCTGCGCGGAGCGTCGGTGATTACCTTGTCGATTAGCTTCGCGGACAGCGCATCGGCGGGTGACATCCAAGTGTCAACGGCCAGCCACTGCGCGACCTGCTCATCGGATGCGCCAGACTTGTTCTTGTACATCTGGGCAGCGGCTTGGTCGATGACTTCCAGCGCTTTGGCTGCGCTCGTGAGGTCTTCGGAGTGGCCGCGCGCGCCGCCGGAGCTGCGGTGCATCATCCACACGCTAAGCTCGTGCATGTGGATCTCGGAGCATGCCAGCGCGATTATGGTCGCGACGCTTGCGCAGTAGCCCTCGACTACGGCGACGACTTTGCCGCTGTACTTCTTGATCTGATTGGCAATGCTGAAGCCTTCGCCAACATCACCGCCGGGGGAGTTAATGCGCAGTTCAACCACGCTGCCGTCGGCGTCGCGCAGCATGCGCGCAAACACATCCCCGGACATGCCCATCCACTTGTCAATCGGGTCGTAGATTTCGATGATTTTTCGGGCCACGAGAAAAGTATACGGGCCTATCGTGGCGCGGTTTGCAGGCCATCCACGCCCGGTGTCAACTGGACACCGGCTTGCGCGTAGAGATGGTCGGGGTCATACTCAATCGGCGGCAGCTTGGCGATAAGGCGCTTTGCGTTCACATCTTCAAGTTTTTCCAGCTGCTGCGCCACTGTGAGCCCGGCCTTTGCTGCGCGCTCTTGCTTCTCGGCCAGCAGCGCTTGTTCCTCTGGGTCATCAACAATGCACACCAGCTTTGGCGCATTGGCAGGGTCGCGCCCATTGACACTGCACGCCGTGCGCGCTAGCTCGTCGTGTAGCTCAATGATGCACGCAGCATCGGCCTTGGTCATGCGCAGCGCTACCCGGTCTTGGGTACTTGCCTTTGCCTTGCTTCCCGCTCCGCCCTGGGTTGTTTCCAGTACGCCCAGCAGCACCAGCGTGATGTAGTTGTCCGCAGCCTCTCGCAAGCTGACCATGGACTTGCTCGCGTCGGTTTTGGCCGCGAACACTTCCAGGCCCCAGCTCGGCATATCCTTTTCATGCTGAGGAAGTGGAATAACGCCGCCGTTTTCCAGTGCCACGCAGGCATCTAGTAGCGCCCGTGTTTCCTCGCTCTTCCGCTCCTGATACGGCATCTTGACGCCGATCCAATCAAGAGCGTGCTTGCGGTTGTGCGCCGAGTGCCAGCGCGCAGACTCCGCCGAAAGGAACCACGCCACAGCCAGCGAGCGAAACGCGCCGAACAGGTGCGGGCGCAGCGGCTCCTCCTGCAGCATAAGCCACCGCTGGCCATTAAGCGGCCACATATCGAGCGCGCCGGTCTTGCTTAGCGGTGGCTCTGGCAGCTTGTTTCCGTACTCGTCGAGCGCGCCTGTCAGGTGGTAAAACTTGTAGATGCGCTGCGTCTCGTACCACTCGACCGAACCGGGCTCTTTCGTGTGCGCGGTAGGCTGCAACCATCGGCCATCGCGAGAGCGCGACCAGACGACATTGACAGGGCACAAGCCGACCGGGATCTTGTACCCGTTGGCTAGCAGCTGCTCTGACTTCGGCCACGTCTGCGGCCACCGAGCAACCCACTGCTCGAAAAAAGCATCATCCAAGCCCTCGGGCTTGTCGTGATACCAGCGCACCTGTGACAGCGTATCCCGGCGCAGTTTGAGCCCGTGCTTGATCAGCGGGTGCCGCGTCATGGCTAGATAAAGCGCGTAGGGCTCGGACATTTCGCCACGGTCCAGTGCCTCTAATGCGCACTGCACACGGTCAATCGTCCATCCGCATGTGGTGTAAGTAGACTCGACGCCCACCACGTCGGACTTGGCAAGGTCGCCCTGCCTGGGCTCGCGTGCGCCCTCGTATGCGGTGAATCCGAGAACTTCGCCTAGCCACGCCTTAAAGGTGCTTTTGCTCACCTTTGTAGTGTACGCGGCGACGGACGCGGACATAAAAAAGCCGCCTAGGGCGTTTCCCGTTGGCGGCGTTCGCTCGCTTCCCGAGGTTTGTCGGTGCGCTGCCGTGAATCGGGCAGGGTGTTGCTTCATCCGCGCATCCTTGCGGAATTTTCTGGATAACGCGCCCCATCAGCACGTATTAGGGGTCGGTGTTGCCGCTCATGACAGCGCCTTCCGTGCCTGTCGTTTGGCAGTTATCACTGCATCTGATTCGGAATACAGCGATCCCACCTTGCGCAGCTCCTTGCGGTACGCCGTGATTACCACGCTCAACTCGCGCCAGTCATACAGCGCAAAGTCGATTAGCCAGTTCGCTCGCACCGCTTGCGCTCGCACATAGGCGTACGACGATTTGCCCACTGATTTTGGGATAACTCCGAAAATGGTGGTGATTTCGCCGGTTGACCACAGCTTGATCACTACGTCGTCGGCAGTCCGACGAGTTGCGACAACGTGTTTTTGGCGCTCATTGCAGGTGCACATTGACCCCTCTGTTTTGTCTAAATTGCTCGATTCTCTAACATGATCCGCTGCCATCGTGCACATGCCAAGCGGCGAAGAGACCTCCTGCGTGAAATGATTGATAGTCGAACTACGGAGCGGCGTCAAGTGCTTTTTTAGATTGCCAATACTTCCACGCCGGTCCCAGATGGCAGCAGCTGCTTTGCGATGTCGGCGACATGACGAACTAGCTCGGGGCTGACCTCGATTATGACATTGCCCGGCGCGTTGTGACTGACAACCACCTGATGCAAGCCGCGCGTTATCGCAAACAAGCGCGACTGAATTGCGAATCTGAGGTCGTCTGGCGTCATAATGCTTTTCCTCTTTTACGCAGACAAAAACCCAATTGGCCAATCGCGCAGCATGCCGTCCTCATCAAACTCCGTGGTCCGTATTTGCGTCGCCCCGTCTTCGGTCCTGTGAAATAGCATCACCGAGCACCATGCACGATCTAGCTTACCATCTGACACTAGCTCTCCTAATCGACTGATAAGCGGCTCGCTGTGAGTCTCAATGATTAGCTGCTTGTTAAGCGCTGCCACGGCAACAAATAGATCCGCAAGTTCACCTTGTAGTCGAGGGTGTAGGCTGGTTTCTGGCTTATCAATCGAAATGACCGGGTGGCTAAACTCAAAGCGGGTAATCAGGCTCTGCATGTTTTTATGACCCGCCCGCAGCCGGGCTGAAATTGACTCAAAATCAACTATCCATGGCTCTTGCGCAAATGCCCATGCGCTTTTGCCTGACCCGTTTGCGCCTACTAAAATTGTGATCCGCCTTAGGGAATGGGTTTCTGTTGTCATAATCCGTAAGTACCACGCCGCCCCGTCAGCCGCACTAGAAAACACTAAGCCCCGCACTTTTCCGCTTCTCGCTGTAAGTCTCGGTCAGCTTCCCAAGCGTAGGAGTGCCCGCCGAAGGCTGCCACAGGTGCCGATCTCGGTGCATTACGTAGTATCGGATCGCGTCCATGCCGTGGTCGTTTTCCTTCTTTGGTTCCTCCTTACAGATGTTGCCGTTCTTGTCGCGGCTCCACTCGTAGACCTCGAATTCCTCCTCTGTGCATGTGGGTTTGAAGCTCTCTTTCAGCTCCTCATCTACGCCCACAAGTGAGCCACGGAAAAAGAACAAACGCGGCCCATTCCCAGCCCCCAGCAGCCGAGCCTCGACCCCTTGAATGCCCCGCGTCACGTCCTTACGCGCTGGGATTGTCTGGATGCCTTCCGAGGCAAGGTCGGCCCGCTCGCCTGAGTCATGGTCGCAGACCGTGGCCTCAAACTTCTCGCGGTTACTAAAGCGATTGATGTCCTTCGCGAACTCAACGGCCCGCTGCTTGGTGCGATAGATCTGCTTGTACACATACGCCACGCCGTCCGGGTCTTCGGCGATCCACAGGCAGACGCGCGGGTTAACGAACCCGAGGTCGATCGCCCGATAGCGTGGCCAATCTGGCGGAATCGCAAACGGCTCGACAATGTGCCTGTCCGCGTCCCATGAATCCTCATAGACCGTACCTTCGGCGTTGCACCAAAGCCCGTGCCGCATGCGCTTGAGTCGCACGCCCGTAAGCCCGTTTAAGCGCTCCATATAGGCCGCGCCAAGTGTCGGATTTTGCTCGCAAGTAGGCCGGTAGACGCTCACACCTTTGAGTTGACCACCTTGTGCGGGCAGTATCAACTTCTGATTTATCCAGTGCGACGTGGGGCCGGGATTGGTGATAATTCCAATCTGCTGCCATGGCGCCGCCTTGCCTCGCATGCGGCCTTCGATCTCTTCTTTGTCCTCCCAGACAAAGCTGCTGGCTTCCTCCATCAGCGCGATATCGACACCGCTTGTAGTGCCGACGATGGACCGGATCTTCTCGCGCTGGTTGGCATCTTTCATGCCGCCGTAGACGATGCGCGATTGCTTACCGCACTTTGAGCGAGGGAACACGAAACGGCTGTTGCTCACCTCATGCACGGTACCAGGCGGAACGATCTGCTCTAGCCACGGAATCACGCTGTTGCGCAGGCTGTTTCCGTACTTGCGCACGACCAGCGCCAGCGCGCCGGGATAGCGCATGCAGTAGGCGCTGATCTTCCAGAGGTACAGCCAGCTTTTGCCCGTGCCTGCTCCGCTGCTGATAACGACGACCGGGGATGTGTCGCACCATGGCTTGACTTGCCAGGGTAGCGGGGTGAATGTGCGGCTCATGAAAATCTCACATCTGCCGCATGAAATTCTCCTTCTCTGAATCGAAGTTCTATAGCGGTTAACTGCCGCGCACCCATGGCTTCCTCCATGTCGCGCGCAAACCCCTTTACTAGTGCATCGGTATCAGCACGAGTCTTTGCTGCCGGCAGAGGGACCGGGTAACGCGCACCACCGCCCTGAGGCAACATCGGAGGATTCAGCGCCATCCGAAGCCGTAGCGGGTCAATGCCCTGGTCTTTGCAGATGGCACGCCACAGCTTGCGCGGTGACAGTGGATTCGCGCGATCGCTTAGGCAGATTATGACCGCTGCTAGGTTTGTCGCGATGCCGCAGGCGATGACTAGGTATTCGCTAAACATGTCGGCGGTCCTTTCTTGTTCATCCCATGCGCCAGCTGAAGCCATGCCCTGTTAATGCGGGCCTCTGTGTAAACGCTAGCCGTAACGCACCTCGGCGTGTAATCTAAATACATACACACGCGCTGCCAGATGCGGTGCTTTTGCTCCCATTCCATGCCGCGCCCTTTTCTGCTGTTCGCAGCCGGCTCTGGCGTACCTAATCCATCGCGCACAAACAACATGGCATCATCGCATTGCAGCGGTCCCGTCTCGCATTGTGGGCAGCTCATTTTGGCAACTCCTCAGTCAGCCTTCGCCAGCGGTCGGTCAGTGTTTCGCGGGGCTCCACTCTCATGTCTTTCATGTCCATTACCAATCCCGCAATCCCAGCAAATCCAAGCACCCCTAGTAGTAATTCCGCCGCCAGCGTCAGCGCATCGCTTAGCGCAGTCACTCAGCCTCACCCTGCCCCAAGTAAGCCTCGGCCATCTCGCTAATCCGCCCCACGTTGTCAACCGTCCAAGGCCGCACCTTCCCGCCATCAGCGGTCAATCGTCGCGATCCCGGCAGGATCGTGATGCTAAGCCCGTCCATCGCCCCGCCCTTGCGCGCGCAGTTGGGTATCCCGAGCTGCGTGCATGCCTCCACGCTGATCTCTAGCTTAGCGCTATCAGCAGGCCCCACGTCGTAAGCCTGAGCCCACACCGTGCGGCCTTCGTAGCTAAGCTCTGCCAAGTCGCCCAGCCCCACATCGGTCCCCGCAAACGCCCCACGCGGGATAACCCAGCCAGGAACCGCCGAGCTGTCAAAGTAGCGCCTCGGGTCACGCTCGCCATAGCGCCCATCTACAAGCGCAGTCTGCGACAGGTAAGCACCAGCGCCGGGGCCTGTCATCTGCAGCATGCGCGGCCCGGTCATGTTTTCCGGCGCATCCAAGCCGATTGGATCGCGCCCAGGCGGTGCCCACGTCATGCGCGATCCTGCGTCCGCCGGATGATACGCGACCAGCGGCACCTCAAATTGTCCCGGCTCGACGTAGATGCCACGCGCGCGAGCTTCGATGCTGCTGATACTCTTCAGTCCGTTCGCGCCGTCTGCGCACACTGCTGCTCCGAGGTTCTGCGCTCGGATTGTGCCGTCTGCTGTTAGTGCTTGGTCTGCCCAGCTCATTCCGTGACCTCATCGCCTAGGCTGATATTGACCATGCGCTTTGTCACCTTGCCATCGACAACTCGCAAGCCGGTAAATGGCTCCACTGATCTCGCGCCCTCCCATACTTGCATGATGTCCGCCGATCCCTTTGTGTATGACAGCGCTTCTGCGAGTGTTTCCAGAAATCCAGATCCTTCCGTTTCCCAGCCAATGGCCATGATCTCATAAATGCCGTCCGCGATCTTCTTTAGGCAACGCGCATCATCCAGAAATGACCCCTCTGGAATAATGCGCATGCCGTTTCCTTTGCGCCCCAACTCATAACGCGCCCGGCCTAGCGCTTCGGATGTAATTGTCAGCCGCCATGGCCCAATGTAGTCACAGCTTGTGATTCTGTTGCTCATAGTCTCTCGCTCCTTCGATTGTCTCGGGCATGTCTGGTGCGGTCCTGCCAAGCTCCGCGATGCAGTCGGTGGCAAGTACGACCGATGCTTTGCGCCCTCGACGACATCAAGCATCGCATCCACTCCGCGAAACATAGCACGTTTGCGCGACTTCTTGATCCGGGATTTCGTCATCGCACCCACCATTGTTTTGCAGCTGTGCGGCGCTGGCCACGCTTTGATCGTCGGCGCGCGACCGGTGCGTTAATTCTGCGCATGTAGTCTTCATAGACCAGATCGCGCGGCTTCCATTGTTGGATTATCATCGCGTCCATTCCATCATGCGCGTGCCTGTTATCTACTGGGATAGATGCGCGCGGAATTCTGCGACCGCCCTCTCTCGGTCGGCCACAATCAATGCTCGCGGCCTAAACCTGACATATTCTCGCCACGATTTTGAGAGCATTCGCGCGTACTCAGCTCCGTTATCCATGCAGTTAGTTCCGCGCAGCCTCGCACGCCCGCGAGACGTCCTAATCCTGTCTCTGTTCATAGTCTCTCGCTCCTTATGTTTCACTCGGCACGATACTGCGGGCGGGACGTGGTCGTCAACATCCTACCGCATCCAATCTGCCTCATGTGATACGGCCACAGCAAACGGTCTCCGCATATCGGACACTGCACACTGCGCATCATCGCCTGCGTGTTCCGCAGTCGCAGGAATCGCCAGACCCTAACCGATTTCACCTCGTTACATCGCCAACAAAACAAATCGCGCCATTGGGTCAGCGTTACGCGCGCCACAAATGCGCGCCATGTGTCGCCGATTAGCTCCTTCCATCTTTGCTGTAAGCTCATTTTATCCACCACCGTTTCGCCGCCGCTCGACGTTGGCCGCGTTTGCTTCTGCGCCTGGGGACGTGCGCGCCAATGCGACGCATATAATCTTCATACACAAGCTTTCTTTGCTCGGCATGGTCTCGCTCTGCGCATCGCCTCTCATCCACGCGATCATCGGCATACTCTGCAAACATCCGCTTTTTGCGCTCATCTGCTAGCTTGTCTTGGCCGATCATTCAGCTACCACCCCTTGCTATTATCAAACTTCGTGCGCGCCTCTTGCTCGGTCATGCCCCGTTCGACCAGCGCGTCAAACTCTGCAGCGCGCGCTTCATCGTTTAGGTCTTCGTAATTATCGCACATTCCGCATGAGCCATACGACCAGGAAATGACCGCAAACTCATAGCCAGCCTTACCAAGCAGCACGCCCCAGCCTTGATAGTCGTTCACTCCAGCGCGATCAACAACGTGAAACCCAGCGCGCACCAGTGCAGCTTCTGCCACATCCTCCCAGCGCGCATCAATTGGTGGATTTATACTCGCGCTCGATGTGCTCTGTCCTGAGGTCATAATCTCTTCCCGTCCGCTGTCTGTCTTCAAAATGTCGCTCCTTGGTGAGATGATACAGCCCGCACCGATCGCACCGGTACGCGCGCATCCTGTGGCTAATCGTCGAGTGCTTCAGGCTCCGTTTCGCTCCCTTCTTGCTCTTGTATTTGATCTTCGTGCATCGGGGCTTTCGTGGGCGCATCTGGCCATGCCTCCGTGTCTGGGGATGCTGCTTTGACTGTGTACAGGGGGCCGCTGTGGCGCACTTCCTGGGGTGCGTCTAAGCCCAGCAGCTTACGCCGAGACTCGCTGATCTTCACCACCTTATCTGCGAGCTGCGCGAGTTCATTGTTTAGCGGACTGGCCTCTATTGCTCTGTGCAGGATGCTTTCCAACTGCTCCAGCTTATCAAGCTCGGTCTCAATGTGCATCTGCGCATCGATCTTTATCTCTGCCCGCACCCGGTCCATTGCCGATTTAAGCCGATTAAATACCGTCTTTTCGCATGTGCCTAACTTCTCGGCAATCTGTGGGATCGTGTAGCCAGCGCGACGCAGCTTTATCGTCTGCATTTCGCTTTCCAGCCGCTCGATTTCTCCCTGGGTTGACTGTGGTCTCATGCTGTAAGTTTACGCTGTAAGCTGGCTTAATTCTTTTGCCGTTTCGGCCACTGCGTCATATATACCAGCGCCACTAGAGAAGAAGATACCATGGTCAAGGTGCTTTTTAATTGTCGTATACAGCTTTTCCAGCGCTGCGCCCACGCTTCCCGCTCACGCTTCTTGCGTCTGTCCCGCGATCGGCTCATGCCCCAATCCGCCGCCGTCTGTGCTTGTGCGTCGCATCTCCGTCGATTGTTTCCATGGGCGCTATCCTCTCCGCTTCCGTCTATCGCCTTCGCTCCGCGGAATGTTGGTCCACCAAAACTGATGTGTTGCCTTAACCCCAAACCTCAGCAGCATATCAGCCGCAAGCTGACGCCATGAAGCCCCATTCTTGCGCATAGCCCGAGCTGCTGCGATCTGCTCCGGTGTCAATGTAATCATGCGATGCATTTTGTCACCGTCCGCTATCTTGGCGCGCTTGTCAACGTCTTTTTTCGACGGCCCATGCTGCTTTATTAATTTGCGATTAAATTGGCATATCCTGCGTATAGTCTCGCGCGAAACCCCCAGCGCCCGCATAGCCTCAGCCGATGTCCGGCCCGCAAATAGAATCTTGAGCACCGTGGCATCATCAAGCACACGCGGACGCCCACGAGGCCGCGCATAGCCTTGCTCCTTAGCTCGCATCTGCAGACTGCGCTTTCCCATTCCCGGAGCGCGGATCTTCTTCTCTGGCACGTCCGGCGGTGGCGTCCAATCGTTGACCGGGACCGCAATCTCGGCTACATCTAGCAACTCGGGCTTGACTCCGACAACAAGCCGATCCGGCCCCTTGCGCCATATATCGATCGCAGCATTGGCGCAGCTCCGCGTAAGCAGCGCCTGAAAGCTGATTTTCTTTGTGATGTCGTAGCTGCGCGCAGCCTTGCAGATAACCTCGTAAAATACCGTCTGGTCCTCAAACTTATGCTTACGCGCAAGACTCCGAGCAAGCGGCAAGTATTGCACAGCCCATGCGGCTTGTTCTTTGGTGAGTGGTGGCTTTGGTGGTGGCTTTGGTGGCGTCATGATCGGAGTCTAGCACGGTTCTGAATTTCTTGCGCGCCCGTCGCTGCGTAACTTTCTTTGATAATTCGTGTTATTTTACTGGACACGTAACCCGGCTTGGACTATAACTCTTTACATGGACGCAGCACTGGTCCCAACCCGAACCAAGGAAATTACAATGACCACGCAGGTGAATCGCATGACGAGTAAGGGCCAACTGACGATCGCTGTTACCAGCCGCACCAAGATTGAAATCAACTTGGCTGGCGACGTGCAATCGACTCGGGCTGTCATTGTTCCTCTGTCGGCTCCGAGCACGATGTCTGGCCGAACCATGACCCACGCGCTCAATGGTAAGTTTGCGCTGACAGCCACCGAGGCGAGCGCAATCGAAGCCGCACAAGCTGCCATCCCCATGAGCTTGGTTGAGCAGCGCGAAGTACTAACCACGCGCCTTGCTAACTGCAGCCGTGGCGCATTCCCGGGGTCTCTGGCTCACAAGCGCGAGAGCGCAGCCATCGCCGCACTGGACGCATTCGACGCAGCTAACCCATCCGTAAGGGGTAACTAACATGACAACCGAAACGAAAAAGCCAAAGAACATCGCAGAAGCGCTAGAAATGAAGCCGCAGCCGCTGTGGGATGGCCCCGGTATGAACTGGATAGGCAAAGGGGAGGATGGAAAGCTATACATCTTTCCCGGCATCCACAACGGGTGGAGCAAGCGGCAGCTGTATCGGGGAACAATGCCGCGCAATGTTAAGCAGGTTTTCGCTGGCAATGCCATGGGCACTGGCTACTTGTGGTTTGACCAGCCGCTGAGCGTCTAGTAGTTAGAGCGCAAGAAGTCCTAACCACCCACCAGCGCAGCGCCCACGGCTGCGCTTTACTTCGGAGCAATGACCATGGATGAGTTGATCGCAAAACTAAAGACATTGGCATCGCAGACCGCAGGCACGGACAAAAAAGGTTTTAACGCATACGATTACAGCGGCGGAAAATGTGACGATGCTTACGACATGGGCTGCGAGGATGGCGAGATTGCACTGGCCCGCGAGATCCTGCCCATGGTTGAGTTGGTGCGGCACAACTTAGAAATGGCGCGCATGGAAGCGGCAAAACCATGACCCGCCAATCAGGAGCCCGCGCCAAGTCAAACGGCGCAGCATTAGCACT
>ERZ724504.189-NODE-189-length-34422-cov-8.547531_pt1 | contig 34422 bp, 29 predicted proteins | sample MGYA00376037_ERZ724504 | MGnify/ENA primary metagenome ERZ724504 (study PRJEB28724, sample SAMN07190888) | wastewater metagenome | isolation source: influent of sewage treatment plant in Hong Hong | place: USA: Christiansburg, Virginia | collected 2016-03-01 ... | reverse complement strand
CGGCCGGTGTCGCGCTCCATCATGACCTTGGCGCTGTTCACAGCACCGAATTCGCTGAAGGCTTGCTCCAGATCTTGGTCACGGAAAGAATAAGGCAGATTGCCGACGTAAAGCTTGTTGCCCATGATGGACTCCTGAAAAAACTTGAAAACGCGATGGAGCCCTAGGGAGTCAACCAGCGATGACAACGGTAGAGACGCTAACGCACTCGCCCTCATCTAGAAACATGATCTCTAAACAAAGACTTGAGCATTATGAATCATCAGCGATACCGCCGTATTCTGAAAGCTTGAAATTTCGTGTTGGTAACAACATTGCAGGGGCGGGAATTACCCTAAAAGACACAAATTTGAATATCCATATGCGTTGTTGCCTTACAAAACTAAAGAGCTAGAATGACGGCTTACTGTCTTTGGGGAGTAGGCCGTTCGGCAACCACATGCCGGATGTATGCGTCAACAGACTTGGATCTTCGTGATCTATGGCGCATGCGGCACCGTGAGCAATTCAGGGTGTGACTGGCCGAGACCATTGATTACGTACCGAGCAAACCTATGGATAAATAGGCCGGAGTCGGTGCGTGGTCAATGCGTTATCAGCCTACTCCGGCCGTTCCCACATCATGGAAGCTTTTCTCGTATCTACCTCCATCGTCGCTCTGGCCGAGATGGGGGATAAGACCCAACTCCTCTCATTGGTACTGGCGGCCAAGTTCCGCAAGCCCTTGCCGATTGTTGCGGGCATTTTTGTGGCGACTGTCGTCAATCATGCGCTGGCTGGCGCGGTCGGCAACTGGATTACCACGGTGCTTGGCCCCGATATGCTGCGCTGGATTCTGGGCGTTTCCTTCATCCTGATGGCGGGCTGGATGCTGATCCCCGACAAGCTCGACGATGACGACGCTGGCAATGATGCGGGTCGCTGGGGCGTGTTTGGCACCACGCTGCTGCTGTTTTTTATCGCCGAGATGGGGGACAAAACGCAGCTGGCCACAGTGGGCCTGGCTGCCAAGTACCCGCTGTCTTATTACTGGGTGGTGCTTGGCACCACGCTGGGCATGATGCTGGCGAATGCGCCGGTGGTGTGGTTTGGCGACAAGATCACCAAGAAGCTGCCCATCAAGACCATTCACCGGGTGTGCGCTGTGATCTTCCTGGTGCTGGGTGTTGCTGCACTCCTGACCAAGGTGTGAAGCTGCCAAAAGCATAGCGCACTGCGTATGATTCTAAAGGGCTTGACTGCTGTAACAGTCACCTTGCGAGTCCGCCGTAGTGGATGCAGTACACTGGCCTTTCACGCGCCGATTTGCCAAAGCTTGCGGGCGCTTTATAAATCCAGCTAAAGACCCGTCCGCGAAGTGAAAGTACACCGACCCGGCCTCGTTTTTAGCGATGCCGGGTTTTTCGTATGTCCTTCATCGCCACACCGCAATCCATGCACTTTGACGAGGCGCTGCCCTTGCAAAGTGGCGGCTCCATTGCCAATTACGACCTCGTTTTCGAGACCTATGGCCAGCTCAACGCCGACAAGAGCAACGCCATCGTGGTCTGTCATGCGCTCAATGCCTCCCACCATGTAGCAGGCAGCTACGAAGGCCAGCCCAAGAGCGAGGGCTGGTGGGACAACATGATTGGCCCGGGCAAGGCGGTTGATACCAATCAATTCTTTGTCATTGGCATCAACAACCTGGGCTCCTGCTTTGGCTCAACCGGGCCTATGCACATCAACCCGGCCACCGACAAGCCTTACGGAGCCGACTTCCCTGTGGTCACGGTAGAAGACTGGGTCGATGCGCAGGCGCGTCTGCTTGACCGTCTGGGCATTTACAAGCTGGCCGCTGTGCTGGGCGGCAGTCTGGGCGGCATGCAGGCGCTTTCATGGTCGCTGCGCTACCCCGAACGCATGGGCCATGCCGTGGTGGTGGCCAGTGCGCCCAATCTGAACGCCGAGAACATTGCCTTTAACGAAGTGGCACGCCGTGCCATCGTGACGGACCCGGACTTCAACGGGGGCCACTTCTACGAGCACGGCGTGGTGCCCGCGCGTGGCCTGCGTATTGCGCGAATGATTGGCCACATCACCTATCTCAGTGATGACGTGATGAACCAGAAGTTCGGTCGCCAGCTGCGCGATGGCCTTCAGCTGAAGTACAGCACGCAGGATGTGGAATTTCAGATCGAGAGCTATCTGCGCTATCAGGGCGAGAAGTTCAGCGGCTACTTTGATGCCAACACCTATTTGCTCATCACCCGCGCGCTGGATTACTTTGACCCGGCTCGCAACCATGGCGGTGAGCTGACGCCGGCGCTGGCCGTGGCCCAAGCCAAGTTCTTGCTGGTGAGCTTTACGACGGACTGGCGCTTTGCCCCGGCGCGCAGCCGCGAGATCGTCAAATCGCTGCTGGAGAACAACCGCGATGTGAGCTACGCCGAGATCGACGCGCCCCATGGACACGATGCGTTTTTGCTCGATGACCCGCGCTACATGAGCGTGATGCGCTCCTATTTTGAGGGCATCGCCCAGGAACTGAAAACCGCCAACCGCGCAGAACGCACAGGAGATGCCGCATGACCGAGCTGACCACCATGAAAGCCATTGCCGAGCTGGTGCCCAAGGGCGCATGCGTGCTGGACCTGGGCTGCGGCGACGGTGCCCTGCTGGAGCATCTGGTGCGTGAGCGTGGCTGTACGGGCTACGGCGTGGAGCTGGATGATGCCAACGTGCTGGCCTGTACCCGCCGCGGCGTGAACGTGCTGCAGCTCAATCTGGAAGACGGCCTCGCCATCTTTGGCGACAACAGCTTTGATGTGGTGCTGCAGATCGACACGCTGCAGCACTTGCGCAATGCCGAGACCATGCTGCGGGAGACCGCCCGCATCGGCAAGCAGGGCGTGGTGGCCTTCCCCAACTTTGCGCACTGGCAAAACCGCCTGTCCGTGCTGCGCGGGCGCATGCCGGTCACGCGTCGCCTGCCTTATCAGTGGTACGACACGCCCAATATCCGCGTGGGCACGTACAAAGACTTTGAGGTGCTGGCCACCAAGAACCGCCTGCGTATTCGTGACTCTTTTGGCCTGCAGAACGGGCAAATCGTGCGCAGTCTGCCCAATCTGCTGGCGACGACGGCGGTGTTCCACATCGAGCACGGCTGATGGCTGCTCTTTAAACAGTAGCTGCCTGCGCATGATGAATTGGCGATTTAAGTTGAAAGTCCACTAAAGCCCATGCTTGAAAAGCGCTAGCAGCTATGAATTTAAAGATGGCGGGTACTTCCCATGCTGCTTGGCGGGCATGTTGCAAAAAATTGTAAGTGGCTGACTCATAATCAATCACTCCCTTTTTTGATATGAATCAACGCGTAGACGCCTCTTGTCTGCGCGCATTGCCATGCGTTTTAGTTCCCGTTTGATTTTTTGCTCGGCTGCTCCTGCAGCCTTGTTTGTTTTTGCCCTGCTTAGCAGTCAATGGGGGCTCACTCGCACCCAGTCTGACTTCAATGATTACCTGAAGAACAACCAGGCCGTGGTGGCGCAGTTGCAAGAGCTGTATGCGCAAGGCCTGCAGTCTGGTCAGGCGCTGCGCAATATCGTAATGGACCCGTCGGACAAGCAGGCCGTGCAGAACCTGGGCAATGCCCGCCAGGCCTATGACGCGGCCTATGCCGATCTGCGCCAGCGCGTGCAGGGCACGGCCATGGAAGCGGCTGTGGGCGACATGCAGGCTCTGCGCCAGGCACAGTCCGCAGCACAGGACAAAATCGTGCAGCTGGCGGGCGAGGATTACGACACCGCCGCAGCAGCCCTGAAGAACGAGGAAACCCCAGCCTGGCGCACGCTGCGCGAAGCCGTGTTGCAGGAACTCAAGGCGGCCCGCGCGGCGGCAGAGGCATCGCACAAAGACACCCGCGACCGCGCCCAGCGCATGCAACTGTGGTCTGGCCTACTGGCCTTGCTGGCCGTGGTGGTGGCGGCGGCCTTGCTTTTGGTGATGGTGCGTACCGTGCGCCGTGAGCTGGGCGGCGACCCGGCTGAAGCCCGCCAAGCGCTGCGCCGTGTGGCGGATGGAGACCTCAGCAACACAGGTCACAACATGTCGGCCCAGGGCCTGATGGCCGACCTGCAAACCATGCGCAGCTCGCTGCGAGAACTGGTGCAGCGCGTGCAGGGCGCATCGGTGGAAATGCACCATGCATCCAGCGAGATTGCGCAGGGCAATGTCGCCCTCTCCGCCCGCACCGAAAGCCAGGCCAGCGCGCTGGAAGAAACAGCGGCCAGCATGGAGCAGCTCAATGCCACCGTGCGCCAGAACGCCGACAGTGCCCAGACGGCCAACCAGCTGGCGCAAAACGCATCGCAGGTGGCGCAGCAAGGCGGCGACGTGGTGGCCCGTGTGGTGGAGACCATGCAGGACATCAACGCCAGCAGCGCGCGCATTGCCGACATCATTGGCGTGATTGATGCTATTGCCTTCCAGACCAATATTCTGGCACTGAACGCCGCGGTGGAAGCCGCCCGTGCCGGTGAGCAAGGCCGTGGCTTTGCCGTGGTGGCGACCGAGGTACGGGCGCTGGCCAAGCGCAGTGCGGATGCAGCCAAGGAAATCAAGCAGCTCATCACCGCCAGCGTGGAGCGCGTGGAAGACGGTAGTGCGCTGGCCGATCAGGCCGGTAGCACCATGGGTGAGATCGTTCACGCCATTCGCCGCGTCACAGACATCATGGGTGAGATCAGCGCCGCGAGTCACGAGCAAAGCGCGGGTGTGGCCCAGGTCGGTGAAGCCGTGATGCAAATGGATCAGGCCACCCAGCAAAATGCTGCGCTGGTGGAAGAAAGCGCAGCGGCTGCCGAGGGGCTGCGCCAGCAGGCCGAGGGCTTGCTGCACGCGGTATCGCGCTTTCAGCTGGAGCGGGGCGCGGTGGCGCTGCGTTAAGCCTTCACCGGCCATGCCAATGCCTGCCGCGTAGCCTGCGGGCTTAGCGCACAATCACGGGCATGGCACGGGCCTGTCATGGCTCGCCGCCCCGTCATTGAAGGAGCCGACCATGAACGCACGCACTCCCGCCAATCTGCTGCAGCCGCAAGATGCACTGCAGCACATCACCCAGCAGTGGGATCAGAGCATCCTGCCCGAGCTGACGAACTACATCACCATTCCGGCCAAATCTCCCATGTTTGCGCCCGACTGGGAGCAGCAAGGCCATATCGCTACCGTGCTGCGCAATGCAGCCACCTGGGTGGAGGCACAGAAAGTCGCTGGCCTGAAGCTGGAAGTGATTCAACAGCCGGGCCGCACGCCGCTCATCTTTTTTGAGGTGGAAGGCACGGCGGACAAAGCATCGACCAGCCCCACGGTGCTGATGTATGGCCACCTGGACAAACAGCCCGAATTTGAAGGCTGGCGCAGCGACCTGGGCCCGTGGACGCCCAAGTACGAAGACGGCAAACTCTATGGCCGTGGCGGAGCCGATGATGGCTATGCCGTCTATGCCAGCGTGGCCGCGATTCAGGAGCTCAAGCGCCAGAACGTGGCCCATCCGCGCATCGTCGGCATCATTGAAACCTGCGAGGAAAGCGGCTCGGCCGACCTGCTGCCCTATGTGGATGCATTGCGTCCGCGTCTGGGCGATGTGGGTCTGGTGATCTGCCTTGACAGCGGCGCCGGCAACTATGACCAGCTGTGGCTCACAACCAGCCTGCGCGGTATGGCCAGCGGCACGCTGAAGGTACAGATTTTGAGCGAAGGCGTGCACTCGGGCGATGCCTCGGGCGTGGTGCCATCGTCCTTCCGAATCATGCGCCAGGTGCTGGATCGTCTCGAAGACAGCAAGAACGGCCGCGTGCTGCCCGAGAGCTTTCACTGCGACGTGCCCGCCGACCGCATGACGCAAATTCGCGCCACGGCGGACATTCTGGGCGAGGATGCCTATGCCCGCTTTCCCTGGGCGCACTATGACTGCGGCGGCTCGGCGCGAATCTCTTTACCCACAACCACCGACCCAGTCGAAGCACTGGTGCGCCGCACCTGGGAGCCCACGCTGAGCGTGACGGGTGTGGAAGGCATGCCCAGCCTGCAGAACGCGGGCAATGTGCTGCGGCCCTACACGGCCTTCAAGCTCAGCTTGCGCCTGCCTCCGCTGGTGGATGCTGCGGCCTGTGTGCAGGAGATGAAGACCCTGCTGGAAGACAACGCGCCGTATGAAGCCAAAGTGACTTGGGAAGGCCTGTCCAGCTCCAGCGGCTGGAATGCCCCGGGCATGGATCACTGGTTTGAAAAAGCGCTGAACTCAGCGAGTCAGGCGCACTTTGGTGCGGGCTGCGGCTATATCGGTCAAGGCGGCACGATTCCGCTGATGAATATGCTCAGCAAGGGCTTTCCCAAGGCGCAGATGATGGTTTGCGGCGTGCTGGGCCCCAAGAGCAATGCCCACGGTCCTAACGAGTTCCTGCATGTGCCTTACGCCAAGAAGCTCACGGCTTCGGTGGCCGAAGTGATTGCCGCCATGGCGCGTGCTCAGGCAGAACCTGAACAGGCTTGATTCAGTATCAAATCAGGCTGCAGCGCAATGTCTTCAGGCGGTAGCTGCTATCTAACTTGATGAGTGGCTATGCTGAGGCTGCTGCGTCTTTACGGATTGACGCGCCGCCCAGCGGCTTGCATGCTACTTGCATGAATATCGCCCTTCCAGCCATGCAGATCAGCCATCTGGCCGCCCCCGACGGTACGCAGCTTTGCCTGCGTGACTGGCCGGTAGCAGCCGGCACCCGGGCACGGGCCACGGTACTCATCGTCCACGGGCTGGGCGAGCATGGCGGGCGGTACGAAGCGCTGGCGCGAACTCTCAACGAATGGGGTTTTGCGGTGCGGGCCTATGACCACTATGGTCACGGCCTCTCCGGCGGGCCGCGTGGCGGGCTGAGCAGCGATACAAGGCTGCTGGACGATCTGGCCGTGGTGATGGACGCCACACGTGCTGCCATGCCGTATCAACAGCCTTTGGTGCTGCTAGGCCACAGTCTTGGCGGGCTGGTAGCTGCAGATTTTGTAGCGGCAGGCCTGCGCCATGTCGATGCGCTGGTGCTCTCATCGCCCGCGCTGGCGCTGCACCTGTCTGGGGTGCAAAAAATCTTGATGGAGTATCTGCCCAAGCTGCTGCCGAATCTGCGCATTGCCAATGGCGTGCAGTCGCGCCATCTCTCGCACGATGCCTCCGTGGTCAAGGCCTATGACGACGACGCCCTGCAGCACAACCGCATCAGCGCCAGACTGGCGGGCTATATGGGGAGCGGCGGTAGCCGGGTGCAGGCCAAGGCACGCCACTGGAGCGTGCCCACGCTGCTGATGTGGGCCGGGCAGGATAAATTGGTCAACCCCGCTGGCAGCGCCTTGCTGGCCGAGCATGCACCAGCCGCCGTGCTGCAGGCCCAGTGCTTTGACCAGGCCTACCACGAGATCTTCAACGAAAGCCCCGAGCTGGCTGCGCCGGTGTTTGCGCGACTGGAGCAGTGGTTGAACCAGCAGTTTCCTGCTGCATAACGACTCTTGGCGTCTTTTAGAACTGCGGAGGTGGTTGCTTGCGGCCTTTTTCCACAGGGTTGGCGCGCAGCTTTTCTGTGGGGTAGGCACGCAGAAACTCTTTGGCCTTGTTGACCTTGGCATTGAGCCATGCGTCGTACGAGCCTTCGTTCAAGATGGCGGGCATGGCCTTGTCGTTACCGGCGTGGCCGTAGCGGTTCATCAGCGCATGGGCATTGGCGTTGACGGTGATGATGGCGTAGCTGGTGATGATTTCACCGTCTTCACCCACCCAGCGGGCCCAGACGCCTGCAGCGCCCATGGGGTTGTTGTCCACGCGGGTGATGCGGGTGGGCACGGGCTTGCCGGATCGCACGTCATCTACCTGGAACGATTGCAGCGGCACGATGCAGCGCTGGCCAGCCAGCCAGGCGTCGCGAAATGCCGTGCCGGTGGTCAGGCTATCAATCTTGGCGGTGACCAGTTTGAGCGCGCGCAGGCGGCCGTCCGATGCGGACTTGACCCAGCTGGGCACCAGGCCAAAGCTTGCAGGCACCAGAACGCGCTCTACGGGCAATGCGGGTGCTCCTTCTTCAGGAGCTGTAAACGTACGTCCTAAAAGTGCTGCAGAAGATTCTGCTGCTGCATTGACGATGACGCAGCCCGAGCGACGCGGGGTGATAATTTTTTCGGGCAGAACTTCTGGTGCATCGACGCGAAAGTTCTGCGAATAAAACTCGGGCTTGGCCAGAGATAGGTGACAGCTGCTCATTGATTTACTCCAGTGCCAGCAATGAAAGGGTGGCGACAGAGGCCGTTTCGGCGCGCAACACGCGGGAGCCGAGGCTGGCAGGCTTCCAGCCTTGCGCCAGCGCCCAGTCTTCCTCTTGTGCGGTCAGGCCGCCTTCGGGGCCGTGAAGCACCCAGACGGCCTTTGCATCGCCAGCGGCCAGTCGCAGTGGCTGGTTGCCTTCGCGCAGGGACAGCACGAGGCGGGTGGCATCGGCTGGAGGCGCATCTTTGCTGCGCAGCCAGTCGGCCAGTGATTGGGGGGGGTGGATGACAGGCACCTGATTGCGGCCGCATTGTTCGCAGGCCGAAACGGCGATGGACTGCCAGCGCTCGATTTTCTTGTCAGCGCGGTCGCCCTTGAGCTTGAGCACGCTGCGCGCAGCCATCACGGGCTGAATGCTTGCCACGCCCAGCTCGGTGGCTTTTTCCACCAGCCAGTCCATGCGCTCATTGGCGGGCATGCCCACGACGAGGTGGATGGCACGCGCGGCTTCGCGCTCTACAGGGTTGTGGCTGTCTACGCGCACGCCCACATCGCTGCGGCCCATGTGGGTGATGGAGGCCTGAAATTCACCACCGGTAAAACCGTTGCCGGTCTGGCCTTCAAACAGGGTGATGACATCGCCGGGCTGGTGGCGCAGCACTTGTACATGGCGAGCTGCGCCTGCGGGCAGGTCCAGCTCGGCACCCAGGAGCAATGGCGTGGGGCAATGAAAACGGGGCATGTTCTTCAAAAGTGAAGCGGCTTGCGCTCTTTGAATAATGACCTCAGACCTTTTTGATACTGAAATTCATACTCAACAAACGCTAGCCGCTATTGTTTTATGTTGCTTACATCCGGCCGTAGGCATAGCCCACCTGAGTCTGGATTCCCTCGATCTCATCGATCAACTTGAGGAATGGGCCCAGAGCGCGGTAGCGGTCGCAGGTGGTGCGGATGTAGTGGATGAAACGCGGGGCATCGGCCAGATATTTAGGCTTGCCGTCGCGCAGCGTGAGTCGGGCAAAGATGCCGGCCACTTTCAGGTGGCGCTGCAGACCCATCCATTCCACGCCGCGGTAGAACTCGCCAAAGTCATCACCCCAGCCGCTGGCACTGTTGGCGCCGACGAGGCCCGCCTTGCGGGCCTTTTCCCAGTAGCGGATGGTGATGTCGATGATGAAGTCTTCTTCCCAGCTGATGAAAGCATCGCGCAGCAAGCTGGCAATGTCATAAGTGATGGGGCCGTAGACCGCGTCCTGAAAGTCCAGCACACCCAGGGGTGCGCCGCTGGTCACAGGCTGCATCAGGTTGCGCATCATGAAATCACGGTGCACATAGACGCTGGGCGCTTGCAGGTTGTGGGCTACGATCTGGTCGAAGGTCTTGCTTATCAAGGCCTGCTGCTTGTCGTCCAGAGTGAACTTGCGGTGCTGGCCAATGTACCAATCGGGAAACAACTGCAACTCGCGGCGCAGCAGGGCTTCATTGTAAATCGGCAGATTGCCCGTATTACCGGCCTTGGAAGCCAGTTGCCAGTCCAGCAAGGTCTCAAGGGCAGAGCGATACCAGCCTTCGGCGTCTTGGGGCTTTTCGGGGTTCAGTGCTTCGATGACGGTCTGGCTGCCGAGGTCGTTGAGCAACATGAAGCCATTGGCGGCATCCCATTCCAGAATCTGTGGCACGCACAGACCGGCCTGGGCCATCAGGCCTTGCACCTTGACGAAGGGCGCGCAGTCTTCCTTGTCAGGAGGGGCGTCCATGACAATCAGGCTGCTGCCGTCGGCGCGATCCAGCCGCAGATAGCGGCGAAAGCTCGCATCAGCCGAGGCGGGGCGCAGAGTTGTAGGAAGCACCTGGTGCTTTGCAGCGAGCGGAGCCAGCCAGGCGTCGAAAGCAGCGTGGCGGGCAGAATCTGCCCAGGCAACGCCGTCTGTGGGGGTGATTGAAGCGGTCATGGATAATCGGATTTTACAAACCGATGCCAACCTGTCTTCGGACAGTGGTGCTAGGCTCTCGGTTTTCTGTTGACGTATGCCCGCGCATGCGCGCTTTTGACGCTTTTGATCATCGTGCAATCCCCATCCCATCCACGAGATTTTCAACCCGCCAGCTCCGCTCGTTTGACGCGCGTGGGAGGCACTCGGCCGGTGATTCGCCCTCTGGCATGGGCTGTGGCACTGGCATGGGCCGGCGCGGGCATGCAGGCGTATGCGCAGCCTGCGGCACCGGCTGAGTCGTCCGCGCCCAGCGTCGGTGACGCACTGCCGACGCTGGAACTCAAATCCAGCAGCCTGTTGCAGGAAAGCTATCCGCAGGACGTACGCGACCAGCAGCCGGTCTATCTCAAGGGTGACAGCCTGTCTGGCCAGCCCGATATCAAGGCCTCGGTACATGGCGATGCTGAACTGCGCCGTGGCGATACCTCGATTCGCGCTGAGAAGCTGGACTATGGTGTTCCGGACGACAAGGTCAAGGCCGTGGGCTCGGTCCATATCAATCAAGGCGGCAATGTCTACGAGGGCACGGCGCTGGATTTACAGGTTGATGCCTTCAAGGGCCAGTTTGATAACGCCAACTATCGTTTTCTGGCCAATGGTGGTCATGGCGAATCGTCGCGGGTGGATTTTGTCGATAAAGACCACTCGATTGTTCACGATGCCACTTACACCACCTGTCAGCGCGATGACGAAGCCAGCTGGGAGCCGAGCTGGATGCTCAAGGCCAAGGTCATTCATCTGGACATGGCCGAAGAAGTGGGTGTGGCTGAAGGAGCTCGGTTGCAGTTCAAGGGCGTGACCGTTCTGCCTGTGCCGCGCATGAGCTTTCCGTTATCGGACAAGCGCAAGTCTGGTCTGCTGCCACCCATGATTGGCATGGACAAGCTGGGCGGTATCGAATATTCGCAGCCTTATTACTGGAATATCGCGCCCAACCGCGACATGACCATCGTTCCCACGCTGATGACCAAGCGCGGCGTGAATCTGACGGGGCAATTTCGCTATCTGGAGCCAGGTTACTCCGGCGAGACCTATGCCAGCTACATGCCCGGCGACAACTTGCGAAATCGGGATCGCTGGGGCTATTCGTGGCAGCATCGCACGAGCTTTGACACGCCTGTGGGTGGGCTGGGTCTGAGCATGAACCTGAACCGTGTCAGCGACGGCGATTACTGGCGTGACTTCCGCCTAGCTCCCGTGGCATTGCGCCAGCGCCTGCTGCCCAGCACTGCCAATCTGAGCTGGGCCAAGGGCGACGGTGTGTTGAGCCTGAATGTGCTGCGCTATCAGGTGCAGCAGGATTTGACATCGCCGATTGCGCCGCCCTACAGCATGGTGCCGCAGCTGCAGTACCGCTACACACCGCTGGACCTGCCGCATGGGCTGGATTTCACGCTGGTGGCAGATACGACTCGCTTTGAGTTGATCCGGCCGATTGCTGGGCAAGTCGGAAATAACGGTCAGCGCAGCTATGTACAGGCTCAGCTGAGCCGGCCCTTCTTGTCGCCCGGTGCCTTCATTACACCCAAGGTATTGCTGCATACAGCGATGTATCAGACAGATCAGCTGATGAGTGATGGCAGCAAGAGCGCTAATCGCACGCTGCCGACCTTCAGTCTGGACAGTGGTCTGTTTTTTGAGCGTGACACCGCCTGGTTTGGCAAAAATTTGCTGCAGACCTTTGAGCCACGCGCTTTCTACACTTACACGCCGTACCGCAACCAGAGCATGCTGCCGCTGTATGACACCAGCCGCAGTGACTTCAACTTTGCGAGTATTTTTTCCGAGAATGATTACGTTGGGCAGGACCGTATCGCCGACAACCATTTGCTGACACTGGGAGCAACTTCACGCTTTATCGATCCGGAAAGTGGTGCGGAAAAGCTCAAGTTTGCGATTGCCCAGCGTGTGCGCTTGTCCGATCAGCGCGTGTTGCTGCCCGGTGAGGTCGCAGCCACCAGCAAATTGTCTGATGTTCTGCTGGGTGCGGCCTTTAACTGGACCGATAAATGGTCGCTGGAAGGCACGACCCAGTACAACAAGGACATTGGCCGTACGGTTCGTACCACGGCCACGGCACGCTACAGCCCTGGTAACTACCGTACTTTCAATATTGGCTACCGTACCCAGCTTGATACGCAGACCAGAAAGCCTTCCAGTGAACTGGTGGATGTGGGCTGGCAATGGCCCATCAATGATCTCTGGGGCGACAGGGGCAAGGATCTGGGGGCAGGCCGGGGTCAGGGCGGTGGCCGCTGGTATGCCGTGGGGCGTCTGAACTACTCGATCAAGGACAACAAGCTGGTTGATACCGTCGTAGGTTTTGAATACGACGGCTGCTGCTGGATTGGCCGCGTGGTGCTGGAGCGCCTGCAAAGCTCAGTCATTCAGTCCAATCTGCGTCTGCTATTCCAGGTCGAGTTCGTCGGCTTCTCGCGCCTGAGCTTTGGTGCGGATCCCACGACCAGTCTCAAGCAAAATGTGCCGCGCTACCAATATCTGCGTGAGGCGGTGACTCCGCCCAGCCGTTTTACCAATTACGATTAATCAAGGCTTTTTCATGCGTTTTTTCTCCAAGACAACCAATGCATGTGCTGTGGCCATGACTTTGGCTGTGATGGCTGCCGGTGTGCAGGCTCAGTCTCTGAAGACTCCCGGCAAGGCCAAGGCTGGCAATGATGCGTCGCTCTCGCGTGCTCTGGAGGCCACTGGCAAGCCTTCGGCCCGTCAGGCTCCTGCTGCGGCAACCGGTATTCGCTCGGCTGATTACATCGTGGCCGTGGTGAATTCTGAACCCATCACCAATAATGAAGTGCGCGCGCGCATGGAGCGTGTGGCGCAGAACGTGACTGAGCAGGGTGGTCAGCTCCCGCCCCAGAGCGAACTGGCCCGCCAAGTGCTGGAGCGCCTGGTGGTCGAGCGCGTGCAATTGCAGGAAGCCCGGGACACCGGCATCAATGTGGACAAGCTGACTGTTGATCAGGCCGTGGCCAATGTGGCGCGCCAGAACAATACGGATATGGCCGGTTTGCTGGCTCGACTCAAGGCCGATGGCATCTCGGAGGCGCAGTTCCGCGCTGAAATCGGTGGCCAGATGCAGATGCAGCGCTTGCGTGAGCGTGAGGTGGATGCCAAGGTCAAGGTCACGGAAGCCGATATCGATCGTTACCTCAAAGAGCAAAAGCGCCCCGGCGATGCCGCTGCTGCGGGTGCCATGGCCAATTTGGGTCACATCCTGATCACCGTGCCTGAAAACGCTAGCGCTGCGGTGGTCGCCGAGCGTGAAGCCAAGGCCAAGAAAGCCGCAGACGCCGCTCGCAGCAACGCCGACTTTGTGGCTGCTGTGAATGAATTCTCGGATGTGCCTAATGGTCAGGGCGGCGGTGCCATGGGCATGCGCCCCGTCAGCGAATATCCTGAGTTGTTCGTTCAGCAAGTGGGCTCTGCCGCGACGGGTACTGTAATCGGGCCATTCCGCTCCGGCGCGGGCTTTCACGTGCTCAAGGTGCTGGAGAAGTCGCAGGCCGGCGCTGCCGCCGCTTTCATCACGCAAAACCATGCACGCCATATTCTGTTGACCGTGGGTGATGGCATGACGGAAGCGCAGGCCGCCAAGCGCCTAGAAGACTACAAGCGCCGCGTGCTGGCGGGTCAGGCGACCTTCCAGCAACTGGCGCAGGAGTTCTCCAAGGATGGCAGCGCACGCAATGGTGGTGATCTGGGCTGGTCTTCTCCCGGTCAGTTTGTGCCGGAGTTCGAACGCGTGCTCAACAACTTGCAGCCTGGCGAGATCAGTGCCCCCGTCGTGTCGCGTTTTGGCGTGCACCTGATTCAGCTGATTGAGCGTCGTCAGGAAAAGCTGAACGAGCGCGAGCAGCGCGAAATGGTGCGTAACGTCGTGCGCGAGCGCAAGGTCGAGCAAGACTATGACACCTGGCTCAAAGAGCTGCGAGGCAAGGCCTTCGTTGAGTACCGCGAGCCACCTCAATAAGTCCATGTAGTTCACTTGAAGTGCCCGCTAATGTCATCATTCGGCATCGGGCACTCACAATCCCACAGTTTTCAAGCGGTGCTCAGGCACCGCTTTCGCATTCATGAAACATATCCCACGCAAGCGTTTTGGCCAGAACTTCCTGACGGATGGCGCCATCATCGACAGCATTGTTGAAGCCATCAACCCCGAGGCGGGTCAGCCCATGGTCGAGATCGGCCCCGGCCTCATGGCGCTGTCGCAGCCGCTGGTCGAGCGTCTGGGCAAGCTCACCGTGATCGAGCTGGACCGTGACCTGGCGGCCCGTCTGCGCCTGCGCGACGATCTGGATGTGGTCGAGTCCGATGTGCTCAAGGTTGACTTCCGGGCGCTGGCGGAGCGTCTGGGCGTGCCCAAGCTGCGCGTGGTGGGCAACCTGCCCTACAACATCTCCAGCCCCATCTTGTTCCATCTGCTGGAGCAGGTGGATGTGGTGCAAGACCAGCACTTCATGCTGCAAAAAGAGGTGATCGATCGCATGGTGGCCGATGCGGGCAATTCCGCCTATGGCCGCCTGTCGGTCATGCTGCAGTGGCGCTACGCCATGGAGGACGTGCTGTTTGTGCCACCAGGCAGCTTCAACCCTCCCCCCAAGGTCGATAGCGCCGTGGTGCGCATGATTCCGCGTGAGAAGCCGGCAGAACTCAACCCCAAGCTACTGGAAGAGCTGGTGCGTGTGGCCTTCAGCCAGCGCCGCAAGATCTTGCGCAATACGCTGGGTAAGTGGCTGGAAGACAAGGGCTTCGCGGGCGAGTTCGACGTTCAGCGCCGTGCGGAAGAGGTGCCCGTGGCTGAGTACGAAGCGCTTGCCGCACAGCTTTCCTGATTGAGGATAAAAATAGCTTCTCGTGCTTATTTCATAGGCGCAAGAAGCTATTAATTTGATAGTTCAATCAGTCGCTTGCAGCGCATCGCCCAAGGCGTTGATCAGGCGCTCAATCTCCGCTTTTTCGCTGATAAAGGGCGGTGCCAGCTGAATGGTGTCACCGCCATAGCGCACGTAAAAGCCGGCATTCCAGCACTTCATCGCAATCTCGTACGGGCGCTTTGCGGGCTCGCCGGGCAAGGGCTCAATCGTCAGCCCGGCAGCCAGACCGATGTTGCGAATATCCAGCACATGCTTTGCGCCCTTGAGGCTGTGCACGGCCTGTTCAAAAAACGGGGCCAGCGCCTTGACCCGGCCCGGGCCGTCTTCTTTCTCCAGTAAATCCAGCGCGGCAATGCCGGCGGCGCAGGCCACGGGGTGGGCGCTGTAGGTGTAGCCGTGGGCAAACTCCAGCATGTACTCGGGCCCGCCTGCGGCCATGAAGCTGTTGTAAATCTCGGGCGTCACCACGCAGGCACCCAGCGGCTGTGCGCCATTGGTTACTTGTTTGGCGATGTTCATGATGTCTGGCGTCACGCCAAAGGCCTCGGCCGCCGTCATGGCACCCAGACGGCCAAAGCCGGTGATGACCTCATCAAAAATCAGCAAGATGCTGTGCTGGGTACAAATCTCGCGCAGGCGCTGCAGATAGCCTGCGGGCGGAATCACCACGCCACCAGAGCCGGACATGGGCTCCACAATCACGGCGGCGATATTGCTGGCGTCATGCAGGGCGATGAGGTCCAGCAGGCGCTCGGCTAGCGCCTTGCCATCCGTCTGCGGCATGCCTTGGTAAAACGAGCCCTGCGGTGGCTGGGTATGGGGCAGGTGATCGGCCTCAATGCCTTGGCCAAAAGTCTTGCGGTTGCCCACCATGCCGCCGACGGAAATGCCGCCAAAGTTCACCCCGTGGTAGCCCTTTTCGCGGCCAATCAGCCTTGTTTTTGTGCCCTGGCTCTTGGCCCGCCAATAGGCGCGGGCCATTTTGAGCGAGGTGTCTGCGGCTTCTGAGCCCGAGCTGGTGAAGAACACATGCTCTAGTCTATGGCTTGAGCTTTGGGGCATCAGCTTGATGATGCGATTGGCCAGCTCGAACGATGCAGGGTGGCCAAACTGAAATGCCGGGGCGTAATCCAGCTGCAGCGCTGCTTTGCCAACGGCCTCGGCAATCTCGCGGCGGCCATGGCCCAGGCCACAGCACCACAGGCCCGAGAGGCCATCAAAGATACGGCGACCGTCGGCATCCGTGTAATACGCGCCCTGTGCTGCGGTAATGATGCGCGGCCTGGCCTTGAAGTCGCGGTTGCCGGTGAAGGGCATCCAGTGGGCGGCCAGCCACTGCGCATCATGGGGTGTGGCGGATGCCGACATCTGGGTATCTGCAAGCTGCATGGGAACTCCTAGAGTTCTGCGCATTGTTGGCCGCGTGCTGGCTTTGGGAAATAGCCGCAAACCCATAGGTGCTGATCTGGCCGAGGCTTGCGCGCTAGTTATCCACAGATAGGCCTCGTTTTGATAGCTGCACTCAGAAATTTTCAGCGGCTCGCAATAAGCGACTTGAAAGAAACCAGCTGAATCCTTAATTGATCAAGAGGCTCAATTCAGGCTTATACACATGATTTTTACAGATCAGCAAGCTGTCCGTTGCAGTCGCCCAGCGTGGCCAGTGACTGCAGCAACCAATGCGTAAAAGTGGCAGGGTGGCTGGTATTCATAAGGTCCTTTTATGTGCTTAGGCTTGTGCAGCAAGCGCTTTCTGCTCCTGCTTTTTCAGGCGGCGCTCCCAGGCTTTCTCATGGAAGAAAAAGGCAAAGGCCTGAACCGTGGGCTCCAGCAGGCTGAGGGTGAGCGAGGCCAGCAGGTTTCCCGTCACGGCATAGGCCACGCAGGCGGCCACGGTGATGTGGATAAAGTAGTAGCTAATGGTTTTGCTCAGCGTGAGCTTGTTTTGGCGCATGGCCTGAATCAAACGTGTCATGGCATTTTCCTGAGTCGATAGCTCGATGTTATGGCTTCAGGCGACTTGAATTCAATTGAGAATCATTATCATTATGATAGTGCCTGCGCCAGGCAGTGACATGAGGGACTTGCTAAGCTGTCAATAGTAAATTTAAGTGAAATTGGCTTCTAGCCCTTGATTGACAGGCGCTGGTAGCTATTGATTTAAGAGTTTGAAATGTCAGAGTTGATGCCAATTCAGCTGCGTGCGCTGGGCGTGGCAGATGTGAGTGCTGTGCTGCGCATACAGGCCCAGTGCTATGGCGATGGTTTTGCTGAGCCGGGCGAGGTGTTTGCGCGCCGTTTGCAGGGCTTGGGGCATTGCTCCTGGGCGGCTGAGCAGGGCGGAGAACTGGTGGCCTATCTGGCCGCCTATTGGTCGCGCCCCGGTGCCATTACGCCGCTTAACGGTGACTTTGCCGACTATGCAGACGCCAGCGTGTTGTATCTGCACGATATGGCGGTGTCATCAGTGGTCGCAGGCCAGGGGCTGGCGCAGCGCATGGTGCAGGCAGTCAAGACGCAGGCCCGGGCGCGCGGTGTGCAGCGCACGGCGCTGGTGTCGGTGCAGGGCTCACAGCTTTATTGGGAACGTCAAGGCTATAAGGCTGAGAATGTGGCAAATGCGGCGCAGCAGCAACATTTGGCCAGTTATGGAGAGAGTGCCCTCTATATGGTGGGAATAATCTGACCAGTTTTCTGAGCAGGGCAAGGATAATGCCGCCCATGCCCAATCGCTGGAAACCCAACGTCACCGTCTCGGCCATCATCGAGCGCGATGGCCGTTTTTTGCTGGTAGAAGAACAAACGGCAGATGGACTGCGGCTGAATACGCCTGCCGGTCACCTCGACCCTGCCGAAAGCCCCATCGATGCCTGCGTGCGCGAGGTGCTGGAAGAGACCGCCTACAGTTTCACGCCCACGGCGCTGGTTGGCATCTATATGAACCGCTTTGTGCGCACGCGCACCGGCTCTGACATCACTTATCTGCGCTTTGCCTTCACGGGTGAGCTGGGCATGCACCACGCCCACTGCGCGCTGGACGATGGCATTGTGCGCAGCGTCTGGCTCACGCTCGATGAGCTCAAGGCCACGGCCCATCTGCACCGCAGCCCCATTGTGCTGGAGTCGGTGCAAGACTATCTGGCTGGCCAGCGCCATGATCTGGGCCTGGTTCATACGGACTCCAGCATCTACCGGCTCCCACAGCCCACGCCGGCCGTGCCGCAGGATGCCGGTGCCACGCTGGACGATGTGCTGGCGCAGATTCATTGATCGCTGCTTAAAGCTGTCGTGACAGGCTGAAAGGCGCAAGGCTGTGCACAATGCCCAGTCATGACCTTGAGCAGCCTGATTCGACTGATTGCACTCGCCGCCCTCTGGGGCGGCAGCTTTTTGTTCATGCGTATAGCGGTTCCCCATCTGGGCGCAGTGCCCACGGCGGTGGGGCGCGGCCTGTTTTCCACGCTGGGCCTGGGCGCTGCCTTGTTCGTTCTGGGATACCGCCCACGGCTGGGCCGCTATCTGTGGCCGCTGTTGGCGCTGGGCGTCATCAACTCCGGCATTCCCTTTCTGATGTACTCGCTGGCCGCGCAGGTGCTGCCCTCGGGTTACAGCGCCATCTTCAATGCCACCACGCCGCTGGTGGCCACCGTGGTGGGTGCGCTGGTGTTTGCAGAGGGCATCACCCGCGCCCGCATTGCCGCCGTGCTGTTGGGCATCGGTGGTGTGGCGGTGCTGGCGCAGGCCGGGCCGCTGGAGATCACCACGGCCGTGCTGGGTGGCATGGCTGCCTGCTTTGTGGCCACGGTCTGCTATGCGTTTTCCAGCTTTCTCACACTCCGGCTTGTGGGGGCCAATGCGCCGGTGGATATGCGCGCTGCCGTCTTCATCAGTCAGTTGGGGGCGCTGCTGGTGCTGCTGCCCGCATTGCTGGTACACCTGTTTCTGCACCCGCAGGCCATGACGGAGCTGCAGGCTGCGCCGCTGCTGGCCTGGGGCAATGTGGCGCTGTTGGGCCTGCTGAGTACCGCGCTGGCCTATGTGCTGTACTTCCGCCTGATTACCGATGAAGGCCCGCAAAAAGCGTTGACGGTGACGTTTATCGTGCCGGTGTTTGCCGTGCTCTGGGGGTGGCTGCTGCTGGGTGAGCCATTGAGCCTGGCCCATGCGGGCGGCGGGGGGCTGATTGCGCTGTCGCTGTGGCTGGTGCTGCGGCCGGCAGTACCTACAAAATAAGCATCAAAAATGCCTCTGACGCTTATCCATAAAGCGCGAAAAGCTATGAAAAAAGGACTGCCTGAGCAGTCCTGAAAGCAAAGAAGTCTGGAGTTTTTCGAACTCAGTTGGAAGAAATCTTGCGCTCCTTCACCACCTTGCCCCACTGCTCGTATTCCTTCTTCATGAAGGACGCAAACTCGGCGCGCGTGGTGGGCTGGGGTGTCAGGCCATGGTGCTTGAGGGCTTCGGCCACGCCGGGGTCCTTGAGCACCTTGACGATTTCGGCATTCCAGTGCTCCAGCACCGGTGTTACCGTCTTGCCGGGGGCGACAAAGGCGTACCAGTTCAGCGCTTCAAACCCGGGGTAGCCGGCTTCGGCCACGGTGGGGATGTTGGGCATGTAAGCCGGGCGCGTCAGGCCTGTGGTGGCCAGCGGGATCAGCTTGCCGGTTTCAATGTGCGGCAAAGCCGTGGGCGGTGCGGCAAAGTACGAGGTCACGCGCTCGCCCAGCAAGTCCTGCAGCGCAGGGGCTCCGCCCTTGTAGGGGACATGCACCATCTCAATGCCCGCCCGCTGGTTGAACAGCTCACCCGCCAGATGCGAGGCGGAGCCCGCGCCAGTCGATGCGTAATCCACGCTGCCCGGTGCTTTCTTGGCCTTGGCCACGAACTCGGCCAGATTCTTCACGCCAGCGCCCTTGTGCACTACCAGCACGTTGGGAAAGTTAACCCCGCCCGAGATGGGCGCCAGATCGGTGAAGGGGTTGTAGCCCACCTTCATGATGTGGGGCGCAATCGTCAGCGGGCCAATGGAGCCGAACAGCAGCACCGTGCCATCTGCGGGGGCCTTGGTCACAAACTGGTGGGCAATATTGCCGCCCGCGCCGCCCTTGTTGTCCACCACCACGGTCTGGCCAATGTTTTCGCCCAGTTTCTTGGCAATCAGGCGCGCAGCCGCATCGGCTGCACCGCCTGCCGCAAAGCCCACGACCAGGGTGACGGGCTTGTTGGGCAGCCAGTCTGGCGCGGCTAGGGCCGCAGAGCCCAGACTCAGCATGGACGCGGCCACAGCGGTGGCACGCAGAAAATAGCGTTTATTCAGCATGGGATGTCTCCTTGTAGGGATGAGGGGCGCCCCGGATCGATGTGCCCGGGGTCGGTGTTTTTTCTTAGTCAGCGCCCAGGCCGATGGGGCTGGGCTGGCGCTTTTCAGCGTTGTGGCGCAGCAGTGATGCGGTACGGAACACGCCGTGGGCAAACTTGCCGTAGGGCAAGGTGGCAAACAGCGCAATCACCGCACCCAGGTGCAGGCACAGCAGCAAAGCCAGCGCAGGGGTGCCGCGGCCCAGCCACAGCGCCAGGCCGCTGGCCGCAACCACAAACAACAGGGCGATAAAGCCAAGGTCCATGGGCTTTTGCTTGGCATCGCCATGCAGCGGGTGGCGGGTGCGGTTCAGCTGCCACAGGCCTGCCGTGCCAATCATCAGGCTCACACCCCCCAGCGCACCCAGAATCTTGGGCAGGCTGGGTAGCTCATAAGGCGCAGGCAGGTTGAACACGTAGTGGTACACCGTCGCCAAACCGGTGGCGGCAAAGCACAGCATGAAGCCGTAGAACGTCAGGTGATGGAAGCGGCGGCGCTTCAAGGTGTACGCGTCGTCTTCGTTGTGGCAGCCGTCACCGTGGCCACCATCCAGATATTTCAGGCGCAGCACATCATGCGTGGCCTCGGCAGCGGCCGGGCCGCTCACATCTACATTGCTGGTGGCGGGCTTCACATCCCTCCAGAAGCGGCGCACGCCCATCAAGAGCGCAAACACCACGAACAGGAACACGGGCGCGAAGATGCTTACCAGCAGGTTGTGCGGGAACAGGTTGTAGAAGTTATTGCCCAGATTGTGGTTCCACAACTGACCCAGCCCGCCTTGTGCCGCCACTGCCAGCGCGAGGAACAGGAACAGGCCGGCCACCAGCGCCAGTGACAGCGTCAAGCCGTTCTTTTGGTACAGCTTGCCCATGGCGGGCGGCCAGGCGTAGTCGGCATAGGTCTGGCCGCGTACCTCGGCCATGGCCTTGGGGATGTTGATGGCAAATTCATGCGGTGGCGCGTACTGGCATGCGTGCAGGCAGGCGCCGCAGTTGTGGCAGAGGTTGGCCAGGTAATGCACATCGGCCTTGCCAAATTCCAGCCGGCGCGTCATGGCCGGGAACACGGCGCAAAAGCCTTCGCAGTAGCGGCAGGCATTGCAAATTTGCATCTGGCGTGCCACTTCGCCTTCGGCTGCGGTCTCTGTGGGCGCAGGAATGATAGGGATGATCTTGCCGGTGGCCAGCGTTTGCGCTTCGTTGGCGAGGTCTTGCAGGGATGGGATGCTCATGGTTCAGACCTCGTCTTTCACAGCGCCACGCACGGCGGGTTTACCGGCGGCAGCCAGCGCGGCGTTGCGCCCGGCAATGCGGCCAAAGGCGGTGCCAATCGACATGCCCACGCCTGCGGTGTAGCCCTTGCCCAGCACGTTGCCCGCCATCATTTCGCCAGCCACAAACAGGTTCTGGCTGGGCTGGTCGTTAAAGCGCACGGCGGCGGTGTCGTCCACCTTTAAACCCAGATAAGTAAAGGTCACGCCGGGGCGCAGCGCGTAGCCGTAGAACGGCCCGGTATCCAGCGGGCGTGCCCAGTGCGTCTTGGCGGGGGTCACGTCTTCGGTGTGGCAATCGTCCAGCGCGGTGTGGTCGAACTGGCCCACCTTGCAGCTGCCGTTGTAGGCATCCATGGTCCGCATGAAGGTGTCTACATCCAGACCCAACTTCTGGGCCAGTTCTGGCAGCGAGTCAGCCTTCACACCAGGGAAGACCGGCGGCATGAAGCGGCCAATGGCCTTGCTGTCGATGATCGAATAGGCAATCTGCCCCGGCTGCTGGGCCACCAGGCGGCCCCAGATGGCATAGCGCTTGGGCCAGAAGTCTTCGCCCTCGTCATAAAAGCGCTCCGCATCGCGGTTCACCACCACGCCCAGCGATACGCAGTCAATGCGGGTGCAAATGCCGCCGTCGTACAGCGGCGCACGGGCGTCAATCGCCACCATGTGCGCTTGCGTTGGGTCGCCAATGCGGTCGGCACCTTGCTCATCGAGCATGTGGCGCAGCAACACGCCCTTGTTGAAGGCCGTGCCACGGATCAGAAAGTTGTCCGAAGGCCATTCCCCCCGCTCGTTCTGGCCCCAGGCCTCGCGCAGCCATTCGCGGTTGGACTCGAAGCCGCCCGCGGCCAGCACGCAGCTCTTGGCGGTGATGCGTTGGCCGTTCACCCAAGCGGCTTTGAATTGGCCTTTGTCGATTTCGATGCGATCCACAGGCGATTCGTAGCGAATCTCCACGCCCATCTTTTCAGCACTGCGGAAATAGGCGTTCACCAGCGCCTTGCCGCCGCCCATGAAAAAGGCATTGGTACGCGCCACATGCAGTGCGCCCGACAGTGGCGGCTGAAAGTGCACGCCGTGCTTGCGCATCCAGTTGCGGCAGGTACTGGATGCACGGATCACCATGCGCGCCAGGTGCTCGTTGGTAATGCCGCCGGTGACTTTCAGCAAGTCCTGCCAGTACTCTTCTTCGGGGTAGGCCTCGGTCAGCACGTCTTGCGGCGCATCGTGCATGCAGCGCAGATTGCGGGTGTGGCCCGAATTGCCGCCGCGCCATTCGCGGGGCGCAGATTCCAGTAGCAGCACGCGGCTGCCCGCTTCGCGTGCCATGAGTGCGGCACACAGGGCGGCGTTGCCACCACCGATGATGAGCACATCGGTGTCAAAGGCTTCAGTTTTCATGATGGGCTGCCATCAGGCGGGGGCCTGTGGCGGTTCAACGTGGGTGAGTCTTGTCTTGCTGATCGTCCGGAAAGCAGAGCTTTTCAGAGAGCGTCAGCAAGTGTTGAACCGAACTGTAGAGAGTGCCGCCTCACCCGTGCAGAGGGGTGAGGGGATGGGGGTATCACGATTTGTGATGAGGCCTTGATGCCAAGGCCTGTCGCCGCTGCAGGCGACAGGGATGGTTTACTGAACGGTCAGCAGTGCATTGAAGATCAGCACCATGATCAGACCCACCACCGCCACGATGGATTGCACCACCGAGATGGTCTTGGTGGCTTCGCTCATGGTCATGCCAAAGGATTCCTTGACCATCCAGAAACCGGCATGGTTGGCGTAGTTGAAGAACAGCGAGCCGCAGCCGATGGACAACGCCAGCAGTGGCAGGTTCAGGCTGGGATCGGCCCCGGCCAGCGGTGCCAGCAAGCCTGCAGCGCCCACGATGCCGACGGTTGCCGAGCCGGTGGAGACCGACAGCAGCATGGCGATCAGCCAGCCCAGAATCAGCGGGGGAAAGGCAAACTGCTGGGTCAGGTGCACGATGGCATCGCCGACTTTGGCACTGGTCAGCATCTGCTGGAAGGCACCGCCTCCGGCAATGATCATGATGATGGAGGCAATGGGCTTGAGGCTCTGACCCAGTGCATCACGCAGCTTTTCCATATCACCGCCGCGCGCCAGCACCAGTGCCACGATGGCGAACAGCACGCCCAGCAGCATGGCGATCAGCGGATTACCCAGAAAGCTGGCCACATGCATGGCCGAGGAGTCCTTGGGCAGGAGCATTTCCGCGACGGCGTGAACCAGCATCAGAATGGCTGGCAGCAGTGCGGCCAGAACGCCGAGCCCAATGCCGGGCTGCTTGCCATCGGCATTTCCCGTGATGGTGAACTGATCCAGCAGAGCTTGGTCAGGCTTGGTGTTCATGCGCGGTGCAATGAAGGCACCGTACAGGGGGCCGCCCAGAACCATGGCGGGAATGGCCGCCAGAAAGCCGTACAGCATGGTGGGGCCGACCGTGGTCTTGAGGGTGGCAATGGCGGTCAAAGGGCCGGGATGGGGCGGCACCATGCCGTGCATGGCAGCCAGTGCCGAAATCACAGGAACACCCACGTACACATAGGCCGAGCCTTTGAAGCGGGCCTGGCTCTCGAGCTTGCGCGCCACACTGAAGATCAGCGGCAGCATGACGACCAGGCCGACCTCGAAGAACATGGGAATGCCGACGATAAAGGCCACCAGGGTCATGGCCCAGGGGATCATGCGATCCGAAGCATGTTTGAGTATGGTTTCGGCGATTTTTTCGGTGATGCCAGCGTCGGCCAGTATCTTGCCCAGCATGGCGCCCAGTGCGATGACCACGCCCACGGCACCCAATGTCTTGCCTGCACCGTTGCTCAGCTGTTTGACGATGCTGCCCGGCTCCATGCCGGTGGCAAAGCCCACGCCAATGGAGACGACGAGCAGAGCCAGCAGCGGGTGCATCTTGATGCGCGACACAATCAATGCAACCAGTACCAGTACGCTGACCAGTGCGGTCAGCAGCAACTGAATATCTAGAGATGTCATAAATGAACCTTGGTTTTGGCTGGCTGTCCTGAAGCGCACGTCGCATCCAGCCCTGGGCAAGGCTCATATTAAAAAAGCACGCTCACACCGGCTGTAGTCTGTTGCCGCAGGTGTGATACGAGATGGATGACGAGATGCAGCGAGGGACCGCAACAGCAATGTTGTAATGAAGATCTAGGTTTGCCATGAGGTGAGAGCGTTTCGGCACAACAAAGTTGCTGTGGAAATTACGTAAGAAGCACGCTGCAATTCAGTACTTGCATTTCTGGCTCTTGCTGCATTGCAGCGGACGAGGCAGAGCCATATCTCACTCGGTCAGCGTCGCCCCCACCCAGCCCCCTGACTTCACCAACTGGCGCGCGCAGTCCATCAGCACCACGCGCGCGGCCAGAGCGGCGGGGGAGAGTTCATCATCCGACAGACTGCACAGCGCAGCCTTGCGGCGCACGGATTCATCGGCAATTTGCGACCACTGAAAGCGCTCGGCGGCATCGCGGTACATGCCCACGGCTGACCAGGGCTGGACGGTGGCTCCCATGCCGGCGTCTACGGCTTCCATCAGCAGAGTCAGTGAGTCGATTTCCATGGCCATCTGCGACTGAAAGCCCGCGCTGCTGAACGAGGCCATGATGGAGCTGCGCAGGCCATGGCTGCCTGAGGGCAGGATGAGGGGCACTTGCTGCAGCTGCTGCAGGCTGATGGGCGCTTCGTGTGTGATCTGTGGCGCTACGGGCTGCTGGCGCGACTGGATGAGGAAGAGCCGCTCTTCCAGTAGCGGCAGCACGCTCCAGCGGCGGGCTGATTGAGTATCAAAAAGAATAGCTAGATCCAGTTGTCTGGCGTTGAGAAGACTCGTTAAATGCCCCGAAAGTGCAGACACCATGTGCAGGCGCACATCGGGGTAGCGCTCGCGCATGGCGCGCATCAGCGGCATGCCCAGCACATTGGCTATGGTGGGAGACAGGCCCATGCTGACGGCGCCCGACAGCCGCGCCTGCTGGGCGGCGTGAATGGCCTGTGTGGCGTGGCGCAGGGTGAGCTGGGCTTCATGAAAAAAGGCCTGGCCCGCTTCGGTGGGGATGACGCCGCGCGGTGTGCGCTGCAGCAAGCGGGTGGAGAGTTCGGACTCCAGGCGGCTGATCTGCTGGCTGAGCGCGGACTGCACCATGTCCAGATCCAGCGCGGCACGGCTCATGGAGCCCAGTTCAACAATTCGTACAAAGTAGCGCAGCTGGCGCAGTTCCATGGCAAATCCTCACACCCGCAGCAGTTGACGGGCGCTGGGATAATCGCATACCTATGAGCAACAAGCAGCGTGTCGTGGTGGGTTTGTCAGGCGGTGTGGATTCCGCCGTGACTGCCTATCTTTTGAAAAAGCAGGGCCATGAGGTGGTCGGCATCTTCATGAAGAACTGGGAAGATGACGACGACAGTGAGTTCTGCTCGTCCAACATCGACTTTGTGGATGCTGCGGCGGTAGCGGATGTGATCGGCATCGAGATTGAACATGTCAATTTCGCGGCGGACTACAAGGACCGCGTGTTCGCCGAGTTTCTGCGCGAATACCAGGCAGGCCGCACGCCCAACCCGGACGTGCTGTGCAATGCCGAAATCAAGTTCAAGGCCTTTCTGGACCACGCCCTGCGACTGGGTGCCGAGAAGATTGCCACCGGCCACTATGCTCGCGTGCGCCAGAACCCCGATACGCAGTTGTTTGAGCTGCTCAAGGGGCTGGATAACAGCAAGGATCAGAGCTACTTTTTGCACCGCCTGAATCAGACGCAGCTGTCAAAAGCCATGTTCCCTGTGGGCGAGCTGGAAAAGACCGAGGTGCGCCGCATTGCGGAAGAGATTGGCCTGCCCAATGCCAAGAAGAAGGACTCCACCGGCATTTGCTTTATCGGTGAGCGCCCATTCCGCGACTTTCTGAATCGTTACATCAGCAAAGAGCCCGGTCTGATTCTTGACGACCGCAACCGCAAGCTGGGCAAACATGTGGGACTGTCGTTCTACACGCTGGGTCAGCGTTCGGGTCTGGGCATTGGCGGCGTCAAGGAAAAGGGAGCGGCCCGTGGTGCGGGTGAGCATGCACCGTGGTTCGTGGCGCGCAAGGAAATGGACAAGAACATTCTGCGCGTGGTGCAGGGGCATGACCATCCGCTGCTGCTGTCACGCGCGCTGGTGGCCGATCAGGTTAGCTGGGTGGCAGGCCATGCACCGGCCGAAGGCAAGCAGTACGGCTCCAAGACCCGCTACCGTCAACCGGATTCGCCTGCGTTGATTTCCAAGGCGACGGCTGATGGCTTCCGTCTGGACTTCCCTGAAGCGCAATGGGCCGTTACGCCCGGTCAGTCTGCCGTGCTGTATGACGGCGATGTCTGCCTGGGCGGCGGCATCATTGCGCAGGTGGATCCTGACGTGGCTCAGTAATCACGGTTTTCGTCAAACCATTGCTGGGCCTGCTCGTCCGTCAGGCCCAGTGATTGCGCCGCTGGCATCTGTGCTAGCTGGTTCACGGCCTGCCCCAGGTCTTCGCGCTCAGTGGTTTCGATGCCTTTGACGGTGTTGAAGCGGCTGGTGAAGCCGGTCAGCGCCGTTTGCACATCGCTAAGGCTCTGGGCCACATTCAGTTGCTGCTCTGCCAGATCGTAGGCCGCATGGCCCATCTTGGCTCGGGCTGCGGGCCAGCTGGCAAATGGCCGCCCATACTCTCTGGCCCACCACTCAGGCTTGCGCAGCTGGCTGACGGCTGCATGCTCTGCCCAGGGGCGTTCTTTGGCGCGGTCCTTGAGCTGCTGGCGCAGGCGTTTGCCGGTGGCTTCCTCCACGTTGTAGGCGACAAAGAAGTCCAGCTCAGGCCATGTCTGCAATGCTGGAAGCCCCTGCAGATGGGGCATCAAGCGCAGTGATAGCGCCTTGAGCTGAGTACGGCTTGAAAGCAGGGCTAAATCACTGTGATTGCCCCACAGAGCAAGCGATTCAAGCTCTGAAAATTGCAGCAGACTTTTCAGCGAAATGGCCTGCTTTCCAGCGCCATTGCCCAGTTCCAGTGTGCTGACTTTCTTCAAAGCGCCCATATCGGGCAACTGCAGCGGTGCATCGGCGGGGTTCTTGCTGGTGGCGGGGTTCAGACTCAGGCTGTCAGGCAGGCCGCCTGTCACCGTGATCTGACTCAGTTGGCCATGCAGATGCAGTCGCAAGCCTTGCTCTGGCAGTTTCAGGTGGATATGGCCGCGATTAGCCTGTTGAAGGTGGATGCTCAGCTCACGGATTTTTGACTGGCTGGCATCGATATGCACATCTTGCTGCAGCTGTGGGTACCAGGTGAAGCTCTCGATGGGGCGGCGCTGCGCCCAGGCAAAGAAGCCGCTGTCATTGCCTGCATAGTAAAAATTGCGCGGCCATGGCGATCCTGCGGGCGTGGCAAAGGGGTCAAAGCAAGGCCACAGCACGGAGGCATCGGCGGCCAGCCACAAGTCTGCTTTGGGCAGCTGCTCTTTGGGGCCAAAGCTCAGGCTGCCCTGGCCGGGGCTGGTTTTGAGTTTGTGGGGCGCACCTGGCGTGAGCTGCAGGGGGAAGGTGCCGTCCTCATGCGGGGTTCCGTCGATCAATATGGGCATTTGGCCAGCTTAGCGCAGTGACCAGACGGACTCCGGTGACGAGGGTGTCTGTGGCGCAGTGATATGAGGCGGGACTTTGCCGTGCAGCGGCAGGTGAGCCCTTAGCTCGGTACCTCCGGGGCTTGATTGAACATCCAGCGTGCCTTGCAAACGCTCCAGCCGTGCCAGCATGCTGCGCATGCCCACTCCCATGCTGTTGATCTGTGTGCTGTGCACATCAAAGCCCACGCCGTTGTCCACGATCTGTAACTGCAGCACTTGTGAGGCAGAAATATCCAGGCGTATCTGGACTTTGCTGGCATGGCTGTGTTTGATGACATTGGTCAGGGCTTCTTCCAGCACGCGGGTCAGTGTCAGGCATTGAATGGGGCTTGGCGTCCGGCTCCAGTGCATGGGCAGCTCCCATTTCACCTGAATGTCCAGCTCCTCAAACAGCCGTGCAAAGCGGTGGCGCAGCGGTGCAAGCCATTGCGTCGGGGTTTCGGGCACTTGAACGGTGGCGCTGGTGCCTGCGTCAATCAGTTGGCGCAGGTCGTCACGCATGAGCTTGAGCATGGACAGCACCTGCTTGTTGGGCAGGGGCGTGCTGGTTTGCTCCACCAGCGCAATAGAGCGCACCAGAGAGCCTCCCAGACTGTCGTGCAGGTCTTGTGAGATGCGCAGCCTTTCTTGCAGACGGGAATGGCTGAGCGCCAGCTTGTGCTCGCGCTCCAGCGTCTGGCTGAGGTCGTCGCAGGCCTGTGTGACGGTAATGCTCAGCTCGTGGTTGAAGCGCTCGATGCGGCGCATATTGAGCATGATCTGCCGCCCCAGCACACAGGCCACTACCAGCATGTTCAGCAAGGTGGTGTAGGGGGTCAGTGGGCGATTGTGTTCCAGGGCTTTGTGCAGCAGCAAAATGTCATGCAGACCGATGACCAGATAGAGCAGAAAACAGACGCTGAAGATGATGTGCATGGGCGCGCGCGTCTGCATGGCCCGCAAGGGAAACAGCAGGCAGACCAGAAAGCAGATGCCGAACATCGCAAGCCAGATGAAGCTGGCTTTGGCCATTTGATCGTCGGGCAGCAGCAGAGTCAGCAAGGCTGCAAAGCCGCAGAAACCAGCCAGCACTCGTTCGAGCCGTGGCAGCCGCAGCTCGCCAAAACGCAGCGTAAAAAGGCAGAAGGTGTAGGTAAAAGCGATGAACGTCAGCAGATTGGCGCGGGCAATGGCCTGCGAGCTGGGAAAAATCCAGGGCTCTGTCATCAAGATGTGGCACAGCATCAGCGCCCAGCACAGCAGGTTGAGCGAATACCAGCCATAGACCTTCTGGTTGCGGTTATAGAACCAGGCAAAGGCAAACAGCAGGGACAGCACGGCGCAGACCGTGAGGCAGATCAGGTAGATCGTGCGCAGATTCCAGGTGGCAGAGGTCGTCCACTCCTTGAGTTCTTCCGGGTGGCCGATGCGCAGCCGGCTCAGCCCCGGCGTCTGTGAGCTGATGCCGTGAATGCGCACCCAGACACTATTGCCCTGCTCTTTGAGCAAGGCCTCAGGCAGCAGCCAGTAGCGCGGCATGTTCCAGCTGCGGCTCAGTGGCTCTACCAGCGACTTGTCACGCCAGATCAGCTCGGAGTTGACGAAGACCTCGCCTGCCAGCGTCATGTTGATGATGGCCAGCGCCACGGGCTGATCGCGTCCGCAGGGGCTTTCCCAGTCCACGCGGTACCAGGCTGCGCCGTCATAGCCGGGCCAGCGCTGGTTCCAGTCGTCCAGAAACCCCACATCCGTCCATTGCAATGTGGCTGCGCTGGGTGGCGGCCCCTCTTGCAAGGCCTTGGCGGATTGCCGAGCTACGATTTTGGGCTCGCAAAACAGGTTCAGTGACGTAGCGTCTTGTGCCCACCCCATGCAATGGCTCAGTCCCAGCATGAGTGCAAATAGCAGGCGAAGCATGTGGGGGAAAGGGCCTTAGCTCAGCAAACCGCGAGCTCTTGCCTCGCTAATCGCCTTGGTGCGTGATGGAACAGCCAGCTTGCGGTAAATGTTCTTCACATGGCATTCCACCGTATAGCGCGACAGGAACAGCGTTTCGGCAATTTCGCGGTTGGTCATGCCGTCGGCCACCAGCTTGAGAATCTGAATTTCCCGGACGCTGAGCACGGCTTCGGGCGGTACGTCTTTTTGAGCCTCGGTGGAGGCTGGCGCCTGCAGCTCAGCAATGATGCGCCGCGCAATAAAGGGATCGATCGGTGCACCGCCGCGCAGCACGCTGCGGATGGAGAGCATGACCTCCAGATCGTCGCGCTCCTTGAGCACATAGCCGTTGGCTCCGGCGCGCAAGGCCGAGAGAATGGCGTCTTCTGTGCTCCAGGCCGAGATGACCAGAATGCCCATGCTGGGGTCCGCGGCTCGCAGCTGGCGGATCAGGTCAATGCCGTTGCCGTCAGGCAGGCCCAGATCGACAAGTGCCATGGCCACCGGATGCTCTGCCAGCTGCGCGCGCGCCTGCGCCAGGCTGGCGGTGAAAATCAGAGCCTCACTGTCATAGCCCAGGCTGCGCAAAATGCTCTCCAGCCGATTGCGGATCAGGGGCTCGTCCTCCACCACGATCAAGGGGCTGGGGAGGGTGGATTCAGTGGGAATGGGAAAGCTCTCTGCCATGAAGGAATCCATCTTTATATTTATGAGACGAAATGTTACCGATATCAGGAATTCTGGGAATCACTGAAAACTGGTAATTTCAAAATTCGATGCGTTTCCTGCGCTTTAAACGCCTGAAGTGCTTCACAAGCCTGAAATTCCCATGATGCATGAAGCAATACGCCGACAGCTCATTTTGATACCGGGTGGCTAAACTTTCCCGTATTGCTATGCGCGCTTGGCACCTGAGTGTCCGGCGTTTGTCCCGTCAAAGTGGCTCGGATATAGAAATCAGGAATATTTCCCCATGGATGCTTTGCTTGGAGCCGATTTCTGGATCGGCCTGTTCAAAATTGTCTGGATCGACATCATCCTCTCTGGCGATAACGCGGTGGTGATTGCGCTGGCCACGCGCGGTTTGCCGGCGGAACAGCAAAGGAAGGCGGTGATGTTCGGCTCGGGTGCTGCGGTGCTGTTGCGGGTTGCGCTCACCGTGATCGCTGCAAAGTTGATGCAGCTGCCGTTTGTGGAAGTGATTGGCGGCCTGCTGCTGCTGTGGATAGGCATGGGCCTGCTCAGAAGTGAAGATGATGCTGCAGGCTCTGGCAATGCCGTCAAGCAAGGCATGCTGGCGGCGGTACGCACCATCTTGCTGGCAGACTTTGTGATGAGTCTGGATAACGTGATTGCGGTGGCCGCTGCCGCTGCTGATTCTGGGTCTGGCCATCAGCATTCCGCTGGTGGTCTTTGGCTCCACGTTGATGATCAAGCTCATGGCGCGCTTCCCGATCATCGTGACTCTGGGGGCGGCGCTGATTGGCTGGGTGGCTGGTGAAACCATTACCAATGACCATGTGTTGCAAGGCTTTGTGCAGGAGCACCCATGGGTGCACTACGCTGCGGCAGCGGCGGGGGCTGCGCTGGTGATTTTGCTGGGGAAGTTGATACAGGCCAGAGCGACAGCTCAGGCCAAAAATGGCTAAGCCTCATCAGGCTCTGAAATCAAAAACGCCCGCATTGAATGCGGGCGTTTTGCTATGTATTTCAATAGCTCAGAGGAACGAGTAAAAGCAGCGGAAACTCACCTTGCGCTCGGCCCAGAACTCCGCCGTGTCACGGAACACGTCCAGCAACTGCTCGCGCACTTCTTTGTCGAACTTGGGCGTAGTAGGAATTTGATCGAGCACCACGATAAAGCCGGGCTGTGGGCCGGATTTATGAATCGGGTCGGTCATGCAGTCATACAGCGCATCCCAGTTTTTGCCGAAATGGGCAGGCAGGAAGAACTGCGTCGCCAGCAGCTCGAAGATATCGGCTTTGGTCTGCGCATGCGCGAGATTGGCATAGAGAAAGTGAGCGCCCAAAGTCTCAGCGGCGGCTTGTAAATCAGGGATGCGATAGGCGCGAATGGATTGAACAATGTTCGTACGAACATTGCGCAAAGGGGTATCCGACGACTTACGAAGTGGCGTGTCCATCTCCGTGATTCTTTCTAAAAACATCAATACTGGTGGCAGCAGCGGTACTGACAGATCTGTAGGCGATCTGCGCAAACCACTGCTGCGGAATTCAAAAGGGCAAAAGCCGGGGGGGGAAAGGCTCGCAGGCCGTCTTCAAGGTTCATTGGACGATCTGTTGAAAGCTGTTGTAGTGGTCGCCGGTATAAAAACAGGCATCGGGCAACTGGGGCTCCAGGCCTCCGCAGACAATACGCCGCGCACCGCGATTTCTGGCGCCGGGAGTGCGTACCGTGTATTCGCGGTAGTAGCCCCGTGACTGGCGCGGCAGTATGCGTTCGCGGTTGCCGAAAACCGAGCCATCTTTGTCGCTGCTGAAGGGGCCACCCTGCAGAATGCGACCATAGGTGGTGCGGCCATCGCGCGGCAAATCGGCCAGCGTAATCGTTTCAAACCCGGGGGCGGTGGTGCTGACCTCAGGCGCTTTGCGCGCCAACGCCGAGGGGGATGCAAGCGCAAAAGCGGCACCCAACATCAACGCTAAACCCGTCTGATACACCTTGGCTGCAGCGGCCTTGAGCATTCACTAAACCTTTCAGAATCTCAGGTAATCCCTGAAATTTCGACCCGCAAGTGTGACGGATAGGCATCAAAATTGCAAGGTGTGCCTGTTTTTTGTGCAGCGCGAGACTGGCTGTTTACTGTCGATAACTGAGCGTCTTCTGAGTCAGCATCCTGAAAAAAAGCCCTGCAGGCCTAAGCCATGCAGGGCTTGTGCGGATGTCGAAAGCGCTTATTCGCCGTGGGCGGCGATTTCGGCCTCTACCTCTTTGTGTTTGGCAGCGATGCTGGCGGAAGGTGTTTTGTCCAGCAGGCTGAATACTACGATTGCGATAGCAGACAGCGCAAACCCAGGAACGATTTCATAGAGTTTGAACCACTGAAAGTGCTGCCAGATCAGCACCGTGACCGCGCCGACGATCATGCCGGCCAGCGCGCCATTGCGCGTCATGCGGCTCCAGAGCAGCGAGATCAGCACCAGCGGGCCAAAGGCCGCACCAAAGCCAGCCCATGCGTTGCTGACCATGCCCAGCACCTTGGCGTCGGGGTCCTGGGCGATGACGATGGCAATCAAGGCAATGGCAAACACCATGGCGCGGCCAAACCAGACCAGTTGCTTCTGGCTGGCGTTCTTGTTCAAAAAGGTTTTGTAGATGTCTTGCGTGAGCGCGCTGGAGCACACCAGCAACTGGCAGGACAGGGTGCTCATCACGGCAGCCAGCACAGCGGCCAGCAGCACGCCAGCAATCCATGGGTTGAACAGCAGCTTGGTGACTTCAAGGAACACGTTTTCGCTGTTGGCATTCACGCCTGCGGCCAGATCAGGGCGGCTGGCAAAGAAGGCAATGCCGAAGAAGCCCACGGCCACGGCTCCGCCAAGGCACAGCACCATCCAGGTCATGCCGATGCGGCGGGCGCTGTGGATGGTCTTGAGCGACTCTGCCGCCATGAAGCGCACCAGAATATGGGGCTGACCGAAGTAACCCAGACCCCACGCCAGCAGCGAGATGATGGCAATCACGCCATGGCCCTTGAACATGTCAAAAGCGCCGCTGCGTGCGGTTTCAATGATGGCCGTGCTGGGGCCAATGCCGCCGTCGGAATAGATCACCATCAGCGGGGCCAGAATCAGCGCCGTAATCATCAGCGCGGCCTGAATGGTGTCTGTCCAGCTCACGGCCAGAAAGCCGCCGATGAAGACATAGGCCATGGTGGCCACGGCACCCACCCACAGGGCGGTCTGGTAGCTCATGCCGAACATGCTCTCAAACAGGCGGGCACCGGCCACCACGCCCGAGGCGCAGTAGATGGTGAAGAACACCAGAATCACCAG
>ERZ724504.188-NODE-188-length-34429-cov-9.865392_pt1 | contig 34429 bp, 32 predicted proteins | sample MGYA00376037_ERZ724504 | MGnify/ENA primary metagenome ERZ724504 (study PRJEB28724, sample SAMN07190888) | wastewater metagenome | isolation source: influent of sewage treatment plant in Hong Hong | place: USA: Christiansburg, Virginia | collected 2016-03-01 ... | reverse complement strand
CCCAGTACGCCAGCCTGCCGGTCCTGTCGGTGAGCGCCCCGTTCAAGAGCGGCTTCGCCGGCGGCAGCGACTATACCGACGTGGCCCAGGGCAACATGGCCATCAACAACGCCGCCGACCTCTACCTCTACCCCAACACCGTCTACGCGGTAAAGGTCAGCGGCGCCGACATCAGGAACTGGCTGGAAACCGCTGCCAAGCGCTTCAACCAGATCAACCCGGCACTGACGACCCAGCAGGAACTGATCGGCAGCTTCCCGGGTTACAACTTCGACATGTTCACCAGCCCCGACATTCGCTACGAAATCGACGTCACCCAACCGGTTGGCAGCCGCATCGTCAACCTCAAGTACAAAGGCGCAAGCATCGACCCGGCGAAGGAGTTCATCGTCGCCACCAACAACTACCGGGCCAGCGGTGGCGGCAGCTTTCCGGGCCTCGACGGCAGCAAGACCATCTACGCGTCACCGGACACCAACCGGGACGTGTTGATCCAGTACATCAAGACCATCAAGACCGTCACCCGCGCGGCCAACGGTTCGGACCGCAGCTGGCAATTCACGAAAGTGACGACTGCCGGCCCGGTGGTGTTCCACTCCGCCCCGGGCAAGCTGCCCCTCGCCCAGGCCGCCGGACTTGCCGGCATCACCCAGCTCCAGGCCGACGACGGCACCGGAAAGAGCCTTGCCCTGTATGCCATCGATCTTTCAAGGTAAGAATCCGGCCCGTCTCGGCGCGGCCTTGCTGGCCGCCACGCTGGCGCTGGCCGGTATTGCCTGGGCCAGCCGGAGCGCGCCGACGGACAAACTGCCGGACGAGCCGCTGCAACTCCTGGTGCTGGCCAGCGCCGGCCACCAGGACAAGGCCCTGGCCCGCCTGAAAACCCTCGCCGAAGGCGGCTCGTCCGTCGCCCGGCGGGCCCTCGGGCAGGCGCTGGTTGCCCGCGGCACACAGGTACAGGAAGGGCTCGACTGGCTCAGGCAGGCGGCCGACGGCGGCGACGTGGAAGCCGATTTCCAGCTCGGCAAGTTCTATCAAAACGGCTCCCCCGGCGCGCCCTCAGATGCCGCGCAGGCCCTGCGTCACTTCACTGCCGCCGCCCACGCAGGGCATGTCGGCGCGGCCTACTACCTGGGCATCGCCTGGCGCAACGGCTATGGGATGCGGGCCGATGCCGGCGAAGCGGCACGCTGGTTCCTGGTCTCCGCGGCAGGCGGCGTTCCGGCCGCCCAGTTCATGCTCGCCAATGCCTACCGGGAAGGTGACGGTGTGGCCCGCAACGATGCCGAGGCCGTCCGTCTTTACGCCGAAGCAGCCGAACGCGAACACCCGGAAGCCGTCCAGACCCTGGCCATGGCCTACACCAACGGCGAACTCGGGCTGCCCAAGGACCCGGAGCAGGCCCGCCACTACCTGATGGAAACAGCCCACGCTCTCAAGCACCCGGCCCTGAAACCCTGAAATAAAAAACGGAGCCCACCGGCTCCGTTTTCTTTTCGCACCTCCGTCACTCAGTGCGGGGCGACGACCGCCGGCGCTGGCGCATCCGCCGCCTTCAGCGCCCCCGTCGGATGCCAGCCGACCAGCGCCAGCATCACCGCGAAACCCGCCACGTAGGCCACCGGCACATACCAGCCGTGACGCAGCCAGTTGCCCACCGAGCGCGCCTCCGGGTACATGCTGGCCAGCGCCACCCCGGCCGACGAGCCAAACCACAGCATCGAACCGCCAAAACCGACCGCATAGGCCAGAAAGCCCCAGTCGTAACCGCCCTGCTTGAGGGCCAGCGCGGTCAGCGGGATGTTGTCGAACACCGCCGACACGAAACCCAGGCCCAGCGCGGTCGGCCACGAGGCCTGCGGCAGGGTTTCCACCGGCATCATCGAGGCGCAGCTCACCAGGGAGAGCAGGAAAATGGTGCCCATGAAGGTTTCGGGGAGCACTTCCCAGTCGGGCCGACGGATGCCGACGGTGAGCAGGATCGCCGCCCACACGGCCACGCCGAGGAAGGGGAAGCTGTCGGCCTTGTCGGTGAAATACACATTCACCACCACGTTCATCGCCACCGCAGCGGCCAGGATCAAGACCACGATGCCGATCCGCGGCAGGTCCACGTGGGTGTGCTCGTGGGTGTGCTTGAGGATCGGCGAGTACTTCTGCTGTACCCGCGCCGCCGGAATCCCGAAGATCACCAGCGCCACCGCCGCACCGACAAAAGCCTCGACCACCGCCAGCGGGCTGACCCCGGCGATCCACATCATCGTGGTCGTCGTGTCGCCCACCACGCTGCCGGAGCCGCCGGCATTGGAGGCGGCAACGATGGCGGCCAGATAACCGACATGCACCCTGGCCCGGAACAGGGAGTGCGCCATCGCCCCGCCGATCAGCGCCGCCGCGATATTGTCGAGGAAGGCGGAAATCACGAAAACCATCACCAGCAACAGGAAACCGCCCCGCCAGTCGGCCGGCAAATACCTGGGCAGCACGACCGGGATGCGCGTCTTCTCGAAGTGGCGGGCCAGCAGCGCAAAGCCCATCAGCAGCAGAAAGAGGTTGGCGAGGGTCACCCACTCATGGGCAAAGTGCCCCGCCAGACCGGCCACCCCGGCGCCCGTATGGAAGCCGGTGAACAGGATTTTGTAGACGGAGATTGTGACCAGCCCGATCAGGCCGACCTTGAGCGTGTGGTCATGAAACAGCGCCACGCCCAGAAGGGTGAGGGCAAACAGGATGAAATCCACCGGGATACCGGCCACCATCGGGCTCCCGCCCCCACTCGCCAGGGCCACGCCTGACACCATCAGGCCCGACACGCCCACCATCAGGCCGCGCCCCAACCGCTCCACACTCACCACAATATGACTCCCTGAAATAACGAAATGTTGGCGCCGGACCCGGACTCTCGTGCCTATCCGCATCGACAACGCACACTGACGGGCCGCAGTGTAGCGCCCCGACAGCCCGGTTGCGGCAGGTCAAGAAGACTCAGGCTCAAATGCGGACAATCAGCGCTACGCGTGTTGCAATGCAAAAGTCAGGGCAGACTGCGCCCCGTCGCCCCCAATAACCACGAAAGAACAAGCCCGTGTCCAGCGAGCATTCCCGCAAAGCCCTTGCCCCGGTGGTGGTAGCCGCCATCGGCGTCGTCTTCGGCGACATCGGCACCAGCCCCCTGTATGCCCTGAAGGAAATCTTCAACGGGCACCACCCCATTCCCGTCACCCCGGACAACATCCTCGGCATCCTGTCGATGATCTTCTGGTCGATCATGGCGCTGGTCACCCTCAAGTATGTGAGCGTGATCATGCGTGCCGACAACCGCGGCGAGGGCGGCTCGCTGGCGCTGCTGTCGCTCATCACCGAAAACTCGCGCAACCGGGTCGTCACCTGGGCCATTTCGCTGCTCGGCATTTTTGCCGCCGCGCTGTTCTACGGCGACAGCATGATCACCCCGGCCATTTCCGTCCTGTCGGCGGTCGAAGGCCTCCAGATCATCTCCCCCGACTTCAAGCGCTTCGTCATCCCCATCACGCTGGCCATCCTGACCGTCCTGTTCTTCATCCAGAAGCGCGGCACCGGCGTCGTCGGGCTGTTTTTCGGGCCGGTGATGGTCGGCTGGTTCGGCGTGCTCGGGGTACTCGGTGTCATGGAAATCGCCCGTCACCCGGAAGTGCTGGCGGCCCTCAGCCCGCTCTACGCGATCCACTTCATCGGCAACCATACCGGGCTGGCCTTCCTGGCCCTCGGCTCGGTGGTGCTGGCCGTCACCGGCGGCGAGGCGCTGTACACCGACATGGGGCATTTCGGGCGCTACCCGATTCGCCTCGCCTGGTTCGGCTTCGTGATGCCGGCGCTGGTGCTCAACTACTTCGGCCAGGGTGCCCTGCTCCTCAACGAACCCGGCGCCATCGAGAGCCCCTTCTTTCACCTCGGCCCCCACTGGGCGATGGTACCGATGGTGATTCTCGCCACGCTGGCCACCGTCATCGCCTCCCAGGCGGTCATCTCCGGCGCCTTCTCGGTGGCCCGGCAGGCGGTGCAGATGGGCTTTCTGCCGCGCATGCTGATCGTCCACACCTCCGGCAAGGAGCAGGGCCAGATCTACGTGCCCTTCACCAACTGGACGCTCTACCTGGCCGTCGTGGCGCTGGTGATCGGCTTCAAGAATTCGTCAAACCTGGCGGCCGCCTACGGCATCGCCGTTACCGGCACGATGCTCATCGACACCGTCCTGGTGGCCTTCGTGATGGTCCTGCTGTGGCGCTGGCACTGGCTCAAGGTTGTCCTCGTCGCCGGTGCCTTCCTGGCGGTGGACATCGCCTTCTTCGCCGCCAACGCACTGAAAATCCCCGAAGGCGGCTGGTTCCCGATCGCCATGGCGCTGGTCTCGTTCACCGTGCTCACCACCTGGCGCCGCGGCCGCCGGCTGGTGCGCCGGGAGCTGGCCAAGCAGGGCATTCCGATGCAGGCCTTTCTCAGGACCCTCTGCGACGATGTGCATCGGGTGAGCGGCACCGCCGTCTTCATGACCAGCGCCAAGGAAGGCGTGCCGGCGGCCCTGCTCCACAACCTCAAGCACAACCAGGTCCTGCACGAACGCGTTGCGCTGGTGACCGTCGAAACCACCGACACGCCCCACGTCAATGAATTCGACCGCATTTACCTGCACCGCATGGACAAGGGCTTTTTGCGCATCATCATCCGCTACGGCTTCATGGAAGACCCGGACATTCCCCAGGCCCTCGAAACCTGCCGGCGCTTCGGCGAGCCCTTCGACATGATGGAAACCACCTTCTTCGTGTCCCGTGAAACGGTGATCCCCGGCGTGGTCGGGCGCAACATCAACCCGTGGCGGGCGCGGCTGTTCTCGATCATGTCGAAAAACGCCACCAGTGCCACCGACTTCTTCAAGATTCCGAACAACCGGGTGGTCGAGATGGGCACCCAGTTGGTGATCTGAGGGGAATCAGCGAATCGTCAGCCTGCCCAGCCAGCGGCTGGCCGGGTCGATGTCGCTCCGGTCGGCGGGCGGATAGGGCGGAATGGTCGAGTCGGCAGGCGGCGCGCCGATCAGGTTGAGGTCCACCGCCTGGGCGGTGCCGACGATTCCGGCCTCGGTGATCTCCATCCGGTAATACAGGCCGTTCCACAATTTCGCGCCGAACTCGGCCTGCGACTTGTGCAGGAAGAGCAGCGAATGCTCCAGCCAGGCCAGATCATCGACGGTCACCGAGGCCGGATGACGGTGGGGATAGGGCACGTGGCACATCACCTCGCGCCCCTCCAGGCACTTGAACTCCTTCATGGACAGGAAGAAGTCCTTGAAGCGGGCATGATCGAGGGAGATGACAAAGGCCGTCCGCCGCCCCTCGGGGCGAAAGGTGACGGTACCGATCGGTATGGCCTGACCGTCCTGGCTGTGGAGGGAGATCGTCTTCGTTCCGGCCAGCTCCCAGGCGCTCGCCGACAGCGGCAGGGCCAGTGCGCCCAGGGCGGCCGCCCAGCGGACCCTGCGCAGTAAAAATCCATCCATCGCCGTACCTCCCCGTTTTGCCGTGCCCGACAAGGCACCACGTTTACAGTCGATTGCGGGCGCCGCCCTTCGTTCCCTGCGCCTCAATCCAGCCCCGCCGCGACAATTTGCGCCAGCCGCGTCAAGGCCGTCTCGATGCGTTCCGAAAAGGGCGCGCCACAACTGATGCGCAGGCAGTGATCGAAGCGCCCGGCGTTGGAGAACATCATTCCCGGCGCCACCCGGATGCCCTCCTGCAACGCGGTGTTGAAGACTTCGCTGGACGAGCGCCGCCCCGGCATCTCCACCCACAGCAGCATGCCCCCGGTGGGCATATTGAGGCGCGTGCCGGCCGGGAAATGCGCCGCAATGGCCTCGGCCGTGCGTTCCCGCTGGGCCTTCAACTGGCGGCGCAGGCGCACCAGGTGGCGGTCGTAGGCGCTGCTGCCCATGAACTCGGCAATGGCGATCTGCGCCAGCGCATCGTTGGGCCGGCTCTGGGCGTGCTTGAGCATGCGGATGCGCGCCTGCCAGCGGCCGCCGATCATCCAGCCGACGCGCATGCCCGGCGCCAGCGTCTTGTGCAGGGAGCCGCAGTGGATCACGTTGCCGCTGCGGTCCCAGGCCTTGCAGCTTTTCAGCGGCAGATCGTCGTCGCTGAGGGCACCGTAGATGTCGTCCTCCACCAGCGCCACCTGATGGCCCTCGCACAGCGCAACCAGGCGTGCCTTCTCGGCGTCGGGCATCACGCAGCCCAGCGGATTCTGGAAGTTGGGCACCACCACCACCGCCTTGATCCGCGCGTGGGTCTGAAAGGCCAGTTCGAGCGCCTCCACCGACATGCCGCGGCTCGGGCTGGTGGGAATTTCGAGGGTGCGCAGGCCAAGGCTTTCGATGACCTGCAGCAGGCCGAAATAGGTCGGAGACTCCACCGCGATGACGTCGCCGGGCTGGGCCACCGCCCGCAAGGCCAGGTTGATCGCCTCGGTACAGCCGTGGGTAACCAGGATTTCGTCAGCCGTCGGGCTCATCCCCGCCGCCATCGCCCGCCGCGCCAGCACGGCCCGGAACCCCGGATCGCCCTGCGGCGGCACCGGGCTCACCAGCACCTCGGGGTGCCGCCGCAGGGCGCGCAAGGCGGCGTTCTTGAGGGCTTCCTGGGGATAGGCCTCGGGGGCGCCAAACGCCAGCGCCAGGTTGGTGACCACCGGGTAGCGCTCGCACTTGGCGACGAAGTCCGACACCCGGTCGTGAATGCCGCTATAGGGCGCCGGGTCGGGCGCCATGGCCGCCGCACCGGGCTCCGGCTCGCTCACCGCCTGCAGCGCCACGCGCCGGGGCTTGAGCACGAAATAGCCGGAACGCGGGCGGGCTTCCAGCAGGCCCTCGTCCTCCAGGCTACGGCAGGCCTGCAGCGCGGTGGACAGGCTCACCTGGTGCAAGCGCATCAGGGCCCGCACCGAAGGCAGGCGCTCGCCCGGCGCCAGCACGCCGGAGCGAATCGCCCGCCGGTAATGGCCGGCGACACGCAGGTAGAGAAGGTCTTCCATGATTACGCTGTCCATTGCGCCATGATCCCCAATGCCAGGCCATCGCCACAGGTACAGATTGGCGCAAAGCAGACCATAACAGCAACCAAAAACCCGCACTGCAGCGATACAGAAAGCCCGACGCTGTGCCTGTTGCCCGATCGGACGGCGCCTTAGGCTGGAGCCATCGTCACTGCGGAGCCCGCCAGCATGGAAAACACCACCCGGAACACTGAAACCCGCCTCCGCCTCAAGGCCGGAGAGACGCAGCTACAGCATGCCCTTGCCGGCACACTGATCCTGGTGCAGGACGGGAGCGTATGGCAGGAAAGCGCACCCCGCTGGCTGGGAGAGGAAATGCACGTCACACGCCAGCGTCTCGAGGCGGGCAGTTGCCTGCGCGTGGAGGAAACGGGCTGGACGCGCCTGACGGCGGAACGGGATTGCGCGCTGGCGTGGATTACTTTGGCGGACGAGCCGGGCCTTCTGGCCTTGCTGCTCACCCGCCTGCGCGGGCGGCACGTCCGGGAAAATCGCCGGCTGGCCGAAGAGGTGAAGCGCCTGAGGATGCTGCTGGAAAAACGCGAAAACTGCCGATGAGTTAACGTGCAGCGAGGCCGTGGCCGCCGTCGATATCCCATTCGGCGAGGATTTCGGCGGCCTGGCAGGCCATGTCGGGGTCGTCGAAACCTTCACGGGACGGAACGCGGACAAAGGTACGCACGGGGCTGCCGTTCTTCATCAGATCGTACCAGCCGTCCCATTTGGGTTCGGCACCACGCCGCGGCATGGCGTAGGGATGAAAGGCAAAATCACCGTGGGCGTGCATTGTCATTTTTTTATCTCCTGTGCGACATACGGCTTGATTCTAGTGGCCGCGACAAAAGACAAAGTTAAACATCATCACATCCGGGGCTCGCGAATCAATTTGTCACATACGGGAAACAGATCGCCCGCGCCAGCCCCGCTACGACGCCCCCAGACGACGGCGCAAAAAGCGCATCAGCCCCCCCAGCAGCGGCAGACGGGCGAACAGTTCCTCGCCGGTATCCCAGTAGTCCCGGTGTTCCGTCACCCGCCCGTCCGGCGCCAGGCGCAAATGCGTGGCGCCGCGCACGAGCTGAACCTCCGACTCCCGCCAACCCTGGAAACGAAAGCGGAACTCCCACGCCAGCCAGGCCTCGGCGCCCTCCCCCATGGATGACGTCACACTGAAGCGCGGCTCGTGCACCTGCCGATACATGTGGCGAAAAACGTTTTCGATGGCCGCCAGCCCCTGCACCTCGTTGAAAGGGTCCTTGAAGCGGGCATCGGGCGCGTACACCGCGCCGATGCAGGCCAGGCTTTGCGGCGACAGGGTTTCGTAGAATGCGACCACCCGCGCCAGCCCGGCAGCGTGCTGCGCGCCGCTCACAGGCCGGTGCCCCGGGCAATCAGCTTGAAATACACCCGGTCCGGCAACAAGCGCAGCAGCTTGAGGACACGCGTGAAACGCTGCGGAAAATGGATCTCGAAAGCACCCCCGGCAAAACCGCGGACGATGCGCGCGGCGGCGTTCTCGGCGGAAATCAGGGCCGGCATCTCGAAATCGTTCTGGGCGGTCAGGGCGGTGGCGACGAAGCCCGGGTTGATGATGAAGACCGACACGCCCTTCGGCGCCAGGTCGAGGTACAGGGTTTCGGCAAAGTTGATCAGCGCCGCCTTGCTCGGCCCGTAGGCCAGCGCCTTGGGCAGGCCCCGGTAGCCGGCCACGCTGCCGACGATGGCAATCGCCCCGTGCCCCTGCAGAATCAGTTGGGGCACCACCGCGGCCACCCCGTCCATCACCCCGAGCAGATTGGTATGCACCGTCTGGCGGGCGGTATCGGTGGTCAGGTCCCAGGCGCGCAGCGGCGTGTAGGTGCCGGCATTCAGGATGATCAGGTCGAGCCCGCCCCAGGCATCGAGAACCTGCATCATGGCCGGCGTGAAGGCGCCCGCGTCAGTCACGTCAAGAGGCAGCACGATGGCGTCCCGGAAGGTCGCCGCCAGATCCCGCAGGGCCGCCGCATTACGCGCCGACAGGGCCAGCCGCGCGCCCCGCGCGTCAAGCTCGACGGCCAGCGCCGCGCCAATGCCGCTGGATGCACCGACGATCCACACCCGCCGGCCATGCCAGTCGGTGATCGGGGTATTCAGGGAGTCGAACCAGCCCATGCCCATGCTCACTCGCGCTTGCGAAAGCTCAGGGAGACTTCGCCGAGGCGGAAGCCGAACTTGCTCATCACCGAACGGTTGAGCATCACCCGGTCGTCCATCAGGAACATCCAGTCGTCGAAGTCCACGTTGTACACCTTGCCGTCCACCGGCAAGGCCATCACATACTTCCAGCGTAGTGCATTGCCGCGCGCTTCGCCGCTGGCCTCGCCGACCACGTCGTCGGCACGGCCGCTGTAATGGTTGGCATCCAGCTTGGTTACGGTCCAAACCCGGCGCTGGGTGCTACCGTCCGAATACGTGAAACGCTCGTCCAGCGTGCCGACCGGCCCCTTCCAGCTGGCCTCGATGACCACGTGAAAGCGCTTCACGACCTTGCCGGAACGGTCCTGGAACATGCCATCGGCGTCGAGGGTGCCGTTGAAGTAGCGGCTCAGGTCGAGCTCGGGTTTCTCGGCCGCATAGTCCGACACCTCCACCGACGCACAACCGGTCAGGGTCAGCAAACCGGCCAGCGCCACTGCGATCTTGCTCATGGTGATACCTCCGTTTCAATCCGCCCCCGCAAAGCCCACAAGGCCGCGGCGGCAAACAACTTCAAGATGAGTGGCAACAACGCATACACCGCCGACAGGCCCACCAGCGCACCCGCTTCGCGGGAGCCCGGCGCATAGCCGAGCCAACCCAGCAGCGGCAGGGACAGACCCGCCGCCAAGGCCAGATTGGCCTTGGTGACAAAGGTCCACCAGCCAAAGCAGGCCCCGGCGCCCGGCCCCGCGTTCTTCGCCAGCAGGTCGGCAAGGAGCGCCGGCGGCAGGGCCAGATCGGCCCCCAGCGCCAGCCCGGACAACACGCAGATCGCTCCGAAGGCCAGCGCATCGCCGGGCCCGATGAAGCCGGCCCAGGCAAACACCGCCACCGCCAGCCCCATGCCGGCCAGCCACGCCTTCAGCTTGCCGATGCGCCGCGCCAGCATCACCCACAGGGGCAGGCCAGCCGCGCCAGCGAGAAAATAGACGCCCAAAAAAGCGCCGGACAGATCGCTGCGCCGAACCACGTCGGCAACGAAGAACAGCACCGTGGAGGCGGGTATCGCCGCCGCAATGCCGTTCAGCGCAAAAACGCCCAGCAGCGCCGCAAAAGCCCGGTCACGCAGCGCCCCGCGCAAGGCCGGCCAGGGCAGTTCCGAACCGGCGGCCCGGCGCAGTCCGGCCGGTACCCCGACCAGACTCAACAGGGCAGCCATCGCCACCAAGGGCACGAACAACCAGCCGACCCGACCGAGGCCTGTGCTCATTTCAGCCGCCAGCACGGCCGGCAGCGCCGCGGCCAGCACCACCCCGAGCAGGCCAAAGCCCTCACGGCTGGCCACCAGCCGGGTACGGCTGTCGGCGTCATGGCCCAGCTCGGCGCCCCAGGCTGCATAGTTGATTGTCGCCACCGAATAGGCGAAGGACACCAGCACCAGCAGCGCCGCCAGCCACATGCCACCAGCCCCGGCTGGCGGTGCGAGCAGGCCTACGAGCCCGACTGCGAGAACCGGCAAGGCCAGCGCTATCAGCCGGCGGCGGGTCAGGAAACGGTCCGACGCCCAGCCGATCAAGGGATCGGCGATGGCGTCGGCGATGCGCGTCGCCAGCAGAATGGCCCCCACCAGCGACAGGCTCAGGCCGAGTTCGTTGGCATACAGGGCTGGCACATGCACGTAGATCGGCAGCGCCGCAAAGGCCAGCGGCAGGCCGAGCACGCCGTAGCGCAGCACGCCGGCCGTCGGCAGTGCCGCCGTTGACCTCATGTGGCCTGCCCAAGCAGGCGCGCGCGCAAGGCCGGCACGCGGGTGCGGCTGTCCAGCCAGATGGCGAAGAAGGCCCGGGCGAAGGCCGGATCAGCCACCTCGCCGGACAAGCGCCCCTGATGATAGAAAAGCGCGCCACGCCCCGGCATGTGCACGCCGACGATGGTTTCGCCCGCCGCCACGTCGGGAAAGACCTGCTCCAGCGACAGCTTCCAGCGCGCCAGGCGGGCCTCGTCGGCACCGCCCAGACGGCGCATTTCGTCGAGGCTGGTGGACACCAGCAGCGCGCGCGAGAAGCTGCGGGAATAGGTCAGCGCCAGCGCGAAGGGAAGATCCTCCCGGTAGCCCTGCGCCGTCACCCACAAGCTGGCGTCGTACAGGTGCAGGCCGATGAAGCGCGCCTCGCCCGTGCCCAGCGCCTGCCAGTTGGGCGCCAGGGCCTTGACCGGGTCGGGCAGCGCAGCCGTCGCCGGCCAGCCCGTCAGCAGCACCGCGGCCAGCAACAGGGCCCGCGACAGGCGCCCGCCCCGTTCAGACGGCGTCGGCATGGCGGAAGTGAAACTGGTGCACATCCACGCTGCCAGCCCGGAAGCCAGCCTCGCAGTAAGCCAGGTAGAAGCGCCACAGGCGGATGAAACGTTCGTCGTAACCGAGCGCCTTTACCTGCGGCAGCGCCGCCTCGAAACCCTGCCGCCAGCGCACCAGGGTTTCGGCATAGTCGAGGCCGAAGGCGATGTCGTCCGCCACCGCCAGCCCGACCTGCCCGGCCTTCTTGTGCACCACAGCCGGGCTCGGCAGCATGCCGCCAGGAAACACGTAACGCTGGATGAAATCAGTGCCCTTGCGATACGACGCGAAGAGTTCGTCGGCGATGGTGATGCTCTGCACCAGTGCGCTGCCACCGGGCTTCAGGCGTGCCTTCAACTGGGCAAAGTAGCCCGGCCAGAAGCCCTCGCCCACCGCTTCGAGCATCTCGATGGACACAATGTGATCGTAGCTGCCGCGTACGTCCCGGTAGTCGCACAACTCAAAGTTGGCCTTGTCGGCCCAGCCGCCCCGCTCGGCCCGCTCCCGCGCCCACGCCAGTTGCTCCTTCGACAGGGTCAGGCCGAGCACGCGGCAGCCGAACTCCTGCGTCGCCATCTCGGCAAAGCCGCCCCAGCCGCAGCCGATCTCGAGAATCAGCTGACCCGGCTGGGCGTCGATCTGCTGCAGGATGCGGCGGTATTTGCGGCCTTGTGCGGCCTCCAGGCTGTCGTCCGGCCCGAGTTGCAGGGCGCTGGAGTAAGTCATCGACGGGTCGAGCCACAGGCGGTAGAAGTCGTTGCCGAGGTCGTAATGGGCCTCGATGTTGCGCTTCGAGCCGGCACGGGTGTTGGCCCGCAGCAGGTGGGTCAGGCGGTGACCGATAAGGCGCCAGACACGGCCGTGAATGGCGCGCTGCAGGCCGTCACGGTTCCTTGCCAGCAAGGTCAGCAGCGCCGGCAGGTCATTGGTGTGCCAGTCGCCGGCCATCCAGGTTTCGGCAAAACCGATGTCACCCTTGGCGAGGATCTCGTCGAAAACGTTTTCGTCGTCGGTGCTCAGGTGGGCCACGCAGGGGCCATGCCCGACGCGACGCGACAGACCGCCCGGCAGATTCACATCAATGGCGCCGCCTTCGAGGCTGTCGAGCAGGCCGAGGACCAGCCGGGTTCCGCGCTTGAGGCGGGCAGCCTGCCCGGGAATGCCGCTGACTAAGGATTGGTCGAGCCGGTTCATGACGAGATCTCCTCGGTGGGCGGATGGGGTTTGCGGAAAAAGGGGACGCGCTTGATGGCCAGGCGCAGGGCTTGCCAGTGAATGCGGGCCACGACGCCGAAGGTCATCAGCGGCAGGCGTGCCAGCCAGTGCAGCAAGGCGCCACCGGTCAGCGGCTGTTCGCGGCCCGACAGGCGGGTGGCAAGCTGGCAGCGCCCGTCTTCCCAGTAGTCGATGACGGTCGTGACCACCGTGCCTTGGCGGGCAAAGCGGAAGCGATACTCACCGCGCACCGGGAAGAAGGGCGAGACGTGGAAGACCTTGCAGGCAGTGAGCTCGTCACCCGCCAGAATCGGCCGCCGATCCGGGTGGGCGACCAGGTAATTGTGATGTTCGCCGAAGGTGTTGCTGACTTCGGCCAGCACCGCGCGCAGCGCGCCGCTACGGTCGTGGCAGAACCAGAAGCTGACCGGGTTGAACAGGAAGCCGAACATCCGCGGCATGGTCTGCAGCACGATTTCGCCGTCAATGCCCGCCATTCCGTACTGCGCCAGCAAACCGCGCATCCACGGCAGCAGCGGCGAACCGTCCCGCGCGCCGTGGTCACGCGTGCGCACCGAAAAGACATTGGGCCGGTCGATGCCGAGCAGTGGCACACGCAAGCCCTCCATCGCCGACAACGGGATGCGCAGGGTTGCCAACGGGTAGGTGAAGCGGTTGTGGGCCGGCTGCGTACGCTCGTGCAGGACAGCCCCCACGCACACGCTCGGGGCGAAGAGGGGCGCAGCCATCAGGCGGCCACTTCCTGCCGGCGCAGGCCACCCTGCCACGGGGCACTGATGCCGAAGGCATTGGCCACCACCAGCGCCGACTTGAGCCCGTCCTCATGAAAGCCGTAGCCCGTCCATGCACCGGCAAACCAGCTGCGACGCTGCCCCTGCAGCGCCGGCAAGCGGGCCTGGGCATCGATGGCGGCCTGGTCGAACACCGGGTGGGCGTAGGTGAAGTGGCCCAGCACACTGCCCGCTGCCGGTTCGGCCAGCGGGTTCAGGGACAGCACAACCGGTGTTGTCACGGGCAGCGGCTGGAGACGGTTGAGCAGGTAGGACACCGACACCGGCATTTCACCCGGTGCGCCATGGCCGGCCAGGTAATTCCAGGCCGACCAGACCTTGCGACGGCGCGGCAGCAGGCGCGTGTCGGTGTGCAACCAGGCTTCGTTGTCCTGGTATTTGACGGCGCCGAGCACCGCCCGCTCGTCGTCAGTGGCGCCCGCCCCGAGAATGCGCAGGGTCTGATCCGGGTGGCAGGCAAAAACGATCTCGTCGAAGCGCTCGACGCCGCGGCGGGTTTGCACCTGCACGCCGGTGTTGCCATCCCGCACAACGCCGAGTACGGGCGTCGAGCGCCGCACTTCGCCAATACCGGCGATCAGGTGACGCACATAGGTGCGCGCCCCATTTTTGACGGTGTACCACTGGGGCCGGTTGAGGATTTTCAGCAGGCCGTGGTTGTGGCAGAAACGCACAAAGGTGGCCAGCGGGTAGGCCATCATCGTGCGCGTCGGGCAGCTCCAGATGGCCGCCGCCATCGGAATCAGGTACCAGTCGCGGAAGGCTTGGCCGTAGCCGTGGGTGGCCAGATAATCGCCCAGGGCCAAGTCCGGAATGTTGCCGCTGTGCGCCATGCGCGTGGTTTCGCGGTTGAAGCGCCGGATGTCGCCAAGCATGCCCCAGAAAGCCGGCCGGGCCAGGTTGGAACGCTGGGCGAAGAGGCTGCCCAGATCGCTGCCGGCCCATTCCAGCTCCGGCGTGCTCAGACTGACGCCGAAGGACATCTCGCTCTCGACGGTCTCGACGCCGAGCAGGCTGAACAGCGCGCACAGGTTCGGGTAGGTGTTGCGATTGAACACGAGGAAGCCCGTATCCACCGGAAACACCTGGCCATCCACCTCGATATCCACCGTGTTGGTGTGCCCGCCAGGATAGTCGGCAGCCTCGAAAAGCACGACTTCGTACTCGCGACTGAGCAGCCAGGCACTGGCCAGGCCGGCAATGCCGGCACCGACGACGGCAACACGTTTCCCTGCCGGCCTGCCCGAGAGCAGCCGGTCTTCATTTCCACGGTCCATGGAGAGCGTCCTAGAGGTGATCCATCAGGCGTTGCGGCCTTCGATGAGGGCGTACGCCGAGTGGTTGTGAATCGACTCGAAGTTCTCGGATTCGACAGTCCAGGCCGCGATCCGGCGATCTGCGCGCAGGCGCAGGGCCACGTCGCGGACGAGGTCCTCGACGAACTTCGGGTTGTCGTAGGCACGCTCGGTGACCCACTTCTCATCCGGCCGCTTGAGCAGGCCGAAGACTTCGCAGGACGCCTCTTCCTCGGCGATGCGCACCAGCGCTTCGAGGCTCAGGTCTTCACGCAGCACGGCGGAGAGGGTCAGGTGGGAGCGCTGGTTGTGGGCGCCGTAGGCCGAAATCTTCTTTGAGCAGGGGCACAGGCTGGTCACCGGCACCACCACCTTAAGGGTGACTTCCGCCTCGCGACCAAAGGCCTTGTCGACGCTGATCGTGGCGTCCATGTCGAGCAGGCTGTCGACGCCCGACACCGGTGCCTGCTTGCGCATGAAGAACGGAAAGCGCATTTCGATACGCCCGGCCGGCGCACCGAGGTGAATCAGAGTCTCGGCAATCATGCTGCGCAGGCCGACCAGATCGAGGGGCGCCCGATCCGCCTCCAGCACTTCGACGAAGCGCGACATGTGGGTGCCCTTGACCTCCGGCGGCAGGAAAACCGTCATCTCGAAGGTGGCGACGCTGTGCTGCACCTGTCCGGACGCATCGAGAAAGCACAGCGGATAGCGCAGGCCACGCACACCGACCCGCTGAATGGCGAGTTCGCGCAGGTCTTCGGATGCCTGGATGTCGGGGAGCTGCAGTTTCTCGGGCGCGTTCACGGCGTTTCTCCTGTCAGGGCCGGGGATGGCGGTTTTATGGTTTTTTTACGGACGCTCGGCGAGCGCCTTTTCGACGGCATTCACAAAGGTCTTGCTGTCGGGTGCGGTGGTGCTCGGGAAACTGGAAACCTTCTGGCCGCTGCGGTCGATCAGGTACTTGTGGAAATTCCACTTGGGCTTCTCGCCGGTGATCGAGGCCAGTTGCTTGTAGAGCGGATTGGTGCCCGAACCGACCACGTCCGACTTGGCCAGCATCGGAAACTTGACCCCGTAGGTCAGGCGGCAGAACTCGGCGATTTCCTTGTTGCTGCCCGGCTCCTGGCTGCCGAAGTCATTGGACGGAAAGCCGACCACCACCAGGCCCTGCTCCTTGTACTTGGCGTACATCTTCTCAAGGCCTTCGTACTGGCCGGTAAAGCCGCAGAAACTGGCGGTATTGACCACCAGCACGACCTTGCCGCGGTACTGGCACAGGGACTGGGGCGTGTCGTCCTGCAGCTTCGGGAAGGTGTAATTGAGCAGTGCCGGGCAGGCTTCGGCGGCAGCCTGGGCGGCCGTCGCACCCAGCCCAAGCAAAATGGCGACGGCGACAGATCGAAAATATCGGGTCATGGGGAGCTCTCGTTTCACGAACCGGCGTTCTGATGCAGGAACATCATTACGTCCAGGTCCTGGGGTTGGACAGAGGCCGGCTGTGTTTCCGCGGCCGGCTCTTCGATAGACCATGCATGGGGAGCTGTAGTTCTCGCCATGTTCTGGATTCCAAAGGCGATTCCGCCCAGTACAAGGGCAGTGAGAAAGAGCGCCGAGGGCTTTTCAACAGTCCGGGTATCCATGGTATTTGTCCTAGACAATTACGGTTCGTGTTCATACAATAGGGTCAAAAAAAAGACCTGTCAACCATTTGTCCAGGACAAACCATGAACACACCCACTCTTGCCCCCGCCGGCTTGCCGATTGCTGCCGTCGAGCGCGATACCGGCCTGGCCAAGGACACCCTGCGGGTCTGGGAGCGACGTTACGGTTTTCCGTTGCCCGTCCGCGACAGCCATGGCGAACGGGTCTACTCGCCGGAGCAGGTGGACAAACTGCGCCTGATCCGACGCCTCATCGATCAGGGCCTGCGCCCGGCCAAACTGATCGGACTCGATCCCCAGGCCCTCGGGCAGATGCTCGACGAACTGGGCGGCCCACGGGCCGACGACGACCCGGAACGCACCGCCCACTTCCAGGCCATCCTCAAGTTCGTACGCCTGCACCTGCATGAAGACCTGCGCCGCACGCTGCAACAGTCGCTGATGAAGACGGGCCTGCAGCAGTTCGTCACCGGAGTCGTCGCGCCGCTCAATCACGTAGTCGGCGACGCCTGGCTGCGGGGCGAACTGGAAGTAGCGGAAGAACATCTCTACACGGAGCAGGTACAGAACATCCTGCGCACAGCCATCAGCACCCAGACCAGCACCACCCGCGAGCGGCCGATAGTGATGCTGACCACCTTTCCCGACGAACAGCACGCCCTGGGTTTGTTGATGGTGGAAGCGATGATCGCGCCGGAGGGCGCCTGTTGCGTATCACTAGGCATCCAGACTCCGCTGGAAGACATCCGGGCCGCCGCCACGGCCGGCCGTTTCGACATCATTGCGGTATCGTTCAGCGGCGCTTACCCGGCTCGTCTGGCCATTGAAGGCCTGCGCAGCCTGCGTACGGCGCTACCCGAAACAATCGCCCTGTGGGCAGGTGGAGCCGGCCTGCGCGGAGCCGAGCGCAAACTGCCCGGCGTCAAGGTCTTCAAAACCCTCGAAGAAGTCCCCGCCGCCCTGCACGCATGGCGGCGGGACGCCGAAGCCACGCTTCAACCGTAGGTCGCCACCGGAATCACCCGCCGCTGCGGCACGCGGGCGAGCAGCCAGTTCGCCCGCGCCCAGGCCCACACCGCGGCCAGACCGGACTCCGCCAGCCCGACGGGTGGCGCCTGGCCTAAAAAGTCGAGGGCATCGACCAGCACCCGGGCCGGGTCGGCATCGTCCACAGCGCGGGCCAGGGTCTGCTTGGAAAGCTTCTCGCCAGCGGCATTGCTGGCCACCGGCAGGTGTGCGTAGGCTGGCGTCGGGTAGCCCAGCAGGCGCTGGAGCAGGATCTGACGGGCCGTCGAATCGAGCAGGTCGGCCCCCCGCACCACCTCGGTCACGCCCGCCTCGGCGTCATCCACCACTACCGCCAGCTGGTAGGCAAACAGGCCATCGGCGCGCAGCAGGACAAAGTCGCCCACATCGGCGCCCACATCCTCTTCGATCTCTCCCTGCACGCCATCCTCGACAGTGACCCGCCCTGGTGGAACGCGCAGCCGCCAGGCCCGCGCCTCGCGGCCGGGGGGCAAGCCGTCGCGGCAGGTGCCCGGATAGCGTCGGGTGCCGTCCCGGGCCAGCGCCGAGTCGGCCATTTCCTTGCGCGTGCAGGCGCAGCCGAAGACCCGGCCTTCAGCCTGCAGGCGGGCAAAGGCCTCCCGGTAGGCTGCCGTGCGGGTGCTCTGCCAGACCACCGGACCGTCCCACTCGAAACCGAAGCGTTCCAGCGTATGCAAAATGCCCTCGGCGGCACCGGCCACCGTGCGCGGCGTATCCACATCCTCGATGCGCAGCAGCCAGCGGCCACTCTGGCGGCGGGCCGACAGACAGCTTCCGAGAGCCGCCACCAGAGAGCCGAAATGCAGCGGCCCGCTCGGCGAAGGCGCAAAGCGCCCCACCACCAGCGCCCCCCCGGCACCCTCCCAGTCACTTTTCATGGGTTTTTCGAATCCCGGCAAAAAGATACAACATTTTATAAATCATGCATTTACTTCACAAAGCAGACATGGCTATGCCTTTTGGCATATTCCACTAAACACGATGCCCCCCGATAATCCGGGTAAATGTTGTGGCAGCACCTTTTTAGAGATTGTCGCAGCCATCGGCTGTCGCGTGGAACGCCACTGTCCCCTTCGCCCCGACGACACTCTCACACCGGAACCGACGCGCCGACGACGTCCGCATGAAGCTTGCCAGTCCCCCCCTCCTTCGCCACGATTCGCTGCGCTCAAGCACCGCGGCCTGCGAAAACGCGCTCATTCCGCGCACCTACGCTTATCGTATCCAGATCATCGGGCAACTGATCTGCATCCTCACGGTTATCGCCCTGTGGCCCCACGTGGCCCTGCCCCTGCAACTCGGCGTGTGGTGGCTCGGCATGACTGTCGCCCAGATGCTCCTGACGAGCCTCGTCCGGCCAAGCCGGAATCCTGGCACCCACGACCCGCTGGACGAACTGTCCCTGCGCCACTACCTGTCCTCTGCCAGCGCAGTCATCGGCGGTGCCGCCTGGGGCTCGCTGCCGCTGGTCGGGCCCTACGATGCGGCAGCCCCGGCGCAGATGATCCTTTTCATGGTCCTCGGCGGCATTACCCTGGCGGGCGCCGGCATTCTCTCCAACAGTCGCAGCGCCTACGCCATCTTCGTCTCGGCCACCCTGCTGCCCCTGTTTATCCTGACCCTTGTCAATCCACCGGCTGCGCTCCCCCATGCCAGCGTCTGGCTGACGCTCTTCGTCCTGTTCGCCTTCACGCTCAACGACATCCTGTACACCAGCCGTCAGGCCTCGGGGTTGTCGTGGAAGGGCGATGCCGAACTGGTGATGACCCAGCAAACCATGCTCGACCACAGCAGTGAAGCCATCATCCTGTCCCGGCGCCTCCGCATCCTGCGCAGCAACCAGCGCTTCGCCGCAATGATGCACGATGGACACGTCCCCCTTCCCGGCAGTCGCCTGGAAACCTGGTTCGAGCACCGCAACGACTGGAAAAAACACGCCAGAGCTGCCAGCAACGCCTTTCGGCGCGGCGACACCTACCGCGAAGCCACCCGCCTGCGCCGCCGCGACGGCAGTGTCTTCTGGGCCGAGATATCCGGTGAAGCGGTCACCCCCGGCAGCGCGCCCCTGCACGTCGTGTGGGTCATCTCCGACATCACCGAACGCATGAACGCGACCGCCCGGGCAGCCCTCGCCGGCGAGCAACTGCACGCATTGATCGGGCAGAGCGCCGACTGGTACTGGCAGACCGATGCGCAGCATCGACTGATGCAGGTCACCCGCCACTCCGCAGAATCGAACGACCCTCTCCAGCACAACATCGGTCGCAACTGGTGGCAACTCCACCGCCTCGGCGAGGGCGCGCGGACCGAACAGGCCGCCGTTCGCCAGCGCTTCGAAGATCGCCAGGGCTTCCGCAACCTGATGGTCGAGGTACGGGACGGCAGTTGTGCCCCCTTATGGCTCAACATCTGCGGCACACCCCGGGTCAATGAGCACGGCAGCTTCCTCGGCCACCACGGCATCGCCACCGACGTCACCGAACAGGTGCGTGGCCGCGAACGCGTACACCACCTCGCCTACCACGACACCCTGACCGGCCTGCCCAACCGCCGCCTGCTCACCGACCGGCTGAGCCAGGCCATCGCCCGGGCCCAGCGCTATCGCGAACGGGTCGGCGTGATCCTGGTAGACCTGGACAACTTCAAGCGCATCAACGACCTGGGTGGTCATGCCGCCGGCGACCGGGTGCTCCTCGACACCGCCGACCGCCTACGCAGTTGCATCCGCTCCTGCGACACCGTAGCCCGCCTGAGCGGCGATGCCTTCGTGGTCCTGCTGGCCGAACTGGACCTTCCTTCCGACGCCGACCAGGTCGCTGGCAAGATTCTCCACACCCTGCATCAGCCTCTCGAAGGCATGGCGCTGCGGACGCCGCTGAGTACCAGCATCGGCATCGCCATCTTCCCCGAGGACGCCAACTCGGCCAACAGCCTGCTGGAAGTGGCCGACGCCCGCATGTACCGGGCCAAGCGACGTGGCGGACAACGCATCGAACACGTCTGACCCTGCTGCGCCCAGCCCTGACGACCGCCGTTACAATGGGCAGATGATCCGCACGCCAGCCCCCGGGCGCCGCCCACGCCCATGAACGACGAATCCTGCCGCCTGCCGGCCGCCACCGCCTTTGACGAACACGCCTGGCCGACCACACGCCAGACGCCGGTGCTGCGCCTCGATGGCGATGCCGCCAGGGCCTGCCTCGACGACGTGGTCGAAGAGGTGCCGGTGGTCCTGGTGTACAACGGCATTTCCCACGCCGTGCTGCTCGCCACCCCCTCCGACCTCGAAGACCTGGCCCTCGGCTTCAGCCTCAGCGAAGGCATCCTGGCCAGCCGCGGCGAACTCTACGACAGCGAAGCGGTGGCGCGCAGCAGCGGCATCGAGATCCGCATGGAAGTCGCCACCAGCCGCTTCGTGGCCCTCAAGGAGCGGCGCCGCAACCTGGCCGGGCGCACCGGCTGCGGGCTGTGCGGCGTCGAAAGCCTCGACGCCCTCGCCCGCCCGCTCGAAGCGGTGCCGGCCGCCGAGCCGATTCCCGTTGCGGCAGTGGCCGCCGGCCTGGCCGAACTGCCCGACTGGCAACAGTTGCGCCGCACCACCGGCGCCGTGCATGCCGCCGCATGGATCGGCCGCGATGGCCACATCCGCGCGCTGCGCGAAGACGTCGGCCGCCACAACGCGCTCGACAAGCTCCTCGGCCATCTGGCCCGCAACAAGGTGGCGCCAACCGACGGCTTCGTGCTGGTATCCAGCCGGGCCAGCTATGAAATGGTGCAGAAAGTGGCGGCGCTGGGCATCGGCTGCCTCGTCGCGGTGTCGGCGCCCACTGCGCTGGCAATCCGCCTCGCCGAATCGTCCGGCGTCAGCCTGGCCGGCTTCGCGCGGGACCAGCGCATGGTGGTCTATGCCGGCGAAACCGGCTTCGCGCGGAACAAGCCAGCGCCGTAAAAGCCCCGCCTACAGGTAGCGCAGCCGCCGGCTGCGCTCCAGGCGTTCGGCAAACTTCGGAAAATCCAGCCCGGTGCGGGCCCGCAAGGCCTTGGCCTGGTTGGCGATCTCGCGCCAGCGGGGGTCGAAGCCGGGCGCCCGGAAGGCCAGCACGATATCGTTGCCGTCCGGCAGCATGATGCTCAGCACCCGGTCATCGAAAACGTCGGCGATCATCGCCAGATGCTCGATCCGGTCGTTCTTTTCGCCAGCCAGGTTGGCCACCATCACGCCGCGTCCGGCCAGCGCGTCGTAAACCGTCTGGTAGAAATGCGTGGAGCTCACCGAGCCCGACAAGCCATGCCGGTCGAAGGCATCCATCATGATCACGTCCGGCTTGTCCTCGGCCTGCCCGCTGCGGATCACCTCATCCGCCCCGTCGCCCTCGATGACCAGCAGGCGCGCGTCGTCCCGCGGCAGCTCGAACTCGTCGCGAAAGGCGATCACCCGCGGGTCGATCTCCACCACGCTGATGCGCGCCGAACCCACATGCCGGTAGCAGAACTTGGCCAGCGAACCGCCGCCCAGGCCGAGCATCAGGATGTTTTTGGGGCGATGCAGGAAGAGCAGGAAGCTCATCATCGCCTGGGTGTAATCCAGCTCCAGCCGGAAAGGGTCCTTCAGGCTCATGCTGCTCTGGATCAGCGAGAGCGAAAAATGCAGGGTCCGCGTGGCGCCGTCATCAATCACAAAGGGCTTGTCGTAAGCCCCGGACACCACCTGGCGCAACACCCAGTCGGTGTCGCAGTCGGGCGACTCGAGCAGGCGGATGGTGTCGGAATCGGAGAAAAAGGGGCTCGGCAGGACGAGGATGGACGGCGATGCGACTGGGGGCACAACGGACTCGGCTTTCGTTCAGGATGACGCGAGGCCGGATTGTACGTCCCCGCCCCGCTAGTCCGGCGCGTGGCGAGCCAGCTCATCCGGCGTGTTGATGTTCGAGAAGGCCTCCGGGCAGTCGGAAAAATCCACCACCACGTGCTGCTCGCCGAGCACCCAGCGGTCGATCTTGCGGCCACCCTCCTCCAGATAGCATGCCAGCGCAGCCCCCGCCCGCCGGTGGGCGAGCAGGAAGACCGGCTCATACTGACCGAGGGCGCTAGCCATCGCCACATCGACGCCGGCCGCCAGCGCCGCGTCGAGCATGCGCGCCGCCAGATCGAGGGGCAAAAAGGGCGAATCGCAGGGGCAGGTGAGCACCCATTCGCCCGCGTCGGCATCGCCGTTGAGGGCCGCATCCAGCCCGGCCAGCGGCCCGACAAAACCGCCCAGCCGGTCGGCCAGCACCGGCAAGCCAAAGCCCGCGTAAACGTCGGCATTGCGGTTGGCGTTGATCAGCACGCGGCCCACCTGGGGCTGCAGGCGCGCCAGCACGTGCGCCACCATCGGCCGGCCGGCCAGTTCGACGAGGCCCTTATCCACGCCGCCCATGCGGCTACCCAGCCCGCCGGCGAGAATCAGTCCGCTTACCGTTTCGCGTTTCATGGAGTGCTCCGTGTAATCCGTTGCGGGTGGGAATAAACCAGGTGCCGGCCAACCCGGGCGCGGCAAATCAGGGTGATGCCGAGGCGCTCGGCCAGCATCAGGCCCATGCGGGTCAGGCCCGAGCGCGACACCAGGAAGGGCACGCCGAGCTGGGCCGCCTTCATGACCATTTCGGAGGTCAGGCGCCCGGTGGTGTAGAAAATCTTGTCGGCACCGATCTCCTCGTCCAGCCACATCAGGCCCGAGATGCTGTCCACCGCGTTGTGCCGGCCAACGTCTTCCACGTGATAGAGCAGCGGCGCCTCGGCCTCGTTGCGCAGCAGCGCGCAACCATGCACCGAGCCGGACAGCTTGTAGATGGTGTCGAGGGCGAGGATGCGGCCGAGGGCCAGGTCGAGGGTCGCCACATCCAGCGTCAGCGACGTGCTCACCGGCGCCAGATCGGCTAGCCAGTCGCCGAACATCGTGCCCTGGCCGCAGCCGGTGGTGACGGTACGGCGGGCCATGCGCGCCGCCGGGTCGTGGGCCGTCGGATCGCGGGTGACGATGGCGCACGAGTTGGTCGCCCAATCCACATGCACGGCCTCCAGGTCGGTCAGCGCGCCGATCAGGTTCTGGGTGCGCAGATAGCCCATCACCAGCGCCTCGGGGGCCTGGCCGAGGGTCATCAGGGTGACCAGTTCGCGGCGGTCGAGGTAGAGGGTCAGCGCATGTTCGCCCGGCACGTGCACATCCCGCGGCAGGCCTTCGTGGTCGATCACCCGGGCCGTGGTGGTGGCCGCCCGGCGGGCGCGGGTGAGCGATAGCTGCGGCGCCTCCGGCCCGTTGCCGAGGGGAACGCGGAAAATCTCGACCGGGTCGAAATCGGCTTCAAAGGAGTCGGGCATGCGGGGGATAATCCTGACGATTCACGATGCGGCCCGAACGCGGGCCGCCGGAAGCTTACCTTCGATCCCGGATCTTGAGGAGCACGCAGCATGTCGCAGCCCGAACCCGCCCTCCCCGCCGACGCCGCACCGAGCCTGACCGTCTGGTACGGCCGCATCCCGGTGGACGGCAATCGCTGGATCGACCACCGCTGGGAAATCGTCGGCCTCGAACTCGACGCCGCCGCCCCGCAAACCTCGGCCGACGGTCAGCGCGTACCCCGCGCCAGCCCGCCGCTGCAACTCCATGGCGACGAAGCCGAGGGCTACCTGCTCAACCTGACCGCCAGCGAGCCGTCCCTCTTCGTGCTGGTGCGCAGCGCCGAGGACGATGGCAATCCGGCCGAAGCCGGCCCGCCGCGCATCGCCGCCATCAGCGCCAGCTTCCATGAAGCAGCCCGCTGGATCGACGGCGGTGAAACCGTCGAGCGCCTGCCCCTGCCCGCCACCTGGGCCGAGGCCATCGAAGCCTACGCCCGCTCGCGCCTCAAGCCCCCCGAAGAAAAGCGCCCCAAGCGCCGCTACGCCGAAGCCGGAGACAAGCATGAGCGACCGGGACACTAAGGCCGACACGCCGCCGGAAAACAGCGCCGGCTTCCTGCAACGCTGGTCGCGCCGCAAGCACTCGGTGGCCGACGGCGCCGTGCTGCCCGAACCCGCGGCGCCGGCCCCCGTCGTCGACGCCCCGCCGCCGACGCTGCCCGACCCCACCGCCCTCGATTTCAGCGCCGATTTCAGCGCCTACCTGCAGGCCCGCGTGCCGGCCGAACTCAAGCGCCAGGCCATGCAGCGGCTGTTTGCCGACCCAGTCTTCAATCAGATGGACGGCCTCGACATCTATATCGACGACTACAACCTGATCCCCGACCTGCCGCCCGCCGAAGCCGCACTGCTGCAACACGCCAGGGAAGTGCTCTTCCCGACCGACGGCAAGCCGCTGCTGAACGAAGCCGGCCTGCCGGCCTACGCCACCGAACCGGCCGAAACGCTCGAAGCCGCCCCGCCCGCCGACGCGACGGCGATCACGACCGACAGCACCACGCCCCCCCTCGCCGCAGCCGATGCCGCCGCACCCGCCGCCGACCCGCTGGGCAGCCCCGGGCACCCGTGATTTAATCCGCCGCCGATCCACCGCTGACACACCACGAAGGCTCCACCGTCATGGGCGACGCCGCACCCGCAAGCACCGCAACCTCCACCGACCCCGCCAAGGCCGCCTGGGCCAACCACGCCGTACTGGTGGTGGATGACGAAGCCGGCATGCGCAGCTTTCTCGAGCGGGCGCTGGTCAACCGGGGCTGCACCGTGGCCGTCGCCGGCTCGGCCGAGGAAGGCGCGGCCCACCTTGCCGTGCGCCATTTCGACCTCATCGTCCTCGACATCTCCCTGCCCGGAAAGTCCGGGCTGGCGTGGCTCCACGAACTGCGCGACAGCGGTTTTGCCGGCGAAGTGATCCTCATCACCGCCTTCGCCGACATGGAAACCGCCATCGACGCCCTGCGCGCCGGCGCCTCCGACTTCATCCTCAAGCCCTTCCGCCTCGACCAGCTCCTCAACGCCCTGCAGCGCTGCTTCGAGCGCGCCCGCCTGGCCACCGAAAACTACGTGCTGCGCCGCCAGGTGGCCGACCTGGCCGGCGGCGTGGACGGGCTGGTCGGGCGCTCCGCCGCCATCCAGAACCTCGGCACGCTGATCCGCCGCATCGCCCCGCTGCCGTCCACGGTGCTGATCCTCGGCGAATCCGGCGTCGGCAAGGAAGTCGCGGCCCGCGCCCTGCACCAGATGAGCCTGCGCGCCGAGCGCCCCTTCGTGCCGGTCAACTGCGCCGCCATCTCGGCCGAGCTGATCGAAAGCGAACTCTTCGGCCACACCAAGGGCGCCTTCACCGGTGCCCGCGAGAACCACAAGGGCCTGTTCTTCTACGCCAACGGCGGCACCCTCTTTCTCGACGAAATCGGCGAGCTGCCGCTGATGCTGCAGACAAAGCTGCTGCGGGCCCTCGAAGAACGCTGCATCCGGCCGGTCGGCGCCTCCCGCGAGCTGCCGGTGGACGTGCGCGTGATCGCCGCCACCAACCGCGACCTGCGCAGCGAAGTCGCCGAAGGGCGCTTCCGGCAAGACCTGTTCTACCGCCTCGACGTCATGAGCCTCGAGATCCCGGCCCTGCGCCAGCGCCCCGAAGACGTGCCGGTGCTGGCCGCCCACTTCAACAGCCTGCTGGCCCTGCGCCTCGGTCTGCCACCGCTGGCCATCACCCCGGCGGTGGCGGCCCGCCTGTCGGCCTACGCCTGGCCTGGCAACGTGCGCGAGCTGCGCAACCTGGTCGAGCGTTCGCTGATCCTCGGCAGCTTTCCGGCCGAAGACTCGGCCGGCGGCCCGCTGGGCGGCGAATCCCTGCCCCTGTCCCTGGCCGAAGTCGAAAAGCGCCACATCCTGGCCGTGCTCGAACGCTGCGAGGGCAAACGCCTCAACGCCGCCCAGCTCCTCGGCGTGTCGCGCAAAACCCTCGACCGCAAGTGCGCCGAATGGGGCGAAAACGCCGGGTGAGCATGCCGTCCATCCTGGCCTGGCCACGCCGCCTCGCCGACCGCTTCGCGGGTTCGGTGCGCGCCAAGCTGCTGGCCCTGGTCCTCGCCCCGCTGTGTCTCGGCGTGCCGGTACTGCTCGGCCTGGTATGGACTTGGGGCGATGAGGCCTACCACCGCCTGCTCAGCTTCAAGATCGATTCCGACCTGGTCAGCGCCCACGAGTATTTCGACCGGGTCAAACAGGGCATCAGCCACGACCTGCAAGCCCAGGCCGGCTCCGCCCGGCTGGTGGCGCGCCTGCCCGCCAGCGACCCGGCGCGTCTCGGCCCGGTGCTGGCGGCCATGGCCGCAACCAGCGGGCTGGACTACCTGCTCCTGCTCGACCGGGACGGCCACGCCATCGCCGGCTCCCCCGCCAGCGCCCTGCCGAAAGCCTCCCGCGAAAACTGGCCGGCCGTTGCAAGCGCCATCGCCGGCAGCGCCCGCAGCACCGTCGAAGTATTCTCCCCCGAGGCCCTCGCCAGCATCGACCCGGCCCTGCGCCGACGCGCCTACCTGCCCCTGCTGGCCACGCCCGCCGCCACCCCGGACACGCGCAGCCGTGAAGAGCGCGGCCTGATGATCCACGCCGCCGCCCCGGTCTTCAACGAGCACGGCCTGCTGATCGGCGTACTCGAGGGCGGCGTGCTGCTCAACGGCAACCTGGGTATCGTCGACCGCATCAACGCCATCGTCTATCGCGAAGGCTCGCTGCCCCTCGACAGCCGCGGCACCTCGACACTGTTTCTGGGCGACACCCGCATCGCCACCAACGTGCGCCTCTTCGAGGGCGAACGTGCCCTCGGCACCCGCGTCTCGGCGGCGGTGCGCAAGCAGGTGCTCGAAGAAGGCCGCACCTGGCGTGACCTGGCCTTTGTGGTCAGCGACTACTACGTGTCGGGCTACGAGCCGATCCTCGACAGTCACGGCGAGCGCGTCGGCATGCTCTACGTGGGCTTCCTGGAGGCGCCCTTCCGTGCCGCCAGAGAGCGCGCCATGGGCACCCTGTTTCTCATTTTCGTGGTCGTCTCGGCGATCGGCAGCATGCTCTCGCTACGCTGGGCGCGCAGCGTGTTCCGCCCCATCGAGCGCATGAACAGTGTCATCCAGCGGATCGAAGGCGGCGAGGTCGCGGCCCGCGTCGGCCCGGTTGCCAGCCGCGACGAAATCGGCCGCCTGGCCGTCGAGTTCGATCACCTTCTCGACACCCAGGTCGCCCGTCAGGAAGAACTGCGTCGCTGGGCCGACGAGCTGGACGGCAAGGTCGCCGAGCGCACTGCCGAACTCGCCGCCACCAACGCCAGCCTGCGCGAGGCCCAGCAGCAACTGGTGATGAGCGACAAGCTCGCCGCCATCGGCGAGCTGACCGCCGGCGTGGCCCATGAGATCAACAACCCGGTGGCGGTGATCCAGGGCAACCTCGACGTGCTCGCCGACACCCTCGGCGAGGCCGCCCGCCCGGTGCGCGAGGAGATCCGCCTGATTCACCAGCAGGCCGACCGCATCCGCCAGATCGTCACCCGCCTGCTCCAGTTTGCGCGGCCGGGCGACTTTGCCGGCTACATGGAAAGCGTGAATGTGAACGAGGTGATCAACGACTGCCTGGTGCTCACCCGCCACAACCTCGACCATCGCAACATTACGCTGGAACGCCACCTCGACGCCGAATCGCGTGTGGAGATCAATCGCGGCGAGCTGCAGCAGGTGCTCATCAACCTCATCGTCAATGCCACCCAGGCCATGCCCGACGGTGGTCGCCTGAGCCTGCTGTCGGCCGACTGGACGGAGCCCGCCCAGGGCACCGGCGTGCGCATCACCGTGCGCGACAGCGGCCAGGGCATCGCCCCGCAAGACCTCGAACGGATCTTCGACCCCTTCTTCACCACCAAGAAAGGCAAGGGCACCGGCCTTGGCCTGTCGATCAGCCGCACCCTGATACAGCGCTACGGCGGGCGCATCAGCGCCGCCAGCCTGCCCGGCGAAGGCGCCGAGTTCATCCTGTGGCTGCGCTGCACGCCCGAATTCGAAGCCCATCGTTCGCACAAGCCCGCCGCCTGAAAATCCACCTTACCAAGGGACATTCTGTCCCGCGCAAACCACCCCGCAGGGACAAAATGTCCCGCCGCACTATCGCCTGAATCCGAAAAACCCTTCAACAACAAGGGTCGATGCATCAGGCACATTTCCTGCCATGGAAACCATGGGCCTTGCGGCCGGTGGCTATCCATAAAAACGACGGAGGAGATGTTTTGGATTTTGCAGAATCGGGTTCCACACAGCCCTCGAAGGGGACGATCCTGTGCCGTTGCCAGGGGCGCGTTTCCGACGCCGCCGCCGACGGCCTGCCGCCCGAACTGGCCGCTGACGTAACCCGCGTCGACAGCCTGTGCGGCAGCACCGGCCTCGCCCAGCTGGCCCGTTTCAGCGCCAACACGGATGCACCCCTCAGCATCGGCTGCCATCGCGAAGCCCCGCGCCTCGAAGCAGCCGCCGCCGAAGGCACGCCGCTGCGCTTCTTCCCGGCCCGCGAATACGCCACCGGCGGCACGGCAGCCAGCCCGCGTCTGGCCGCCCTGATCGCCATGGCCCGGCTGCCCGATCCGCCGCCGGTCGAATCGGTGGCCTACAGCAGCCACGGCCGCCTCGCCATCCTCGGTGCCGGCCCCCTGGCCCTGGCCTGGGCCGAGCGCCTCCACGGCAAGGCCGACGGACAGATCGCCGTCACCGTTTTTGCCGAAGACGAAGACCCGCTGCCGGCCAGCTCGCCACGTCGCGTTGCCGTGCAGCGCGCCCGTCAGGTGGCGGTGGACGGCTGGCTCGGCGCCTTCGAAGTGTCCTGGACACCGGCCAACCCGGTGGATGCCAGCCTGTGCACCGGTTGCAACGCCTGCCTCGAAGCGTGTACCAGTGACGCCATCGTGCGCGACGGGGTCGCCGCTTACGTGGACCTTGCCCGCTGCAACGACAAGCGGCGCTGCGTCGAAGTGTGCAAGGCCGGCGCCATCGACTTCCGCCAGGCCCCGCGCACCGCCGCCTTCGACCTGGTGCTCGACCTGGGCAACACGCCGCGCCTGGCCATGGTCCTCCCGCCCCAGGGCTACTTCGCCACCGGCAGCGACAGCCTGGCCATCGGCGACGCCGCCCTCGCCCTCATCGAACTGGTCGGCGATTTCGACAAGCCCCGTTACTTCGACTACAAGCGCAGCGTGTGCGCCCACTCGCGCAACCGCATCGAAGGCTGCTCGCGCTGCATCGACACCTGCTCCACCTCGGCCATCAGCGCCGACGGTGACGGTATTCGCGTCGAGGCCCACCTGTGCATGGGCTGCGGCGCCTGTGCCAGCGTGTGCCCGTCGGGCGCCATGCGCTACAACTACCCCGGCCTGCCCCACACCGGCAGCCAGATCCGCAGTGCCCTGGCCGGCTGGCAGGCCGCCGGCGGCAGCGCTCCGACCCTGCTCCTGCACGGCCGTGACGAATCGGCCGAACTGCTCGCCTGGGCCGAAACCGAAGCCCTGCCCGCCGGCCTGCTGCCGCTCACGCTCCACGACGCAGCCAGCGCCGGCCCCGACATGCTGCTTTACGCCCTGTGCGTCGGTGCCGGACGGGTCGTGGTGTGGCAGAAGGACGGTGCGCCGTCGAGCTATCTGGCATCCATGAAACGCGCCGCCAGCTTCGGCAATGCGGTGCTCGGCGGGCTTGGTCTGGTGGTGGGTGAGGCACGCCTCGTCACCGTGGCCGGCGATGCCGCGGCAGCCGTCGCCGCCTGCCACACCAGCGCGCCGGCCCTTGGCGCAGCCGCCCGTTTCCACCCCCAGGACGACAAGCGCGGCACCCTCGACCTGTGTTTTCGCCACCTCGCCGGCCTCGCCCCCGCCGACGTCGTGGCCCCCATCGCCCTGCCCGAGGGCAGCCCCTACGGCGGGCTGGCCATCGACAAGGGCAAATGCACCCTGTGCCTGGCCTGCATCAACGCCTGCCCGGTCAAGGCCCTGTCGGACGACGAGAGCCAGCCACGCCTGCAGTTCCGCGAGGCCAGCTGCGTGCAGTGCGGGCTGTGCGTGGCCACCTGCCCCGAAGACACGCTGCAACTGTCGCCCCGCCTTGACCTGCGCCCGTCGGCCAGGCAGCCGCAAACCCTCAATGAAGACTCACCCTGCCATTGCGTGAGCTGCGGCAAGCCCTTCGGCTCCACCGCCACGGTGCGGGCGATGGTGACGCGCCTCAGCGGCCACAGCCTGTTCGCCACCCCGGCGCAACAAAAGCGCCTGCTCATGTGCGGCGACTGCCGCGTGATCGACATGCTGGAGCACGGCAAGGGCCAGGCTCCCGAAACCACGGTATTCGACCTGTGATGACGACCCGCTCTTCTCCCCACCCCACCCCCGAGACGGCCAGCCTGCTGGCCCCGGAAGACGAAGCCCGGGCCGGCCTCTACGGCCTGCTGGCCAACCTGCTGGCCGCCCCGCCGCACCCCTTCCTGATCGCCAGTCTGGCTGGCGCCGACGCCCTCGAAGCCGATCCCGGCATTCCGGAAGGCCTTGCCCTGAGCGACAGCTGGGACGCCCTGCGCAGCGCCAGCCAAAGCGCCGATGCCGAGCGCATCGGCCAGGAATGGCATGCCCTGTTCAGCTCCACCGGCAAGCCCCAAGTCGTCATGAACGGCTCCTGGTACCTCACCGGTTTCCTGATGGAAAAGCCGCTGGCCGTACTGCGCGACGACCTCGCCGCCCTCGGCCTGGCGCGCCGCGACAACTGCACCGAAAGCGAAGACCACCTGGCCGCTGTGTGCGACGTGATGCGGGTGCTGGTGGTGGACGTGCGCCGCCCCGGCGACGAACGCCTGGCCGCCCAGCGGCGCTTCTTCGAGCGCCACCTGCGCCCGTGGGTAGCCGCCTGCTGCAACGCGCTGGCCACCGCGAGCGATGCCGACTTTTACCGCAGCGTGGGTCGCTTCGCCGCCGCCTACTTCGCCCTCGAAGGGCGCGCCCTGCAAATCGAATCATGACCGACTCAGTCCAGAGGGAGATCCCCATGAGCAAACCCGAAGACAAGCCCGCCCACGCTCCCACCAGCCTCGGCCGGCGCAGCTTCCTGTTCGCCAGCACCGGCACCGGCGTCGCTGCGCTGGCCGCCGTCGCCGCCGTCAAGACCCCGGAAGCGCCCCCGGCCGAAGCCCTCGCCGAACCCGACGGCCAGGGTGAGGGCTATCGCCTCACCGGTCACATCCAACGCTACTACCGCAGCACCCGGCTGTAAGGGAGATCACCATGCTGGTCAAAAGATCAAACCGTCCGTCCGGCCCGGCCAGTAGCGCCCAGGCCGCTACCGCGTCCACCTTCTCGGCCCCGCAGGGCCTGGATCGGCGCACTTTCCTGAAACGCTCCGGCCTTGCTGCCGGCGCCGGGGCCATCGGTGCCGGCCTGCCCTTCGCCATGGTCCGCCCGGCCGATGCCGCCAGCGACAGCAAGGCCGCCGGCGCCGTCGAGATGCGCCGCTCGGTATGCACCCACTGTTCGGTTGGCTGCGCCATCGACGCCGAAGTAAAGAACGGCGTGTGGGTTGGCCAGGAGCCGGTCTTCGACAGCCCGATCAACCTCGGCGCCCACTGCGCCAAGGGCGCCTCGGTGCGCGAGCACGGCCACGGCGAACACCGCCTGCGCACCCCGATGAAGCTGCACAACGGCAAGTGGGAACGCCTCAGCTGGGATGTCGCCCTCAAGGAAGTCAGTGAAAAACTGCTGGCCATCCGCGAGAAGGACGGCCCCGACGCTACCTACTGGGTCGGCTCCTCGAAGCACTCCAACGAGCAGGCCTACCTGCTGCGCAAGTTCGTGAGCTTCTGGGGCACCAACAACTGCGACCACCAGGCCCGCGTCTGCCACTCCACCACCGTGGCGGGCGTGGCGAACACCTGGGGTTACGGGGCGATGACCAACTCCTACAACGACATGCAGAACGCCAAGGCGATCTTCTTCATCGGGTCGAACGCCGCCGAGGCGCACCCGGTGTCGATGCTGCACATCCTGCATGCCAAGGAGGGCGGCGCCAAGATCATCGTCGCCGACCCGCGCTTCACCCGCACCGCCGCCAAGGCCGACCACTACGTGCGCCTGCGCTCGGGCTCCGACATCGCGCTGATCTACGGCGTCATGCGCCACATTTTCGAGAACGGCTGGGACGACAAGAAGTACATCGAAGACCGCGTGTACGGCATGGACAAGATCCGCGAGGAATCCATGCAATGGACCGCCGACAAGGTGCTCGACGTCACCGGCGTGCCCGATGATCAGGTGCACCTGATTGCCGAAACCATGGCAAAGAACAAGCCGTCGACGGTCGTGTGGTGCATGGGCCAGACCCAGCACAGCACCGGCAACGCCATCGTGCGGGCCATGTGCAACCTGCAACTGGCCCTCGGCAACGTGGGCGTCTCGGGCGGCGGCACCAACATCTTCCGCGGCCATGACAACGTGCAGGGCGCCACTGACGTGGGTCCCAACCCCGACTCCCTGCCCGGCTACTACGGCATTGCCGCCGGCGCCTGGAAGCACTGGTGCAGCGTGTGGGGCGTGGACTACGAATGGGTCAAGGGCCGCTACGCCTCGCCGGGCCTGATGGAGAAATCCGGCATCACCGTGTCGCGCTGGATCGACGGCGTGCTCGAGAAAAACGAGCTGATCGACCAGGACTCGAACCTCAAGGCGGTGGTGTACTGGGGCATGGCCCCCAACTCGCAGACCCGCGGCAAGGACATGCTCGAAGCCATGAAGGCCCTCGAGCTGCTGGTGGTGGTCGACCCCTACCCGTCCGCCACTGCAGCCATGGCGGCCTCGGTGAGGAAGGAAGGCGTATATCTGCTGCCCGCCGCTACCCAGTTCGAAACCTCCGGCTCGTGCACCGCGTCGAACCGTTCGCTGCAGTGGCGCGAGAAGATCATCGAGCCGCTCTTCGAATCGAAGCCCGACCACACCATCATGTACGCCTTCGCCAAGCGCTTTGGCTTCGAGAAGGAGTTCGTCAAGAACATCAAGCTCGACAAGGACAAGCAGGGCTGGGACGAACCGAACCTCGAAGACACCCTGCGCGAAATCAACCGGGGCACCTGGACCATCGGCTACAGCGGCCAGTCCCCCGAGCGCCTGAAGCTCCATATGAAGCACATGGACACCTTCAGCGCCCACACCCTCAAGGCCGACAGCGGCCCCTGCGCCGGCGATTACTTCGGCCTGCCGTGGCCATGCTACGGCACCCCGGAACTCAAGCACCCGGGCACGCCGAACCTCTACGACACCAGCCTTCACGTGATGGAAGGCGGCGGCAACTTCCGCGCCAACTTCGGCGTCGAGAAGGATGGCACCTCGCTGCTGGCCGGTGACGGCTCGGCCTCGAAGGGCTCCGATCTGCCCTTCGGCTATCCCGAGTTCGACCACACCCTGCTCAAGAAACTGGGCTGGTGGGATGAACTCACCGACGTCGAGAAGAAGGCCGCCGAGGGCAAGAACTGGAAGACCGACAGCTCCGGCGGAATCATCCGCGTGGCCATGAAGAACCACGGCTGCCACCCCTTCGGCAACGCCAAGGCCCGCGCCGTGGTGTGGAACTTCCCCGACCCGGTGCCCAAGCACCGGGAGGCCCTGTACTCCACCCGCCCCGACCTGATCGACAAGTACCCGACCCACGAAGACAAGAAAGCCTTCTGGCGCCTGCCCACCCTCTACAAGACGGTGCAGCAGCAATGGAAGAACGTGGGCAAGGACTTCCCGCTGATCATGACTTCCGGCCGTCTGGTCGAATACGAAGGCGGCGGCGAGGAAACCCGCTCCAACCC
>ERZ724504.184-NODE-184-length-34946-cov-5.424723_pt1 | contig 34946 bp, 43 predicted proteins | sample MGYA00376037_ERZ724504 | MGnify/ENA primary metagenome ERZ724504 (study PRJEB28724, sample SAMN07190888) | wastewater metagenome | isolation source: influent of sewage treatment plant in Hong Hong | place: USA: Christiansburg, Virginia | collected 2016-03-01 ... | reverse complement strand
TGGGGTGGCTGATGGGGCTCGAACCCACGACAACAGGAATCACAATCCTGGACTCTACCAACTGAGCTACAGCCACCGTAGAAGCATCTATTGTAATGCAGAAATCAGGCCCGAAATAATTCAAACCTGATTTATCTGCCTTACTGTGGACGCGGAACCTTGATCTGAACCTTGAAGTCCTTCTTCAGCTGTTCATAGTAGGCCATGACTTCCGCCATGGAAGCCCACTGCGTGAACTGCGACTTCTGCTGCTCGATCACCTGAGCATCTTGCGCTGGGCGCTCGGCAATGCGATTGATCTTGATGACGGCGTAGCCAGCATTACCCAGATCAACACCTTCCCACGCAGGCAACGCATTGGTTGGGGCGCGCAGCGCTGCATCCAGCACTTCACGAGGCAGGTCCTTGGCCTGATCGCGACCCACTTCTACCGCAGCAGGAAGTTGAGCCGTTTCAGGCTTGGCCTTCCACTCGGCCATCTTGGCCTTGGCATCTTGCTTGGCCAGTTCTGCAGACTGATGAACCACATAGAGTTGCTTGAGCTTCTCACCCACTTCATCCATAGATTGGGTATGCGCAGGGGAATAGCTCAGCACTCGTCCAGCCACCAGAGTGTTTGGAGCCAGCTCCACAGCATCAGTATTGCGCTTGTTTTCCAGCGAGTCAGCAGAGAACAATGCTTCCAAGAAACGCTTGTTTGCCAAGGGTCCTTGCACACCAGGGGCAGGCTCGCGCGTCACATTTTCAGCTTTATGAATGGTCAGCTTGAATTTCTCAGCCACAGGCTTGAGGCTGTCAGACTGCTCATAGACACCATTAGTGAAGGCTTCAGCTGCTTCTGCAAACTTGCGCTGTGCCTGCTGCTGCTTGAGATCTGCTTCCAGCTTGGGACGCATTTCTTCAAACGATGGCACCTTGGGTTGCTTGATGCCTGTCAGCTTGATGATGTGAAAGCCAAAGTCAGACTCAATCACATCGCTGATTTCGCCTTCCTTCATCTTGAAAACGGCTTCCTCAAACGGCTTGACCATCGCGTCGCGACCAAAGTAGCCCAGATCACCACCATTGGCTGCCGAGCCAGGATCCTGCGAGTTGGCCTTTGCAAGCTGTGCAAAGCTCTTGGGGTCTTTGCGCACTTCGGCCAGCAATTCTGCGGACTTGACTTTGGCTTTTTCACGCTCAGCAGCAGGCATATCCTTGCTGGCGTTGATCAAGATGTGGCTGGCACGGCGCTCTTCAGGGCCGGCCAGACGCGCTGCGTTTTCCTTGTAATAGGTACGCAGATCGTCTTCGCTGAGAACAATGCCTTGCTGCACTGCAGCCAGATCCAGCTGCAGGTATTCCACAGTGGCTGCTTCTGCTTGCTTGAACTGGCTTGCGTGTGCGTCGTAGAAGGCCTTGAGTTCAGCTTCGGTAGGCTGCACCTTGCTCGCATAGGCGGCAGCATCAAAGCGCGCTACCTGAATTTCGCGACGCTGATACAGCGCATTCATTGCTTGCTGAAGCTGCGCACCCGTCGCAAAGCTGCTCGACGTCACGCCGCCCAGCACCTGGTTGAGAGCCAGTTCACGGCGCAGGTTCGCCTCAAAGCCTTCTGGGGTCATGCCTTGGGAGCCGACCAAGGCCTTATAGGCTTCGGCATCGAGAGAGCCATCGGGCTTTTGCAATGCGGCAATCGCAGGAATCTCACGCAAGGTACGCACCAATTGGGCATCCGGTGTGGTCAGGTGCATCTTGTGGGCTGCAGCCGCCAGCACGCGGTCGCGCACCAGCTTCTCCAGCGTCGCATAGCGCGCCTCTGGCGAATCAAGCAACTTGGCATCCATGGTCGGATTCTGCGCACGCAGTCGATCACTTTCAGCCCGGTGAGCGTTGTCCCAATCTTGCTGGGTAATGTCATGACCATCCACACGAGCCACAGCCTGGCTGGATTCGGTGAAGTAGTTCTGATTGACCCCGACAAAAATGAAAGAGGGAATAATCAGCAAGAACAACAAGATCATGATGAACTTGGAATGCTTGCGGATGGATTCGAACATGGTCAATCTTTCTGCGGCAACAAAAATAAAGGCGAACTTGCGTTCGCCTCTTTAAGAATGGTGAAAGCCGTGCGACCCGAGTGCGTCATCGACCGGGCTTCTACAGGGCATTGATGCACTACAGAACTGCCATCCAACCTCCACCAACAGGGTTAGGCTAATCTCACTCATTCTAACTGCGCACTTTTCAATTGCTGCAGTCGCGCAAGTGCACATGCACAGAAATACCCTCAACCAGCAACTAAGGGCGCGAATGCAAGAGCCAAACGCAAAAAGGCTTAGAAAACTCTAAGCCTTTTTTTGCGCTTTAGTGGTAGGTCGTCGCGGTGTCGAGCCGCTGACCTGTTTCGTGTAAAAGTTCATAAGATTTTTACAAATCAACACCGTACGGAGAACGCTAAACGAACTCACTCACTTGGTGCAAATCTGACCTCTTGGAGGATTCAGCAGGCTATAGCTGGTGATTTCGCGCATGGATACATGGCCTCGTGGGTACATGCTATGAATGCGCCTTCTGACCCAGACACCGGAGATCATCAAGCAAACAAGGTATGGGTGAACAGCACGAACTGCGCACACTGGCTAAACAGGTCCTCTGGGAATCAACAGCAAACCGCCCTGCGAGAGGCCCACCCTGATCATCACAAACGGGAGAGTCGTATGAAGCGCTTCCAACCGATGCTTGCAGCCGCCGGCCTCCTCGGCCTTATCAGCCCATTGCTTGGCAACGCAGCCATGGCACAGGTGCACTCCAACTACAGCACACTTGGCACCCCTACGAGCAGCTACAGCGGCCAGATCACCGGCAATGGTGTCGTGCAATACGGGCTGGATACTCGGCCGCACCAGCAACTGACCGTTCAGCTCAACACCAACAACCCCAGCAGCCGCATCAATGTCGTCAAGGACGGCTCTGCAAAACCGCTGTGCCAAAGCTCAGCCATCCAAAACACCTGCAGCTTTCGCACAGAGCCAGATGCAAACTACCGAGTGCTTGTCAGCCTGACGCCCGAGGCCGCTCAGCGCGGCGAAAGCGCCCGCTTTACGCTCACCGTCGCGCAGGGCATCTGACACGCAATGCAGATGCAAGCACCTGAGCGCATAAGCAGGCAACCGCACCAACCATCTCCGACCTGTTAAACAGAAGCGAACAATCTGCTTTTGATAGCTGCCAGCGCTTATTTAATAAGGGCTAGAGGCAATTTTTATGCAGAAATTTCCCCGCAGGATAAGTCAGTAGACCCCTAGCTTTTCAGGCTATGGATGGTGAGGGTTGGCTTTGCCCGGACAGGACAGGTCAGGTCAGGCAGTGAGCAAAGCGAAAAATGCACATCCAAATTTGCACCGTCCAAGCCTGTACCATCACTCCTCTTTTGATAGCTATCAGCGATTAACAGACAGTGGATAGAGGCTGTTTTTTACTTGGGTGATTGGGTTTTGATGTCCATTTAAACCTGCAAAAATGCGCACAACGAGGTGTTGCATTCGCAATGCCGGGGTGTGACCATGGACTCAGCAATCGCTTTGCTTCATCACACAAGGAGGCTGAATATGTTCAAGCACATTCTTATCCCTACAGACGGATCAAAACTCTCTGAGGCTGCAGTGCGCTCAGGCATTCAGCTTGCCAAGGAGCAAGGCGCTCAGGTGACGGCGCTGTACGTGATGCCAGACTATTCCGCCATGATCTATAGCGCCGATGCGTTAATGACATACAACGCGGCAGAGTTCGAGAAAAGCACCCAGAAGGACGCCGACAAGGTGCTGCAGTTTGCAGTCGACATTGCCAAAGCCGAAGGCGTGGAATGCAAGACGGCGCGAGTGATGAATATTTCCATCAACCAAGCGATCGTGCAGGAAGCGCAAAACAGTCAGTGCGATCTGATCTGCATGGCCTCTCACGGGCGCAAGGGCATCGCCGGCATTCTGTTGGGCAGCGAAACCCAACGCGTGCTGGTCAACAGCAAAGTACCAGTGCTGGTGCACCGGCCTGTGGTGTAGGGCTGGGCGAGCGGCGGCCTAGGCCTCCATATCTGCATCTGCCATGTCCTGCACTGCACTGCACTGCACTGCAGAGCGAACAACCAGAACAGCAAACACCCCAATCGCGATCACAAGATATGTCATAGCAGCTCCCTTTTCTGCCAATTCTTGAGGCATCAGATGACGGCTTCATGACCAATACAAAGTGCGAAAGTCAGCTCAGATAACCGCAACATCAAGGCGATGGATGAGCTGAACGGCGATCACCCAGTACGTTTGGGGGATGCGGTTCATGGGTGTGGAACAAAAAACGCTGAACCTCAACTCCTGGACTGTTAAACATCGCTTTTGCCAAAGCAGAACTTCTAGATATCAGCAGACCCGTACTTCTCATCATGGGAGGCTCAAGTCCATCCCGAGCATATTGGCAAGGCCAAAGGTGAAAAGCAACACAACCATGAGCGCCAGCAGGAAGATGGCAGCCAACTTACCGCCCGTGCGAAGCAGCGCGCGCTTGTCCATCCGCTTCTTGCCTTGGTCGTAATGCCACTTGATGGCGAAGAACATGCAGGTGCCGAATATGAGAACCTTGAATACAACGAAGACTACGGGGATCCAATCGATCATTTGAAAATTTCCAGCCTGTGACTTGACACTGTCTATCGTGAGGAGCACTACCTCCCAGATGAGATAGACGAAAACGTCAGCAACTCCCACACAAGGATATGTGCTGCTGAACGTTCAGGGACATACTACTCAAAAGCAATTTCCATACATTGAGACAAATTGTCCCAGTCAAAACCCATACAAGGTGAAAATTTGCCATTCTGGCTGCCGCGATTGACCGCTCAGGGCGGACCTCGTTTTTTGCAGATCGCGGACGCATTGCAGGCGGCAGTGGCAGACGCGTCGCTGAAGCCGGGTGACCGCCTACCTACTCAGCGCTGGTTGGCCGCACAACTGGATGTTGATCTGACGACGATCACGCGCGCGTACGATGAAGCCAGACGCCGCCATTTGCTGGAGGGGCGCGGCGCCCGGGGCACTTATGTCGCAGCGCCGAAAGTCGAATTAACCTCCATCCTCGATCTAAGCATGAATACCCCACCACCGCCGGATGGCGTGGACTTCGACGATATGTTGAAACAAGGTTTGTCTCAAGTCTTGATGCGGACAGATGCTGAATTGCTGATGAATTACCACTTGGGTGGGGGAAGCAACTCTGACCGCAAGGCTGGAGCCCAATGGCTTGAGCCGATGTTCGGAGTTCTGGATTCAGAACAGGTTGTTGTCTGCCCAGGTGCACAAGCCGCGATCGCCGCATTGATTCTTGCACTGACGCAGCCTGACGATGTGATCCTGGCGGAGCCAACCAGTTATCCCGGCTTGCATGTCGCCGCGACCCAGTTGGGCCGACGCATCATTGCGGTGGAAGCGGATAAGCACGGGATGATTCCTGAGATGCTGAGCCAAGCGTGCATCCAGCACAAACCTGGGCTGATCTACCTTAATCCGACATTACAGAACCCGACCGCCATCACCATTCCGCAACGCAGACGCAAGGAGCTCGCCAGCATCGCAAAGCGCTGCAATGTACGCTTCATTGAGGACGATCCCTACTGGTTGCTTGCAGATACCCCGCCGCCACCTATCGCCACGTTCGCCCCTGAACAGGCGACCTACATCTCGACCCTGTCGAAATGCCTGACTCCCGGTCTGCGTGTCGCGTTCGTACTCATACGTGACCCGCACGAACGCGGGCGTTTTCTGGCCGCACTCAGATCCTTTGCACTGATGACTGCTCCTCTGACCGCCGCACTAGCCACGCAGTGGATCCTCGACGGTTCGGCCGCCAGATTAATGGAGGGCATACGTAAGGAGGCTCGTCTGCGCCACTGGATGGCCAGGAATATTCTGGCGGGTCGATACCGCGGCGCTGGAGACGGCCTACATGTATGGCTCGAGTTGCCGGGGTATTGGAACTCCTCACAGCTTGCGCGTGCAGCCGGCCGCGAGGGCATCGCCATCACGCCGGCGGAGGCATTCGCTACCGATAACGGATTCGGCAGCGGAACCGTGAATGCGATTCGAATCTCTCTCGGCAGCATCAAGGACCGTGGACGCTTACAGGCAGGCCTTCAACGACTTTCTCATCTGCTTGCGCGTCGGCCCGAGTCGTTCAGTGCAATTGATTCTTACCTGCCATGATCACTCCTAAATCGAGCGCCATGCTACGCAGAGGCAGGTTGGCAAGCAACGTTTTACGGTTGGTAAGGACGACTTACTGCAACTTCACTGGAGGGTAAAACGGGCAAAGAAAAAGGGCTTAGATTGCTCGAAGCCCTTAATTTTTTGCTTTTAAGTGGTGGGTCCTGACGATCTCGAACCGCCGACCTACTCCGTGTAAAGGTTTACATTTATTTTATAAATCAATAACTTACAAAGCACACCAACTCACGCCACCAACTCCGACAGCCTGTTCATGCAATAACCAACAATAGGCCGCCACAAGCCGCCAAGACAGCTATTCCCGGCTTCACCGCTGACCAGCGCCAACGGCCACTTTCGGAGAGGCCCCAGATCCAGCTTTACAGGTCCTTGGCGAGTGTGAATAAGATGTGCAAAGAATGCGAAACCAAGCTTGGATGCATCAAATTTGCCAAATGATACCAACAACTTCTAAAGTGTACCGATCCTTGCAGCCTCGCTCCTCTGCCTTGTTGTAGGCACCGCCGACGGCGACACCCTCACCGCACGATGCGGGGAGTCCGAGCAATACGAACAAATCAAGGTGAGGCTGCAGGGCATCGACATCCCTATGCGCAAGCACTATTCGGAGAGCCCGCTCGGCTATTGAAGGCATCCTTGTCATATGCCTTCGTATGCACAGCTAACTCATCACCAAGACAAGTAAATAGAAAAATTAATGAATCCAGACATGGCTTGCCTGCGTACTCATTACAGCCGGCATTTTTCGGCTTGCACACCAAGGAGCATCCATGTTCTCGACTCAATCTGCACGTAAGTTGGCTTCGTTCAGCCTGGCAATCTCGTTGTCTGCTGTATCTGCTGCGGCAATGGCTGATGTGATGGTGGGTGGGGCACCCATGCTGCCTTCCAAGGACATCATCGACAACGCCGTCAACTCCAAAGATCACACCACTTTGGTTGCAGCGGTCAAAGCTGCCGGCCTTGTTGACACACTCAAAGGACCCGGACCATTTACCGTCTTTGCGCCAACCAATGCCGCGTTTGATGCTCTGCCCGCAGGCACCGTCGATACGCTGCTCAAGCCGGAAAACAAAGAGATGCTGACAACAATCCTTACCTACCACGTTGTCCCAGGCAAATGGGACGCCGCAGCTCTCAGCAAGATGATCAAGGACGGTAAAGGCAAGGCCATGATCAAGACTGTCAGCGGTGGCACCCTCACGGCCAAGTCCAGCGGAAAGAAAATCATGCTAACGGATGAGAAAGGTGGCATGGCCACAGTGACCATTCCAAACGTGTACCAATCCAATGGCGTGATTCACGTGATTGACAAAGTACTGCTACCCAAATAATTGCAAGCCCGCAGTCGAAGGATCGAAATGAGCCTTCAGATGAAATATGGGATATCCCTTGAAATCGACCCCAACACCACGGGCGTGATGATTGCGGTCGATGGTACGGAAATGCCTTTGGTCGAAGGCTACTGATCGAGCGTCAAATGCAAAAAAACGCCCCGACACCACTCAAGGTATCGGGGCGCTTTCTAGTTCAACTGCTCGAGCAGCGTTCGGTCGGCAGCAATCTGGCCGCGCAATAGGCTCACCTGGGCGTCTCGTTTTTCGACCAGGCTGCCAGCCTCGCTAACCAGTCCTGCGCCTTCTGAAGCCAGAGCTGCGAGTCGCTGGTGTTGATCGGCGAGATCTCGGCAGGCAGCGGCATCACCGGCAAGCTGGGCGTTACGAGTGGCTGCGATCGGTCAGCGCTGGCCGAGCTGACATTTCAGAAAGAGGCCGAGCTGCGCTGTACAAAGAAAGACTGGTACAAGCGACATGTGCGCCCTGTCTGGGTTGCTCCCGCATCAGCCCCGACAGGGCCGCGGACATTCGATGCAGGCCTAGCCATGATCACGCAAGGCATGGCCTGGTGGTACCGAGCCTATGCCCGAGAGCAGTCACCCCAAGAGCGCGGACAGTATGAGTTCGCTGAGCAGGAAGCCGCAGCGCGCAAAGTCGGGCTGTGGCGAGATTCCGAGCCGATCGCGCCATGGGTCTGGCGGAAAATGCCTCGCGATGCTCGAATCAACCTCAGTCAGTAAACGACCCAAAGCGGCTATACAGTTTTCTCCGAAGCGGACTTCCGTCGCCGAAGCTGCAGCCACGTTCGCCTTTCGCACCTACCCCTTATTTCGCGCGTTCCATCGCTGATGAAAGCTCCAAGCCTCCCCGCTCATGCAGCGCGTGAATTGCCCCTTCGCGGTCACGCATTTCTCGGTTCTGTCCGAGTTTTCGCTTGCCTACCAGGCGGGTGATGTCAACCTCTATCCCCACAATCATCTTCAGCATCTGGTCCAAATAGTCGCGGGGCGCATCTGCCATTTTCCAAGGGCGTGGTTCGGTTGCTTCATGGCGCCGCGTTAACCGCCCGACGATTCCACGCAGAAATTTTTCGTCTTCGATAACCCGTAGTCTGCCGTGCGCATGCACGACCTCGTAGTTCCAGGTTGGCACCTGACGGTGCGCCTCGTGTTTGCTGGGGTACCAGTTAGGTGAAATGTAGCCATGCGCTCCGCGGAACACGACCATGACCTCCGAATCGCGGGACAGGTCAGACCATAGCGGATTAGCTCGGGCGATGTGGGCCATCAAAGTCCCGTGCACCCCTCGCTCGGCGTCCAACTCGAACGGGATGTGGTTGGCATCCAACCCTGTCGACGAATGGGTCACCAGCGTGCCCAACGGCTGCTCGTGAATCACGCGATGGAGTTCTTCCGTCTGGGTTTCGGCGAAGTGCTGTGGGAGATACATGGCGGACCTTTGTTGGCGGAAGTGGCGAAAGAGTGTGGAGAAGCAACTATCACGCACTTCTGGCATTATCAAAATAGCCACTTTTAAACCATTTAACTGGACCAGCTAAAGCCGTGCCAAACGAACCACCACACCCTCGTGGCCGTGGTCTCTACGAGGAAATCAAGGCCCGCATCCTGGATGGCACCTATGCGGCTGGCACGGAGCTACTGTCAACGCGAGCCTGCGGCGCTGAACGCGGCCTCTCTCGCACGACCGTTTCCGCGGTGTACGAGCAGTTGGCCTCAGAAGGCTTCATCGAAACGCACCCCGGCGCCCTCAGCCGTGTCGCCGCCGGGGCCATGGCCCCCAAAAGAGCACCAGGCCAGCGCAACCAGAAGAGCGGTCAGCCACGCCGAATCAACGCAGACGCTCGCCTCTCGGCCATCGGCGCACGGGTCGCTAAAGTCGAACTGCCTCCAGTGGAGGCTCCGCTCTCTGGTTTCATCGACTTTCTCTATGGGCCTTTGGCGGGACGTGATTTCCCGACGCTGGCCTGGCTCAAGGCCGCGCGCCAAGTGGAGCGCGAACGTCCTGCTCGACTGGCTTACGACGACCCGCGGGGCGACACCGGGCTGCGCCGCGCGCTGCAAACCTATTTGGCGCGCGCCCGAGGTCTGTCTTGTGACCTCAGGCAGCTCATCATCGTCAACGGCTCGCAACAGGGTGTGGACTTGTGTGCGCGCTTGCTGGTCGATGCCGGAGACACGGTGGTTGTTGAGAACCCCGGCTATCGCATGGCCCATCACGCGTTCGAGACGGTGGGCGCAAAGCTGCATGGCATTGGCGTGGACTCTCACGGTTTAATGACTGACGACCTAAGCGGCGTTGCGGCGGCGCAGCTCGTTTATGTCACTCCCACGCACCAGTATCCGCTGGGGTCGTTCCTGTCCATTGGGCGACGTCACGCGCTTCTCCAGTGGGCGGCTAAGCAGCAGGCCTGGATTTTGGAGGACGACTACGACAGCGAGTACCGCTACGCGGTTCGCCCAGAAGCCACGTTGCAGTCACTCGACAACCAAGGTTCTGTGATTTACGTGGGCACCTTCTCCAAGACTTTGTCGCCGCAATTGCGTCTGGGCTACATGGTCCTGCCCCATGCGCTTGCCTCTACGTTCGCCACCGCGAAGCGCCTGATAGACCGGCATGTCGCGTCAGGCCCTCAACGAACACTCGCCAAGCTCCTGGAAAATGGTGCGTACGAACGGCACGTCCGTCGAGTGCGACGGCTCCAGCAAACCCGGCGTGACACGCTGTTGGCTGCGTTGGATCGCCATTTGGCGGGAAAATTCACCGTGCTTGGTGCCGCCAGCGGCCTCCATTTGGTGGTGCAGTTCGACGGCTTATCCCGCACATGCGAGGCCGACCTGGTCGCTGCGGCCCGTGCCGAAAAGGTTTTGGTGTATCCGCTAGACCCGCTTTATTTACCGCAAAACCGACCGTCGCCAAACAGTCGCCCGGCGGCCGTGGTGCTGGGCTACTCAACGCTAATCCCTGAGCAAATTGAGCTTGGGGTCCGAAGACTCGCTCTTGCACTCATGCGGGTGGAGAGTACCGCGAAGTAGTCTGCGAAGACTTTTTCGTAAAGGCCATATCTCGTCACTTTGAGATGGACGTACGAATGGCCGGTTGTGGCCGTTCCCAGTCATACGCCTTGGTGCAATAGTCTGCTCTGAGACAATCGCGCCATGACCGAAGAATCACAGGCCGATACAGTCCACAAGCGCATTTGCCAGTCCTGTCTCCGTCATTGGAAGGCCCACCCAAAGCTCATCAAGCTGCCGCAGGATGAACTTAGACACTTCAATCACATCAATTCCTTCGCCAAGCCCAATGAGATATGGGGCATCCCAATTGAAATCGACCCCAACACCACGGGAGTGATGATTGCGGTCGATGGTACGAAAATGCCTTTGGTCGAAGGCTACTGATCGAGCTCCAAACGCAAAAAAGCGCCCCGACACCAATCAAGGTATCGGGGCGCTTTTAGTTCAACTGCTCGAGCAGTGTTCGGTCGGCAGCAATCTGGCCGCGCAACAGGCTCACCTGAGCGTCTCGCTTTTCGACCAGGCTGCCAAGGTCTCCAACCAGGCTTGCGCCTTCTGCAGCAAGGGCTGCGAGTCGCTGGTGCTGATCTGCGAGATCTCGGCAGGCAGCGGCGTCACCGGCAAGCTGGGCGTTGCGGGTCGCGGCGCTGCGGATGTCGTGCTGCAGCCCTGCAATGCGGACAGCGTCAGCAGTGCGGCCAGCCTCCAGAGAGGCAAGCTTTTGCGTGTAGTCATGGGTGTTTTCCTGTTGGGCGGCCCCGTGATCAAGCACAGCAGTCGCTTTAATTTCTGTAGCAGCTTGCGCTTTCTGCGCATGCGCTACAGCTTGTTTTGACTGAGAAACCTCAACCTTGGCCAGCCGCTGAGTCTGCCAAGCCAGCAGCAGGGCAAGGGACAGGGCCAGCCACGGCCAGAAGCGGGATGCGCCGGTCATGGCTGCGACTCCATGCAGGCGTTGTGGCGCCCGAGCTGGCGCGTCCAGACCCCGCCGCAGATCCTGTTGCCCGGTGTGCTGCAGTCAAAGCGCCAGCGAGTGGGCTTGCCCGCCTTGTCCCACTCATAGGCCACCCAACCCGAGCCCTCGCGCCACACACTGGTCATGAACTTGTAGCCCAGGTAGGCGCGGCAGGCGCCTGGGTAGTCGCCGACCCTGGTCTTGGCCAGCATGCTGGAGCCGCGCCAAGCGCCGCAGCCGTACTGCCCCGCGAAGTCCGCCGCCTTGTCGAACTCGGTCTGATTCACCATCGTCTGCCCGAGGCTTGCACGCACGCACTTTGCATAGGTGCGGTCCAACTCACCCAGGGCCAACTCAACTGCCCGCTGGCGCGTGATGGGTGGATCGGTAAGAGTGACGCGCCGGCCGTCCTCATAGCGCGTTGATCCATGACCTATGGTGGGCACATCCCCCTGCGTTGGGACATACGGATGCAGCAGGACTTCGCCAGTCTTGCTGATGCTCTTTGGACCGTCGCCCTCTGATGCGATCCAAGCAGTGCCAGCGGCCGCAGAAAGAGAAAGGGCCGCTGCTGCGACCCTTGTTTTATTGCTAATCATGAAGGATCTCCTTCCTCGCTGAGCCAGCCGCCACGGCCGCGCTCTTCCCGCCACCACTTGCGCATCAAATAAAGCGCCTGAATCACGATGTAAATGCCGGTTGCGATTGCGACCCAATGATTTAGCGTAAGGCTTGAGGCCGTCGCCCCTGCCACTGCCGGAGCAGCCTTGGCCGTCTCGATCAATGCTTGAACTTTGCTTTCGTTGCTCATCGCCCTCCCAGGCATAAATAAGCCCGCCGAAGCGGGTGAGTTGTTTAGAGCCCGCACTCAAGCAGGTGACGCAGATTTATAGGGATGGTCACTTGGAAGGCTTGCAGCCAGCCCATATCGATGTGCCGCCCAGCCCTCCAGCTTTTGCACACTCTCCGTGGTCAGCCGCGCTCCACCAGCAAGCACTGCGATCAAATCCATATCGGCATACGTCCCCAAGTCATACCCGAGTCGCAGACTGTCAAGTGGCGTCGCCGTGCTGTTGCCGGATGCATCAAATGCCGAAGACAGCGAGCCAGCCTCTGAGCCATTGACGCGCATGCTGATCTGACGGTTTTCGTAATCGAGTTGGCCATAAGCCTGCAACGTCGATCCAACGATGGGTAGCGTTGAGTTAACGCCGTTGTAACTGCCGCCAGTTCCGCGCCGGCCGCCCGTTGACGGCTTATTCCTTGCATCGGTTTGATTCCCGCCTGCAGCAAACCCAAGCAAATAGCCCCCACCCGAGGTCAGTCCAACCAGAATGGGGCGGTTTAAGTCATAAGAATCTGTGTCGCGTTTCTTGTAGACCGCATAGACCCACGCGCAGGGAGTGCCGCGAGCCAGGCTGTTGAGCTCACTGCTTGCGACCATGTGCGCACCTTCAAATCGAGCGACCCGGACTCCGCCAACATTGATGATGCTTGGAGCAGTCGCTGAGGCGATAAAGCTCCCCGCCAAACTCCCACGATTGCGCCAAGACGTCAGGTTGCTTCCTGAGATCACAACCACCGACTGATCATCAAGCCACAACTGAGGGGCGAGGTCGGCTGGTGTCCAGCCTGTCCCAGATTGGCGACGATGCGCCCCACCCGCAACGATTCCGGCAATCATGGCGCAGCCTCCGTTGAGCCAAACACATCGGCACTAGAAGCGCTTACAAACTTCACTGTGACCGTGTCGTTTGGCTCCAGCTTGAGCGTCCCACCCTTTGGCGGGTTGAGGGTGATGCCCGTAGCCGACAGCGTCACATTGCCGCTGGCCGAGCGATTGGCGATGTGCACCTCCTGCCCCGTGGTGAAGCCCTTCGCGACATCAAACGTGCAAGTCTTGGCGCCAGCGGCCGTGAAGCGCAGATAGCTGCCCACATCCACCAAGGCCACTGCCCGGCTGGTGGTTGCATCAGGAACCACAGGCGCGGCACCACCGCCTCCAGGCTGGCCGCTGTTGTTGCTACTAACCCCATGCACCCCAGCAAAGCCCGCACGGTGATCTTCGATGGCCGTCACCGTGGCTGGGCCAGTCGTGAGCTTGTACACCCGGGCATGGACGTCCGGGTTGGTCCACGATGCATCGCTGCTGCTCGCACTGATGGCGCCCGTTGCACGACTGACCGTGATGTAGAGCGTGCTGCTTGCGGCCAAGGTCAGCGTGCCCGCTGCGACCACAAAGCCACCCCAGCGCCCGCCCAGGTAGCCCCAGGTCAGGCCCGTGGTGGTGGCTGCGTTCTTGGCGTAGACCGCCATGTGCTCCAGGGCTTTGAAGTTTTCATTCACGGGAACCTCGGGCGAATCCTGCGCCGGGAGCCATTGCTGCAAACTCATGTGCAGACCCTTTCTATGGTTGATTCGTAACCAGCGCCTGCAGCTACAGAGACCTGAGCCACGGCAAAGCGCAGCAGCTCACCGCCTGCCAGCCCATCGGCTGCACGCATGGCGGGCGTGTAGACAAAGGCCGCTGTGGACGGTGTGGCAGTGCGCATCAACGTGGCACCCCGCCACACTTTCACGCGGTAGATCTCCGTCGCTTCGCCCAAAGGCACTACCGGGGCAATGCCGCCGTAGCGGTACGCCAGCCGCGTGCGGCGCTGCCAGCTCAGACGCACGCCATCGGTATCCACCAAGCCCCGCAGGCCGGCAGGGCTGAATGGCTTGAGCGCCACGCTGGTGTCTGTGAACGTGCGCGGCTCCACGCTGCTGAGCAGCTTGGCGCTGGTGAGCACCTTGAGCTGGACGGGGATGTTGACCTCGTTGGGCTGAGTGGCCTGGCGGCGCAGCCGGGTGTTGAGCAGCACGCAGCGCTCATTGGCCACATGTCCGCCCATGGCCCACTCCGTGCCGCGCTGCCCGCGCAGCAGACTGCTGAGCCGGTAGGTGTAGACATTGGCCGGCACATCAGAATCCAGCAGCTCGGCATGCCGAAACCGCACGATCTCAGAGCCCACCAGCAGTGCATTGACCGTGTCATCGAGCAGCACGGCCTCACGCATACTGCTGGCCAGCTGGCCCCAGACTCGCACGGTCAGCATGTTGGCTTCATCGAACACGGCCCCACCAGACCAGCTCGGCAGCACCGTGGTGCATCGCCCCAGGACTGCCGCGTCGAGCAGGGTCTGCAGGTGCGCATAGTCCACCCCGCCCCACGATGCAGCTGCCACAGCGCCGCGCCACTGGTCCGTTGGGTAGCTGATGCTTTCAGGGGCGGCCGCCAGGTAAAAGCCCGAGGCATTATCTGCATCGCGCAGGATCGGGATGTCCATGGCTTCCCAGACGGTGCCAGGCACGCGGGTCGGCTCACTGACACTGACATAGCCCGTGTCCGTGATGGCAGCGCTTTCAAGTGCTCCCACGTCATCGAGCACGCATTCCAGCTCCAGATACATCTGCTGGTCCTTGCGCGTGGTGATGCGCAGACGCAGCACACGCCCATCGAGCGCCATGGCTTCGATCACATCGCCCGGCTCCAGGCGCGCATAGCGCAGCGGCACGCTCAAGGTGGTGCTGTGCATGCTGGCCACCATGTCAAACAGCAGCGCATCCACCACCGCCTTGGCTTCGGCAGGCAGCATGCCCAGTGGCACTTGCAGGGTCTGCGTGCTGGCCTGGCCGGACACCAGGCGGTCCGAGAACTGGGTATCGGCGTTGTAGTCAGCCGCCATATTGGCGTAGGTCAGCGCAAGCTGGGCGGGCTGCTCCAGATCATTGCCGATCTTGAGGGCCAGCGGCTCATCAGCGCCGCCGGACTCGTTGCCGAACCCCAGATCTGCAAACGGGATGCGCACCACAGGGGCAACCGCGCGCGGGCGCAGGGTCAGCTTGTCGGTCGCAGAGCATTCAAAGAACCAGCCCTTTTGCAGCACTTCCAGGGCGCTGCGGGTATTGGCCGTCTGGGACAAGGCCAGCGCTCGCAGCGGCTTCTCCAAGTCACGCAGCGGCACCGCATCAAAGTCCGCGGCTGCATAGCCGGCCCGATACATCAGGCTGCTGGCGACGCCCTCCAGATCTTTGCTGATGACATTGCTGCCTCCAGGAATATCGAGATAGCGATTGAAGGGCGTGATGTAGTCCTCATCACCATTCTCGACCGTCACCACGCTGATGCCGCGCTCCTGCAAGCGCTGCATGAAGTAGTTATAGGACGCCTGGACCGTGCCGGTGGTCATCGATCCCGAGTTATCGATGAACAAGGCAATGGAGCTGTTCATGGGCAGCTCATCCAGACTGCACAAGGCATACCAGTCGGATCGCAACGCGACATTGCCCTGATCGCGTGCTACGGCAGTCGGCCCGATGAAGTTTGGCCCCGGGTCTTGCGGCGTATAGAGCGGAAGAGAGGGATGCGTCGGGCGCAACACATGCATCTGCCGCTTCGGGAAGCGCTCGCTGAAGTCCGCCCACTTGGCGTTGACGCCGGCCTGCGAATCCTCGGTATCGTTTTCGTCAATGACAGCGATGCAGGTGATATTGCTGCTGGTGGTCGAGCTGCCGATCTCAAACGTCAGATTGGGAATATTGCCGCTGCCGCCCAGGTCCAGGTTCTCAATCACGACATAGCCATGACCCCGGTAGGCGGGCGCGTTGCCCACGCCCACAGCAGCCTCATACAGCGGGTCAGGCATCTGGTCGGCACTGCCGGTATAGACACGCATCTCCCGCCAGAAGCCATCCTTGGTTTCTCCATTGGCATGAACCAATTCGTTGTTACCCCATGCACGGGCGATCCCAGCAATAGGGTTCTCGGACAGCAGGATCAAGAGGTCGCAGGTGTAGGTATAGCTGGTGCTCTCGGCGCCGCCGCCCTTGCCCTGACTCTCCGTGTGCTTGTGCTCACGGCGCTCACTGGCCCAAGTGATCTGCCCTGCAATGCGGGGGGAGCCCTGCACCCAGGGCAGCGGCTCACCGTAGTCCGTGCCCGTGATCTTGAGATCGCTCAGGCGTGGGCCTGCCTGCTTTTGTGTCTCGGCAAACGCATAAGCGCCCACCAAAGCACCAGCCAACCAGCCCACCTTGGCACCCGCTGGACCACCGACCATAAAGCCCACAGCTGCGCCAACCGCAGAAACAACCAACTGCGCCATGGCTACACCCCTCGGAATCGGAAAGCAGCCACAAAGCGCATGGCTGCAGAAAACAAAAGCCGCGTCTCAATCACCCGGCCCGCCGAGCTGCTGGCATGGATGATGGACAGGCCGCCATGGGCGTAGTCGCCCAGCACGCCGATGTGCTGCGGGTAGCCTTCAAAGGCCACGCAGATCACATCGCCCGGGCGCATGTCGTCACGCTCGATGACGTCCAACTGCTCATCCAGGTGGTGCATGAGGGAGAAGCCATCCGGCACCCGGCTGTAACCGCGCACATCAAAGTCCGCACCCAGAGCGCCCACGGCCTGACCCGTGCAAACCACCAGACCCACACAGTCCAGACCTACCCCCGGCTTGCGTGCCTGGTGGTGGTATGGGGTATCCAGGCAGCGGCGGGCCGCCTCCACAATGAGATTCATACGGGCCTTGTGATGGCATCAGGGTTGGGCCGGTGCGGCTCCCCCTGAAAATTGATGGCATTGCCGAACTTGCCCCGGCAGTCTTCGGTCAAGCGCTTGCGGCAGCCAGCCACGGCCTTGAGCTGGTCGCCCACTGCAATGGGCAACACCATGGGCAGCACCAGCGTGACTACGCCAGCGACCGTGTGGCTGCGCACCTTTTGGGTCAGGCCGGCATTGGAGCCAGTTGCCCAGGTCAACAGCCCCTCACCTAGATAGTCATCGGGCAGGCCACCGCTGACGGTGAAGGTGCGCTTGTCAACGACGGCCGTCACAGTCACGGCATGGGTCAGATCAGCCAGGCTACGGTTGCACTGGGACAGGCCCGTGGCGCCCAGGCGGCTGCGGCAAGTCTTTTGCGAAACCATGCCCAGGGACTGCTGCAGCTTCTGCTTGAGGCCGCGCAGCTCCACCGTCAGCGTGGCCGAGCCCAGCGTGATCTCGCCCAGCCAGCCACGCATCAGAGGCTCCACATCGTTGGCAATCGTGGGCACAGCCACATCCCAGCGGTAGCGAAACAGACGGAACTCTGCGTTCTGCCAGAGCCCGGCCATGACTTCCTCGCGCATAAACAGGCTGCCATCGTCCAGCGTGGTCAGCTCCAGGTTGTCCACGGCAAAGCCGGAGGTCGAGGTAATGCCGCTGGCACTCAACCCTTGCTTGCAGTCAAACACCAGAGCATTGCTGTCAATGCCCCAGGGGCTCACATCCAGCACCAGAGGCAAGTCGTGGCTGATAAAGGCGAACACCTTTCCATCAGTGCGCTTGATCAGAATGGCGCTGGCCAGACAGGTCCCGCCGCTGTCGTAGTGGGCCTGCAGCGCTGCGGGGATCTGCTTCATAAACGCACCTCTTCCAGCTCGATACCTGACCACTCAGTGATCAGCTTGGTGCCGCCCAGCACCTTCCAGACGGCGGACGGGTCTTTAAAGGCGACCGGCACATGGAAAGTTCCCATCCAGCGGTAGCTGTCACCGGCCAGGTGGTCGGCAATGACCACCCGTCCCGTGCTGATGTTTGGTGCCATCGCCAACATACTGGGCACGCCAGCACGCATGCGCTGTACCCGGCATCCAGCGGCAGGCTTGTGGATGGGGCGCACAAACATGCGGCTGCCAAAGACATAGGTGCGGCACATCTGCCAGGTGTTGGCAACGCCGGCCACGACAGTCAGCGTGGTATTAGCATCAGTGGCCCGGAAGTCACTCCAGTCCTTGAGGCGGAAAGCATCGGCATCACCGCCCACGACATAAAAAAAGGCCCGGAGGGCCTCAAAGTCTTCTTGCGAGCGCGGCGGGTGCGCGATGGTGTACTCATGCAGCGGGTACGTCGCCTCACGGTTGGTGATGCGCTGGCCTGTTGCAGAGTAGGCCTTGCTGTTGATAAAGCGCGGCCCGCCCTCTGCCTCCCGGCTGATGCGCGGCGGGAACAGCTCTTCAAAAAATGCCATGGTTTTACCGTTTCTTTAGCCGTTTCTGGCCTGAGCAATAGAGATCTGCCGCCCAGCCGTGCGACCAAACTGCATTGCGGTCTCACGGCTACCTCCTTGAGGCATTGCCACAGTGACGTAAATGGGTGAGCCGCCAACGGAAGCTGACTGGCCGCCAGCAGCTTGAGAAACCTGAGCGGGTTGCAAGGAACCACGCAACGCCTCCACATAGCCGCCGTTGGCATAGCCATTCATCCGGTTGAGCATCCCCAAACCAATGCGCTTGGTGCTCTCCGCATTGATGACGTACTCCCCTCGATGGACAACGCCGGCAGGCTCGAATTTGCCTCCTGCACCGGTGTAGCCGCCGTTGGCGAAACCAAACGCAGCCTTGAGGCCCTCGCTGCTGTAGTCGCCAAAGCCGGCATTCCCAACTGATGGAGCACCGCCAGTCAACATGCCAATGCCCTGCCCTAGCAGCCCCATCAGCCCACTGCCTGCATTTCCACCAGAGCCTGCAACCCCCAACGCATTGCTGAGCTGCTGCTTGATGATGATGCGGGTAATGTCGGCCACGATGTTGTTGGCCAGATCCGTAAACGACAGCTTGCCCGTGGTTACGAACTTGACCAGCGCGTCTTCCATGCCCCGGAAGGCATTGGAGAATGCATCAGCCGTCTGCTGCGCCACATTAGCGGCTTGGTCGACATAGTTCTGCATCGCCAAACCAGCCCCCTGCTCCCACTGGCTCTGCAACTGATCTAGTTCGGCATAGGTGGCCTTGGCGACGCGGATGCGCTCGGCCTTCTCAATTTCCAGATACGCAAGCCGCTGATCAATCTGATCTTGCTGCTCTTTCGAGAGGTTGGGAGTGAACATGCGGCGGTCGCGGAGATTGCGCTCCTCAGCCAGATAGCCGTCCTCAATTCCCCACAAGCTTTCCGCGCGCTGGCGTTCCTTGCTGCCCATCCAAGCAGAGCTGACAGTGCGCTGCTGCTGAATCCGCATCTGCTCCATCGCACGCTTGTGAGTCGCCGCAAGGGCTTCCAGATTCAACCGTTGACGGTCTAACGCTAGAGACTCCTCAAAGGACAGGGCCTTGAGCTTTTCACCAGTCTCCAGCCGCTTGGTCGCCAGTTTGGAATCGACATCCGCAATCTGCTTTTTGACAGCCAGGGCGTCATTGCCCTTGACCTTCTCTTGCTGCAGGCGGGTGATCTGCTCTTGCAGAGCAGCTTCCTCGACCTTGCTGGACTGCTCAATCAGGTCACGCTTTTGCGCGTAGTAGCCTTGGTCATCGATCAGGCCTGATTGGCGCAGGCGCTCCAGGTCCCTTTGCTTGCCGTCGATAACGCGGACTTCTTCGCGGGCAGCATTCTGGATTTCGGAGAGATCAAGGCGACGAGAGGCAGGCGCAGTACTGGCACCCTTGCCACCGCCCTTTTCCTCATACTTTTTATTGATGCCTGCAACGACTAGGTCATATTGCTTCTGCGCCTCTGCGCTGGTCTTGGCGGCTTCTCCGTATTTCTTCTCGGCAGCGGTCAGCTCCAGGCGCTTTTGCGTCTGCTTGTCATAGTGCTTGCTGGCCTCGACGCTCAGATTGATCAGTGCCTGCTCACGCTCACGAGAGCCTTGCACATAGGTATTGGCCGACTCTGAGAGCCCCAACATCTCACGCCCCTTGTCGAGCTTGCTCTGTCGTGTCTTGAGGCCCTTGGCATAACTGCCAGTACTCTCTGTCACAGAGTTGGTCGGACCTCGATCCTGATAGTCGTTGACCTCTTTCTGCAGGCGCTCGACCACGGCATGCATGCCTTCCTGGCGACCGAGGGATTTGATCATGTCGATCACCTCGGCGCCCACATTGCGAATGGCAATCCAGGCCTTCTCTACCCCACCTAGATTGGCCGTGATCGTGCTGGTGGCACCTGCAATGGCCGAGTCATAGGCATCCTGCGCCACACGAGCAGCATCCGTCTCGCGACCCACCTCCTGCAGCGATTTGATCTGCTCGAAGGTGGCCGCCGTGAGGAAGCCCATCTGCTTGTTCAGCTCCAACACGGCCTTGACTGGGTCCTCGCCCAGCTTCTTAAAGTCCTTGGCCACCTCTTCCACGGATTGCCCAGTGGCACGCTCCCATTCAATGGCGGTTGTGGTGTAGCGCTGTATCCGTTCTGCACCGACGCCGGCATTCGCCGCAAACGTGACCAGTGCCTCGGCCGCTTTGGACTGGGTAATGCCCGCCACGTTATCCATGGCGGCGGACATATCCACCAGTTGCTGGACGCTGGTGCCGGCTTGGTTGCCGGTCTTTTGCAGCACGACGAGAAAAGCCTGCGCTTCCTTAGCACCGCTGTAATATCCATAGGCCAGCACGCCAGCTGCGGCTGCTGCGGCTGCTGCAAGCGTGAACGGGTTCACCATCCCCAGCACATAGCCGCCCAGTGCCTTGGCCGCCTCACCCGCACCACCAAACATGGACATCAACTGCGAGCCCTGCTGCAGGAATACCGTCATGGCATTCTGGCCGCCCTGCAGCGAAACAATGATGTCCTGAAACTGAGCAGGAACGCCACGCATCGCCGCAGAATGAGCGCGATCGCTCATCACATACTGGCCCGGTTGACTCAGGCGCTTTTGCGCTGCCTCGGCCTGCCGCAATTGGTCAATGTACGGCTTGAGCACATCTCCCGAGATGCCGCGCTGCTTGGCCAGAATCTCGTAGTATTCCGAGCCGGCCTTGCCTCCGGACTGCATTGCCACGGTCGCACGCTGAATGCTGCCGACCATGTTTTTCTCAGCACGGGACATGGCTGCAGCAGACTGCTGCGGCTGAGTCTCCAGAGGCTTGAGCCCCTGTGCGGCCTTACGGCCGGCCTCTTCAACGCCAGCAGCCATGCCCTTGGCGGCCGCCACAGCATCAACGGCACCTTCGCGCACACCTGTGGCATCCAGCGAGGCTTCGATCTGGACTTTACGGCGGTCTGTATCGCTCATTTTTCAGCCTCTGCATAGATTTCTTGAAGTGCGGCAGCCTCCATGACACGTACCTCGGCACGCAGCCGGTCGTGGTCTTCATGGGGTATTTCGCGCGCGCGGAGTTCGTCGGCCAGCACGCTGTAGTCCAGGCCAACCACACCACCGGCGCCGATGCGCCACTGCGTTTGCAGGGCCTCAAACAGGCTCCATGCGGTCCAGTTCTCGGGCCAGACCTCGACGCAAAACATGTCGGCGTACTGGCTTGCAGGCAGCCCCCAGTCCTTGAGGTACTGGGCATCAGGGAGCTGTGTGTACCGGGCGCGCACTGCCGCAATCAGTTTCCCAGGCGGCCCTCCACGCAAAGCCGGCGATAGGTATCCATCACAGCCTGCACTGCGGCCGGCAACTCAGTCGCCAGCAGGACGCAGTAATCCAGGGTGAAGGGAACATCCAGCCCCCAATCCTGCAGACAGCCATGGATGTACTGCCCGTTCAGTTGCACAACTCCACGCTGTTGCTGCGTGGACGGCCGGCCTGCGGCAGCATCAAACACCGGAGTTTCGGTAGCAAAGATGCCGTCCAAGAATGCACCAAACTCCACGCGGTCGCGGTAGCGGAAGGTAACGGGCAGCAGTCCCTCGGTGCCGTCCAGCATGGGGATCTTGAGCGAATGGACGATGCCTTTGGGCCGCTGGCCCAGCACGATCTGGCGTGCAATTTGCTCACCCATGGTTATGCCACCTTGCTCAGATTAATGGGGGCACCAGCCAGCAGGACCGTGGACTTGGTGGTCATCTCATTGCCCTTTTCGGTGCTTGGCACGTCGTCATAATCCAGCTCACCCACGTAGTAACTAATAGACCCATCAGTGAGTGCTAGGCGGTGCACTGTCAGATCACCATTAGCCGCCTGCAATGCCGCACGGGCCGCACCATCGCCTTTCCAGCTGATCGCGTATTCCAGACTGCGCGCAGCTCGGCCGCGTCGGAATTCTCGATCATCAGCATCAAGGTATTCGGATGTACCTTTCTTTAGCTCGCCGCCAGACAGCGCGAAGCTGGGGACGTAGGGCAGACGCTGCCACTCAGCGGGCACAAGCTCAATCAGCGCGACCTCACCGCCGGGCGAGAACTTGTCAGTATTGCTGGTGTCCACACCGTCTAGCGTCACCTCAGTGCCTGTTGCCACTTTCACACGAGCAACGCGGCCATTCAGCTCAGGGTAGTCATCACTATCAATCAGCACGACGGCTTTGGCCGCCAGCGTATTCGTGGTGGTCACTACCGCATGCTGCGCATTGGAGACAGCCCCTGCAGGCAGCGCCGTCAGCGCAGCGGTGTACAGAGACAGGATTGCCCCATCGGGCAGAGGTACTTTACGCATGGTTTTCGCCCCTTTCAGGCAAAGAAAAACCCGCTCAATGGCGGGCAAAAGAAATCCGCCCATAGGCGGCTGAATATCGAAAACGTCAGTAGCAGTTTGGGCTGCCACACACAAAGCCTAACAACCAGCCACTGCGACGGGGGCTAAGCTTCTCGCTCCCACTTCCGGAGTTCGGCATGCCTCATACCATTCGACTGCACCGTGTGATCAAAGCGCCTCCAGAGCGTATCTATCGGGCCTTTACCTCCCCAGAAGCCCTTGTCAAATGGCTGCCGCCCCATGGATTTGTGGCACAGACGCATGAATTTGATGCACGTGTGGGCGGCAGTTACCGCATGAGCTTCATCAATTTTTCAACCAATAGCAAAAGCAGCTTTGGTGGCGAGTTTCTGGAACTGTTGCCAGGCCAGCGCATACGCCACACTGATCGATTTGACGATCCCAATCTACCTGGTGAGATGATCACCACCGTGGATTTGAAGGCCGTTTTTTGCGGCACCGAGTTACAGGTGGTGCAAGAAGGTGTACCTGACATTATTCCTGCCCAAGCCTGCTATTTGGGATGGCAAGAATCACTGCAACTGCTCACCCTTATGGTGGAGCCGACTATCCCCGATGGGGCTTGAAACCTGCACTGCTTCGTAAATCGGCATGCAGCTGTACGGCGACGATTTTGCTCAATAGCTCACTTCAAAATCCTGGTCAGCCACAAACACGCTCATGTCGTGGTCGTAGTCATCGCGCCAGCGGCCCGAAGGGCGGATCATCAAATCAGGATGCAGCCTCAGAGCGCTAATCAGTTGCGGCATCAAAGTCTTGGGCTCCATGATTTCCGCGCCAAAGATCTGTACCTGCACCTGGGCGGTTTCGACCTGCGGATCCTCGTTACCCAGATACTCAGAACCGTCTCCACCAAAGCGCTGCCAGATCACATACGGGGTTAGCGCATTGGCGGGAGCCACAGTGCCATAGCAGTTGGGGATCACCGCGGCGATCGCTGCGTGCAGTGCTTCATCCATTACTTCACCTTTTCTAACGCCTGCCAGAGCACAGCAGCCGCCGCTTGCGTAGCGAGAGGCCCTGCGCTCAATGCTCGGCGCATAAAAGCCTTACCGGGGATGTAGACAGGACCACCCTGGCGCGGCATGTAATAGGCATCTTTTTCAGCTTGGGATGCCCGTTGGCGCGGCTTCTTCTTGCCTGCATTTTCAGGCTTGGCAACAGTGACCCATTTGCCACTTTTCGTGGTGACAACCTGGTAGCGCTGCCAATGCCCGTACTCGACCAAGCCAGCGTGAGGAGCCTTGATGTGATTCCAGCTGACGTGGTAGGTGGCCAAGCCCGGTCCACTGTTGTCTTGAGAGAAGGCTTGATAGATCGATGACGCCAAGTTGCCTTTCACTATGCCCAGGGCCGAGACATTGGCCTTGGCCGCGTTGTATAGCTGCTGTGCTGCGGCTTGTGCTGCTGGGCGAGCAGCAGCCTCCGCTGCATCGCCCAGATCCTCAAACAGGGCCTCAACGTCCGAAAGGTCTATCGGCTCAATCAGTGAGTTTGCACCCCTAGCCATTGGTCACCTCGCAAGCCAGGTCGACATACTCGCGGCGTTGCCGCTCTGGGAGCACTGCTTTGATGCTGTACTCCACACCTGAGCACACCGCCCGCATATCGGCCTTGATGTCGGTGCGCCAACGAATGCGAATACTGGCTTGAGCCTTGCTGGCCACCTGACCCGCGCGAATGGTCTCGGCACCCGAACCAAAGCGGATATTGGCCCAGACCTGCGTCACCTCCTCCCAGAGGTTGGATGGCTGCCCAAGGCTGCCTCCCGGTTTACGGCGTTGAATAGTGATGCGGTCGCGCAGTTGGCCTGCTCGCAGTGTATTCATAGACTTTGAATCCTTCGATATGTCGATGGAAGCTCCGCTGGCCAGACAGGTTCAGAACCCTGGATGCACATTGATGCTGGCTAGCAAAGCGGCACTGATATGAGGAGGTGCTTTGGTGCCTTCCCGCTCCGCCATCAACTCACGGCTGGCATAGAGCCAAGCGACAACGAGTAGCATCCAGGCACGCACACCGGCGTGCACCGTTATGTCGATGCCTGCCGTGTAGGTGATCTGAGCCGGTTTTCCCGCGAAGCCCGATGACTGAACCAAGGTGCGGCGGCCGCGCTGCTCAAGGACAAACGGCATTGCATCGCCATTGATCATGACGCTCTCAACCTCGATCACGCTGCCACGGACAAGCACCGAGTGGCCAGCGTCACTGACCTGCTCGATATAGCGCCCCTTGCGAATGGCCGCGCCGCTAACCTCTTCGGCCAGCGCACGTGCAGCTGGGATGAGGACCCCTTCAATGTAGGCATCCTCAGCGTCACCATCCACTCGGCATTGCAGCTTCACTTCGGCCAGCGTCAGCGGCTCATCTCCAAGGTACTGGGCAATCATGCTTTTGCACCCTTGGGTGCTTTTCCTGCTGGCTTGAACGGCAACTCTGAGCCCTGGGTCACTTGCTGATCAGGTACTTGCTCCGGCAACGGCTGCTCAACTGCCGCGCCAACTTGGGCAGTCTGGACGCCATCAAGCTCTTGCTCAACCTCTTCCGCCTCGGGTTCGCCATCAGACTTGGCCACGCCCAGATCCTTTAAGCGCTGGGCGGCTTCCGCATCAAAGCCAGCACGATCGCCCTTGGCGTAAGCCCCGAAGGGCTTGGTGAATAGCACGACAACTTTTTCCATAACTCACTCCATAAACGCCCTGACCGGTGGCCAGAGCGGGTCAACACAATGCAGGCTTAGCCGAAGCTGGAGCCCCACTGCACGTCCTTGATCACGACGATGGATTCCACGTGGCGAGGGCCAAAGTCATGCTTGGCAATCACGCGGATCAGGGTCTGGTCACGCTGGAAGGCAGAGATCACATTGCCCGAGCCATCCTTGTAGGTGGCCTCCTTGGAGTAATCGATCACCAGGCCTTCGTCTTCACCGATGAAGCAGTCACCGAAGTCGGCCAGGTACAGCTCCGAACCGTTGGAGTCAGCGCCCACGGTCAGATTGGCAGGGATTTGCGTGGTGAACGCCACGGCATAGCCCTTGAGGAAGCCGTTATCCAGCTCCGGATAGGCCTTGTTTCCATTGCCATCACGGATGGAGGCCAGGAAGCGGTAAGTGCGGGGGTTCATGACCCAGCCCACGCTGGTCATATTCGCGTTGGCGTTTTCCAGTCGGAACAGCGCCTTGTTCAGGTCAGAGTCCACCTGTGCCAGAGTCGGCGTGGCCGAGGCGGGAGCAAACACGTTGGCAGCCAGAGCCCAGTGGCGCAAGCCCTTGGGGGTGTTGGAGGTGCCGTCATCGCGCAGAAAGGCCTTGTCTTCGCGAGCCGCCAGCGCGCTGGTCAGATCGCCCACCACGATGGCGTCCACATTCGGGTTGGCCGAAGAGTTGGCCAGCAGATCATTGCTGATGGGCACCAGGGCCGCCAGCTTTTTGCCCGACAGCTTCAGGTCATCGAATTCGCCTTGGGTTGCAGGCACATCGGAATCAGAGCCGATGTAGCCCACCACAGCCCCACCCTTGAGACGCGGAATGGTCATATTGCCGTTGTTCAGGGGCAAGGGGCGCGTGCCCATCTTGCGCACCGTGGACTTAGGGCGCAGCAGCTCGATCACCTCGCTAGACAGATTGGTGGGCACCAGCACGCCGCCGGCGGCCGAGGTCAACGTATTCAGCGAAGCTGCAATGTGCTCGCCGTAGCCGCGCTCAATGGCCAGTTGCGCCGCAGCTTGGCGGTTGCCTTGGGCGGCGGCCAGAGCCACCACCATCTTGGCCATGCCGGCGCCAGGTGCGTCAGGCTGCCTGGGTTGAGCTGGCACTGTCTTGGTTGCAGCCACATCCGCAGCGGCAGAAACAGGCACCGCGGCCGCGGCGTTCATGCGCTCGGCAGACTCCAGGCGTGCAATCTGGCCAGACATGGCCTCGAACTGCGCCTGCAGTTGGCCAAACTCGAGCTGTTGCTCGGCAGTCAGAGAGCCGTTTTCGGCCTCCAGTTTGGCCAGGGCTTGCACGCGGTCATTGATCTTGGCGCGCTCGCTGCGGATTTCATGGATTTTGGACATAACGTCTCTTTCAATAGAAAAACCCGCTCAAGGCGGGTTCAGTGATGCCCATGGCGGGCGCAAACAAACCACCTAGGCTCACACCCCAGTGGTAGAAAGTAAAAAAACCCGCCGAAGCGGGTTTTGCATTGATATTGAGGGCTAGCCGGTCAGGCGACTTCCTTGCGCTCGCCAAGCAGCGGAGTCACGGTGCGCGACCACTTCATCTGGGTCACCGAGACACCGCTACCGTGCTTCTTGCCCGTGTCAAACATGCGGCAGAAGTCCTTACCAGCATCGGTCGCCTCCCATTTTTCACCCAGCTTCATCTGCAGCCCAGCCTCTGCCAACAGCAGATTGGTGCCACGCGCGCTGGCGCCAATGACTTTGCCCAGCTCCGTCGGCGTGTACCACTGCCCCTCCTGACTTTCCGCTTCCAAGTGCGTATGACCCAGCTGCTGCATCAGATTGATGCTTGTCATCTGATAGATGGCCTGATTCGCGCTGATCGCGGCGGCGTTCTTATCGCAACCCAGCAGACGAGCAACGCGAACCAGCGGCGCAAATGCTCTGGCCGCCTCTGCAGTTGCTTTGAGTGGTGTTGCTGCTGCTTTGGCCGTGTAGCTGCCGGTCTTGCGTATGGCTGGCAATACATCTTCAAAGACCCAGCGCTCAAAACGCTCTGCTGCAGGAAGAGTGCTGTTCACGATCAGGCGCAACATGTCGGGCTCTGCGATCAGGCGTGTTTCCTGCATACGGCCTAGCGTGTCGGGGATGGGGTGCAACTTTTGCACCCCACGGCAATGCGAGCGCATAGCCGTGGTGGAGTCGGCATATCCGAGTGCATCTGCAATGTCCTTTCCAACAAACCAGGGTTCACCATTGATTTCCAGCGCTCGAATGCTTGCACCTTCGAAGTTGTAAGGCGTGATATTGCTCATAAGTGACTCCCTTTTATGCAGTGATCTTGGGCAGAACTTCAACCCAGCCAGCCTTGCTGGCTCCAATCCGAGGGTCCAGGCCGCGCAGCGCGCGGCTGATGCCCAGCACATCCACAAACTGGTCGCTGAATGGGTGGAACAGCTTGCCCAGACGATCAAGGCGTGTGCTGATTTCCTTCGACTGGGTAACGGGTATCAACTCGATGGCTGTTGGCACTTGGCGAGACAAAAGCGCTACCTGCTTCGATAGATTGGCTACAGCTTGATGCAAGTCGCTCTCGAGTGGCAATGTTTGTTGAGCGGGCCGGACCAAGGCAGTTGCCTCCAAAAACACCCGGATCACCTTGAGGTGAAATGCTGCACTAATCCAGGCCGCATAGGCGATGACCAACTCCTTGCAGGCATAGGTCCCGCCGTACTTTCCGCGAACAGACTTCATCGGCTCGTAATTCTGCGAATCTGCAGATTTAGAAATTTCACCTACAAGGGCTTGCGTTTCCTCGCGGCGCATGAAGAACGCTGGCTGATGCTTGTCTTCATTGTTTGCAGCCTTGTGCAAATCGTTGAGAGAGTACAGATCACCTACTTGACGGACGCTTGTTGTTCCGATGATCAGTGCTTTAGAATCAGACATGTTGATTCCTTTCATTGCTTGACTGGTTTCTTCACTCAACGCCTCAGAGATCCGACCCTCTGAGGCGTTTTCTTTTTCAGGCCCACTTTTCATGCTGGGCCTCCTCACCTTTTCGACTCTCCTCCAGTCGAAACACGATCTCCTGCTGCAACGTCCGCCCGTTATCGATGGCTTGATGCTTCAGCCAAGCCTTCAAATCACTCTGGATAGGAACAGGTGTCTTTGGAATAGCTCGAATTTCTTGATTCATAGTTCACTTCCTGATTCACACATCATCGGTGTAATTGAAATATATCTTGTATTCGATTGCACTACAAGTATTTGATGCGCAAATTTGTAATAGTGCACTCCTGTACACTGACATCACATCGTTGTGACTGGAGTACTGCATGGCAGAAGAGAAGAAGAGGGGCGCCGGTAGCAAGCTTTCGCGCTCAGAAGTAGTGACCGTCCGCTTCGACCCTAAATTGCGGTATTTGGCTGAACTAGCAGCCAGAAAGCACCGCAGAACACTCAGTAGCTATATCGAATGGGCTGTGGAAACAAGCCTTGGTAGCGTACTTCTGCATGAAGGCGACCACTACGATGACAAAACTAGCGTTGCGGACGAAGCGCAGCGCCTATGGGATGTAGACGAAGCTGAACGCTTTGTTAGGCTAGCAATCAACTACCCAGACCTTCTTACCCATGATGAGCAAGAGCGTTGGAAGATGTTGGCAGACTCCGATCTCCTTGGACCTGCGAAGCACAGAACCAGCAATGGATCAATCGCCTGGAATTTAGCCTTACTTGAAGACACCATCTTCCCTGTTATTCGAAGACACTGGGCAGAGTTGATTGCTGCGTACGAAGCTGGAACTGAACCACAAAGAAAGTGGGTAGATCAGACCGCTCAAAATGTCAAAGCTGGAAAAATCTACTCTGGTTACCCCAAAAAAGCTGGAAGCAAGACTGAATTCGATGACATGGACGACGACATCCCTTTTTGACCTGCATCATTAATCCATGCCAATGCAATAGTAAGAACTGACTTTTGCAGCAAAAGATGAGCTACTTGGCGAACAGTGACCAGGGCGTTCATATCTGACACCTGCGGAATGTAGAAGCCTCAAGCGTAGGTCATGAGGAGGCATGGGCATCACCGTCAAGCTGCCCGTTTTGGGCACCTCGAGCATCTTCTTCACTTCAAGAATCGAATTTCTTTGAATTCTTGCAAAACTTAGTTTTGAAAAAATTGAGAAAGATTGCTGCTGTCTTGCCTGTGCCATTAGGTTGGGATTCATTGCGAGCCTTTGTTGTCTAAACGGCTTTTAGTCTCGCAAAGGTCTCCACTTTTTTTGCATCGAAATTACCGCGTTTTCTGCATATATATCGATCAGTTCGTCTCTGAGGGCATCTTTCCACCGAGATCCAATCCCGCCGCCAGCCATAATTTGCCTCTAAAAGGAGGAGAAATGGCTACTGCAGACACAAACAATCCCAGTCTTGCCGACTGCACCGTTCTCGGCGCAAACGGGTTCCCTTTTGCCATCGGAAGCACGATCAAACTTAGTTTTGACGCAAACAATGTTCACTGCGCCAATGCAGCCCGCACAGCCACTTTCAGCCTTGCTGAGCTCGCAGAGCTGAACATTTCCGGGCCTGGCTCTGTTACGACTGGCGGCGGCTTTATTGGCGGCGGCTTCGGAGTCGACGGTGCCTTGGAAGGCATGGCTGTTGCCACGGTCTTGAACCTTCTGACGTCAAAAACGAAGGTACATACCTTTCTCACGTTGATTGCCAACTTCGGCGAGCTCCATTTGCACTATGCGGGCATGGAGCCAGCAGCACTGCGTATGGCGCTGGCTCCTGTCTATGTGCACTTGCGACGCCTTGATCCGGTTTGGCAAGAGTCCCGACTGAAATTACTTCAAGCACAACAAGCTGCCGGCCTACTTTCTTCAAGCGACTTCGCTGTCGCGAAAAAGCGTTTGGAAGTTACTTCCGATTGGAAAGACCCAGTTTTGGAAGCCGCCGAAATCAAGCGCCTGCATCAGGCTGCCCTGGAAAGTGGCCCCAAAGGCCAGTGCCCCAACTGCGACGCTGTCATCCCGCTCCACTCGGAGTTTTGCCCCAAGTGCAAAGCTGCTTTTGGCATTGGCTCTGCATGGAAGATCGTGCCGGTATAGATCCAAAAAATTTTCGCATGCGAAAAAGTCCGTCCCTAGCGGGCTTTGCTTTCACCACAAGCGAATGGCATAGATCAATGCTGCTCGCCACCCATGGCCACGCCAGTGGAAGCAATAACGTAAGACCGAGCAATGCGTGAAGCAAGCAGACTGGCTGTTTTGCAGTCAAGAGCACTCCTCATTTGACAAACGCTCCGATGATGTCCGGCAGGCGCCAGGCAAGCACCAGAGCAATGGCAATACAGCCAGCCCACTTGAGGATCTTGAGAAATTGGTCGGTGCCCATAACGATGTACATGGCCTCACCACCAGCGAATAGCCTGAATGATCTTGGCGAGCGCGTATAAGTAAGCGGCCCCTATTGCTGCGTAATAAGCAACGCGGACGGATTTGTGAGTGACAAACATCTGTAGCACCTTCAGTGCGTCCTTGCTAAACTTGTGCAAGTTCTTCTCCTTGGCTACATCAAGGGGCGGAAACAAGAAAGCCCCAGGCGCTGGTAACGCTCTGGGGCTTTCGCTTTTGGGTAACAAAAACCGCCTCAGAGGGCGGTTGATCAATCAATTTTTATAGCTGCTAGCGCTTTATGGATAAGCTCTAGAGTCTGATTTAAGCAATTAATCCATATTGAGTCTTTTTAGGGTCAGCCTTGAGGCCAATCCAGGTCATCGTCTCCGCCCTCAAAGAAGCCAGGAGGAAGTGCAACTTCCCCGTCATCCAGGCCGCGAATCTTCGCGGCAATGTCAGCGGGTGGAGGCGTATCAAAGGTGACCAGATAACCATAGATCAGGCCATCATCTCCAGCCATCTCTTCAACGCTGGGCTCCAGCGACACGTATTCGTCATATGTCAGCCCCAGGTAGTCGGCCACCTTCTGATCGTTGTCACGCTCCATCTGCTCTTCCAAATGGCGATTGCTCATGACTGCTCCTTTATGACGGGCTTCATGCTAACAAAACAGCCAAGGGAAGCAAACTGCTCCTTTCGACAGGAGTTGGAATCAATTTTCGTAGCTAGTAGCGCTTTCTGGATAAGCGCTTGGGCATGATTCGAGCAATAAAAAGCCCCTCACAAGGGGCTTCATTCCATCAGCCTCTGGTCAATAGCGCCGCAACCACCTGGGCCAGCACACTGGGCTGCGGTGGACTGGGTGCTACAGAAGGCAGCTCATCCGTCTTTACCGACTCAGCCAGCTTCTGATTTTCGAGTCTGAGCTTCTCAATTTGCAGTTGCAGTATCTCTAACTGCGCCTTGTTCTGAGCATCTACAAGCGGCTGAATTTCTTTGTGCCATTTCCCAAATCCATAAACTGCCACCCAAAACGCTACCCCAAATACTCCATAGAGCGCATATGACAACGCTTTTCGATCACTCTTAGCAACCTCCAGCTTTCGCTCCAACAAGACAAGGCTTAAATTCTGCTCATTCGTTCGGTTCTCGAAATTTTTGAGCGCTTCAATTTCCGGCAGCGTCTTGTATACAACTTCATTAGTCGAAGTCTGGATATTGATAATCGCCCACATCGAAAAAATCATTACGACCAGTGAAAACAGCGCGATGAATTTATAGATGTTGTCTGTGGGTACCGGAACTCGATCAAGCATTTCAAGCTACCTATCAGTTGAACTCTATCCGCAGGCGACTACCGGCGCCCACGACTGCGGGTGTGAGGCCTCACATATACCCCATCCTTGCGGTAATAACCTCGCACATTCACAGAACCGCAATAGCCAGTTACGCAGGGAGCCGTACCAGAGCCAGCACCGGGCGTATAGGTGATCGGTGCAGGATTGTTGTATCGACACCGGGTGTGACCTGGAACATATGTCCCATCTTTTCTGTAGTACCCATCGACCCATGCACATGAATTAGCCGCGTAGTTTGCGCGGGCCCCACCGGTGGGACAAATAAAAGACGCTGGAACACTTTCATCATTGCTTGTGACATGCGCCTCAACCGGCGTGCAAGCTATATCTGGTACACCCGAATAGTCAACGCTTTGCTGCGTTGCACAGCCAAATAGAAACAGCACTAAAAATGCCGCTATCCACCTTGCCATTTTTCCTCCCTGTATTTATTTGGGGAGGATCGTATCAAACTAGGAATGGATTCATTTGACCTGAATCTCGTCGACTACGTTGTCCACCACCACGGGCGTCTCGAAGTAGGTCACACTCGGCTCAGTCTGGTACTTGGCCCGCACAAACTCACGCCACGCTTCGGTATACATTGCCTCGGCATCTGCGCGTGTTTGCCAGAGATAGACGCCACCAGCAGTCTTGCCGTCTTCGCTCAATACATACTGCTTGCGCAGCAGACCTGAAACACCCTGGTACTTGGGCGCGGTGCTTTTAAAAATCTCGCGGGCCTCAGCCAACGTGATGGCCTTGGGAAGACTAAAGGTGGTGATGGTCGTGATCAAAACGCCTCCCGTCATGTCAATGATGTGAATGCCATTGAGCATCGTAACCAGGTCAAGGGAAAAAGCCAGCCAGCCCAACGTGAGGGCAGTTAGGCTTGGTTTTGCAAGTTCATGGCGGCCGCACGCGCACTGAAACTGCGCACTGGCTGAGGTTTTCGCCCAGCCGAAACACTGGCTGCGATGCGATTGATGGCCGCTTGTGGCGGTTCAATGCGGTCCGCTAGGCCCAGCTCAATGCCCTTGGCACCAAAGCACACCCCCGCCTCGGTACCGCGCACCGCAGCCACTGTCAGGCCGCGATTGCGCGCCACTAGTTCCGTAAACTCAGCATAGTTCTGCTGCACCAGCTCGTTGAGCCACTGCGCGGCTTCGGTACTCAACGGGGCATCACTGGCCAAGTCCGCCTTGCGGGCACCCGCAAAGACGGTGGTGACCTTGATGCCCAGCTCTTCGTAGCGCTTGCTCATGTCCACATGGCGAGCGATGACGCCAATGGAGCCCACGCCCGAGGATTTGCTAAGCACGATTTCGTTGGCCGCGCTGGCCAGGCCGTAGGCCGCTGAGTAGCAGGAGAAGTTGACTATGGCCGTGATGGGCTTGATGGAGCGGGCCGCAACGATCTCTTCTGCCAGGTCGGTCATTCCTGTGGCAGAGCCGCCGGGGCTGTCCACGTCCAACGCGATATGCTCCACCGCATCATCGGCCAGTGCGGCTTGCAGTTGGGTGCGAATGCCTTCGTAGCTGGTCATGGTGGTGCACATATCCATGTGGGCAGAGCGTGAGACCAGGGCGCCATGGATGGGCAAGATGTAGACCCCGTTTTCGCGGGCGGCGTTGAGGCGGCGCTCGGATGGAGAAATAGCGTTCACGAACTCGTCATCCTCCATGGCCATGACCTGGCCGCCGGGGTTGAGATTGACGATGTTCAGGTTCATGGCCTGATTGGCCCAGTTCACCGCCATGTCCAGCCAGTCTTCACGCACCATTTGCGGCGTATTGAAGATCATGCTGGCAATGCGAGGGTAGTTTTTCATGTCAGGGCCTTCTGGAGATCGCGGACTTGCTCGTCCGTGGCTTCCGTGAGTTTTTCGGGCATCTGCGTGCCGGCCGCCACCATATTCAGGGGCTGGAGGTACACATCACCGCCAGTGACCGGCGGCAAGTTTTCGAGGCGGCGAATGTCGTTGACCGACAACCAGCCCCACTGTCGGGCCACGGCGTAGGCTTTGAAGCGTGCCTCTTGATTGCCGCGCAGCAGGCCGCCGATGTTGAATTCGATGTAGTAGCGGCTTCGCTCAGAGGGCAACAGTAAATCGCGCTGCAGCGCCTGCTCATGGCGGCGAAGCCACGGCATCAAGGTGTAGATCACAAACTGGATCTGGAGGTTTTCCACGTTGTTGTACGTGGCGGCCTCCATCATTCCGACCATGGGTGGCGGCATCTTGTAGATGCGGGTGATGTCCACCGCGGCCAGCTTCAGTGCACCAATCAGCTCCGCGTCCACGTTGTTCATGGACAGGGCCTTGAAGGTCATACCCTCTTGCAGCAGAGCCACCTTGCCGGCATTGGGCGCGCCACCAAACTTGGCCTGCCAGCTGCTGGTCAGCGCATCGATGGCGCTTTGCTCTTTGATCGCGTTGGCTTCCTTGGGGCGCTCCAAAACTCCAGACAGTGCCGTGCCGTGGAGAAATGACTTACTGCCGTAC
>ERZ724504.182-NODE-182-length-35121-cov-12.922061_pt1 | contig 35121 bp, 32 predicted proteins | sample MGYA00376037_ERZ724504 | MGnify/ENA primary metagenome ERZ724504 (study PRJEB28724, sample SAMN07190888) | wastewater metagenome | isolation source: influent of sewage treatment plant in Hong Hong | place: USA: Christiansburg, Virginia | collected 2016-03-01 ... | reverse complement strand
CCCAAACAGCAAGTTACTCCTTGATAAACCGCCCCTTCGGGCGTGGGTCGCTATGACCTGTTACCCATCGCCCGTAGGGAACGGTCGCGACCGTTCCCTACTACATTCACCCATGATCTGCGCCTGCAAAAAACGGTTTAAAACCGTTCCCTACACATCGCTCGTCGCTTTTTACTATGAGCCATGAGCTTTTCCCTATCGCCCATCGCCTAATGCCTCTTGCCTGTTTTTCACCATCCATCATTCCCTCACATCCCTCCTTGACCCCCATGCTTTTTCAGTGTAGGAAAGCGGTCAATGATCCGAAAGAAAGGAGGCCGTTTTGCCCACCGTTTCCTTTTATTTTGTTCGGGGCATGAGCCATCACCCCATCTTAAAAGGAGACCATCATGAGCGAAGCGGACGAGCCCAGAATCACAAACATTAAGATCAATCCCGACAATCTTTACAAAGAAGAGTCTTTCACGGACCTGACCTTCGCCACCATCCGGCGTCTTTCGCCGGTCAACATCGACGGCTCGCCTGATGAGAGCCGGGAACCCCTTTTCACCGGGATGGCTCAACTCATGTCCCCCAACGGACCCATCCCGGTTCAGTGTCTGATTGAAGGCGCCAAAACGCTCCCTGAAGCGGCAGCCAAGCTGCCCGACGCCATTGAAAAAGCGGTAAAGGGCATGATCGCCGAAGCGCAGGAGATGGAGCGGCAGGAAGCCTCCAAGCTCATCGTTCCCGGCCAATAAGAAAGAGGTGCAACCATGATTGAAAACACCATCGCCACCTGGCACAAACTGGTCAAAGAAAGAGACGCAGCGGGCCTGGATGGCATTCTCGCGGAAAATGTCGTCTTTCATTCCCCCGTGGTCCATACGCCGCAAGCCGGAAAGCCGATTACCACGCTGTACCTGACAGCGGCCCTGCACGTCCTCAACAACGACACGTTTCAATATCTGCGGGAAGTCATTTCCGGCAACAACGCCGTGCTCGAATTTCTGACGGTGATCGACGGCATCTCCATCAACGGCGTAGATATGATCACCTGGGGTGAAGACGGCAGAATCACCGATTTCAAGGTGATGATCCGTCCGCTGAAAGCCATTAACCTGGTTCACAAAATGATGGGAGAAATGCTGCAGAAGATCAAGTGACCCTCTTTTTTACAGGATGAAGCCCATGGCAAAAGTCAAAGAACACAAGAAGTCCTTCGGTCAGAGCATCAAGGCGTACCGCGAAAGCAGAAAGCTGAGCATTAAGGACCTGGCGCATGAAACAGGCTATCCGGTCGACCTGCTGGAAAAGGTTGAAAAGGATGAAACCACCGCCCCGGTGGCTCTCGTTCTGCAGTTGAGCCGCACGCTGAAAGTGGATGTCGCCCAGCTTAACGGCGACGAAAACAAAAAAGCATCCTCCAGAGTCAAAAGCCAGAAAAAGCGCGCCGGTTCCTACGCCTATACGCAGTTGACCAAATCCGGCGCCGATAAGCACCTGGGCGCGTATCTCGTCACCATAGAACCCAACACCGCCCACGAAGGCGTGGAATACCACCATGAAGGGGAAGAGTTCGTCTATGTCTTAAAGGGAAAGCTTTCCATTTCGGTCGGCAAAAACACCAGTCTGTTGAGTCCGGGCGAATGCATTCACTTCAATTCGGCGCTGCATCACGCGCTGAGCAATCCTTCCTCCGATAAAACGAAACTTCTCGTCGTTCTGTATATTCCCTGAAGGAACCAACCATGGCATTTGAAATTACAAGCGAACAGGAAATGATCCGGCTCATGGCCAGAGATTTTGCCAGAAAAGAGCTGGAACCGATGGCCGCCGAATGGGAGCGTCAGGGCATTTTCCCGATGGACGCGGTCAAAAAAATGGGGGGGCTCGGCCTTTTGGGCATGATGGTGCCGCCTGAACTCGGCGGCTCCGGCGCGGGCACGGTGGCCTATTCTCTGGCGCTGCAGGAAATCGCCTATGCGTGCGCGTCGAGCGCAGTCACCATGTCGGTCGCCAATCTCTCCACGGAGCCGCTTCTCAGGTTCGGCAGCCCGGAGCAGAAAGAAAAATGGCTGATGGGACTTGCGGAAGGATCGCTCCTCGGCGCGTTTGCTCTGACGGAGCCGGGCGCCGGCTCAGACCCGGGTTCGATGACGACCACCGCCGTCCTTCGGAAAGACAAATACATCATCAACGGCACCAAAGTCTTTATCACGCACGGCCAGTATGCCGATGTCGTCAACCTGATCGCCCGGACGGGCCAGGAAAGAGGAACAAAAGGCCTCTCTGCGTTCATCATCGAAAAAGGAATGCCCGGTTTTAAAATCGGAACCAAAGAAGACAAGCTGGGGCTGAGGGCCTCCAATACCGTCGAACTGGTGTTCGAAGACTGCGAGGTCCCCGCAAAGAACCTGCTGGGCAATCCCGGCGAGGGATTCAAGGTGGCCATGCGCGCCCTGGACAGCGGAAGGATCGGCATCGCCTCCCAGGCCGTCGGCATTGCCAGGGCGGCTCTGGATGAAGCGCTTTCCTACACTGAGCAGCGGCGCCAGTTCGGAAAAACCATCAACTCGTTCCAGGCCATTCAATTCATGATCGCCGATGCCGCAACCCGGATTGAAGCGGCAACCTGGCTGACGCTGGCCGCGGCCGACCGCAAGGATCGCGGACTGAAGTTCACCAAAGAGGCTTCCATGGCCAAACTGTTCGCCTCGGAAACGGCCAACAAGGCCGCCTACATGGCGCTGCAGGTCCACGGCGGCTACGGCTACACCAAAGAGTACAAGGTCGAACGCCTGTTCCGGGATGCCCGCGCCACAACCATCTATGAAGGCACATCGGAAATTCAGCGCGTGGTCATCGCCCGGGAAGTCATCAAAACATGACCAACGGCCATCAAACAGCCGGGATCAGGTCCGCCCGAGAATCCGGTTGATCTCGCGCAAAAGACGAACGATTTCAGATTGATCCCGCAGAAAGAAACGGGCCCCGCTGTCATTCTTGCGGCCCACACGGACGGCGAGAATGCGTTGATGGTTCAGACGGAAAACATCTTCGTCCGTCTCGTCATCTCCGGCAAAAAACGCCTTTGCACACCCCGCCTGCCGCATGAGCAGCTTCAGAGCAGCGCCTTTGTCCGGAGCGCCTTCGGGAATTAAATTTTCGACGCACTTGCCCCTGACAAGTCTGGGCGGCGGAACCAGCCGGCCGGCGGCCCGTCGAATTATGGCATGTGCTTTATTCCGGTTTTCGGCGTGCCGGTAGTGGATGGAAATCGTTGAGCCCTTGTTTTCCACCACGATGCCTCTCCGTTCCTCCACCGGAATGAGTGTATCGAGCTGACACTGCCAGCCCTGCGCCGTGCGGACAAAAGTTTTTTCCCGCGCCTTCCATCCCGAAAGCCCTTCCGCGCCGTGATTCCCGACCAGATAACGAGGCGCAAACGCCAGATGCCGCAGGGCATCCGGGCGGGAACGCCCGGTAATGATCGCAACGGGCGCCATCCCGGCTAGAACGGATAATTCCTCCCGAACAGCCCCGGAGATTCCGGCGGCGTCCGGATCCGATACGATGGGCGCCAGCGTGCCGTCGAGATCAAAGGCAAAGAGTGTTGACCGATCCAGAAAACGATCGAGGACGGAGCAGGCGGTCCTTCCGAAGAGATAAACAGCGGGCAGGTCCAGCCTCATAGCGCGACACCAATCCGTTCCGCCAGCTTCTCGCGCCGGCGGATGCGCGCCGCATCCAGAAGCATCCGGGCCGCCCACCGGTAAACGTTGAAATCTCTCACCATGGACCGCATGCTGCGCATCCGCGCCTGTTGTTCGAATTCGGGCATGGTGAGGGCCTGATAAAGGGCGTCGGCCGTCTGTTCGATGTGATAGGGGTTGACGATCAGGGCTTCATACAGCTCGTGGGCCGCTCCGGTAAAACGGCTGAGCACGAGGACTCCCCGTTCGTCGTCGCGGGCCGCTACGAATTCCTTGGCCACCAGATTCATGCCGTCATGCAGGCTCGTTACCAGGCAGACATCCACGGCGCGGTAGTAGCGGTTGATGTTCCGCGGTTCGTGATGCTCCACTTTCAGATGAACCGGCTGATAGCCGTTTCGGGAAAATTTCGCGTTGATCCGTTCGGCCAAAGCCCGAACGCGGGACTCAAAGGCCTTGTATTCTTCAAGAACCGATCGCGATGGAGCGGCGATCTGAATGAGACAAAACCGGCCGACCAAGTCCGGATGCGTCTCCAGCAGGCATTCGACGGCCCTCAAACGCTCAAGAATCCCCTTGGTGTAATCCAGCCGGTCAACACCGAGCCCCACCAAGATATCCCGCCCGAGGTTCAGCTCCTGCCGGATGTCTTCCCTGCAGCGGGCAACCGGCGGCTGCGTATCCTGCCACGGCGACGGCCATTGGATGGAAATCGGATACGCTTCGACCAGCGTCAGATTGCCGCCGTGAGAAATCGTGGAAGAAGCATAATTCACCCGCGTTTCCAGATAGCGGTCCACGGTTTCCAGAAAATTCTTGCAGTGGAAAGGTGTGTGGAAACCGAGAATCGTGCTTCCCAGCATGCCTCGCAGAATTTCTTCCCGCCACGGGCAAATGCCGAAGGATTCCGGATTGGGCCAGGGGATGTGCCAGAAGGTGATGATCGTTGCTTTGGGAAGGACCTGTTGGAGCATACCCGGCAGCAGGGCAAAATGGTAGTCCTGAACCAGAACGACCGGATCCTCCCGTTCGGCTTCCCGGACCACCGCATCGGCAAACCGCTGATTGATCGCCACGTACCGGTTCCAGTCGGCGGTCCGGAAGACGGGGCGCACATGCGCGATGTGGCACAGCGGCCAGAGGCCCTCGTTGGCCAAACCGTAGTAGTAGCCCCATTCCTCTTCTTCCGTAAGCCAGATGCGCCGCAGCGTGTATTCCGGATGTTCCGGCGGCACGCGGACATGATCCTTTTTGTCCACCACCTCCCGGTCCGCTGTGCCGCTGCCGTGGGCAATCCATATCCCCGAACAGGCGCGCATGACCGGTTCCACCGCCGTCACCAGTCCGCTGGCCGGGCGCTGAACCTCCATCCCTTCTTTTCCTTTCATGTGAATGTAAGGTTCCCGGTTGGAAACGACGAGAATCTGCTCCCCGGCCAGTTGTTTAAAGAGCAGGCTGCGGAGCGAATCCGGATTCCAGGAAATGGTGAGATCATCGGCTATGCGCTTTTCCGCATCCATCGTGCGCAGAAGGGCGCGCAGATCGCCCACCAGCGGCTGAAGCTCGGAGCTGGAAGATTTGGCAAAAGGTTTGATCAGGCCTTCGCCGCGCAGCAGGGCGCGAACACCGGTCATCCAGCCGCGCCAGCTCAAATGGGCGATCAGCACCGTAATCACGGAGGTCACCAAAGAAAGAACGGCAAACAGAACCAGAAGGTATTTTCGCGTATCCTCGCTTCGCTGCCTGACAAAGCTCATGTCGTGAAGCACCATCAGGGAACCCATCGGCAGTCCCTCAATCAAAAAGGGATTGACGGCAACATGCACCAGCCCCTGCGGCAATTCCAGCAGCGAAGACGCTTTCCGGACGGACGGATCCGGAACAGAACAGCCGAGGATGTCGGGGAAATCCCGTGTTTTGAAGAGCAGCTTTCCCTGAATATCGCAATAGCCCAATGCGAAAAGACGCTCATCCTGCGTGGCGCGGGAAAGCAGGGATTGAATTTTTCTTTTGTTGCCCTGTTCCAGAAGTTCGGCCAGGGGGTCCTGGATGGTGCTGGTCACCAGCTTTGACCGGATATCCATATCCCTTACCGACCAGTGCAGCGTCAGCTTGTCCACCAGAGGCAACACCGCGAAAGCCAGGAGCGCCATGGCCAGCACGAGGGGAATGACAAAGCGCAGCGTAAGGCGAAGCGATCGGGAAGATTTGATGCTTTGCAGGCTCATCCGCCCCCCTCTTCTAAAACGCACTGTCCCAGCGCCTGCTGAGGCGGATGGCGGAGTTGATCAGGCCCACCATGCTGTAGGTCTGAACAAAATTCCCCCAGGGATCTCCCGTGCGCGGATCGATGTGCTCGGCCAGAAGCCCGTGGCGGCTTCGGCGGGACAGGAGGTTTTCAAACAGCGCGCGGGCTTCTTCGCCGCGGTTCAGGGCAGCCAGCGCGTAAATATACCAGAAGGTGCAGACCACAAAAGCGTTTTGGGGAACGCCGAAATCATCCGTCTCCACATAGCGGTAAATATAATCGCCGCGCCGGAGCTCCCGTTCAACCGCGGCCACCGTCCGGACAAAACGAGGATCATCGTCGGACAGAAACCCGATGTCGTGGAGCAGCAGAAGGCTGGCATCCAGCGAATCTCCGTCAAATGCGCCGACGAAAGACTGCTTTTTTTCATTCCACGCACGGCGGCAGATGGTGGCATGAATCCGTTCCGCCCGGCTTTGCCAGCAGGCAGCGCGTTCGGAAAGGCCGATATAAACGGCGATGCGGGCCAGACGGTCGCAGGCCGCCCAGCACATCAGGCTGGAAAACGTGTGAACCCGCAGGGTGTTGCGTGTTTCCCAGGGACCCGAATCCGGCTGGTCATGAACCGCCATGGCCGCTTCCCCCAGGGGTTCCAGCCGCGAGAAGAGAGCCGCTCCTCCCCGGTGGGCAAGTCTGCGGTCAAAGAAGGTGTGCGCCACGGCGAGGATGGCCGATCCGTAAACATCATGCTGGATCTGTTCGCAGGCCTGGTTGCCGATCCGGACGGGCCCCATTCCCCGATAACCGGGAAGGCTATCGACGTCCCGCTCGTCCAGCTTGGCCCTGCCGTCAATGCCGTACACGGGCTGAATCCGGCCGTTGGGCGTTCCCGCCGCCACATTGATCAGGTAATTCAAATACCGTTCCATCGTATTGGTCGTGCTGAGGCGGTTCAGGGCGTTGACGACAAAGTAGGAATCTCTCAGCCAGCAGTAGCGATAGTCCCAGTTGCGGCCCGAATCCGGCGCCTCCGGAATCGATGTCGTCATGGCCGCGATGATGGCGCCCGTATCCTGAAACGTGTTCAGCTTCAGGGTAATGGCGGCGCGAATCACCTCTTCCTGCCACTCGAAGGGAATGGAAAGGTCTCTGACCCAGTTGCGCCAGCTGCCGACCGTTTCGTCCAGAAAACGGCGTGAAAGATCGCCGATGGCGTCCGGAATGGTTTCATCCGGCCCCAGAATCATCGTGGCGGCGGTTTCCAGGAAAAAGGGGATTTCCTGAAGCACGGCGGTCACGGAGATGTCGGTGGTCAGGCGTAAGATCCAGGACGGTGCGACGTAGCGGATGTGATGACTGCCGTGGGTGACGGTGCAGCTCTGGCCTCCGTATTCGCACACGGGGCGAACGCGCACGCAAATGCGCGGCGTTCCGTGAATACGCCGGATCTGGCGAATCATCATCATCGGCATGAACGTCCGGCCGTACTGATGAAAACGGGGGGCAAAATCCGTGATTTCGATGGACGCGCCGTGCCGGTCCGTCAGGCGGGTCACCAGGATGGCCGTGTTGGGCAGATAGAACTGGGCGGCCTCCACCTGATCGATCAGCTCCACCGCGCAATAGCCGGACCCTTCGCCGTCGGCATGTTCGCGCAGCAGAGAGCAGAAAACCGGATCTCCGTCGAACCGGGGCAGACAGCTCCAGACGATTTCACCGCGCTCATCAATCAAAGCGCCGATGCGGCAGTTGCCGATCAGGCCGAGCTCAAGGGAATTTTTCATCAAACGCCTTCCTTATTTGAGGTTGTCCATGTTTTTCCGTCGCCGATCATTCAGCGGGGGAGATGCCGGAAGCAATCAGGGAAGAACGGCGGACTGTCGGTATCGGTCAATTCGAGAACAGCGTTTTGTCAGAGGCGGAAGATTTGCTCATGGGCGTCTTGAGTATAGGAAAAGCCGCCCGCGATGTCAATCATGAATTGATTCCGCATGGATCCACAGCCGCCCGCGGCAATCCGAAAAAAAGAAGCTCCCCTTTTTTGAAAAAAGGTTTTGAAAATTATGTTTGATGACTTCCCGTTTTGTGTTACAAAAATGCCGGCTGCGGATCAAGGCCGATACAGCCAGAACACCGGTCGTGAAGGCCAAACCGGATGTCCTGCCGGAAACGGCAAGACAAAATGACACAACCAAGGAGCGTAAACATGCGTAAATCGGGGATGATTTCAGCGGCCCTGCTGGCCGCGGTGTTTGTGGGGCTGTTTACCGGTTGCTCGGGAAAACTGCTCAAAGACATGGGCAGCTTCAAGCCAAGCATCGAAGCAACGGAAAATTTCAAGAAATTCATCGTCCGCAGCGATTACAATTACTTTATCAGCGGGTCGGACGTGTATCCCGTGGCCATTTTCGGCCTTCAGAAAGACGTGGTGATCGACAGCGACGAGGACCTGTGGAAAAAAATCGAGCCGAAGACGGAGATCATGGCCGACCTCGTCACCAACATGCAAAGGCGGCTCAATGAATGCTGTCTTCAGAGCCCCCACGGCTTGGACATTCTGGACAACCAGGGCCGGAAAATCGGCGAGTGGTACTCCATGCTGGGACTTATCATCGGCATCAAAATAAAAGAGGGGGGAAAGGTGGTCATCTATCCCCCCTCCGACACAGACGAAGTCAAGAAATATCAGGACAGGACCAGCGGCAAGGCCCGGTAAGCTTACCGGGTCTGCAGCGCCCTGCCGATCGTCATGATTTCGGCTTCCTTGGTCCCTTCATAAAGCTCCAGGATTTTCGCATCCCGGTACCATTTCTGCACGGGGTACTCTTCGATGTATCCATAGCCGCCGTGCAGTTCCACGGCATAATTCGCGCAGAAGACGGCGGTCTGACCGCCGTAGAATTTGGCCATGGCCGCGAGCGTGTAATCGGGCTTTCCCTGATCGATCAGCCAGGCCGCCTTGTACACCAGGCCGCGCAGCGCCTCAATGCGGATGGCCATTTCCGTGAGCTTCATCTGGGTGATTTGAAAAGAGCCCAGCGGCGCGCCGAAAGCGGTTCTTTCCTTGACATACTTGATGCTGGTTTCCAGGCACGCCTGCGCAAGCCCCAGGGCCTGCCCGGAAACCATCACGCGGGTGATGTCGAAAAAGTGCATGAGCTGGCGGAAGCCGTTCCCTTCCTTCCCCACCAGATTGGATTGGGGAACGCGGACGTCTTCAAACGCGATCTCCGCCGTGTCGCTGGCGCGAATGCCCATCTTCCCGTGGATTTTGTTGCGCGTCACTCCCCTGGCGTCCGCCGGCACAATGATGAGGCTAAAACTGTTGTGCTTCTTTTGTTCGGGGTTGGTGATGCATTGCGCAACCATGAAATCGCACACGGTGCCGTTGGTGATGAACATTTTGTTGCCGTTGATCACATAATCGCTTCCATCCTTGACGGCCCGCGTCTTGTAACCCGAGACATCCGTTCCCGCGTTGGGTTCGGTATAGGCGCCGGCGCAAACCTGGACGCCTTCGCAGATCGGCGGCAGATAGGTCTTCTTCTGCTCTTCCGTTCCGTAGTTGAGAATGGACTCGCAGCCGAAGCCGGAAGCGACGATATTCAGGCCGATGCCCATATCGATTTTGGACAGCTCCTCCGTAATGATGGCATTACCCAGAATGCCGGCGCCGGACCCGCCGTAGGCTTCCGGAATCCACGCCCCGACCAGGCCGTTTTCGGCCGCCTTCTTCCGGATTTCCGGCAGGTATTTCTCCTGTTCGTCGCATTCGGCGGAAAACGGCGCGATTTCCGCCACGGCAAATTTATAGGCCATCTCCTTCAGCATTCTCATTTCTTCCGTCAATTCGAAATTCATGCGAAATTTCTCCTTTCCCTCCGTCATTAGACTGCCGGGGCGGCCCGGAAGCCTGTGCCCGCCTGCAGGATGATGCTATTTTTTACCGTAATCGTAAACGCCCCGGCCGGTTTTCCGTCCGAAATTTCCGGCGCGGACCAGTTTTCTCAAAATCGGCGCGGGACGGTATTTGTCGCCCAGTTCCCGCTGCAAACCTTCGATCACGCGCAGCAATGTCTCGTTGCCCACCAGGTCGGCCAGCGCCAGCGGCCCGATCGGATGGTTGCATCCCAGCACCATGCCTTTATCGATGTCTTCGGCCGACGCCAGCCCCTCGTCCAGCACAAAGAAGGCCTCGTTCAGCATCGTGCACAGAATCCGGTTGACGACAAAAGCCGGGGCCTCCTTCACCGTAATGACCTCCTTGCCGATTTTCCTGCCCCACTCCTGGGCGGTTTTCAGCGTTTCATCGGAGGTCTGATGACCGCGGATAATTTCCAGAAGACGCATCACCGGAACGGGATTGAAAAAATGCGTGCCGATAAAACGGTCCGGACGGCCGGTCACGGCGGCCATTTCCGTAATGCTGAGCCCGGACGTGTTGGTAAAAAACAGGCAGTGTTCGGGAACGACGGCTTCCAGTTCGGCATAGACCTTTTTCTTGACGTCCATGACTTCGATCACGACTTCGACCACCACGTCCGCGCCGGCGGCTGCCTGCTTCAAATCCAGCGTTGGCGTGATGCGGCCGAGCACCGCTTCCATATGCGCCTGCGTCATTTTCCCTTTTTCGACGTCCCGGGCCAGGTTCTTTTTGATCGTGTTCATGCCGCCGTCCACAAACCGCTGTTCGATGTCCCGAAGCGCCACTTCGTACCCCGCCTGAGCGCAAATCTGCGCAATGCCGTTCCCCATCAGTCCCGCGCCCAACACACAAATTTTCTTGATTTCCATAAAGCATTCTCCTTATCGAAAAAAATTTTTCAAATTACTGTTTACTGGGTGAATCTTGCCGGAAAAAATGTATCAGATATTTCGTTGATCAACCACTTCGCAGCACACTGTTGAGGCATGAAATGAACGCAAAATATCGCAGCATACTGCGGAGAATGAACGCTCGTCCCGCAACAGCGGGATTCAATGCTCTTGAGGGTGTTTCTTAATTTTTTTTGACGCTGAAATCAACCACTTTTTCGAAAATTATTCAGTGTAAATCAACCGGCGCAGATACGTCTGCCGCGTCCGGCCCTTCGGCAAGGGTCAGCCGAAAACCTTCTTTTTTCGCATGCAGAACCAGGCCGCACATGCGGAACCGGCGGGCAAAGGAATCGATTTTCTTCTTCCGGTGGGGCGTCGGCGCCGCATCGCCCCAGCCCGCGGGCGCTATCGTCACAAAGGGACCGCCGCGATGCATGCCGGTCGCGATGCGGATGGACGGCGGGTGCGTCTGCGCAAGCCAGTCCAGAAACGTCAGGAGCGTATCCGAAAAACGGCCGGGTGCAACCGACACGTAAGGAAGGGACTTGTGCGGCAGGAAATGGACGGGGGGACGAGCGGCTGCCGGTTCGTGGCCGATGCGCAGAACCAGAGCGGCCAGAAACCGCGCCTCATCCTCCACATAATCCAGAACAGAGGCGTCCAGATGAGGGGTCTCCCGACCCGCCCGCAGCACATCGTCGATCACCGCGTTGACGTCCGTTGGAATAAACTCCTCCAGGTTGCGGCGTCCGTTGGCGATGCCGATAAAATCGAGAAGCAGGCTTGTGCCCCGGTGAATCATCGGCTGGGGCAGAATGGCGGTCAGCGGGCGGGGGTCAAAGAGCCCTTTGATCTGTTCGACAATCGCCAGGGCGCCATGCGCGAATTCCACCCGCCGGATTTTTCCGGACTCCAGCCTCCGGCAGAGTTTGCGAAATTCCAGCAGACAGGCGTCAATCCGCTCCATGGGCATTGCGTCGCGGCACCGGCAGGCCGCCTCTTCTTCCTCCAGGCGCTCCAGTTGATACGCCACATAAAGAAGCCGGCCGGCAATCGATGAAAATACTTCCTCGGCCTCATCGATGAGCTCCAGCGCGTAGTCCGTGATCTGAAAGAGGCGCTCCTCGTTCATCCGGCTCACGTCGCCCAGCGAGAGGGTTTTGCGCTGCAGCCGCCCCAGGATGTCGCGGGCTTTCTCCGACGGAATCAAACCGCCGTGTCCGGGATAACAGAGCGTGATCGGTTGATGATCCAAAAGCCATTGTACATGCCGCTGGGTGTCGAGGAGATGCTCCCGGTGCCAGCCGGCAATTCCGGCAACCATCGGATTGGCCGCGGCGAGCAAATCGCCGATAAAGAGAATTTCGCCGACGCGGATGCAGACGCTGTCGGGACTGTGTCCGGGCGCCGAATACAGTTCCAGGACATCGCCTCCGCCAATGGAGATGGTCTGCTGGAACAGAGGCTCCTTCAGATCCGTTGCGATGGCCTCGGTCGTGATCCTCATGTTCACGCCCGGCTGGAGTGAAATTGATCGGGGGGCTTTTCTTCTCATGTCTGTTTCCGTGAGCAGACGGATATCCGGCCGCAGGGATGGAAAAGCCACGCCGTAAAGTTCCGCGATGGTTTTTGCCGGATCCCCAAGGCTCAGATAATCGGCCCCCTGTTCCTGGACGGCAATCCAGACGGGCGCCGCCGTCATGATCTGCCGGTGCCTGCCGACCTCCAGGGAATGGTCCAGGTGGCAGTGGGTCAGGTAAACGACAACCGGTCGGGTGCGTTCCCGCTGACACTCCGCCAGGATCCGGTTCAGATCCGCGGTCTGCGCGGCCAGCGCCCCGGCATCGATCAGCAGAATCTGCTGGGGGGTGCGGATGACGCAGGAATTGGAGGAGAGAAGATCGGGCTTCCGCAGATACGGATAGATTTCCGCCTGCCGGCTTCCCGGGAGAGGCTGCCAGACCTGATTCTGAAGCACGGGAGACTCCTTTCCGGCCGAAAATCTTTACCCGTTCAGGCGGGTAATGATGGCCCTGGCTTCGTCCGTCAGAAAACGCCATAAACCGATTTGCTGGAGCGTCTCCACCTTCGGGACACCCGCATCCGTCCAGCCCCGCTCACGGTAATACACAAGAATCAACTGACGCAGATCCTCTTTTCGATGCCGCATCAGCGCGGCGCGCTTTTCGCCCGTGGGCATCTGCTGAATTTCCGGCAGAGGCCACTGCAGAATCTCGCTCAGCTGCCGGTCATTGTATTCTTTTTCCAGTTCATAGAGCGTGTCCTCCGTAGGCCCGATGGCCCGGTCGGGAATCCAGTCGCGTTCCCCGGTCGTTGCCCCGAACGACAGCACATTCAGCACACGCTGGAGGTTGATGTCCCGGTCCGTCTGCTCGAAGATCTGTTCCCAGGTCAGTTCCGTCCCCAGCATGCCGTTGTAAAAATCCGCATAAAGCTCCTGCGACGCCGGATTGATGTAGATGTCGGTATGGTTTTCCTTCATGGAATCGGGATTTAAAACATCCACCCAGGGCAGCTTGCACAGGCCCAGATTGTCGTTGCCCAGGCGCACACGGGGATAGGTGATCAGCGCTCTGGCCTTGGATTCAAACGTGGGAAAGGCGCCCAGCAGATCCACCTTGACCAGCCAGGCGGCGGCATGATGCGCGCCGATGTCGCTGGCCGCCGCGTAGGAGGCCTGCATGGAAAGCGACCGGTGCGTGCGATACAGGGAGAAAGGAAGGCCTTTGGTCTGCATGGCAAACGTCTGCAGCTCTTCGAGCGGCTTTGCTTTGCCGGTTCGCAAAGCGTACTTTAGAGAGACCCAGTCGGTCAGGCCCACCATGCCCAGGGCGGCGGCGCGGGCCAAGTCGGTCCGGCGATACGCCAGGTCATGGATGAACTGCAGCGCCGCCTGCTCATCCCCCCACGTCAGACAAAAGCCGTCCGTGTCTTCCTTCGTCAGGTAGCCGCGCTGGCAGCATTCCATGACAAACGCCATGATGACCGCCGTGGTAATGGTATCGATGCCGTAATTGTCGCAGTGCCAGTTGGCTTCCATAACAAATTCGGGATGCCACATGCCCAGATTCGAGCCGAAACCGGCGGCGGTTTCATACTCGGGGCCGTCCACCCAGACTCTTCGCCCGGCATGCTCGCCCGACGTCAGCATGACCCAGCCGCCCTTGGTGCAGCGCAGATTGCAGCCCGGAAAGCACCCGTCCATCCCGCGATGCTCAAACAGCCGCTCGGCGTAAACTTTGCCGCAGATTTCACCCGCCCGAGGGTGTGACCCGCGCTGATAATTATGGACCGGCAGGGACTGGTATTCTTCCTTGTTCATAAAAGAGATCAGACCGGCCGACCCTTTGAGATGCATTTTCAGCGCCTGCGGATCGACGTCCCGCACAACCCCGTGCAGCTTCGCCCCCGCCTCTTTGACTCTGTTCCAGTCGGCCGCTCCGTAAGGGTTTTCACCGCGGGGAAAAGCGGCCAGAACAACAATGGCCGTAACAAGCTTTTGGCTCATCACGGATCCCAGGCCCGTGCGGCCGGCCTGTTTGGTGCGGAAGAGGCCTTTGCCGCCTTCCACCGGCTTCGTGGCGTCATAGTAATGGCTGTTGATGCAACCGAAAGACGTATGCTCCGCTCCGATGCCGGTCGTCAAAAAGGCCAGGTCCTTTTTTTCATGGCCCTCGCGCAAAAACCGGTCCACCAGCGTCTTCTCAAGATGAAAAACCTGATCGTCTCCGGAAACACCGACGATGGAGATTTCCCGCCGGAAACCGTCAATGACGATCATGACCGGTTCAGGGGCGATTCCCACGACTGTCAGCGCGTCAAACCCGGCATATTTCAGATAAGCGCCAAAATGGCCTCCAAAATTGGAGACACCGGGAATGCCGGTCAGGGGCGACAGCGAAATCGCCATGCACTTGCTCGTTCCGGGAAACTGCGGAATGCCGCCCAGCGGCCCCGGTGAGAAAATCAGGGGATTTTCCGGATCAGAGGCTTTGGTCCGGGAAGTCACTTGCTCATGCAGCAGATAAAGCCCCAGACCCCTTCCGCCGATAAAGAAATTTCGAACTTCGGGAGGAAGAGGACGGACCTCCATCTTGCCGGTCGTTACGTTGATGGAAAGGATCTGATTGGCGTATCCCTGCTGCAGTGGTTGAACCGTATAATGCATTTGCTGTTCCTTTGAAAATAGTCGGCGCACGTTAATGCAATCCATGCAAAAAATCAATCATAAAAAGGTGTTGAAGCATGCGCGACCCTCTGCGAAAAGCCCCCGGCGCCGCTTTCGGACGGACGGCTTCCGGCCCGTCCCAAATCCGGGATTTGCGTCCCGCGGAGGGCAGTCGCGACGGTCAGAACGAAAAGAGATTGAAAGGAGAGTAAAGATCGGAGCGGTCGGACGCCCATTCGTTGTAGTCAATGTGGCCGCTCTTGTTTTTATCCATGGAATGAAATCTTTGTTTTGCCGCCTTCTGGTATTCTTTTTTCAGGATTTTGCCGTCCCGGTTTGCGTCCGTTTCTCGAATCAGCTTGTCCGCGTCAATCTTATCGTTGGCCTGAATCTCTTCTTTCGTCAGAACGCCGTCGCGATTCTTGTCCAGTTCGTCAAAGGCCTTGGAAGTCGCATTCAGGTACTCCTGGCTTGTGATTTTGCCGTCTTTGTTTTTATCGGCTTTTTGAAACGCTTTGTCCGCGGCCAGCGCCGGTCCGGCGACAAAAACGATCATCGTCAGGATGGCCATGACTTTCTTCATTTTTTACCTCACCCTCGTCATTTGCTTTACGACGGGCATCTCTAGAAATCGCGAGGCAGCTCTTCCAGCTCCGCCAGCGAAAACACCGGCCCATCCGAACAGACGTATTTGTAGCCGACATTGCAGCGGCCGCATTTGCCGATGCCGCACTTCATGCGCATTTCCAGCGACGTCAGAATGTTCTCCTTGGAAAAACCCAGCTCAAAGAAAACCGGCAGCGTGAATTTGATCATGACGGGCGGGCCGCAGATGACGGCCACGGCATTGGCGGGCGACGGCGCGACGTCCTTGCAGACGGCGGGCACAAACCCTTCCCGGCCCTTCCAGGTTTCATTACCCTTGTCAACGGTAATGATGGTTTTGATGTCGCTTCGCTTTTCCCAGGCGGCCAGTTCATCCTTATAGCAGAGCAGCCCCGGGGTCCGCGCACCGTAAATAACGGTGATGTCGCCGAAGCGGGAACGGTTGTTCTCGTGCAGCATATAGGTGACCAGCGAGCGCAGCGTGGTAAAAGCAAATCCGCCGCCGACCACAACGATGTTCTTTTTCTCCAGAAATTCAATCGGCCAGGGATGCCCCAGCGGCCCGCGCAGGCCGATTCTGCCGCCCTCTTCCATATCGTGCAGCGCAGCCGTCACCAGCCCGGGAACGATGGCGCCCGCCCGCTGGACCGTAAACGCCACATAGCCGGGCTCCGTGGGCGACGAAGCGATGCCGATCGGGGACTCTCCTTTTCCGTAAATGGACAACTCGGCGAACTGGCCGGGGAGATACTGAAACCGGGCCTCGTCCTGGGCATTCAGAAATTTAAAGCGGAACGACTTGATGTCATGGGTATCCACTTCATCGGTGATTTTGACAATTTCCACCGGCATGGGGATGTAGGGATTCGTTGAACGCATATCTTTCCTCAAATTGGTTTATTCCCGAACGTGCTTTTTAGCGTTCGGCATCATGCCTTCATGGCCTCTTCGACGATCGAAAAAATATCGATGCCCACCGGACAGTGCCGCGTGCAGCGCCCGCAGCCCACGCAGGAAATGACGCCGTATTTCCGGACATGGTAGGAATACTTGTGCCCGATTTTCTGCCGCAGGCGCTGATACACCTTCGTGCGGGGATTGTGGCCGCTGGCTTCCAGCGTGAAATCCGTGAACATGCAGGCGTCCCACACGCGGCGGCGCGTTCCCCGCCCAAACAGGGTTTCATCGCAAATATCAAAGCAATAGCAGGTCGGACACGCAAAGGTGCACACGCCGCAGCTCAAACAGGCGTTGGACGCCTTCTCCCAGAAATCCGTGTTATGAAAAAGATCTTCCAGTTTCTTCGTAATGGCTTTGGCGTCCACGCAGGTAAAACGCGTCTTGAAATTTCGCCCTGCGGCGACCGTGTCGTCAAAAAATTTCCCGTCATCGGCCGACGCCCCGGCCAGGCCTTCGATTCCGGCCAGCAGCGCCTCTCCCTTGCCGGTGATGCTTTTGAGGATCAGATCATCGCCGCGGCGCACCATGAAGATGTCGCTGCCTTCGGGGTCGGCCGCGCCGATGCCCAGCGTCTGATAAAATTCCTCCGGCTCGGCCGGCGCGGCAACATCAAAAGCGTATCCGATCAGGGTGGCCGCTTCTCTTCGGGCCTGCCAGTAAGGATCCACGGCGCCGGTGCAGGAAAAATGGATGTCCATGATCTCAAAGCTCTTCACGTCGCAGGGGCGGACGCCGAAAAGAATCAAGGGCTTCCCCTCGGGCTCGACCGTTTCGGCCTCCTGCAAAGTCCTGCCCGTCCGATAGCGGATGAAATCTTCCGTCTGTGGAAAGAAGACGGATTTGGGACTGATGATCGTATTGTGGAAATTCAGATCCACCTGCTTCGCGTCGGATATTTCCCGGAAATTGAAGCCGGCGTCTTCCCGGACCGGTGCGACCAGCGTTCCCTTTCCCATCAGCGCGGAAGTCAGATCGGACAGTTGATGGATGGCGGTTTTCTTCAGCACAACAAAAGCTCCTTATTCCAAAATTTTGTCGGAATCCTCCATGCGGAAATTGACCAGCACGGGCTTGTCTTCGATGCTCATCCCCGCGGCCTGGCCGAACATTTCTTCGCACTCTTTGGCCACTTTCTTGTGAAACAGATACAGGGGAATGTCCACCGGACAGGCGCGCGAACATTCGCCGCAATCGATGCAACGGCCGGCCAGATGATGAAACCGGGTCAGATGGTACATCAGGTTGCCCGGCGTCTCCGGAGACTTTTCTCCCCATTTGGGTTTGTTCTGATCGATAAAGCAGGGATCACAGTAGCACATCGGGCAGGCCTTGCGGCAGGCGTAGCAGCGGATGCACCGATCCAATTCCTTTTTCCAGAACGCGAAGCGCGCGTCCTGATCCATCGCCTCGTATTCGGCCAGCACGGCGTAAGGCGACGAGACCGGCTGTCCGTGCACCTCTTCGGCAATCAGAATGTCATACAGCACGGGGTTGTACAGGCCGCAGGTGGTCTTGCCGTCGATGATCTCCCCCGTCTTCGGATTTTTGATGCCGTAAACGGGAATGCCGAGAATCACCAGGTCGTGCCGCTTGACCTTGTCTTCCTGAATCAGTTGAACCACGGCGCGGCTGTCCGCCGCCTTGACGGCGACGGCCATTTTGGTTCCCCGCGGATACCGGACCAGGTATCTGGCCAGATTGTGGGTGCAGAACTCGTTGAACACGATGCCGTCCACATCGGAGGCGCCCTTGGCAACATAGGGCATGGGATGTTTTTCATCAAAACCTCTGCCCCACGCGAGCACCAGGCTCACCTGGCCCGATTCCAAAAGCCTTCGGGCTTCGGTCTTTAATTTCTCTTCAATTTGCTGAAAGCTGACTGCCATATGCTCCCTCGTACTTCTATGAAATCTTGAATTTGGTCTGGGGTCCCAGCGCTTTAATCTGACCGGTGAACTCCGTGACGACCTCGGCAAATTTGTTGCCTTCGGAGGCGGAAATCCATTCCACGCGGAACCGGCCCGGCTCCAGGCCTGCAAATTCCAGAATTTTTTTGGTCACGGCCAGGCGTCTTCGCGCATAGAGGTTCCCCGTATTGTAATGGCAATCGCCCGGATGGCATCCCCCGACCAGCACGCCGTCCGCGCCCAGTTGGAACGCGCGGAAGATGAACGACGGGTTGATCCGGCTGGAACACATCACGCGGACGACCCGGAGATTCTGCGGATATTGCAGTCTCGTCGTTCCGGCAAGGTCGGCCCCGGTATAGGTGCACCAGTTGCAGGCAATGCCCAGTATTTTCGGTTCAAATGACATGAACGTTTCCTTTCCTTTTAAAATAATTATGGCGTCAGAAAAAGCGCCGCAGACAAGGCGCACGAGTATCGTGGAACGAGGCGTATATTTTCATACGCCGCAGTGACGCGAGACGATGTGCAACGCAGTATCCGGCCTTTTAATGATGCCATAACTAGAATTCCATCAATCCTTCCATCTCCGCCAGCACCTGATCATTCGTAAAATGCCTTGCGATAATCGCCCCCGTCGGGCAGACGGACGCGCAAAGCCCGCAGCCCTTGCACAGCGCCTCATTGATTTCCGATACGCCTTTGTCCTCCTTGAAGAACGGCGCGCCGTAGGGGCAGACGCGCACGCAGTTCTGGCAGGCGCAGCAGGAGGCCGGATTGACCATCACCGTCGTGGCTTCGAGCTCCATCTTGTCTTTGACGACAATGGTCAGGGCTTCCGCCGCCGCGCCGTTGGCCTGCGCCACGGTGTCGGGAATATCCTTCGGGCTCTGGCAAACCCCGGCGATGAAAACGCCTTCCGACATCGTGGACAGCGGCGCCAGCTTCGGATGGCGCTCCATGAAAAAGCCCTGCTTGTCCGTGCTCAGATTAAACAACCGCGCAATGTCTTTGGCGTTGGAACGGGGAATCATGGCCGGCGAGAGCACGACCATGTCCACGGGCAGCCGGATGAACTTCCCGGTAATCGTGTCTTCCGCTTCCACCATCAGACGATCCGGTTCGTCCGCGCTTTTCGCCACGCGCGCGCCCTTGCCGCGAATGAATTTCACGTCCTCTTCAATGATGCGGTTGTAAAATTCTTCATAGCCTTTGCCGGCGGCGCGGATATCAATGTAAAAATGATAGACGTCCGCGGACGTTTTTTCCTTGAACAAATGCGCGAATTTCAGCGAATACATGCAGCACACGCGGCTGCAGTGCTCGTAGCTGTTCTTGTCGCGGCTGCCGATGCAGTGAAGAATCGCGATGGCCTGCGGCTCTTTCCCGTCGCGCAGTATCACCTTGCCGCCGGTGGGTCCGGCGGAGTTGAAGAGCCGCTCCACTTCCAGGGCGTTGTACACGCCGGGATATTTGCCGTAACCGTACTGAATCAAATCCCGGGTATCCATCAGGTCGTACCCCGTGGCCACAATGACCGCGCCGACCTTCACGGTGCTGAAGGTGTCCTGCTGCTCGAAATCAATGGCTTTCTGCTCGCAAACTTTCTCGCACAGGCGGCATTTGCCCTTTTTGAAGAAGGTGCAGGCCTCCCGGTCGATGACCGGCTTCTGCGGCACGGCCTGCGGGAAGGGAATGTAGATGGCCTTGCGCTTCGCCAGGCCTTCATCCCATTCGGACACGCTCTTGCCGGGGCATTTCTCCGTGCACGCGAGACACGCGTTGCATTTGTCGTGATCGACATAACGCGCCTTCTGGCGGATGGTAATATCGAAGTTTCCGACAAAGCCCTTGACCTCGCTCACTTCACAGGATGTCAAAAGCTGAATGTTCTTATGCTGTAGCACGCTGTCCATCTTGGGCGTGAGAATGCAGGCGGAGCAGTCCAGCGTGGGAAACGTCTTGTCAAACTGCGCCATGTGGCCGCCGATGGTTGAATTCTTTTCGACGAGATATACTTTTCTGCCCGTGTTGGCCAGTTCCAGCGACGCCTGGATTCCGGCAATGCCCGCGCCGACCACCATGACATCGGGGTTGACGTCGATCACGCGCGACGTGAGCGGCATCAGCAAGCGGGAGCGGTTCACGGCGCCGTTGAGCAGCGCCTTGGCCTTGGAGGTTCCTTCGTCGATATTATGCGTCACCCAGGACACCTGCTCGCGGATGTTGACGATCGTCAGCAGGTACTGGTTGAGACCGGAGGCCGCCAGCACCTTGCGGAACGTCTGCTCGTGCATCAGCGGCGAACAGGCCGTCACGATCACGCGGTCCAGCCGGTGTTCCCTGATGTCGTTCGCGATCATTTCCTGCCCGGGGGTGGAACACATGAACTTGTAGTCTTTTGCCACAACGACGTCCGGCAGAGTCGCCGCAAACTCGGCAAGCTCACTCACCCGCACTGTCTTCGCGATATTCAACCCGCAGTGGCAAACAAAAACACCAATTCTGCTCATACTATCTCCCTATATTGTCATACCGGCGAAGGCCGGCATCCAGCTCAATAATTGAATCATTCAAATCATTCCACTTCGTGTTGTTTTCTCTTGCTTTATCATTCACTCCCGGTCCCGGTTATCTTCTTTTCGAAGAAACAGAACCTGGATACCGGCCTTCGAGACTGTGTGGTAATTCCTATTTTGTCATTCCGGGCAAGCGTAGCGCGACCAGGAATCCAGTATTATTAAAGGACTCTGGATTCCCGCCCCCCGACTTCTCGAGGGCAGGCTTCGCGGGAATGACAGCTTTTGACCATTCTGACACAACCTCCTTCGCCGGTATGACGAGGATTGCGGCGCAATCAGGGATCGCGCCCTACTCTGTCATTGCGAACGAAGTGAAGCAATCTCATGAGCATTTGATATTTGAAGAGATCGCCACGTCGCTTCGCTCCTCGCGATGACCAAAGTGTAATGGTGCAAAGTTCTCAACCCGTCATACGTTCGGTTCCAGCCGGCGGCAACGTTATCTAAAGGGCGCATGTATCCGCGACCGGTTCGTCGATGTTGATTTCCAGGCTTTCCAGGAGGAGCTCCGTCACATCCCGGATCTGAACCTGCCCGTCCGCATTGAGCGTCCGCGCGCTGTCTTCAAACATGGTGATGCAGTACGGACAGGCCGTCGCCAGAACCGCAGCGCCGGTCCCCATGGCTTCCTCGATGCGCAAATCGCTCAGGCGTTCGCCTTTGGCTTTCTCCGTCCACAATCCGCCGCCCCCGCCCCCGCAGCACATGCTTTCTTCACTGTTGCGCTCCATCTCGACGAACTCCACACCCGGAAGGGCCTTGAGAATCTCGCGGGGCGCGTCGTACACCTTGCTGTGCCGGCCCAGGTAGCACGGATCGTGATACGTCACGGTCAGGCCGCCGAAATCTTTTTTGGGAACGAGTTTCCCGTCCTTAATCCATTGAGCCATCAGTTCGCTCAAATGCGTAACATCGTAGTCCTGGCCGTAGTCGTTGTTGAACGTCGCCAGACAGTGCGGGGATACCGTAATGATTTTGGAAACTTCGTTGGATTTGAAGTAGTCGAGGTTTTTGCCCTTGAGCCGTCCGAAAAGCTCCGCGTCGCCCACTTTGCGCAGGCTCTCGCCGCAGCAGTTGACGTCAGCAGAAGGCATCCCCCAGCTTGCGCCGGCCAGATTCAGAATCTCCGCCGCCGCTTTCGCGAGCCTTGTGTTGCGGGGGTCGTAACAGACCGTGCAGCAGGTCCAGAACAGGTAGTCCATGCCGGGCTTGTAAACGGGATATTTGCCCTTGGCCCAGTCATTGCGCACGGCCGGGTCGCCGGACCAGGGATTGCCGCGGGCCGAAAGGGATCCGACAAAGGCGCGCAGGCTCTGCGGCAGCAGGCCGCCGCCGCTGTACACGTTGCGAATGGCCGTCACGATGTCGATGAGTTCAACGCCCCGGGGACAGCGTTCCACACAAAACCGGCAGGTGGAGCAGCCCCACATGAAATCCTCGATGCCGTCCAGACCCAACTGGCCGTAGCGCACGAGCTTGCGGATATTGAAATGCGTGATCGGCGTCCAGGGGCAGGTTCCGGAGCACGTGCCGCACTGGTAGCATTTTTTCAGCGCCTCGCCGCCCGCCTCCATGATCGCCTGGGACATCTCCAGATAAGGGGTAACCGTTTGTGGCATGCAACATCTCCCGTGAGTATTGGATCAATTTATGCTTCTGCTAGCATAGAAAAAAACAAACATCAATTTTTTTGTTCTCCCGACTCCGCTTGCCCAGGCTGGAGTGTCCCTTCAAAAAAAAGGGAACCCAAAGGCTCCCTTTTAAAACAGGTTTGAAGAATTCGGGGGTGGCTAGTATTCCGGCGTCAGTTTATCCAGCTCCGCCAGAGAGAAGACCGGGCCGTCCTTGCAGACATACTTGCTGCCGACGTTGCAGCGGCCGCATTTGCCGATTCCGCATTTCATCCGCATTTCCAGGGACGTAATGATATTTTCCTTCGAAAAGCCGAGTTCAAAGAAGACCGGCAGCGTGAAGCGGATCATCACCGGAGGACCGCAGATCACCGCCACGGCGTTTTCCTTGCTGGGAGCGACTTCCTTGCAAACCGCGGGAACAAATCCTTCTCTGCCCTTCCAGGTCGCGTCGCCCTTGTCCACCGTAACGTTCAGGTTCAGGTCGGTTCTTTTGCCCCATTCCGTCAATTCATCCTTATACAGCAGGAGGCCGGGATTTCTCGCGCCGTAAATCACGGTAATATTGCCGAAGCGTTTGCGGTTATCCTCATGCAGCATATAATTGATCAGAGACCGCAGGGTGGTGAAGGCAAAGCCGCCGCCGACAATGACAATATTTTTTCCTTCCAGAAACTGCAGCGGCCAGGAGTTGCCCAGCGGGCCGCGGATGCCCATCATTTCGCCTTCTTCCATTTCATGGAGCGCCGAGGTCACCACGCCGGCTTTCTGTACGGTAAATTCCACGTACCCTTTTTGCGTCGGAGAAGAAGCGATGCCGATGGGTGATTCGCCTTTGCCGTAAATGGAAAGTTCGCCGAACTGACCGGGAATGTACGCATATTTCTGTTCATCTTCCGGGTTGACAAACTTGAAGCGGAACGTTTTGATGTCTTTGGTATCGACTTCAGTAATGATTTTATCCACCACAACGGGATAAGGAATATACGGGTTTTGCATTACGAACTCCCTGATTATAATTTTGAAATATCTTCAACCACTTTACGAATATCAATATTCACCGGACAAGACATGACGCACCGTCCGCATCCCACGCAGGAAATCGCGCCGAACATGTCCACGTAATATTTAAACTTGTGCATCGTGCGCTGACGCCATCTTTCCTTCTGCGACGGGCGCGGATTGTGTCCGGACGTTTCCTTCGTGAAGAGCGGAAACATGCAGGAATCCCAGGAACGAAGGCGAATCCCGTCGGCGCCTTTCACCTCGTCGCTGATGTCGAAGCAGTGGCAGGTGGGGCACATATACGTGCAGGTGCCGCAGGCCAGGCACTTGCCGTGAATCGTGTTCCAGAAGGGATTGTCAAAATTGACGTCCAGGATCGGTTTCACCTCGTGCGCCGGAATCTTCGACGTCACAGCCGCTTTGGCCTGGGCGGCAATCTCCGCTTTCCTGGCATCGGCGGCCGCATCGGCCTTTGCATCGCCGAAATACGAGGCAAGCTTTTCGCCCTTTTCGGTGATGAATTCCACCAGATAATCGCCGCCGATGTCGGTCAGCAGAATGTCCGCGCCGTCGGCCGAAACCGGCTCCCCGTCCACCGACGTGCAGAAGCAGGTTGCGTAAGGCGGCTTCACACAGGCCAGCGCAATCACCGTCGTGCTTTTCCGCTTTTCAATGTAGTAGGCGTCCTTGTATTTTTCCTGATCGAAAAGCTTATCCAGAAGGACGAAGCTGTGCGCGTCGCAGGGGCGCACGCCGAACAAAACGGATTGATCCGCCCGGTTGACTTCTGAAGAAAACACCATGCCTTTGGGGGTCCGGGTATATTTCATCAGGGTTTCCGTATGCGGAAAGAAAACATTCTTGGGCGCATTTTTGGAATTCAAATACGCAAAGAAAGGTTCGCCGTCTTTCCCCATGGGTTCAAAAAGAACATTGTCTTCTTTTTTCACGGGCGCCCAAACCAGGAAATCGCCGGCCATTTTCTTGGCAATGCCTGCCAGTGTGTCTTTTTTGATCAAACGTTTTTCCATAATTGTCCCTAATGTGTTATTTTATCTAACTTTTCAGCTTCAAAAGCGTCGGGTTTTATCAACGACTCCATTACACCAGCCGGAGCTGATTCAAGAGCGGCTGCGGATCCGTCAGGTGCGTTTTAAAGGTCTCCTGCGAACCGGGAAGGCCCAGCGCCAGCGAAATCAATTCCGTAAAATAGAACACCGGCATTTTCATGTTCGCACTGGGGCGCATCTCCAGGTTGGCCATGCACATCGGACAGGCCGTGACCACGCAGTTGGCGCCGGCTTCCTTTGCCGCCGCCATCAACTTGTCGCACAGGTTGGTGACGATGGGCGTTTTGCTGACCGACAGCGAACCGCCGCAGCAATCGGTCTTGTAAGACCAGTTTTTCACATCCGCGCCGATCGTCCTCATGATCTTGTCGAGCATAAAGGGATTTTCGTAATTTTCAAACTGGCAGACCTCCGGCGGACGCAGCAGCAGGCAGCCGTAATAGGAAACGGGCTTCAAACCGGTCATCGGTTTCACCACTTTGGCCGCCAGGGCATCCATGCCGATTTCATTGTAGATCACGTCAATCGGATTGCGGATGGCAATGCCGCCCTGATATTTTGCGCCGAGTACGCCTTCAATGCGGGCTTTCAGGTCTTTGTCGGCCTTCAGGTGATGTTCCGCCATTTTGAAGCGGTTGAAACAGGCGGCGCAGGGCACCATCACATCCATCGCGTCCTTTTCGGCCGCGATCAGATTGCGCGCCGGCAGCGCAACGGAAAGATCAAAATTTGTGTTGTGCGCGGCGGATGCTCCGCAGCAGGACCAATCGTCAACTTCTTTGAGTTCGATGTTGAGGGCGCGACTGACGGCCTTCATGGACTGATCATACTCTTTTCCCATCCCATGCAGCGAACAGCCCGGATAATAGGTAACTTTCAAGAGAGTAGCCTCCTTTTTCACTGGTTACTTCAGCGCATCCGGCCGTTTGCGGGCTGGAGCGCAATATTCCTTTATTTGCTCTGTGTCTTCTCAAAAATGTTTCTGACCGATTTCAAATCTTTTGTCCGCGGCGGCAACAGGGACAATTTCCCCTTCAAAAACATACTGGGGGCAATGTCCACATCGCCGAACAAATCGCCGGACTTCAGCTTGTAATGGACCGTCATGAGCATTTCATGAACGCGGCCGCCGAACTTGATGCTGGACAGGAACGCTTCATGGAATTTCAGCACATTCGCTTCCTTCGCGGCGCGGCCTTCTTCAATGGCCATCTGGCGGAGCACATCCATCATCCGCGCAATGTCCACCTGATTGGGGCAGCGGGTAATGCAGGTTTCGCAGGACAGACACAGCCAGATCGTCGAACTGGACAGCACTCTGTCCTTCTGCCCGTTCTGAATCATTTTAATAACCTTGTTGGGGTTAAATTCCATGTAGGACGCGGCGGGGCAGCCGGCCGTGCATTTCCGGCAGTGATAGCAGGCCTGCAGGGGAACACCGTGTATCTTTTTGTTTACTTCTTCCAGAAAAGTTTCCATGTAAACTCCATCATCTCAAACTATTACGGGTTGTAGACAAAATCGCCTTTGTCGTGATGCTCATCGAATTTCCCCAGGGGCGGCATGTCTTCCATGCCGGAGCCGGCGCGGTTGCCGAAGAATTCAAAGCAATCCTTGTCGAGTTTCTTGAGGAACTTGCGCAGATCCACGCCCATCGGGCAGACGGCCACGCAGGAACCGCAGTCCACGCAGCGGCCGACCATATGGTACAGACGCATGAACTGGAATACCTGGGTATCCGTTTGATCTTCGCCGATGCCCACCCACTGCGGCTGGCTCTGTTCGACGAAGCAGGTTGGACAATAGCAGGACGGACAGGCCTGGCGGCAGGCGTTGCAGCGCATGCACTTGGCCATTTCTTTGGTGAAATATTCCCAGCGCTCTTCCATCGCCTTGGCTTCAAATTCCTTGACTTCATTATATTCCGCGTCGGGATTCATCGGCGGGGCCGCCGATCCGATCATGACGTCGGAAATAATGGGATGATTGAAGCGGCAGGTCACACAGCAGTCCGCCAGAACGTCTTTGAGCGCCAGCGTTTTGTCGCCGTCGGACGTTTTCATCTTGATCTGGCCGCCCTCGACGGCGCCGTCGATGATGTCCGCGCCGCCGATCTTCACTTTCAGCCCCTTGCCGTCCACATAGCCGTCGCAGGGAACGCCGATGATGAAAATGTCGCCGCGTTCATACTGTCTTTCCTGAAGGTGAATAATGAGCGACCTCGTCGTGCAGCCGCGGGCAACCACACCGATGACTTTCTTTTTCCGGTCTTCCGGTTTTACGCGCTTCTGTGAATTTTTGTGCTGCGAAATGAGATCATGCACAAATTTGGCCAGGTTTTGCGTGCAGAGGTTGTTCCAGACCAGCTTATCGGCCTCTTCCGGCTTCGTAATGAAACAAGGCGTCGCCGTCAGCGGCAGCGTTCCTTTTTCATAGCCGACAATCACTTCGGCCTTTTTTTCCAAAAGCAGCCTTTTTGCTTCTTCCCGCAATTTTGTTTCGATGTTTTCCACAGTGATGATTTCCCCGTTTATGTATTATGATCCTGAATCAGACTAACCAATCTGCTTGACCATCTTATTGGCCGGTCCCAGCGCCCGGATTTTCTCCGTTGCGCCTTTGATGACCTGCGCCCATCTGTCGCCTTCGGAGGCGGAGACCCAGGTAAAAATGGTCCGGTCGCCTTCCACACCGATGTAGTTCAGGAAACTTTTTAACGTCGCAAACTTGCGCCGCGCCACCAGATTTCCTGAGATATAGTGGCATTCACCCGGGTGTCAACCCGAGACCAGGACGCCGTCGGCTCCCGTCTGCAATGCCTTCACGATATAGAACGGATTGATTCTTCCCGTGCAGGGGACGCGGATGATGCGCACGTTGGTCGGGTACTGAATTCTGCTGATCCCGGCCAGATCGGCGCCCGCGTACGTGCACCAGTTGCAGACAATGGCAACGAATTTCGGTTCCCATTCCTTGGTTGCTGTGTTTTCAGCCATATATTCTCCTTCCAGCGGCAATGCGGCCGAATCGGCCGTTCGCCTTAATTGTTGATGTTATAAATCTGCGCCAGCACTTCTTCGTTGTTGAAACCGTTCAAATCCACCGCGTTCATGCGGCAGGAGGCCGTGCAAACGCCGCAGCCCTTGCACAGAACCGCGTTGACTTCGGCGCACCCTTCGGCGGGATTCACGCGAATCGCGCTGTAGGGGCAGTTGATTTCGCAAAGTCCGCAGGCCGAGCAGCGTTCTTTGTTCACATAAGCCGTTTTGCCTTCCGCCTCGATGAAATCAAGGCTCAAGACCAGGCAGGCGCGTGAAACGGCGGCGTTGGCTGATGTAACGGTTTCGTCGCTGTACTTGGGCGAATGCGACATGCCGCACATGAACACGCCGTCGGTCGCGAAATCCACCGGGCGCAGCTTGACGTGCGCTTCCAGGAAGAAGCCGTCCTGGTTCGTGGGAATTTTCAGCATCTGACCGATGGCCGCATTTTCCGGATTCGGCACCACGCCGATGCTCAAGGCCACCACATCGGCCGGCAGGCTGACCGTTTCGTTGAGAATCGGATCAAGCACTTTGACTTCCACTTTATCTCCGGCGGCCGCCACTTCCGGCTTGCGGTTTTCTTCATAGGAGATGAATTTGATATTCGCTTCGCGGGCTTTCTTGTAATAGTCTTCCTTGAAAGCAAACGTGCGGATATCGCGATAAAGGATCGTAATGTCACGCGACGGATCGGCGGCTTTGAGTTCCAGCGCGTTTTTGATCGCCTCTCCGCAGCAGTAGCGGCTGCAATACGGTCTTTCCTTATCGCGGCTGCCCACGCACTGAATCATGACGATATTTTTCACAGAGGCCAGTTTCGGATCCTTTTCATAGATCATCTTCTCCAGCTCTCTTTGGCTTTTCACTTTGGCGTTTTCCCCGTAGAGGTACTCTTTGGGCTTGTTTTCATACGCGCCGGTGGCGACGAGCACCACGCCGTGTTCGAAAACTTTCTCGCCTTCCCTGGACTTGACGGTGGTTTTGTAATTGCCGATAAACCCTTCAATCTTTTCAATGGCGGCGCCGGTGACGACCGTGATCAAAGGATTCTTGTAAACTTTTTCATGAAGCCCTTTCAGGTGCGCCTGGGCGTCCAGGCCTTCCAGCGTTTTGTACAGGTGATTGTAATTGCCGCCGAGGCGGTCTTCCTTTTCAACGATCGTGGAAGCAAACCCCTGATCGGCCAGCGACAGGGCCGCCGTCATGCCGGCCAGTCCGCCGCCGATAATCAACGCCTGATGGTTGACGGACAACTGACCGGGTTTCAACGGCTTCAGATACTGGGCCTTGGCGACCGCCATGCGCAGCAGATCTTTGGCTTTCTCCGTTGCTTTCTCCGGTTCGTGCATGTGCACCCAGGAGTTCTGGTCGCGGATATTGGCCATCTCGAACAAATAACGATTCAGCCCGGCTTTCTCGCAGTTTTCCTGGAAAAGCCCTTCGTGCGTCCGGGGCGAACAGGAAGCCACCACCACGCGGGTCAGATCCTTTTCCTTGATCACTTCCGCCATCTTCACGGCCGTGTCCTGCGAGCAGGTAAAGAGGTTGTCCGCCGCATAAACGACCGTCGGCAGCGTCGCCGCGTAGTCGCGGACTTCGGGAACGTTCACCACGCCGCCGATGTTGATGCCGCAGTGGCAGACAAACACGCCGGTGCGAACGCCCTGGCCGCGCATATCTTTTTCTTCCGGATTTTCCACCGGCGTAATCATGGTGCCGCGCTTGGAGGCCAGCAGCCCCTCCGCGCAGGCCGCCGCCGCCGAGGCTTCCATGACGGTTTCCGGAATGTCCTTCGGGCCGCCGAAAGCGCCGCAGACAAACACGCCGGGGCGCGACGTCTGAACGGGATTGTCCAGGGCCGTCTTGCAGAAGCCGTGCTCTTCCAGCTCGATGCCCAGGCTGGCGGAAAGCTTTTTGGCTTCTTTGGGCGGCATCAAACCGACCGACAGAACCACCATGTCGAATTCTTCTTCCGTGAAGCTGCCGTCGGGGTTGGTGTATTTGATCAGCAGGTTGTTGGACTGCTGCAATTCCTTGATGGCGGACGGCATGGAGCGGATGTAGCGGATGCCGTATTCGTCCTTGGCGCGGTTCACGAACCGGTCGAAATCCTTGCCGTGGGCGCGGATGTCCATGTAGAAAATCGTGGGCTCCAGCCCCTTGGCGTGTTCCTTGCCGATGATCGCCTCTTTGGTGGCGTACATACAGCAGACCGACGAGCACCAGCTGTTGCCGCAGGAAACATCGCGGGAGCCGACGCACTGAATGAAGGCGACCTTTTTGGGCTCCTTGCCGTCGGAAATTCTCTGCACATGGCCGAAGAAGGGGCCGGACGCGGACAGGATGCGCTCAAACTGCAGGGCCGTGACGACGTTCTTGTAAATGCCGTAGCCGTATTCACCGCGTTTGCCGGCGTCGAAGATTTCAAAGCCGGCCGACGCAATCACGGCGCCGACTTCAATCGTTTCTTCTTCCACTTTCATATCGTGGTCGATGGCCTTGGCAATACAGGCCTCGACGCACTGATAACATTCGGAGCAGATGCCGCAGGCCAGGCAGCGATGCGCTTCCGCAATCGCCTGGGCCTCGGAGAAGCCGATGCCGACTTCCTGGAAGCTGGTGCGGCGCTCTTCCGGTTTCATGTTCGGATATTTTTCCCGGGGAACTTTGGGAACGTTGGAGAGATCCGCTTTGTCCGCCAGGTCTTTGGTCCAGTCTTTTTCGCGACCGGCCTTCATATCCTGACCCTGCAGATAACGATCGATCGACTTCGCCGCTTCCTTTCCGGAATAAACGGCCTTGACGACCGTCTGCGGACCGGTGGAAACGTCGCCGCCGGTGAAAACGCCCGCAACATTGGTGGCGTAGGTCACGGCGTCGTAATCCAGGTTGTTCCACTTATTGATGGAAACGCCGCTTTCCTTGGTGATGAAGGAGAGATCCGCTTCCTGGCCGATGGCCGGAACGATGGCGTCACATTCCACAATAAATTCGGAGCCTTTGATTTCAATGGGACGGCGGCGGCCGCTCTTGTCCGGCTCGCCCAGTTCCATGCGGGTGCATTCGACGCCCGTGACTTTTCCATCCTTGCCCACCACGCGCTTGGGGGCAACGAGGAATTTCATTTCAATTCCTTCTTCCAGCGCTTCTTCGATTTCCTCGGGAGAAGCGGGCATTTCAGCGCGGGTTCGGCGATACAGAATGAAAACATTCTTTGAGCCGGTGCGCACCGCCGTGCGGACCGCGTCCATCGCGACGTTGCCGCCGCCGATGACCGCCACCCGGTCGCCGAGCGCGACTTTTTCACCGAGGTTGATCTTCATCAGGTAATCCACCCCGTGAACCACGCCCTGCATGTCTTCGCCGGGGATATTGAGTTTGCTGCTCTTCATGGTGCCGCAGCCGATGAATACCGCGCTGTAATCGCTTTTGAGTTTGTCGAAGGAAATGTCTTTGCCGATGCGGGTGTTGAGGTGGATTTTGACGCCCAGATCCTGAATGACCTTGATTTCCGCGTTCAGGACGTTCTTGGGGAGGCGGTATTCGGGAATGCCGACGGCCATCCAGCCGCCCGCCACCGGCAGGGCTTCAAAAACTTCCACATCGTAGCCTTCAATGGCCAGGTAGTACGCGCAGGTGAGGCCCGAGGGGCCGGCGCCGACCACGGCAACTTTCTTGCCCTTGCTTTCCTTCTTTTCCGGCAGATAGCGCGTGTCGCTGTTTAAATCCAGATCCGCGACAAAGCGCTTCAGGTGCATAATGTCGATCGGTTCATCCACCTTGCCGCGCATACAGGCGGATTCGCAGGGATGGTTGCAGACGCGTCCGCAGACGATGGGGAACGGGTTGTCCTGCTTGATCAGCTTGAGGGCTTCCTTGAATTTGCCTTCGGCGATCAGCGCCACATATCCCTGAACGCTGATATGCGTCGGGCAGTGGGCCTTACAGGGCGAAGTGCCCAGTTTGTCGATCGCGAAGCCGCTGGGAATGGCCTGCGGGAAGTGCCGATAGACGGCCTTTCTTTCGCTTAAATTGCCGTTGAATTCCGCTTTGACCGTGATGGGGCAGACTTTGGCGCAATCGCCGCAGCCCGTGCATTTGTCCAGGTTGATGTACCGGGGGGCGGAGGTGAGTTTGACCTTGAATTTTCCCGGCTCGCCTTCCACGGCTTCTACCGTGCGCCTTGTTTTGATCGTTACATTCGGATGGCGTCCGACTTCAACCAGCTTCGGAGACAGAATACAGGCAGAACAGTCATTTGTGGGGAAGGTTTTGTCCAGCTGGGCCATGACGCCGCCGATGCTGATCCCGCTTTCCACCAGATAAACTTTCATTCCTGAATTGGCCAGATCGAGAGAGGCCTGAATGCCGGCGATACCCGCGCCGACCACCATTACTGCACCAACTTTTTCGTTATCTTTTACCACGTGTTCGCACCTCGTAATTTATATAAGAAGCCCCGTAAAAATCCGTCCGACGCATTGTCGGATCAGCGTCCGTCGGCTAACACACTTTATTTATCGTGTCAAGCGCAGAAGATAAATGTATTTGGATTTTAGAATACAAGGCCTTGTATTCATTGACATTTATATTTGACTACCGTTCATCATGCGATCATTTTTGCCCAAAACGGACCGCGAAATCAAACCTCCTGTTTTTCAAAGTCTATTTTGCTCGTTCGCTGTCCTTCCCGCCCCCTCTATGATCCTACCTCCTCTGTCATGCCCGCCCTCTCCTGTCATTCCTCGCGCAGGCGGGAATCCAGACGTCGTCCCTTGGGAGGCTACCGATTTTCCAGCCCGGACAAGTGCCTTTCGATAAACTGCCAGAGTTCCTCCGCCCCCTTTCTGGTTTTCGCGGAGAAAAGAATGGTGTTTCCCGACGCCCCCTTCCCCATCGCCTTTTCAATGAGCTTTTTGCGCCCCAGCGCCTGCTGATTGGACAATTTATCCGACTTTGTCAGAATCGCCGCGTAGGGAATGCGGTAGTGATCAAGCCAGTCGCGCAGGGATAAATCTTCCGCGCTCGGATCGCGGCGGACATCCAGAATGAAGACCACCAGCGCCAGATTCCGCCGCTCCCGCAGATAGGTTTCGATCATGTCCCCCCAGTCCTTCCTGACGGACCGCGGCACTTTGGCAAAACCGTACCCCGGCAAATCCACGAAGAAGAGGCTGCTGTTCACGGTAAAGAAGTTGATCAACTGCGTCCGTCCGGGCGTGTTGCTGGTTTTGGCCAGACTTTTCCGGCCGACCAGCGCGTTGATCAGCGAAGATTTCCCGACGTTGGATCGCCCGACAAAGGCAATCTCCGGCATCGTGGCCGGCGGATACTGATTCGGCCATACGGCGCTTTTGACAAATTCGGCACTGGTAATTTTCATAACACCCTAAACGTCGGAACGACTAAACTTTCTGCCACTTCTCCATGATCGTCATTCCTCTGGACAAGCGAAACGCGATCCGGAATCCAGCGAGACATTTCCGATAGTTCCTTTTAGATTCTACCATACCGTCCTCAATCCCGGTATTCAATGTTCAAGAAGCAGTGGTGCAATCCCCTTCTTTGCCCCTGGTAATCCATCAACGGTTTCACAGCCGAAGTAGCGGATATAACAAAGCATCGTTGACATTACGCCTTTTCTGTGAGATAAACCATCCCGCGATATCGAAGGACCTCCCGAACCTGATCCAAAATTTGAGGTTAGACCCCGGGCGGAACTTCGGCAACCATTTCACAATTGACGCATTAAACGTAATAAGCAGAATTTAACAAGCAGTTTTTTAAAAAGCGGAAAATATCATGTTTTCCGGCATTTAATGTTTATTATCGCAATAAGTGGAAAACAGTTCTGTATATATGGCCTGATATGATAGATCGTTTTCCGTCTATTACACTGTTCGCATGAACGAGGAATAAAAAATGGCAATACCAGATTTTCAATCTATCATGCTTCCCCTTCTTAAATTCTGTGCAGATTCAAAAGAGCATACAAACCGGGATGCAATAGATCATTTAGCAAAAGTATTTCATCTTTCAGAAGAAGAGCAAAAAGTACTTTTGCCAAGTGGTCGACAAACAATATTCCACAATCGTGTAGCGTGGGCACGCGCATATATGAAAATGGCAAAACTTATTGAGAATACGCAACGGGGCGTGTTTCGTATTACCGGCAGGGGCAATGATGTATTGCAAAATAAACCTCATAAAATTGACATTGGCTTTTTGATGCAATTTCCAGAATTCGCGGAACGTCGAAAAGCCGAACAGAATAAATTGAAAAAGAAAAAAAATGGATCAACATCACTTGATGCACCAGAGTCAAGTATTACGCCTGAAGAACAAATTGAAGTAGCATATGAAAATCTCAAGGATAATCTGACAAGCGAAATTCTTTCCCAACTTAAGGACGCCTCCTCCTCTTTCTTTGAAAAAGTAGTCGTAGAAGTGCTTGTGAAAATGGGGTATGGCGGTTCACGTAAAGATGCAGGTGAAGCTATCGGCAAAAGTGGAGATGAAGGCATTGACGGCATTATCAAAGAAGATCGTCTTGGTTTAGACATTATCTACATCCAAGCAAAAAAATGGGAAAACACCGTATCACGTCCTGAAATTCAAAAATTTGCAGGTGCCTTACAAGGCAAGAGAGCAAAGAAAGGCATTTTCATTACCACATCGGACTTTTCCCGTAATTGTGAAGAATATGTAGCTGCAATAGATAGCAAGATTATATTAATTGACGGCCAGCGCCTTGCCCAATTGATGATTGATTTTAATGTAGGAGTTACCACGGAAGCAATTTACGAACTCAAGCGTGTGGACGCGGACTACTTTGCTGAAGAATAAGGGAGTGCGAACAAGGCGCTCAAGCCCAGCAGCGCCGCGCGCTCCGGTTGAGCTTGTCTTTAGCTTCGATGAGGTTCGATGACATCATTTCATCCCCAGCCAGCCATCGCCGCTGCGCTTCCTGTTTCCGTTTCTTTCTGCATTCCGGGCGGCCGCAGGACTTCTGTTTTAACCCCGCTCGTCTGTCCGGAATAAAATAACGCCCACAATACGCGCATCGCTTCCTCAAAGGCCGACTCCCTTTATCTTAATCCCCAAAAGGGGCGGCTACCTTTCTACCGACGTCTTATTCTTTTGCAAATATGGAATTGAAAATCAGAAGGTTACAATCATGACGGCTTCGTAAAAAGTCAATTTCGCGCTCTTTTCGTCATACCGGCAAAGGCCGGTATCCAGTAATTACAATGAGTTATGGACCCCGGCTTTCGCCGGGGTGACGGTGTGGGTTGCTTTTTACGAGGTCGTCAATCATAATGCTTTAAAAAATCCCCACGCTCTGCCACCCGGCGGCGGTTACCCA
>ERZ724504.178-NODE-178-length-35818-cov-7.312250_pt1 | contig 35818 bp, 25 predicted proteins | sample MGYA00376037_ERZ724504 | MGnify/ENA primary metagenome ERZ724504 (study PRJEB28724, sample SAMN07190888) | wastewater metagenome | isolation source: influent of sewage treatment plant in Hong Hong | place: USA: Christiansburg, Virginia | collected 2016-03-01 ... | reverse complement strand
AAGCCTGAGCGCCACGCAAAACGGCCAGCCCGTTCCAGCAGAGCAGCTCAGCAAAAATCAATGGAAAATTGCCTGTAGCCCAGATGCAGCATGCGTCATCAGCTATCAAGTTTGCGCTTACGACACCTCAGTTCGTACCGCATGGCTGGACCGCCGCCGTGGCTTTTTCAACGGCACCAGCCTGTGCCTGCGCGTGCATGGCCAAGAAAACCAGCCCCATGCGCTGGAGCTGCTGAGCAGCCCCGCCACGCAAGACTGGCAAGTCGCCACCGGCCTGACTGCAGCCCAAGTCGATGCCAACGGCTTTGGCCTCTACACCGCCGCCCATTACGACGAGCTGGTTGACTGCCCGGTCGAGATGGGCAACTTCTGGCGCGGGGAGTTTGTAGCCGGCGGCGTGCCGCACGAGTTTGTGGTGGCCGGTGCCGCCCCCAGCTTTGATGGCGAGCGCCTGCTGGCCGACACCCAAAAGATTTGCGAAACCGAAATCGCCTTCTGGCATGCCGATGGCAGCCAGCCGCCCATGGATCGCTATGTCTTCATGCTCAATGTGGTGGACGACAACTACGGCGGGCTGGAACACCGCAACAGTACCGCTCTGATCTGCGGCCGCCGCGACCTGCCTCGCAAGGGTGAGGCCAAGGCTGGCGAGGGCTACAACACCCTGCTGGGCCTGATCAGCCACGAGTACTTTCACACCTGGAACGTGAAGCGCCTGCGCCCGGCGGAATTTGCCCACTACGACTACGAGCAGGAAAACTACACCGAGCTGCTGTGGTTCTTTGAAGGCTTCACCAGCTACTACGACGACCTATTCCTGCGCCGCGCCGGGCTCATCGACAGCGCCCTGTACCTCAAGCTCATCACCCGCACCATCAATCAGGTGCTGCAGACGCCGGGCCGCCATGTGCAGTCCGTGGCCGAGTCCAGCTTTGACGCATGGGTCAAGTACTACCGCCAGGACGAAAACACGGCCAACCACACGGTCAGCTACTACACCAAAGGCTCTCTGGTGGCGCTATGCCTTGATCTGACCCTGCGCAATAACGCTGGAGACAAGGGCCGCAGCAGCCTCGACGATGTCATGCGCGGCCTGTGGCGCAAAAGCGAAGGTGGCCCCATCAGCGAAGCCGATGTACTGGCCGTGGTGACCGAACTGGGCAATGCCGACATCGCCCAGCAACTGCAAAGCTGGGTGCACTCCACCAACGACCTGCCGCTGCGCGAGCTGCTGGCCCAGCATGGCATTAACACCAAGGTGGAGCCCGCTCAGCTGGCGCAAAAACTGGGCCTGCGAGTGCAGGAGAACCACAGCGTGCAAATCAAGACCGTGCTGCGCGGCGGCCCTGCCGAGCAGGCCGGCATGATGGCGGGCGACGAATGGCTGGCCCTTGAGGCAGAAGGCCAGCGCTGGCGTATCGGCAAACTGGACGATGTGCTGCTGTACGCCGGAGGCTCCAATCAAGTCACCGCCTGGGTAGCGCGCGACCGATTGATGCTTGAGCTGCCACTGAACCTGAGCCCGCTAGCGGCCAAAACCGCCTGCGAGGATGCAGATAGCGCCAAAGCCATCAGCAATCTGGGGCTGGAGATCAGCGATAAAACTGCGGCAGAGCGCTGGCTGACGGGCGTTTCCGAATAAAACGCAGTGCCGATGACTGGCTGCGGCAGGGTAGCTGGCAGCCAGCCTCAGCGGTTATTCTTGGCACAACAATTCATCTTTAGCAGGAGACAAACTTGGCCTACGAAACCATCGAAGTCCGCGTCGAAGCGGAAAAAGTCGGCATCATCACCCTGAACCGCCCCAAACAGCTCAACGCGCTGAACGATCAGCTCATGGATGAGCTGGGCGATGCGCTCAAGAAGTTTGATGCCGACAAAAGCATTGGCTGCATGATCATCACCGGCAGCGAACGTGCCTTTGCCGCCGGTGCCGACATCGGTGCCATGGCCAAGTACAACTTTGCAGACGCCTACGGCGGCGACTACATCACCCGCAACTGGGAAACCATTCGCAGCATCCGCAAGCCCGTGATTGCCGCTGTCAGCGGCTTTGCACTCGGTGGCGGCTGCGAGCTGGCCATGATGTGCGACTTCATCATTGCCGCAGACACCGCCAAGTTCGGCCAGCCCGAAATCAAGCTGGGTGTGATCCCTGGCGCTGGCGGCACACAGCGCCTGCCCCGCGCCGTGGGCAAATCCAAGGCCATGGACATGGCGCTGACCTCCCGCATGATGGATGCCAACGAAGCCGAGCGTGCAGGTCTCGTCAGCCGCGTCGTGCCTTACGCGCAAATGATGGAAGAGACACTGGGTGCCGCCATCATCATCAGCGGCTTCTCACAACTGGCTGTGATGGCCGCCAAGGAATCCGTGAACCGCGCCTTTGAAGGTAGCTTGAATGATGGAGTGATGTTTGAGCGCCGCCTGTTCCAGGCCTTGTTCTCCACACAGGACCAGAAGGAAGGCATGGACGCCTTCATGAACAAGCGCCCTGCCAACTTCACCCACCAGTAAGTTCTGTGCAACCGATGACCGTTTTTTGAAGCGAAAACACCTTTTTTACTTCTGCCGGTCATTTTTCTGCATATAATCGCTGTCTTAGGTCGTGTAGCTCAGTTGGTTAGAGCGCAGCATTCATAATGCTGATGTCGTAGGTTCAAGTCCCACCCCGACCACCAGACAAGAAACCGCAGTGTTTGCAAAAGCACTGCGGTTTTTTCTTTGTGCGGCGCACTACCGCACAAAAAAATTCCCCAGTTTGTCGCCGGGCCACTTTTTTCCCTCTAAAATTACCAACTGTCGGTCGTATAGCTCAGTTGGTTAGAGCGCAGCATTCATAATGCTGATGTCGCAGGTTCGAGTCCCGCTACGACCACCAAATTTAAGCCCCAAGCGCGCAAGCTCTTGGGGCTTTTCGCTTTTTACAGAGGCCTCATTGTGCCCCTGCCCTTTTTTGCAGCTTGCAGAAATGCGTGCAGATGGCGCTGCAATGCTCCAGCCGCTCACCCCCTCTCTCAAGGATTTTCTCGTGCCCCTTGCACCCCAAGGATGCTGCACGCACGCCGCGTGCCCACGCGCCGGTCTTTCGCCCGGCGAGGGCTGTGCTTTTTCCGGAAAAAGCAGCCGCAGCTCACGAGAATCCGCCTTTGCTCTAGGACTCACCCGTGACCACTAAAACCACTAGCGCTGTGGCTGGCTCAGCCGCGCCCAGCGTTCCAACAGAAGTCAACGGATACAGCTGGAAAGCACTCATGGGCTCGGCCGTAGGCTACGCCATGGACGGCTTTGATCTATTGATTCTGGGCTTCATGCTTTCGGCTATTTCAGCCGACCTGAACCTCACCCCCGGTCAAGCCGGCTCGCTGGTGACATGGACGCTGATCGGCGCCGTCTTCGGCGGCATCTTTTTTGGCATTCTCAGCGACAAGTACGGCCGCATCCGCGTGCTGACCTGGACGATTGTGCTGTTCGCGGTCTTTACCGGCCTGTGCGCTTTTGCGCAGGGCTACTGGGATCTGCTGATCTACCGCACCATTGCCGGCATTGGCCTGGGCGGCGAGTTCGGCATTGGCATGGCGCTGGCCGCCGAAGCCTGGCCTGCCCGCCACCGTGCCCGCGTTTCGTCCTATGTGGCACTGGGCTGGCAACTGGGCGTGCTCGGCGCTGCCGTGCTGACGCCGCTGCTGCTGCCTTCCATCGGCTGGCGCGGCATGTTTCTGGTGGGTGTGATTCCTGCGGTCGTGGCCTGGGTCATCCGCAACAAGCTGCATGAGCCCGAAGTCTTTACAACGCGTAACCCCAAAGACCAGCCCTCAGCCATGCAATGCCTGAAGCTGCTGATGAAGGACAAGGCCACAACCAAAATCAGCCTGGGCGTGATCGTGCTGACTTCGGTTCAAAACTTCGGCTATTACGGCATCATGATCTGGATGCCCAGCTTCCTGTCCAAGCAAATGGGCTTCAGCCTGACCAAGTCCTCCATGTGGACGGCCGCCACCATCATCGGCATGTCCGTCGGTATCTGGGTCTTTGGCCAGATGGCCGACCGCATCGGCCGCAAGCCCACCTTCCTGATCTTCCAGGTCGGCTCGGTCATCTCGGTACTGGCCTACTCCCAGCTCAGCGACCCCACCGCCATGCTGTGGGTGGGTGCCATCATGGGCCTGTTCGTCAACGGCATGATGGGCGGCTACGGTGCCGTCATCAGCGAAGCCTACCCCACCGAAGCCCGTGCCACGGCGCAGAACGTGCTGTTCAACATCGGCCGCGCGGTTGGCGGCTTTGGCCCTGTGGTGATTGGCGCTCTGGCCATGGCCTATTCCTTCCAGGTCGCCATCGCCCTGCTGGCCGCCATCTATGTGCTGGACATGCTGGCCACGGCTTTCCTGATTCCTGAGCTCAAGGGCAAAGAGCTTCAATAAAGATAGCTGCTACCGCATATCAATCAAGCGCCAGAGCCTTAAAAGCCTGGCGCTTTTTTCATACCTGACCCTTTTTCTGATCCTGTTTATGTGTGCAGCTGAAATACCTCGCTGACCAGTGCACGCAGCCACTGGTTGGCGGGTTCACGCTCAAAGCGCCAGCTCCAGTGCAGGGAGACATCAAACGCGCTTTCTGGCAGATCGGCCTGCAGCACCGCATAGCCGCCCAATTGCTCAAACGTGTCCGCAATCTCGGCCGGCATGATGACGGCCAGATCACTCTGGCGCACGATGGAAGGCACGGCCATAAAGTGCGCCGCCGAGAGGCGAATCTGGTTCTGCAACTCCAGCGTGCGCAAAATGCGCAAAGTCTCCGAGTGCGAACGCACCGCCACATAGTCCAGCCCCTGCAAATGCTCAGGGCCAAGCCGCTTGTTCTTCAAGCCCTTGAGCACCGGGTGGGCCTGCCGCAGCAGCACGGCATAGTGATCCGAAAGCAAGACCTGCTGCTTGGTTCCCGTCACACCGGGCAAAAAGCCGATGGCGATGTCCAGTGAGCCTCGGTCCAACGCATCGGCAATCTCCCCCATGGGCATGGGCAACGTTTCCAGCTTCACGTTCGGCGCTTTCTCGCTCAAGGCCTCCATCAGCGGCGGCAAAAAGCGGGCCTCGCCAATATCGCTGAGATGAATGCGAAAGCACTGACTCGCCTGCATGGGGTCAAAAGTATGCGCCTCGGCCAGCGCCACCTCCAGTGTCGCCAAGGCCGTACGCACCGCTCGGGCCAGCCTCTCGGCACGCGGCGTGGGGCGCACTCCGCCATGCATGCGCTCAAACAGAGGATCACCGAGCAACTGGCGCAGCCGCGTCACCGCCTGACTGGCTGCAGGCTGCGATAGCCCCACCTCCAGCGCCGCACGACTGACACTGCCGTGCCTGAACACCGCATCAAAGACGCGCAACAAATTCAGATCCAGACCCGATATATCCATGAAACGAATATCTCTTAGATGATTTATTCAATTGCTGGAAATTATGAGGCCATGCAAGATTCCCTCAGAAGCGCTCCACCCCATGAAGAGCCGCCAGATCAAGGAAACACACTTTGCAAGTCACGCCTCAAACCACACTCCCGCAAGACACCCACACCGTCCGCCATGCCGTCATCGCCATGCTGCGCGAGCTGGGCATGACGCGCATCTTCGGCAACCCCGGCTCGACCGAGCTGCCGCTGTTTCGTGACTACCCCAAAGACTTCTCGTACGAGCTGGGCCTGCAGGAAGCAGTCGTTGTCGGCATGGCCGACGGTTATGCACAGGCCACACGCCATGCCAGTTTTGTGAACCTGCACTCGGCCGCTGGCGTGGGCCACGCCATGGCTAACATCTTCACGGCCTTCAAGAACCGCACGCCCATGGTCATCACGGCCGGCCAGCAAACGCGCTCTTTGCTGCAGTTCGACCCGTTTTTACATTCGCGCGACGCTGCAGAGCTGCCCAAGCCCTATGTGAAATGGAGCTGCGAACCCGCGCGCGCCGAAGATGTCCCCCAGGCTCTGGCCCGCGCCTACTACATCGCCATGCAAGAACCACGCGGCCCTGTGTTTGTCTCCATTCCTGCGGATGACTGGGACAAGCCCTGCGAGCCCATCACGCTGCGCAGCATTGGCTTTGAAACCCGCCCCAACCCGCAAACGCTGGCCGCCATAGGCCATGCGCTTGATGCCGCAAAGACACCCGTTTTTGTCGTGGGCGCAGCCGTAGACCGCGCTGGCGCGTGGGATGCCGTCGTGGCACTGGCCGAGCGCCATCAGGCCCGCGTCTTTGTAGCGCCCATGAGCGGCCGCTGCAGCTTCCCCGAAGATCACCCGCTGTTTGCCGGATTTCTGCCCGCCATGCGCGAGCGCATCGTGGACCTGCTGGGCCCCTATGACAAGATTTTCGCCCTTGGCGCTGCCGCTTTCACTTACCACGTGGAAGGTGAGGGTCCGTTCATCCCCCTTGGCTCCGAGCTGTTCCAGCTGATTGAAGACCCGGCCATCGCGGCCTGGGCACCCGTGGGCACCGCAGCCGTGGGCAATATCAAGCTGGGTGTCGAAGAATTGCTGAGTCGCCCGCAACTGGCGCAGCGCCCAGCGCCAGCGCGCAAGCCCACGCCGCCCGTGCCTGCTGCCCCCGCTGCGGGTGAGCGCATGTCGGTCGCGTTTGCCATGCACACACTGGCCAGCGTGCGCGACCCACACAGCATCATCGTGGAAGAGGCCCCCAGCTCACGCTCCACGATTCAGACCTATCTGCCCATCTTTCACAGCGAGACCTTTTTCACCATGTGCAGCGGTGGGCTAGGCCACAGCATGCCAGCGGCTGTCGGCATCGCTCTGGCCAAACCCGAGAAAAAAGTGATTGCCGTGATTGGCGACGGCTCCGCCATGTATGCGATTCAGGCACTGTGGTCTGCGGCCAATCTGCGCCTGCCCATCACCTTTGTGATTCTCAAAAACCGCCGCTACGCCGCGCTGCAAGACTTCTCCAAAGTCTTTGGCTACCGCGAAGGTGAAAAGGTAGAAGGCACTGAGCTGCCCGATCTCGACTTCGTTGCTCTCGCCAAGGGCCACGGCTGCGATGGCATCCATGTGGAAGACGCCGGTCAGCTCAGCCGAGTCCTGGCGGAAACGATTGCCCACCCTCGCCCCATCGTGGTTGAGGTCGAGGTGGCCTGAAAAATCTCAAAAAATGACCGCCCGTTCGAGGCGGATTGATAAAAAACCTGTCCAAGGAGACAAGACATGCCTTCAAAACCCCTCATCAACCGCCTGCGCCGCCTGAGCCTGGCCGCTATTCCGGCGCTGCTTTGCAGTGCATTTACGGCCCCGGCCATGGCTTCTGAAAAATGGCCAGACCGCCCTATCCGCCTGATCGTCAACTTCGCCCCCGGCGGCGCTGCCGACGTGATGGGCCGGGCCATCTCCCCCACCATGAGTCAGGTGCTGGGCCAGTCCGTGGTGGTGGACAACAAGCCCGGTGCCAACGGCAATATCGGCATTGGTGAAACCGTGCGCTCGCCCAAGGATGGCTACACGCTGCTGCTGAGCTCTGGCGGCGGCATCAGCATCAATCCGATGATTTACAGCAAGCTGCCCTTCAACCCCGAGAAGGATTTGATACCTGTCGCAGCCGTGGCCCGCGTGCATGTCTTTCTGGAAACCAACCCCAGCCTGCCCGTGAGCAATGTGCAGGACTTCATCAAGCACCTGCAGGCCAACCCCGGCAAGCTGTCTTACGGCTCACCCGGTCCCGGCAGCTCGCCCCATCTGGCGGGCGAAATGTTCAAGCGCGCTGCCAAGGTCGATGCCACCCACATCCCCTACAAAGGCGCAGGCCCGGCTTTGACCGATGTGCTCAGCGGCCAACTCCAGTACTGGTTTGATCCGGGTCCCGGCCTCAAGCAGGTCGAGGCCGGCAAACTCAAGCTGCTGGCCATTGGCAGCCCGCAACGCTCCCCGCTTTACCCCAAAGTCCCCACGCTGGCCGAAAGCGGTCTGCCCGGCTTTGATGCCGACACTTTATTCGGCATCTACGCCCCCGCAGGCACGCCTGCACCCGTGGTGGAGGCGGTGCGCGCCAGCGTGCTCAAGGCACTGGAGCAAAAAAATGTGATCGACGTGCTGCAAGGCCTTGGCTCTACGCCTGAGCCGAATATGAGCCGCCAGGCGTTTGTAGACCACCACGCCAAGGAGCGTGTCCGCTTTGCGCCCCTGATCAAGGCCATTGGCCTGAAGGTGGACTGACAGGCCAGTTTGTCCAAAGGTGGCAGCTACTTCAATAAAGATAGCTGCTACCGCCCATCAATAAAGCGCTGGAGTGCCAAAACACTGCAGCGCTTTTTTATGGCGGGTCGTGGTTAGCTAGCGGTAACCGCCACCACCACCGCAGATTCAGGCACTTCCAGCCACACGCTATCGTTCGCCACCAGCCCGCTCATGGCGGGTGCAAAGCCAACGATCTGCGCGCCCCAGCTCAGGCGGCAAATGGCTTCATCAGAGGCCATGATTTCCTCAGACACCGTGGCCGCGCCATAGGTAGCACGCTGCACCACGGCGGGCCAGAGGTTGATGTTCTGCATGGAAGCTGCCGGGCGCTCATTGCCCAGCCAGACCTTGACGGCCGTGGCCTTGCACAACGCCAGCACCTTCACACCAGGGGCCAGGCCCAGCAGCTCATAGCTTTCGGGGGTGATGCGAGCGGCAATCGTCCAGTCTGAGCCTGCCTCCATCGCAGCGCGCAGCCAGACCCGGATCTGGCCACCCATCGACTCCACCTTGAGCACGGTACAGGGCCACTGGTTGCGCATGCTGGTCATCAGACCCAGATTCGGCTGCGTACCGCCCGGCGTCCCAGACTGCATGCGCTGCATCAGCTCGGTACGCAAGCGCATCATGGCCTCGGCTGCATGCAGCAATTCCTCGCCCGCAGGCGTCATCTGGGCACCACCGCCACCGGCTCCGCCCACGCTGCGCTCCACCAGCGGCGCGCCGGCCAGGTTGGTCAAGGTATCAATGGCCTGCCACGCGGCCTTGTAGCTCACGCCCACATCGCGTGCCGCCTGAGAGATGGAGCCGCTTTGCGCAATGCCGCGCAGGATGGCGATGCGGCGGTCTGCCATGTCGTAGCCCAGCGCCTGGGATACGGAGTCTGACGAGAGCGAGCGGCCTGGCGCAGCCTCATCGTCAAACGCATCAAATTGTTCTTGTTCGAAATGATCGGGTTCTGACATAAGCAGCCATCATGCCTGCCTTGGATTTTCCTGGCTGCCTCTTGCCTTTACAAAAAGGCTACACTTCGCTATTCCTTTTATGAATAGCGATACCTCAATGACTCAGATCACTGCCCGCTCCTCGCGTTTTTCCTTTCAACTGGCCCGCTCTGCGGCCGTGATCGCGACCGTGACCAGTTCGGCCGTGCTGGGCTTGTGGTCAGCGCAGGCGCAGGCCGCCGAAGTGGCCGTTGCCGTGGCCGCCAACTTCACCGCGCCCATGAAGAAGATCGCTGTGGAGTTTGAAAAAGACACGGGCCACAAGGCCGAACTGTCGTTTGGTGCCACCGGCAAGTTCTACGCCCAGATCAACAACGGCGCGCCCTTTGGCATCTTGCTGGCCGCTGATGACACCACGCCCGAAAAGCTCGCCAAAGAGGGCAAGGGCGTGGCGGACTCGCGCTTTACCTACGCCATCGGCACGTTGGTGCTGTGGAGCCCCAAGGCCGGTTATGTCGACGACAAGGGCGAAGTGCTGAAGACCGGCGACTACAAACACATCGCCATTGCCAACCCAAAACTGGCGCCCTACGGCACAGCCGCCATGGAAGTGCTGAACAAACTGGGCTTGACCACCCAGGTGCAACCCAAGGTGGTGATGGGCGAGAACATTGCCCAGACCTACCAGTTCGCCGCCACCGGCAATGCGCAACTGGGCTTTGTGGCGCTGTCCCAAGTCATGGAAAACGGCAAGATTCGCGAAGGCTCAGCCTGGCAAATTCCCGGCAATATGCATGAGCCGATTCGCCAGGACGCCATCGTGCTGAACAGCGCCAAGGACAACGAAGCCGCCACCGCGCTGATGAAATACCTGCGCAGCCCCAAGGCGCACGACATCATCCGCTCCTATGGTTATAGCTTCTGACGCTTGATAGATAAGCGCTAGAGGCCGATTCAGAACGACTAACGCAACCCAGCAAACCGCATATCTGCGGTTGAGACGAGGCACGAAGCCACAGGCAGTACAAGCGTACGACAAGGCTTCGCTCCGACGCATCAAGGGTGGCGTTAACGGTTCTTCACCCCAACTGCTCCGCTCTTCCCTTGGTGCTGCTCGGCTAAGCTGAGCACTCCAAGGGTCTTTTTTTGATTCCATGCAACTGAACGCCGAAGACTACGCCGCCATCTGGCTCACGCTCAAGCTCGCCAGCGTGACCACAGTGCTGCTCATGCTGCTGTGCACACCGCTGGCCTGGTGGCTGGCCCACACCCGCTCGCGCTGGCGCGGGCCGATTGGAGCCGTGGTGGCCCTGCCGCTGGTGCTGCCGCCCACCGTTATCGGCTTTTATCTGCTGGTCACCATGGGACCCAACGGCCCTGTCGGCAAATTCACGCAGGCGATCGGTATCGGCAATCTGCCATTCACCTTTGCCGGTCTGGTCATAGGCTCGCTGATCTACTCCATGCCGTTTACCGTACAGCCGCTGCAGCGCGCCTTTGAAGCGCTGGGCACACGCCCCATGGAAGCCGCAGCCAGTCTGGGTGCCAGTCCGCTTGATCGCTTTCTGACCGTGGCCATCCCTCTGGCGCGGCCCGGCTTTATTACCGCCGCCGTGCTGACCTTTGCCCACACCGTGGGCGAGTTTGGCGTGGTGCTGATGCTGGGCGGCAACATCCCCGGCGTGACCCGCGTGGTCTCGGTACAGATTTACGACCATGTGGAAGCCATGGAGTACGGCCATGCCCACCTGCTGGCCGCAGGCATGGTGGTGTTCTCCTTCATCGTGCTGCTGGCGCTCAACTGGCTGCAACCCAAGGCGGAGCGCCGCGCATGAGCACTTCTCACTTCATCTCCGCCCAGCTCCAGCTGAGCCGCTCGGACTTTTCGCTCGATGTCGATCTACAGCTGCCTGGCCACGGCGTCACCGCCTTGTTTGGGCCTTCGGGGTGCGGCAAGACCACCTGCCTGCGCAGCCTGGCAGGTCTGGAGCGCGCACAGGGCCGTGTCGCCGTCAACGGCAATGTCTGGCAGGACGACGCCCGCAAGCAATGGCTTCCCACACACCAGCGTGCACTGGGCTATGTGTTTCAGGAAGCCAGCCTGTTCCCCCACCTCTCGGTGCAGAAGAACATTGACTATGGCTTGAAGCGCACCCCGGTGGAGCGGCGCAAGGTCTCGCGCGATCGCGCTGTCGAGCTGCTGGGCATTGCGCATTTGATGGACCGCATGCCCGCCACCCTGTCTGGCGGCGAGCGCCAGCGCGTGGCTATTGCCCGTGCACTGGCCACCAGCCCCGAAGTGCTGCTGATGGACGAACCGCTGGCCGCCCTCGATGCACAGCGCAAGGCCGAGGTGCTGCCCTATCTGGAGCAGTTGCAGCGCCATCTGCAGATACCCGTCATCTACGTCAGCCACTCGCTCGATGAAGTGGCGCGGCTGGCCCAGCACATGGTGCTGCTGAATGCAGGCCGGGTTGTGGCGCAAGGCGCGGTGACTGATCTCCTGTCCAGCCTTGATTTGCCGCTGGCCCATGGCGATATTGCCTCCAGCGTGGTGCACGCCACGGTGCAAAGCCACGATGTGGCTGACCACCTGAGCACCCTGGCCTTTGATGGCGGGCAGCTGCAACTGGTGATGGCTCACCCGCGCGCCCTAGGCACTCAGGTACAGCTGCGCGTGCAAGCCCGCGATGTGAGCCTGAGCCTTGGCAGACCCGAGAGCAGCAGCATTCTCAACATCCTGCCCGCGCAGGTGCTGGATCTGCGCGAAGACGGGCCGGGGCAGGTCATGGTGTCGCTGCAATCGGGCAACACCCGCCTGCTGGCACGCATTACCCAGCATTCGGCCAGAGCCTTGCAGTTGCAGGCGGGTCTGCCGCTGTTTGCACAGATCAAGGGCATGGCGCTGCTGGACTAGCCACCTCCACCTTTTGGGGACATGGAAACGGCTCACTGACTATCATCGGCCCATGACCGATTCCGCCTGCCCCATCCCAGCCGCCACCTGCATTGAGCCACTGCAAAAGCAGGCTGTGACCTTCTTCAATGCAGGGCAGGCAGAGCCGCAAGAGCGCGTGCTGGCCGCCGAGGTGCCGATTGCGCTGGTGTTCAACGGCATATCGCACGCGGTGATGATGGGTTCGCCCGGCGATGTCGAAGACTTTGCCCTGGGCTTTGCGCTGACCGAAGGCATCATCGACAGCGCAGCCGACTGCTACAGCATTGAAGCGCAACCGGTGAGCGCCACTGCCGCAGGCCTGCCCCAAGGCATGGATGGCCTGGAGGTGCAGCTAGACATTGCCTCGCGCTGCTTTGCGCGCCTGAAAGACAAGCGCCGCAGCATCACGGGCCGCACGGGCTGCGGCGTCTGCGGGGTCGAAAGCTTTGCCGCGCTTGATCTGTCGTTTGATGCCCTTCCTGCGCATGACTGGCTGGCTCGCGTGGATGCAGCCACCGTGCTCAAGGCCATAGACGCCTTGCCACCGCACCAGATTTTGAACGCCGAAGCCGGTGCCATTCACGCAGCAGGCTGGGCCACGCTGAGCGGCGAGATCACCGATGTGCTGGAAGATGTGGGCCGCCACAACGCACTGGACAAGCTGATTGGCCGCCTCGCCCGCACCGGCAGACTGGGCGAGCCCGGTTTTGTGGTGCTGTCCAGCCGGGGCAGCCATGAGCTGGTGCGCAAATGCGCCAAGGTGGGCATTGCGGCACTGGCCACCATCTCCGCACCCACGGCCATGGGCGTACGCATGGCCGAGCTGACAGGCCTGCGCTTCTGGGGCCTGTGCCGCCCGCCCAAAGCGGTGCTGTACGCCAGCGGCGGCAAAGCTTGAGCAAGCGCGTAGCTGCACGCCAGCCTCTAGAATCGCGGCATTGCGCTTCTGAGACCTCATTGCGCCGCCCCTTGATCAGCCCCTGGATATACACCATGAACCGCTGCACCACCGCTTTCGTCAGTCGTCGTCTGTTTGGCTCTATCGCTCTGGCCGCTGCTGCCAGCGCCAGCCTGCTGGCTCAGGCCCAAGGCCTGCCGGCGAATGACACACGCAACTTCCCGCCAACCGCGCTGTTTGGCGAGCTGACGATCACCAACTTCCCCGAAGTCGCCATCAACGGCGGTGCCATACGCACCACGCCGGGCTTTCGCCTGTTCAGTCAGGAACGCTCCGTCGTCTTTGCCCACAACTACGCGGGCCAGAAGATGCTGGTGGGCTATGTGATCGAGCCCCACACACAGGGCCTGCACACGGCCTGGATTCTGACGCCCGCCGAGATCGAAAAATACAAGCCTATACAGCCGCGCAGCTTGCTGCAGCGCGTGTTTGGCAGCTGAATCAGCCTCCGCTGACTGCTATTGATTTAAAAGCTGCTTGCGCTTTTTCTGCAAGCAGTTCAGACCGTTTATTTATTCAAACCAGGTCGTGGCGTGCGCTAGCCGCTATGACTTTGCGCTTGCAAGCCCTGCACCCGACAACACCCTATAAGAGCGCCCCATGAGCAAAAAAGTCTTTATCAAAACCTTCGGCTGCCAGATGAACGAGTACGACTCGAACAAGATGGCCGACGTGCTGGGCGCCGCCCAGGGCTATGAATCCACCAACGACCCCGAGCAGGCCGATCTGATCCTGTTCAACACCTGCTCGGTGCGCGAGAAGGCGCAAGAGAAAGTGTTCAGCGACCTGGGCCGTTTCAAGCACCTCAAGGAAAAAGGCGTGCTGATTGGCGTGGGCGGCTGCGTGGCCAGCCAGGAAGGTGAAGAAATCATCAAGCGCGCGCCTTATGTCGATGTGGTGTTTGGCCCCCAGACCCTGCACCGCCTGCCCGAGCTGCTGAATGCCCGCGCCGCCAAGGCCAAGCCCCAGGTGGATATTTCCTTCCCCGAGATTGAAAAGTTCGACCACCTGCCGCCCGCCCGCGTGGAAGGCGCATCGGCTTTTGTATCGATCATGGAAGGCTGCTCCAAGTACTGCAGCTACTGCGTGGTGCCTTACACGCGCGGTGAAGAAGTCAGCCGCCCATTTGAAGACGTGCTGGTGGAAGTGGCTGGCCTGATCGAGCAAGGCGTGAAGGAAATCACGCTGCTGGGCCAGAACGTGAACGCCTATCTGGGCAAGATGGGCGACACCAGCGAGGTTTGCGACTTTGCGCTGCTGCTGGAATATGTGTCCGAGATTCCCGGCATTGAGCGCATTCGCTACACCACCAGCCATCCCAACGAGTTCACGCCCCGCCTGATCGAGGCTTACGCGAAGATTCCCAAATTGGTCAGCCACCTGCACCTGCCCGTTCAGCACGGCAGCGACAAGATTTTGATGGCCATGAAGCGCGGCTACACCGCTATGGAATACAAGAGCACGATCCGCAAGCTGCGCGCCATCCGCCCCGATCTGGCCATGAGCAGCGACTTCATCGTGGGCTTCCCCGGCGAGACCGAAGAAGACTTCCAGAAGATGATGAAGCTCATCCACGATGTGCGTTTTGACAACTCTTTTAGTTTCATCTTCAGCCCCCGCCCCGGCACGCCTGCCGCCAATCTGCACGATGACACCCCTCACGAAGTGAAGCTGCGCCGCCTGCAGGAGCTGCAAGCCGTCATCAACAACAACATCAAAGAGATCAGCGAAGAGCGCGTGGGCACCGTGCAGCGCCTGCTGGTCGAAGGCGTGAGCAAGCGCGACGGCAGCGAACTGATGGGCCGCACCGAGTGCAATCGCGTGGTCAACTTCCCCGGCAATGAGCGCCTGATCGGCCAGATGGTGGATGTGAAGATCACCGAAGCCAAGACCTACACCCTGCGCGCTGAAGTGCTGGTCAAAGAATAATCCAGCATCAACCGTTCAGAAATCAGCCTGCGCTGCACCGTGCAGGCTTTTTTTGCGCCTTTTTACCGACACTTCCCACCCCATTCAGCAGATAGGATGGAGGGCATTGGGGCAACGACTGCTCCGGCACGAACTCTGGACACAATGAATCAAACTGCTGCACTTCAGGGTGATGCCCTGTTCGCTCTCATCGATCAGGCACATGAACTGCTCAATGACTATCACGAAGATCACCCCAGCTCCATCAGCCGGCAAGACCGCATTGCCGCTGCCGTAGAGCTGCTGGGGCAGCAAAACTTTGCCCCCGCCACGGTGCAAGAGCTAGAGCGTATTCACGACTTCTGGCTTTATCTGGAGCAACCCGAAACCGCCAACACCTTGCTGCAGCAGCACAGATCCACGGTGCTGACCACCGGTGCCGACCTTGCCAGCGACTCAGCGGTGCGACTGGCGCTCAGCGATATTCAAAGCCGCATGGTCTTTGACAGGCCCGCCGCCACGGCCCTGCTCATGCCCGCAGCGCAGGCCATTGCCCGGCTGCCCGAAGACATAGACACCGACAACTTCTGGCATGGCTGGCAGTGGATGGCCGATGAGCTGCAAGCCTGGGACATTGCCGCCACCGGCATCGACCTGCACCGTGCCAGAGAACGAAGCAACCCCGATCTCGCCGCAGACACCGCCTATCTGGACGCCATCGCCTGCGTGCGCAAGGCCGCGCTGCTGCAAAAGAGCAACCCCGCATCCGACATGAGCGGCATGGTGCAGACGGCCATCAACACCCTGCGCGATGCCACGCCCGAGCAAAGCGTGGACTTTGACCACTGGATGACGCTGGCAGAGCATGCCCTGCCGCTGGCACCACAAAGCCTGCCCGCGTTGCTCATGGCCTGCGAACAGCAAGTAGCGCGCACAGAAAACCCTGCGCCATCGCAAGCCGTCAAAGCCCATCGACAGGTCAAAATCGTGCGCCTGCAGGCCAAAGCCTGCGCGCAGGCTGGCCAGCTGGAGGCCGCGCTGCAACTGGCACCGCAAGGCCACTTTGGCCTGACCGACGATGAAGGCGACCCGTTTACCCCCACGCATCTGGGCTGGCTGGTGCAAGCCGGCCGCATCAGCGAAGCCGCTGAACTGGCGCTTGAAAGCGTGCTGCACTCGCGTCCCGTCTCTGCCGTGGCTGCCTTCCAGTTGGCGCGCGAGCGTTTTGACAGCGACCCCGCTCACTCCATTACCTGGGCGCTGATTCTGGGCATCTCCCAGATTGATGAAGACATGCGCCAGTTGCTGGCGCAGGAAAGCCGCCCCCCGCACCCGGCAGACTTCTACATGAACATGGCCCGCGCCGCCCAGCCGGGCCACCCGGCGCTGGCGCTGATTGACGGCATGAAACTGGCCAAAAAGCGCCAGTTTGAACAGGCCTTGCCTCTTCTTGAGGTGGGCGTGAGCCAGCATCCAGAACTGGCCGACGGCGACAAACTTTCCGCCCTGTGGGCCGCCCGCTTTGCAGTCCTGCCGCCGGAAGAAGCGCTGACTCGCCCCTTCCCCGAAGCCTATGGCGGCCACTGGTGCTATGCGGCAGCCGTGGTGCTGGATGACCCCGATGATCTGGCACCCCTGATGGGCGGCAAGAAAAAAGTGCCGTCGCAAGAAGTGCGCGAGCCGCTGGTGGTGCGCTACTACGAGGAAGGCCTGCGCCGCTTCGAGAACTTCTGGGCCACGGGCAAAGGCATGTTCAAGGATGCAGACCTGCATGTGTACTCCATGCTCTGCAACAACCTGGCCATCAAGTACCGCTTCATGAACCGCTACGACGAGGCCGCTGAACTGCACCACAAGGGTCTGAACAGCAGCGCGTTTGCCGAGCACCACAACGGCCTGTTCTGGTGCGCGGTAGGCAAGGACGATGACACACAGACCGTGATCGAAGCCGAGCGTCTGTGGCACTTTGCGCTGGAGAACGGTTATGGCCGCCATGACCCTACGCGCTACTTCTCCACCGTCGCCATGTCGCTTTACAAGCTAGACCGTGATGACGAAATCACCATCTGGATGGAGCGTCTGGACCAGTGGTTCAGCGAGCTGGACGAAGACGATCAACGCAGCGAGCGCCGCGACTATCTGGCCTCGCTGATGTCCATGCTGGACTTTTTCTCCAGCACCCGGCCCGAGCAGGTACTGCCGCGCCTGCGCGCGCATCAGGAAGAAGTCATTGCCCTGCATGACTGCTATCCGTTGCGCCGCATTGCCTGCGCGCTAGAAGCCTATCCCGAGCTGCTGGAGGAGTCCGTGGAACTGCACAAGCAGGCTCACAGCTATCTGGACAAGGACGACGACGAAGACGAGCAGCGCATGTCGCGCACGGGTATCGAACGCGCCGAGCGCAAACTGGCCGAACGCGATGCCGCCCCGGCCTCTGGCCGCAAACCATGGTGGAAATTCTGGTGAGCCAAGCGCCCGACCACTCTGCCGCTGCCAGTGCCTACAAGGCCCGCGATGTCGTCAACGCCCCGGCCATCAAGCAGCGCATCAAGGATCGCAGCACCGAGCGTGGCGACGCGCCGGATGTCTCCACCTGGCTGGGCAACCATTTCTACCGCCATGTGGTCGGTAATCTGCAGGCCGACGAGCCCGGCGTGCAGCGCATTGCCGACGCGCAGCAGCTGCAGACCCTGATGGGCAGGCAAGAACCTCCCGCCTGGGCACTGGAGCGACTGGCGCGCAAGCAGTCTGGCTTTGACCTGCCCGACCTGTGGTGGGTGCTGCCGGACTCCGCCGCCGTGCTGACGCTGGAGACGCGGCTGGTGGAGTTTCTCTCCACCCGCAAGGGCACATCGCTGGAAGGCAAACTGCAGCGCGTGAATGCCACCCAGGCACTAGCACGCTGGACGCTGGAGCACCTTGCCTTCGAGCAAAAGCAAAACAGCGGCTGGATAGAGCACAGCCAAGAAGCCGTGCAAGGCATTCTGCGCGGCCAGCTTGGCACCTTTGTAGAGTTTCTTGGCAAGAGCCCCAAGGCCCGCCAAGAGATGGCTTATGAAAGCCAGATGATGGGGCACTGCGTGGGCCAGTTTGCCAGCCGCAAGACCTTTATCGGCGGCTACGGCGAGCATTATGCGGAAGGCCTTGAGTCAGGCCGCATGCGCCTGTTCAGCTACCGCACGGGTGCAGCTCAGCCACGCATCACCGTCAACGCCTTTGTGCAAAAAGACGGCCTGCTGAAAATTGAACAGATCAAAGGCAAGCAAAACTGCCCCCCCATTGCGCGCTATGTGTCTGATGTGGTGACCCTGCTCAACCACCTGCCGCTCAATGACGAAGTACCCGAAGACGCCGTAGCCATGGGCATTGTGCGACGCCCGCCCGATGTGCTGCTGGCCCACCCTGAGCTGGCACCCTGGTGCTCGGTGCAGGAACTGCAGACCGACAACGAGCAGCTATGGCTGATGCAGCAGCACCCCAGCCTGCTTCCCCTGCTCAATCTGCACTCCCCGCTGATGCAGTGGATGGTGGCGGCACGCAAGGATTCGCTGGACAGCGAAGTCATTGAACGCATGCCCAAATCCAGCGCCCTGAAACACACTTTGCAGATGGCCAAAAAACGCCCCCTGCGCGCCGGAGGCCGGGCATGAGCGGCTGGACGATTTTTTTCATCATCGTGGCACTGTTGTGCTTGATGCTGCGCAGAGGCTTCAAACGTCTTAACGAGGCCAAAAAACGCGGCGACATCATCAGCTACCAGGCTGGCAGCGATGAGCGCAACTGGGCGCTGGCGCTGGCCCACCCCATGGCCTACCACGCCATGCAAGGCGGTTTTGCCAGCGATCTCGGTGGCGCTGACGACGCACTGGCCAAACAGCTACGCCCCATGATCTTGCACCACATGGGTCTGCGCACCGACCTGAGCGACGAGCAAGTGCGCCTGCAATTGCCCGACGCTTTGCGCCAGCGCTGGTTCATGCTGGACTTGCAACGCCTGCAGCGCAGCGACGACGGCCGCGCTGCCATGGCTTTTGCCTGCGCGCGTGTGAGCTTTTTTGTGCGCAGCGCCCGGTTACTGGACTGGCTGGAAGACAGCATGCACTGGGAGGTGCTGCTGCTCAACGCCCAGCGTGCCCAACAATGCTTTAGCAACTGGCAGGAGTTTGGTCAGGCCTTTGCACAGGGGCGCACACAATGGCTGGCCCTTGGCCGCAGCGATGTGCTGGGCAAGGCCTTCAGCCCTGAAGAAGTAGCACAGTGGGTGACGGAAGAAAAACACCCCTGGCATGTGATGAGCTGGAGCTTGCCACTGACAGCCCATGAGTCAAACACGGCCACACCGCTTGCTGCATAAGCGTAAAGCGCTATCAATACGCTATCAAAGACAAAGGGACTGCCAGGCAGTTCCTTTTTCATGAGTGCGGCAACACTTCAGGAAAAGATGCTACGAGCTTCGGTAAAGCGTTTGGCAAAGTAAACGTTATCCATGCGCACTCGTTGCACGGTACCGCCGCTGGATGGTGCATGCACAAACTGCCCGTTGCCCACAAAAATGCCCATGTGTGAATAGCGCCCGCCCAGGGTGTTGAAGAACACAAAGTCGCCGCGCATCAGATCACGCCCACCCACCACATTGCTGGCCTTCGCCCACTGCGATGTGGTGCGCGGCAGCCGCGTCTCGGTAATACCGCCCACGGCCCATTGAATCAAACCGCTGCAGTCAAACCCTCCTTCGGGTGAGTTGCCGCCATAGGTATAGGGTGTATTGACCACCAGCATGGTGCGCGCCAGCAGTGACTCGCGCAGATCATCGGAGAGATTGAGCGCCTGGGGTGAGCGCGGGCCACCGACTTGTGCGGCGGGCTTGGCCTTCTCCTTGGGCGCGGACGAGCAACCGGCCAGCACCGCAGCCAACGAGCCGAACAGAGCCAACGTACAGGCGCGGCGGCCGGAGTTGAGTGCATTGCGTTCAACGTTCAGCGCTTGGCCGAGGGCGGTCTCGCCCTGCATGGGAGTCCAGACTTGTAGCTTCATGGATGGGCATGTTCGCAGAAAGCGCGGGCCGGCTCCAGTTTGAGGTCTGCCGCATTACAAAAATGTGAGCTGATAGTGCCCGACTCAGCTCACATTTATCAATAAAAACATCTAAAACACAAATAAATAAAGCGCCAGCAGCTCATTTTTTATGAGCACCCCATGAAAAAAGCGCCCCGGGTGGAGCGCTTTTTTCGAGTGGGAAGAACCGATTAGAACGGCAGCTTGGGCATGCCACCACCGCCCATCATGCCCTTCATGGCCTTCATGCCGCCCATCTTCTTCATCATCTTCATCAGGCCGCCGCCCTTGAACTTCTTCATCATGGTCTGCATTTGCTCAAACTCCTTGAGCAAACGGTTCACTTCCTGAACCTGCACGCCAGCGCCGTCAGCAATGCGCTTTTTGCGCGTGGCCTTGATGAGCGCGGGGTGCTTGCGTTCCTTGAGCGTCATGGAACAGATGATGCCTTCCTTGCGCTTGATTTCGCGCTCGGCCTTGTCCATATCCACGGCACCGGCCTTGCCAGCCAGCTCGGCAGGCAACTTGTCCATCAGCTGGGACAGGCCGCCCATGGACTTCATCTGCTGCAGCTGCGCCAGAAAGTCGTTCAGATCGAAGCCGTCGCCGCTTTTCAGCTTCTCAGCCATCTTCTGCGCGGCTTCCATGTCCACGCCCTTGGTGACCTGCTCGACCAGGGCCAGGATGTCGCCCATGCCCAGCACGCGCTGTGCGTGGCGGTCGGCGTCGAAGACTTCCAGGCCGTCGAGCTTTTCGGAGACACCGGCAAACTTGATGGGCGCGCCCGTGATCTGGCGCACGGACAGGGCCGCACCACCGCGCGAGTCACCATCGAGCTTAGTCAGCACGATGCCGGTCAGCGGCAGCGCTTCCTTGAAGGCCTTGGCGGTGTTGATCGCATCCTGACCCTGCATGGCATCCACCACGAACAGGGTTTCAACGGGCTTCAAGATGGAGTGCAAGTCCTTGATTTCAGCCATCAACAGTTCGTCAATGGCCAGACGACCGGCCGTATCCACCAGCAGCACATCAAAGTAATGCTTTTTGGCATAGTCCAGCGCAGCGATGGCGATGTCGCGGGGCTTTTGATCAGGCGTGGACGGGAACCACTCGGCACCAGCCTGTGCCGTCACGGTCTTGAGCTGTTCGATAGCAGCAGGGCGGTACACGTCACCCGAGACCGTGAGCACTTTTTTCTTGCGCTTCTCGATCAGGTGCTTGGCCAGCTTGGCGGTAGTGGTCGTCTTACCCGCACCTTGCAGACCGGCCATCAAAATGATGGCGGGCGGCTGGGCATTGAGGTTGATGTCCGCAACACCCTCACCCATGGTGGCCGCCAGCTCTTTGTTGACGATGGAGACCAGCACCTGGCCGGGCTGCAGCGAGCTGATGACTTCCTGACCCAGCGCCTTTTCCTTGACGCGGGCAATGAAGTCGCGCACCACGGGCAGGGCCACGTCGGCCTCAAGCAGGGCCATGCGCACTTCGCGCAGCATGTCCTGCACGTTGGATTCGGTAATGCGGGCCTGGCCACGCATCTCCTTGACGAGGCGCGAGAGTTTATCGGTCAGTGCGGAGGCCATAGACAAAAAGCATTCGAAAGTTGTGGACAGACAAGAAACGGTGCGCGAGCCAGCATGCGCCAGTCGCCACACAGCCTGCAGACATTGCCGGGCCGTCCATCACCGAGACAAGGCAAAGCTGTGCGAATAAGGCATTTTACCCGCAGCCCCCTTCTATAGAGGGTGTTGATGCCTGTTTACGCCCGCCCGGGCTCCGCTCTGTCGCACTTCTGGCTATGGCAACTCAGAAAAACCGCCCATCTGAGCACTGTTTCGCAGGGTTCTGGCGAGCTTGTTATTAAGTGCTACGCAGGTAACATCAACTTCATCACCCCGCTTCGGGGGCTGCCACTAGACCACTGGCGCTCCCTCAATCCAAGGCGCTTCATGTCTGACCAGCTGCTGTACCGTCACTTTCTCGACCACTTCGCTGACGCCTTCTTTCTGCATGACGACTGCGGCCAATTGCTGGATGTCAACATGCAAGCCTGTGAAAGTCTGGGCTACAGCCGTGATGAGCTGCTGCCGCTGAAGGTCCAGAACTTCTCAAAAAACTATGACGAACAGGCGCTGGTAGCGCTATGGAAATCGATGGAGGCCGGCGTCAATACCGTTGTGGAAAACTACCACACCCGTAAAAACGGCACGATTTACCCTGTCGAGGTCAAGATTGCATGCCAACTGGTTGAAGGGCGCAAGCTCTTTTACGCCATGGCCAGAGATATCTCTGAGCGTGTGCGGCGGGAAGAAGAAATCCGCAAGCTCAATATCGAGCTTGAGCAGCGCTGGAAAGACTCCAGCCGGCTGCTGAACTCCGTCATGCGAGACACGCCCGATATCGTTTTTGTCAAAGACCTGAACGGCCGCTACCTGTTCTCCAACCCTGCCGCCGACAAAGTGGCCGGCTTTGCAGAAGGTGCCTTGGTTGGCAAGACAGATGAAGACATCTGGGGTGGCAACAACAACTTTGCTACCGACGATGCCCGGGCCATACACAGCGAGAAACCCATCATTTCCGAAGGCTACGTGAAGATGGATGGGAAGAAATGCCTGTTCCAGTCCATCAAGAGCCCCTACCACGACGAGAACGGCAACGTGATTGGTCTGCTGGGCATCGCACGAGACATCACCTCTTTGCGAGCTACCGAGAAAGAGCTTCGCACCAGCAACCATTTTTTGCGGCGGGCCGAGCGTTTGTCGCGCATTGGCAGCTGGCGGCTGGACCTGAAAACCGGCGAATTCTGGGCATCAGAGATGATGTACGAGATGAACGGGGCCGACCCCAAGGGCCCCCAACTGACACCCGACGACCTGCGCCGCCTGATGCCGCCCGAAGATCACGCACGCGTGGCGGCGGCCATTAATCTCTGCGCCCAGACGGGGCAGTCCTATGCACTGGACGTCACCCATACCACCCCCGATCGCGGCAGCTTTCCGGCGTCCATTCTGGGGCAGGCCGATCGGGATGCCCAAGGCGACATCATCGGCATCAGCGGCGTGGTGCAAGACCTTTCAGAGCGCGAAGCGGCCAAGCAGAGGCTTGAAGCCGTGGCCGACAACCTGCCCAGCGGCGCCATCTTCCGCCTTGAGAACAACGGGGGGGTCCAGCGCCTGAGCTACATCAGCGCAGGTGTGGAAAAGCTCATGGGCATCAAGGCCACGGCCATCATTGCCAACCAGCAGGTCTATCTGGATCGCATTCACCCCAGCGATATCGCCCAGTACAAAATTTTGATGGAAGAGGCAAAGCAGCAAAACAAGCTGTTTGACCACAGCTTTCGCATCATCCGCCCCAACGGCATCATGCGCTGGCTGCGCTGCCGATCAGCTCCGCGCCTCACCGAAACAGGCACGGTCTGGGATGGCATCCTGCTAGACATCTCCCGCGAGCGCGAGGCCGAGCTGGCCTTGCAGCAAGCCAAGGAAGCGGCAGAAATGGCCGAGCGCACCAAATCGGAATTTCTGGCCACCATGAGCCATGAAATCCGCACGCCCATGAATACAGTCATTGGCATGACGCGCCTGGTGCAGCAAACCCCGCTATCGCCCAAGCAGCGCAACTATCTGGACAAGGTAGAGCTGTCTGCCAACGCCCTGCTGTCCATCATCAATGACATTCTTGACTACTCCAAGATTGAAGCCGGAATGCTGGAGCTGGAGAGCGTGGAGTTTGCGCTGGACGATATTCTGGAGACAGTCTCCGCCGTCACCACCCTAAAAGCCGAGGAAAAAGGGCTGGAGATTGTGTACTCGGTATCGCCAGAAGTGCCGCGGCACTTGTGCGGCGACCCGCTGCGCCTGAGCCAGGTGCTCAACAACCTGGTGAGCAATGCTATCAAATTCACCCATCAGGGCGAAGTGGTGGTGTCGATTGAGAAAGAGCGCCCCGCCATTGCGCGTGCCAGCACGGGTATGGACGAGGTTCAGACCCTTTTAATTACCGTGCGTGACACCGGCATCGGCATGAATCAGGCGCAAATTCAGCAGCTGTTTCGCCCTTTCTCTCAGGCCGACAGCCAGACCACACGCCGCTATGGCGGCACCGGGCTGGGGCTGGCCATCTGCAACCGTCTGGTGCAGTTGATGGGTGGCCGCTTTGATGTGTTCAGCGCGCCCGGGCGCGGCAGCACGTTCCGCTTTGCGGTGCAAATGATGGCGACCAGCCAGCCGACCAAGCGCCCGCAGATCTACCGCGTGGGCGCAGCCAATAGAGTGCTGATCGTGGACGACAACGCAAGCGCCCGCGACATTCTCAGCACCATGGTGCGCGGCTTTGGCATGCGCACCGATGCAGTTGACAGCGGCGGCAAGGCGCTGGCCGCACTGCACCTCGCATCACACAGCGGCTCGCCTTATGACCTGGTGCTGATGGACTGGCGCATGCCGGGTATGGATGGTCTTGAGGCCGCGCGGCGCATTCGCGAAGTGGAGCACTTGGCCACCATTCCCGCCGTGCTCATGGTCACCGCCTACGGCCGCGATGAGGTGCAAAGACAGGCCGAGCAGCTGGGCCTGCAAGGCTTGCTGACCAAGCCCGTCACAGAGTCCGTGCTGTTCAACTCGATTCTGGAAATCTTGCAGGCACACAGCCCAGGCCACCAAGCCGCTGCCGCGCCCAGTATGGTGGACCTATCACTGAGCAAGCGCTACCCAGAACTCAAAGGCAAGCGCGTGCTCGTCGTCGATGACAACGCTCTGAACCGCGAGGTGGCGGCAGACTTTCTGGATCTGGTTGGCATTCAGGTCGAGCTGGCCACCGATGGCGCACAGGCGCTGAAGGCGCTGGAAAAGCAGTCTTTTGACCTGGTGCTGATGGATGTGCACATGCCTAATATGGATGGCATGCAGGCCACACGCGCCATACGCCAGCAACCCACCCTGCGCAACCTGCCAGTGATTGCACTGACCGCACAGGCCCGCACGGAAGATCGTGAGGCCATAGAAGCTGCCGGCATGAATGCGCACTTGAGCAAGCCCATTGACGACAAGCTACTTTATGAAACGCTATGCCAATGGATGACTCCTGATGCCTCTGCAGCACAGCGCGCATTCGCGCCCGCCCTGCAAGCCCAGTCCCAGCAGACAAGCACTCCCGCTTTTGACCTCTCGCAGATGCAGCAGCGCTTTCGCGGCAACACTAATCTGATCAGCCGCGTGCTCAATGGCTTTGCGCGTGACTTCGTTGAGGCACCATCTCATCTGCAGGAATACCTGTCGCAAAGCCGTTGGGAAGACCTCAGCATGCTGGCCCATACCCTCAAAGGCTCACTAGGCTATCTGGGTGCGCCGGCCTTGGTGGAGCAGGCTGCCCAGATTGAATCGGCCTGCCGCACGCCTCAGGGCATCATGAGCCTGCCTCAGCAGTCACACCAGCGTCTGCAACAGCAAGTGCCCATCTTTGCCGAGCAGCTGGCGCAACTGCTCAAACAACTGCAAGAAGCGACGGCAGAGACTACGGACCCAGCTCCTTCCGTGCCCGCCAGCGCTCTTGCCGGAGTCGAAGCCATGATTGAAGAGCTGCGCCAGCTCATTACCGATGGCAACTACGCCGCCGTGGAAGGCGTTGAGCGCCTGCAGCGCCAGCTGGATCAACGTCGGCATGGTGCGCAGTTGCAGCGAATTCGCAAAAATATCGAAGATCTGGAGTCTGATGCTGCTTTGCAGGACCTTGACCTGCTCAAGCAACAGCTGCATCAGACGGCCACCTGACTCTGCGCACCCTTGCCCCTCCACCTGTAAAGCACTGCCTATGTTGGAAGACCTGGAACAAGAGCTACCCACCCTGCTCATCGTTGACGATGAGCGTGTCAACCGCACCATGCTGGCAGAGCTGCTGGGCCAGCAATACCGGGTTCTGCTGGCCAAGGATGGCCACAGCGCCCTGACCATTGCCAGCCGTGAAGCCCACCGCCTGATGCTGATTTTGCTCGACGTCAGCATGCCTGGCATGGATGGCTACGAAGTGCTGGCCCAGCTACGCAGCCATGAAGCTACGGCAGCAATCGCTATTATTTTCATTACCGGGCAAAGCGATGCTGCCGCCGAAGAATACGGCCTGCGCCTTGGCGCGGCGGACTATGTCTCCAAGCCCATTCGCCCTGCCGTGGTGAGTGTGCGCGTACGCAACCAGATTCAGATGGCCCAGCAGCGCCATGCACTGGAGCGCCTGGCCCATGTGGACGGGCTGACCAGCCTCTCCAACCGCCGCCACTTTGATGACATGCTGCAACGCACCAGCCGCCGCTGCATGCGCACCGGCGAGGTACTGGGGCTGGCGCTGATCGACATTGACCATTTCAAGCAATACAACGACCAGTACGGACATTTGCAAGGGGATGAAGCTCTCAAATCTGTAGCAGCAACACTGGCACGCCATGCCAGGCGCTCTTTCGATATTGCAGCCCGCTTTGGCGGTGAAGAATTTGCGCTCATCCTGCCCGGCAATAGCGAGCCACAGAAGCTGGTCGAGCAGTTCCGCGAAAGCGTGGCCAAGCTGGGCATCACCCATGCCGCATCGGGCACGGCAAAGCACCTGACGGTCAGCTGTGGAGTACTGACCATCGCACAGCCCACGCCGGAAACCTTTGAGGAATGGCTGCAAAAAGTCGATGAACTGCTTTACAAAGCCAAGACACAAGGCCGCAATCAGGTGCAGTCCGCGCTTTATGCGAAAAATTGACACGTCCGCACTCCCCTGCAAAAGATGAGTGCCAGCCAGCCGCACTATCATTGAAAGCATGCTTTCCCAACCGCTCACCGCAGCCAGCCCCATGGCCTGGATTCTGGCCATTGCGGCAGCCATTGCCTACGCCCTCCCCGCACTTGCCACGCAACACCTGCAAGAAACAGGCGCGCGCCGCTGCCTGCGCCTGGCCTGGGCCTTGCACGCCCTGTTTCTGGGCTGGGGCCTGCTGGGCGAGTTTCCGCGCTTTGGCTTCGCCCCCGCACTCTCCATCACCGCCTGGCTGGTGCTGACCGTATATGTGGTCGAGCAGCAGCTCTACCCCCAGCTCAGCTCGCGCTGGCCGCTTTCCATCATGGGCAGCCTGGCGGTCTTGCTGGCCGTGGTGTTTCCGGGCTCTCCACTGCATGTCGATGCCTCGCCTTGGCTTCCGCTGCATCTGGCCCTTGGCATTGCTTCGTACGGACTGTTTGCCGCAGCCGTCGTCCACGCCGCGCTGATGAGCCATGCCGAGCGGCAGATGCGCCAAGGCGCTGACCATGATGGCGGCCTGCCCCTGCTCACGCTGGAGCGCCTGACGTTTCGCTTTGTGGGCGCAGGTTTTATCTTGCTGACCGCAACGCTGGCTGCTGGCTGGTTTTTTGGTGAGCAGCTTTATGGCAAGAGCTGGGTATGGAATCACAAGTCCGTTTTCTCCCTGCTCTCCTGGATCGCTTTTGCGGTGCTGCTGTTTGGCCGCAACCGCTTTGGCTGGCGCGGGCAAAGCGCCGTGCGCGTGCTGTATATCGGTGCCATCTTTCTGCTGCTGGCCTATGTGGGCTCGCGCTTTGTCGCTGAAGTTCTGCTGGAGCGCGTTGCATGAAGTACCTGCTCGTCTTGCTGGTCATCGTGGTGGCCGTCGGCATCTGGCGCAACAAGCGCCGGGCCGAATTAGCTGAGCGCAAAGCGGCTGCCCCCAGGCCTGCGCCCGCCCTCAAGCAACCGCAAAACATGGTGGCCTGCGCCCACTGCGGCCTTCACCTTCCTCAGGCTGATGCAGTGACCGATGGCACAAGCCAGTACTACTGCAGCGCAGAGCACCGCAGCCTGGCGCAGCAATCCCAGCCCTGAACCCATGGTGAATTCCGCTTCGCCCTGGCAGCACACCGCCATTCCGCTGGATACCGTCATTAGCCGCCGGGCCGATGCCAGCCTCAACGCCCCGTTTGTGCGTCTGTGGCAGGCATTTTTAAGCGGCCGCATTTTTCTGGCACTGGCCTTAATCTTGCTGCAGGCTCTGAATCTGCAATTGCAAAACATCAGCTCGCCACTGGTCTGGCTGGTCTGCGTTGTCTATCTGATCCTGACCACGGTGCTGCGACTGTTGGCAGGCAAGCATCTGCCCGCGCCGCGTGCCGCCCTGCAATGGCTGCCGGTGATCGGCGTAGACATTGCCGTGATTTTTCTGCTGCAGATTTTCCAAGTGGGCTCGCTCAACTACTCCGCCCTGCTGGCGATTCCCATCCTGATTTCTGCAGCGCTGGGCGGCCTGATGCTCGCGTTTGGAACAACGGCCTGTATTACGCTGCTGACGCTGACCCACACCTTCTGGCTCTACCGCGGCGGGCTCAGCGATGCCGCTCAGGCCTACTATCAGACCGCGTTTACTTCGGCTGGCTATTTCTGCGTCGCCTATCTCACGCACGAGCTGGCCAAACGCGTCAGGCGCGAGCGCTCTCAGGCACTGTTCAACCGCCTGCGCACGCAGACACAAGAGCAGGTCAACAGCCTGGTCATCAACCATTTCTCGGATGGTGTTCTGGTGGTCGACTCCAGTCTGCAAGTGCTGCAGGCCAACCCCGCCGCTCTGCAATTACTGAATCTGCCACCCGAGCACACTCAGCCCTTCTCCCTGCAAGCACATAGCGGGTGGGAGCCTTTGGCGGATGCCGCGCAAGCCAGCTTTGTCCACGCACGCCCTTTGTCGGCCACGATTCATCTACAGGCCACCGAGCATCGCGGCCCCACGGGCATCAATGTGCGCACCCGCATCACCGAAGTTGCTGCACCCTATCTGGATGAAGAGCCTCAGACTGAGCCAGGCCACTCACTCTGCGTCATGTTCCTGCATGACCTGCGCGAGATGGAAGCACAGCTGCGCACCGAAAAACTGGCATCCATGGGCCGCATGTCTGCTGCCGTGGCGCATGAAATACGCAACCCGCTGGCTGCCATTACGCAAGCCAATGCGCTGTTGGCAGAAGACCTCGTCAGCCAGCCAGGCCCCCAGCAGCTTTGCCGCATCGTGGGCCAGAACGCAGAGCGGCTGGCCCGCATTGCCGAAGAAATTCTCAATCTGGCACGGGTGCAGCAGGGTGTAGAAACCCATCAGGGCCAGTCCCTGCCGCTCGATACCCTGCTCGCCCAGATCAGCAAAGAATGGCGCGGACAGTCCACGCCATCTCGCCAGCTTTTGCTGCAGCTCAATGCAAACACACGGCATATCGTGTTTGATGAGGAGCATCTGCGCCGCGTGCTGATCAATCTGCTGGACAATGCCCAGCGCCACCGCAGTCATGCGGGCAATGAGGCTGGCCTGCAGCTGGTCAGCGGCTATGGCCCGCTGAATACCCAGATGCCCGGGCTGCCTGAAGACGATATCTGCTGGTTCATGGTCTGGAGCAACGGAGCACCCCTGGAAGCCAGCGTAGAGCGCCACCTTTTCGAGCCCTTTTTCTCCTCGCAAAGCCGCTCCAGCGGTCTGGGCCTGTATATCTGCCGCGAGCTATGTCAGCGCTACGATGCCACCATTAGCTACCTGCGACTTGCCCGCAGCACGCCAGAAGGTAATGTCGATGGCAATGCATTTATCGTGACCCTGCGCAGCGGCCCGTCGACCCTCGCAAGCCGCACTCTTTTTGACTCGATCATGGTGTAAGCCTAGTGACCTTTTTGCCTACTGCATCCACAAACGCCACCATTTTGGTGGTCGATGATGAGCCCGATCTACGCACACTTTATGAGCTGACCTTGCTCAGGGAGGGCTATCGCGTAGAGACAGCCGGATCGGTGCAAGAAGGCTCGGCACAGCTGCAAAGCCAACACTTCGATGTGGTGATCACCGACATGCGACTGCCCGACGGCGTTGGCATGGAGCTGCTGCTGCTGCTGCGCGAGCAGTCGCGCACCGAGCGCTGTATCGTCATGACCGCCTACGGCTCGGCCGAAAATGCGGTCGAGGCCTTGCGCGCAGGCGCATTTGACTACCTGACCAAACCTGTAGACCTGCGCCAGTTCCGCCAGGTCGTTGCCTCTGCCGTTCAAGGCATTGGTGCCGTGCCCGCCCCTGCCTCCCCCCAGGCCTCTGCAACCGCAGCCAGCGGCAACAACGAGCTCAACGCCAGCGCCCTACAGGCACTGGTGGGTAATTCTCAAGCCATGCAACGGGTCAAACAGCGCATTGCCAAGGTCGCTAAGGGAATGGCGCCGGTGCTGATTCATGGCGAGTCCGGCACGGGTAAAGAGCTGGTGGCCCGCGCCCTGCACGCCTGCAGCCAACGCGCCAATGGGCCCATGGTGGCCGTGAACTGCGGTGCCATTCCTGAAAACCTGCTGGAGGCAGAGTTCTTCGGCGCCCGCAAAGGCTCATACACCGGTGCGACACAGGACAGGCCCGGCTACTTTCAGGCCGCACAGGGCGGCACGCTGTTTCTCGATGAAATTGGCGACCTGCCGCTGGCCATGCAGGCCAAGCTGCTGCGTGCCATTCAGGAACGCAAGATTCGCCCCTTGGGCAGCACGCAGGAAGAGTCTGTCGATGTCCGCATCGTTAGCGCCACCCACCGTGATCTGGGCACCGAGGTTCAGACCGGAAACTTCCGTCAGGACTTGTTCTACCGCCTCAATGTCATTGAAATCGAACTGCCTGCCCTGCGTGAGCGCCGCGAAGACCTGAGCCTGCTGTGTCAGGCTCTGCTCAAAAAATTGGCCAAAGAGTCAGGTCTGGCCACGCCGACACTGGATGAAACAAGCCTCGCCCAGATCGCCTTGCTCCCCCTGCCCGGCAATGTGCGCGAGCTGGAAAATGTGCTGCACCGCGCGATTGCGCTGGGAGATGATGGCCCGCTGCGCATTCCGCCAAGCGGCCAGCCGTCCGGTAATGAACGCGCAGCCAGCCCGGCATTGACCGCCGCGCCGCACTCCCAGCAAGAAAACCCCATAGAAAGCCCAGCGGGCCTGCCCGAAAACCTGCAAGGCTGGCTGGACGAGCAAGAGCGCAGCATTCTGGTCAGAGCGCTGCAGGACAACGGTTTCAACCGCACCGCGACTGCGGCAAGACTCGGCATCAGCCTGCGCCAGATTCGTTACCGGATTGACCGTCTGGGCATAGACCTGCCTGCTGAGGGCGGCAAGCACCAAACTGACAATGCCTGATTCTGTGCCGCACGATGCCTCCACATTGCCAGAAAAGTCGCCAGACAAGTCTTTGGACTGGGCTTCCGGCTGGTACCAGCCTGCCCAGCAGCTCGCCTCGCCCAACTTTGGCCCGCGCCCTGATGGCGCACTGATCGACCTTGTCGTTGTTCACTCCATCAGCCTGCCGCCGGGCCAGTACGGAACGGGGGCCGTTCAGCAGCTCTTCAGCAATCAGCTGGACTGGGATGCCCACCCTTACTACCAAGGCATTCGCGGGCTGGAAGTGTCATCTCACTTCTTTATTACCCGCCAGGGCGAGATCTGGCAATTTGTCAGTTGCGATGACCGTGCATGGCACGCCGGCATCAGCCAGTGGCGGGGCCGTGACCGCTGCAACGACGACTCCATTGGCATTGAACTCGAAGGCCTTGAAGGCCTGAGCTTTGAAGCACCCCAATATCAGGCCTTGCAGCGGCTTTGCCAGGCCATTGCCGCGCAATACGCTATTCGCTACATCGCCGGCCACGAGCACATTGCACCGGGACGCAAGCAAGACCCCGGCCCCGGTTTTGACTGGGCGCAACTCCAGCAGCAGCTGAGCACTGACCACGGCACACAGGCCTGGGAATTCCCTTCGCGCACCGCCTGAGGCTCAGGGACCGCACATATATCAGGAGCATGTAGCGCCTGTTATTCGGAGGTTTCAGCCAGATATGTGACTGAAGAGAACGACTGAATTGCGCAAGCCGCTCATCTTTTAAGAGTGACCACTTCGACTTCTGGGTTCACGTTCAAGCCCTCGCTGTCAATGGCGCGCACGCAACATCTGTCGTCTGTAGCAAACACCTAAATTTTTTACTCATTTACGGCACTGAATCTGCTGCACCGCAACCACGCCACAGCCCTTGATTCATGCGGTATGAAGGCATTTTTCAAGCTGTCAAGCGACTGCTCAAATGTCCATTTCAGTAGTTTCATCAGGTCAGCAAGATTGAAGAGCGATACACTACCGGTAGTGTTTGAGAGCGCCTTAGACCCCACATCTAGTGTTTACAAGTTGTGCACACCCTGTGCAAACCATGTGTAGACCTTGGCGCCAAATCTTGTTTTTGACGGCCTGCCCAGAGTGCAGGCCTTTGTCTGCTATCCACAAATTAATTCCGAGGAACTTATGCAAGAAGCGTTGAACTCACTGCCTTCTGCCGCGCCCGTCAGCGCAGCTGATTCTTCCTCCCAAAATGACAACTACCAGATCATTCGCCGCAGCGGTGATGTGGTGGCGTTCGCCCCCCAGAAGATTGCCATCGCCCTGACCAAGGCCTTTCTGGCCGTGCGCGGCGCACAAGGCGCTGCTTCTGCCAGCGTTCGCGATACCGTCAACGAACTGACCGAAGGCGTGGTGCGCGCCCTGTTGCGCTCGCGCCCTGAAGGCGGCACCTTCCACATTGAAGACGTGCAAGACCAGGTTGAGCTGGGCCTGATGCGCGGTGGTCACCAGGATGTGGCCCGCGCCTATGTGCTGTACCGTGAGCGCCGCAACCAAGAGCGCACCGAGCAGAAGAAGGCCGCCGAAGTGGCCGCAGCCGCTGTCTCCGCCAAGCCCGTGCTGCATGTGACCGAAAACGGCCAGCGCGTGCCTCTGAACCAGGAACTGCTGGAAGCCCTGATCCAGTCGTCCTGCCGCAACCTGAATGCCGACATTCAGTCCGCGCCCATCATGGCGGAGACACTGCGCAACCTGTACGACGGCGTGCCACTGGCCGAGGTCTACAAGGCATCCATTCTGGCTGCCCGCACGCTGATCGAAAAAGATCCCGACTACACCTACGTCACTGCCCGCCTGCTGCTGCACACCATCGTGCGCGAAGTCATGCTGCGCGATGTGCAGCCTGACGACATGCAGACCGCCTACGCCGAGTACTTCCCTGGCTTCATCCAGAAGGGCGTGGACAACGAGTTGCTCAATCCCGAGCTGCTGACGTACGACCTGCCCCGCCTGGGTGCCGCCCTGAAGGCCGAGCGCGACGAGCAGTTCGACTACTTGGGTCTGCAGACGCTGTACGACCGCTACTTCCTGCACGTCAAGAAGACTCGCATCGAGCTGCCCCAGTCCTTCTTCATGCGTGTGGCCATGGGCCTGGCACTCAATGAGCAGGACCGTAACGCCCGCGCCATCGAATTCTACGAACTGCTGTCGTCCTTCGACTTCATGTCGTCCACCCCCACGCTGTTTAACAGCGGCACGCTGCGCTCGCAGCTGTCGAGCTGCTACCTGACCACCGTGCCTGACGATCTGGGCGGCATCTACGACGCCATCAAGGAAAACGCTCTGCTGTCCAAGTTTGCGGGTGGCCTGGGCAATGACTGGACCCGTGTGCGCTCTCTGGGTGCGCGCATCAAGGGCACCAACGGCGAATCGCAAGGCGTGGTTCCCTTCCTGAAGGTCGTCAACGACACGGCCGTGGCCGTGAATCAGGGCGGCAAGCGCAAAGGCGCTGTCTGTACCTATCTGGAATCCTGGCACCTGGATATCGAAGAATTCCTGGAGCTGCGCAAGAACACAGGCGACGACCGCCGCCGCACCCATGACATGAACACGGCCAACTGGATTCCAGACCTGTTCATGAAGCGCGTCTTGGAAAAAGGTCAGTGGACCCTGTTCTCGCCTTCCGATGTGCCTGACCTGCACGATCTGTTCGGTGCCGATTTCGAAAAGGCCTACACCGCCTACGAAGCCAAAACTGTCAGCGGCGAAATCAAGCTGCACAAGACCGTGCAGGCCACCGACATGTGGCGCAAGATGCTCTCGATGCTGTTCGAGACCGGCCATCCCTGGATCACTTTCAAGGACCCTTGCAACATCCGCTCGCCCCAGCAGCACGTGGGCGTGGTGCACTCGTCCAATCTGTGCACCGAGATCACACTGAACACCAGCGACACCGAAACCGCGGTCTGCAACCTGGGCTCCGTGAATCTGGTTCAGCACATCAAGGACGGCAAGCTCGACCATGACAAGCTGCGCAAGACCGTGACTACGGCCATGCGCATGCTGGACAACGTCATCGACATCAACTACTACGCTGTGGCCAAGGCCAAGGAATCCAATCTGCGCCACCGCCCTGTGGGCATGGGCCTGATGGGCTTCCAGGACTCGCTGTACGAAATGCGCACAGCCTATGCCAGCGAAGGCGCTGTCGAGTTTGCCGACCAGGCCATGGAAGCCATCTGCTACTACGCCTACTGGGCTTCGACCGAGCTGTCCAAGGAACGTGGCACGTACTCCACCTTCAAGGGCTCGCTGTGGGATCAGGGCATCCTGCCTCTGGACACCCTGGACCTGCTGGAAAAAGCACGTGGCGGCTATGTGGAAGTGGACCGTTCGGCCCAGCTGGACTGGAACGCCCTGCGCGCCAAGATCGCCAAGGACGGCATGCGCAACAGCAACTGCGTGGCCATTGCTCCTACCGCAACGATTTCCAACATCGTCGGCGTCGATGCATCGATCGAGCCCTCATTTGGCAACCTGTCGGTCAAGTCCAACCTGTCCGGTGAATTCACCATCATCAACCAGTACCTGGTGCGTGATCTGAAGCGCCTGGGCCTGTGGGATGACGTCATGGTCATGGACCTCAAGCACTTTGACGGCTCGCTGCGCGCCATCGACCGCGTGCCTGAAGAAGTCAAGAGCCTGTACGCCACCGCTTTTGAAGTGGAACCTCAATGGCTGGTGGAAGCCGCCTCGCGTCGCCAGAAGTGGATCGATCAGGCACAGAGCCTGAACATCTACATGGCTGGTGCATCGGGCAAGAAGCTGCACGACACCTACATGCTGGCATGGATTCGTGGCCTCAAGACCACTTACTACCTGCGCACCACCAGCGCGACCCAGATTGAAAAATCGACGGTCCAAAGCCGCACACTCAATGCGGTGTCGTCCAGCGCACCTGCTGCTGCTGCCGCCAAGCCTGCAGTCAGCGCACTGGAAGCGGCTGCCGCTGCTGCCCGTGCCCAGGCTCCCGCGACAGACATCAAGTTCTGCGCGATTGACGACCCAGGCTGCGAGGCCTGCCAGTAATTAACGACACCCCCTGAGGCGCTTTGCGCCTTCCCCCTCTCTCTACGCGCTGCGCGCTATGGGAAGGGGGACGACACCTTCGCCGCGAGGCGGCTCTTGCTTGGTGTCTCTGGGGTGGATAGCGCCAGTTTTGAACTGATGCTTAAAAACGAGATGAATCTAAAGGCTGGATGTCGATTGCATTGCACCCAGCTTTTTCCCATAAAGGAATACCTTCATGCTGAGCTTTGACGACGACACCTTTACCCCTTCCGCCGCTAGCGCAGAAGCCGAAGTACCTGCCACCCGCAAGCGAGTGAATGCCGCAGACAAGCGCATCATCAACGCCAAGACCGACGTGAACCAGCTGGTTCCCTTCAAGTACAAGTGGGCCTGGGAAAAGTATCTGGCTACCTGCGCCAACCACTGGATGCCGCAGGAAGTGAACATGACCCGCGACATCGCTTTGTGGAAGGACCCCAATGGCCTGACCGAAGACGAGCGCCGCATCATCAAGCGCAACCTCGGCTTCTTCGTGACCGCCGACTCGCTGGCCGCCAACAACATCGTGCTGGGCACCTACCGCCACA
>ERZ724504.176-NODE-176-length-36037-cov-10.602774_pt1 | contig 36037 bp, 37 predicted proteins | sample MGYA00376037_ERZ724504 | MGnify/ENA primary metagenome ERZ724504 (study PRJEB28724, sample SAMN07190888) | wastewater metagenome | isolation source: influent of sewage treatment plant in Hong Hong | place: USA: Christiansburg, Virginia | collected 2016-03-01 ... | reverse complement strand
TCATGCCGGCCAGCTTGCCGTACATGCGGAAGTAGTTCTGGAAGGTGATCGAGGCGAGGGTCTGGTTCTCGGCCTGGATCTTCACGCCCTCCTTGGCCTCGACGGCCTGGTGCAGGCCTTCGGACCAGCGGCGGCCGGACATCAGGCGGCCGGTGAATTCATCGACGATGACCACTTCGCCGTCCTGCACCACGTATTGCTGATCCTTGTGATACAGCGAATGGGCCCGCAGGGCCGCATACAAGTGATGGATCAGCAGAATGTTGGTCGGATCGTACAGGCTCGTGCCTTCGGCCAGCAGCCCCAAGCGGGCGAGGATTTCCTCGGCGTGCTCGTGCCCCTGTTCGGTGAGCAGCACCGAATGCGCCTTGAGGTCGACGGTGTAGTCGCCCGGCACGGTGATGTTCTCGCCCTCGCCTTCCTGACGGGTCAGGAGCGGCGGTACGGCGTTCATGCTCAGATACAGTTCGGTGTGATCTTCGGCCTGGCCGGAGATGATCAGCGGCGTACGTGCTTCATCGATGAGAATCGAGTCGACCTCGTCGACGATGGCGTAGTGCAGGCCGCGCTGCACGCGCTCCGCCACCTCGTAGACCATGTTGTCACGCAGGTAGTCGAAGCCGAATTCGTTGTTGGTGCCGTAGGTGATGTCCGCCTGGTAGGCTGCCTTCTTCTGGTCGTGGGGCATCTGCGACAGGTTGCAGCCCACGGAAAGCCCCAGAAAACGGTAGATGCGCCCCATCCAGTCCGAGTCGCGACTGGCCAGGTAATCGTTCACCGTAATGACATGCACGCCCTTGCCGGACAGCGCATTGAGGTACACGGGCAGCGTGGCGGTCAGGGTCTTGCCCTCGCCAGTGCGCATTTCAGCGATCTTGCCGTCATGCAGCACCATGCCGCCAACCATCTGCATGTCGAAGTGGCGCATGCCATGCACCCGCTTGCCGGCTTCGCGGACCACCGCAAAGGCCTCCGGCTGCAGTGCTGCCAGCGTTTCACCGGCGGCGATGCGCTGACGGAATTCGTCGGTCTTGCCGCGGAGTTCCTCGTCGGACAGGGCCTGAATCTTCGGCTCGAATGCGCTGATGGCGCGCACGGTCTGCGAATACTGGCGGATCAGCCGGTCATTGCGGCTGCCGAAAATCTTCTTGAGAAGGCCTGCGATCATTTGATTTGGAAGGGGAAATGCGGCAAAGGGCCAGATTCTATCATGGCGTCCGGACACGGCCGTGATGGAGGTCCGGGCAGCATCAAGCTTGTCCGGCCCGGTAGTTCCCCCTACGATGGGGGCGCTTTTGCAAATTCCAAGCCCCCATGGCCACCAGCCCGATCGACAATTTTCTGGGGAGGGGTGATGCCCTCTCCCGCCTGCAAGCCCACGCGGGTCGTTTGCTGCGCCTGCAAAGACAGCTTTCCGAGTTGCTGCCCGACTACATGGCGAGCGCCTGCAAGGTCGCCAACCTGAAGGAAGATGAACTGGTGATTCTGGTGGACAGTCAGGGACTCGCGGTCAAGCTGCGCCAGGCGGTGCCGAGCCTGCTGGTGGACTTTGCCCGGATCGGCGTACTGCTGCGGGACATAAAAGTGAAGGTGGCAGTACGCGAATACCGGCAAGCTCCACCCCCTGTCCCGCAGCGCCACGTCAGCGACACGACACGCTCGGGGCTCGACACCCTGGCAGCCTCCCTGCCCGCCGACTCCCCGCTCGCCAAGGCGCTCCAGCGCTTCGTCAAGCAGGCTGGCTAGACCAGGGGCACGAGCACCCGCTCGAGGATCAGCAACGCAAAGAAAATCAGCGCCACCACAAGCCCGAAGCGAAACAGGCGCCACGCCAGCGTCAGATAACGGGGCTCGCGGGTGAACAGGAAGGCAAACACGGAAGCGCCGATCCCGATCCCCACCAGCACGGCAACGATGCGCAGGATCAGCACGGCGGGGCCTCAGGCGGTGGCGAGGTCGAACAGATGGGCGACCGAGGCCGGGGTAGTCGCCGCATCCTCGAAGGTGACAATCTCCCAGGCTGTACGGTCTTCGAGCAGGACGCGCAGGATCTGGTTGTTGAGCGCATGACCGGCCTTGTAGGCACTGTAAGCGGCGAGCAGCGAATGCCCGGCCAGGTAGAGATCGCCAATGGCATCCAGCACCTTGTGCTTCACGAACTCGTCGGCGTAGCGCAGGCCGTCAGCGTTAAGCACCCGGTACTCGTCCATCACGATGGCGTTATCGAGGCTGCCGCCCAACCCAAGGCCGTTGGCGCGCATGAACTCCACGTCCTGCATGAAACCGAAGGTGCGCGCACGCGCGACTTCGCGTACGTACGAATTATTGGCGAAATCCACCGTCACCGACGTACCCGTGCGGTCGATGGCCGGGTGGTTGAAAAGGATCGAGAAGCTCAGCTTGAAACCATCATAAGGCTCCAGACGCACCCACTTGTCGCCTTCCACGTACTCCACCGGCTTGGTGACGCGCAAAAAGCGCTTGGGGGCCTTCTGCTCTTCGATACCGGCAGACTGGATCAGGAAGACAAAGGGCCCGGCACTGCCGTCGAGAATCGGGATTTCGGCCGCATCCACGTCGATGTGGGCGTTATCCACGCCCAGACCGGCGAGGGCCGACATGAGGTGTTCGACGGTATTGACCTTGGCGCCATCGCGCTGCAGACCCGAGCACATGCGGGTGTCGCAAACGGCGTAGGGATCAGCCGGCAGATCGACGACCGGATCGAGATCGACGCGATGGAAGACGATGCCGGTATCCGGGGCAGCCGGACGCAGGGTGAGCGTGACCTTGTTGCCGCTGTGGAGACCCACGCCGGTAGCACTGACAACGGTTTTGAGGGTGCGCTGCTTCAACATGATCCGGTTCCGCGTTCAAGTCATTGAATTTTAACATACACAGGATGCTGCATTGCAGCAAACGCGGTGCAGTGTTGCGGCCGTACAAAAGACAAACGCGCAGCGGACGGAGGCACGTCCCGCTGCGCGTTTGTCAGAGCCACCGAAGCGGCCCTGCCCCGGTCAGTCCGCCTGCTTGCGCAGGAAGGCCGGAATATCCAGCGTGGACATGCCGTTGGCGCTCATCGCCTCGACCGTGGTGCGAGAGGTGCGACGAATGACCGCCGGCAGCTCCAGGTTGTTGTAATCCACTTCCATGCCGATGTTGTCGGTACCCGTCCGGATGACTTCCATCTTGCGGGGCATCGCGGCAGCACGCACGGCACCCAGGCCGGTAGCAACCACGGTCACGCGGATGCGGTCTTCCATGCTCTCTTCAAATACGGTGCCGTACTTGACGAAGGCCTCCGAGGCAGCAAAAGCCTGCACGGTACGCACGGCATCGCGAACTTCCGACATCTTCAGGTTGCGGCTGGCCGTGATGTTGATCAGCACGCAACGGGCACCGGACAGCTCGGTACCTTCGAGCAGCGGCGACACGGCGGCCTGTTCGGCTGCGATGCGGGCGCGGTCGAGACCGGAAGCCTGGGCCGAACCCATCATCGCGCGGCCCATTTCGGCCATGGCGGTGCGCACATCCTGAAAGTCCACGTTCACCAACCCGGGAACGTTGATGATTTCGGCGATGCCGCCGACGGCACTGGTCAGCACATTGTCAGCCGAACGGAAGCAGTCCTCGAAGCCGGCGTCGTCGCCATAAACCTCAAGCAGCTTGTCGTTGAGCACGACGATCAGGGAGTCCACCTGCTTGGAGAGCTCTTCCACGCCACTTTCGGCGACACGGATGCGGTTCTCGAAGTCGAAGGGCTTGGTAACCACCGCCACGGTGAGGATGCCCATCTCCTTGGCAATCTCGGCAACCACCGGCGCAGCGCCCGTACCCGTACCACCGCCCATGCCGGCGGTGATGAAACACATGTGCGCGCCTTCAAGAGCGGCAGCAATGGCATCGCGGGATTCCTGGGCGGCCGCACGGCCGGCTTCCGGCTTGGAACCGGCGCCGAGGCCGGTCTTGCCGAGCTGCACCTTGGTCGGGGACAGACAGCGGGACAGCGCCTGGGCATCGGTATTGGCGGTGATGAAATCCACCCCCTGAACACCTTCGCGGATCATGTGGTCGACGGCGTTACCACCGGCGCCACCGACACCGATCACCTTGATAGTGGTGCCGCCGGATGCCTTCTCAACAATTTCAAACATTTACCTCGCCTCCAAGTGAAACTGCGCTGATATTGCCAATGCGCAACCGGCGCCTGTATTTAGTATTAACAAAAAATTCTACAACTAAACAAGAGGCCGCTGCGCACAATTATTCATATAAATTCAAACCGTTACACGGGCTTCTTCAAGTATCAGAAATTACGCTCGAACCAGGAGCGCATTCTCGAAAAAACCTGCCCTACGTTGCGCGTCTGACGAGCCTGCAGCCCCCGCCGCTTCTGGGCTGCGCCCTCCATGACGAGACCCATTGCATTGGCATAACGCGGCTCGCACACCACGTCGGCGATGGCTCCCGAATACTTCGGATAGCCGATACGCACCGGCATGTGAAACACTTCTTCACCCAGTTCAACCATGCCCTGCATCACGGCGGCACCGCCGGCCAGCACGATGCCGGAGGACAGCAGTTCTTCATAACCGCTGCGGCGCAGTTCTGCCTGCACCAGTTCGTACAGCTCGCACACCCGCGGCTCAATCACGTCGGCGAGGGCCTGACGGGAGAGCTTGCGCGGCGGACGGTCGCCGACACCGGGCACTTCGATCATTTCGGACGCATCGGCCAGCGTGTGCATGGCCACGCCGTGACGGATCTTGATCTCCTCGGCCTCGGCGGTCGGCGTGCGCAGGGCCATCGCGATGTCGTTGGTGACCTGGTCGCCGGCGATTGGAATCACGGCGGTATGACGAATCGCCCCCTGGGTGAACACCGCCAGGTCGGTGGTACCGCCGCCGATGTCCACCAGACACACGCCCAGCTCCTTTTCGTCCTCGGACAGGGTCGCGTAACTGGAGGCCAGCGGCTGCAGGACCAGGTCGAGCACTTCGAGACCGCAGCGGCGCACGCACTTGACGATGTTCTGGGCCGCCGACACGGCGCCGGTGACGATATGCACCTTCACCTCGAGACGCACGCCGCTCATGCCGATCGGTTCGCGCACGCCATCCTGGCCGTCGATGATGAATTCCTGGGTCAGGATGTGCAGAATCTGCTGATCGGCCGGCAGGGGCATCGCCCGGGCGGTCTCGATGACCCGCTCCACGTCAAGGGGCGAGACCTCCTTGTCCTTGATCGCCACCATGCCGTTGGAGTTGAAGCTGCGGATATGACTGCCGGCGATGCCCGTGTAGACGTCGCGAATCTTGCAGTCAGCCATCAACTCGACTTCCTGGATGACCCGGGAAATGGCGTCAACGGTCGCCTCGATGTTCACCACCACGCCCTTTTTCAGACCCGACGAGGGCTGGGTACCAAGGCCGACCACATCCATGCGACCGTCCGGCTTGAGCTCGGCCACCACGCAAGTGATCTTGGAGGTGCCGATGTCGAGGCCGACGATCAGTTCCTTGTACTCTTTGCTCATCACTTCCCTTTTCTTTCTTGCTTGCCTGCCGGCGCGGCGGGCGCTACCGGACGAAGGGCAAAACCACCGGGGTAGCGGAGATCCACCACCGCCACATTCATGTTCAGTTGTTCCCTGGCCTTGGGGTAATTGTTGACGAAGCGGGCCAGCCGTTCGTCGATGGGTGCTTTCGGCTGGTCGTGGCCGAGCTCGATCGTCATCCCGTCTTCCATCTTGAGCTGCCAGGCCTCGCGCGCCGACAGGGACACACCGACCAGTTGCTTGCCCAGCGGACCGAGCTTGCGCGTAAATTCGTCAAACTTGGCAAGAAGGATTCCCGACGCACCTTCCGGCCCGCTGAAAACCGGCATACGCGCATTGCTCGCCGCAGTGAAAACCTCGCCGTAGCGGTTAACCAGGCGCATGTCACCGGTTTCACCCACCCGCCAGTAGGCCGAGGCGACGTGTTCCTCGAGACGCACTTCGATACCGCCCGGCCAGCGCCGGCGCACATCGGCACGGCGCACCCACGGCAGCTTCTCGAAGGCACCGCGCACATCATCCAGGTCTACCGTGAAGAAATTGCCACGCAACGACGAACGCGCCGCATATTCGAGCTGGGCCGTCGTGACCTGCGCCAGCGGCGTGGTGACCACGACTTCCCGCAGCGGATAAACCGGCAGGCGCGACACCGAAGCCACCGCCGCATAACCGAGCCCGGCCGCACCGACCACCATCAGGGTGTCAGCGATCAGGTTGAGGAGCTGGGGACGATCCCACAGCCCGTTGCCACTCCCGTCCCGAACCGGGCGCGCACCACGCGCACGCTTCCCGCCGCCGGCTTTGCTGCCGACTTCGGGCGGAACATTGGAGGTGCTGCGCTGATCAGCCAAGGCGCGCTCCAGCCAGGATTTCCAGGCACAGCGCTTCAAAGGACAGACCGGCCACCCGGGCCGACATGGGCACCAGGGAATGGTTGGTCATGCCCGGCGCGGTGTTGATCTCCAGCAGGGTGAAGCTGCCGTCGTTGCGCAGGATCAGGTCGGCACGTCCCCAGCCGCGGCAACCGAGCACCTTGGCGCTGCGCACGATGGCCGCCTGGATGTCCTTTTCCAGGGCTTCAGGCAGGCCGCTCGGACAAAAATACTGGGTGTCGTCGGTGAAATACTTGTTCTGATAATCATAGTTGCCACCTGGCGCGACGATGCGCACCAGCGGCAGAGCCCGCTCGCCCAGGAAAGGTGCGGTCAGTTCCTGACCAGTGACGAACTCTTCGGCCAGCACCAGCGAGTCAAACTTGGCGGCCAGCTCCCAGGCGCCCTTCAGTTGCCCGGCTTCGGTCACCTTGGTGGCGCCCATGCTGGAGCCTTCATGTACCGGCTTGACGAAGATCGGCAGACCGAGGTCGGCCACCACGGCCTCCCAGTCGGTCTTGGCATCGAGAATCGCGAAGCGCGGCGTGGGCAGGCCGGAGGCCATCCACACCAGCTTGGTCCGCCACTTGTCCATGGCGATGGCAGAAGCCATCACGCCGCTGCCGGTGTAGGGAATGCCCATCAGCTCCAGCGCGCCCTGCACCGTGCCGTCCTCACCGCCGCGGCCATGCAGCGCAATGAAGGCGCGGTCGTAGCCCTGCTCCTTGAGGATGTGCAGGTCGGTCTCGGCCGGATCGAAGGCGTGCGCATCCACACCGGCCGCCTGCAGGGCAGCCAGCACGGCACCGCCCGACATCAGGGAAATCTCGCGCTCGGCGGAAGTCCCGCCCAGCAATACCGCCACTTTTCCGAATTGACTGCTCACGTCCTTAAACCTCGCCACTCACCAGTTTGCCCGGCACACCGCCGATACTGCCGGCACCCATGGTGATCACCACGTCGCCATCCTGCGCCGAGGACAGGATTGCCCCCGGCATGTCTTCGATGCTCTCCACGAACACCGGCTCGATCTTGCCCGCCACGCGCAACGCCCGCGCCAGCGAACGGCCGTCCGCCGCCACGATGGGGGCTTCGCCGGCGGCATACACCTCACTCAGCAGCAGCGCATCGACGGTGGACAAGACCTTCACGAAATCTTCGAAACAATCCCGCGTGCGGGTATAGCGGTGGGGTTGGAAAGCCAGCACCAGGCGCTTGTCGGGGAAAGCCCCGCGCGCCGCAGCGATGGTTGCCGCCATCTCGACCGGGTGATGACCGTAGTCGTCGACGATGGTGGCCGTACCGCCATTGGGCAGCGCCAGTTCGCCATAACGCTGGAAGCGCCGGCCGACCCCCTTGAACTCGGCCAGTGCCTTGATGATGGCCTCATCAGAAACGCCCACTTCCGTCGCCACGGCGATCGCCGCCAGCGCATTGAGCACGTTGTGGCGGCCCGGCAGGTTGAGGACCACCGAGATGCGGCTGGTCGTGCCATTGACGCGAACCACGTCGAACATCATCTTGCCGTCGGCAGCGTGAATGTTCTCGGCACGCACGTTGGCGGATTCGGAGAAGCCGTAACGGACGATCTGCTTGGACACCAGCGGCATGATCGAGCGCACGTGCTTGTCGTCGTCGCACAGCACGGCCACACCGTAGAAGGGAAGGTGCTGGAGGAAATCGACGAAGGATTGCTTGAGCCGTGCGAAGTCGTGACCGTAGGTTTCCATGTGGTCGGCGTCGATGTTGGTCACCACCGAAATCACCGGGGTCAGCAACAGGAAGGACGCATCGGACTCATCGGCCTCGGCCACCAGGAAGTCGCCCTTGCCCAGCCGGGCATTGGCGCCAGCCGCGTTGAGCTTGCCGCCAATCACGAAGGTCGGGTCGAGCCCACCCTCGGCGAGGATGCTCGCCGCCAGGGACGTGGTGGTGGTCTTGCCGTGCGTGCCGGCGATGGCGATGCCCTGCTTGAGGCGCATCAGCTCGGCCAGCATCTGGGCGCGCGGCACCACCGGAATGCCACGGGCACGGGCGGCGATCACTTCCGGGTTGTCGCTCTTGACCGCGGTGGACGTCACCACGACATCGGCTTCGGCAACGTTATCGGCGCCGTGGCCCTGGACCACGCGAGCGCCCAGCGCCCTGAGGCGACGGGTGGCCACATTGTCGCCGAGATCGGAACCACTGATTTCATAGCCGAGATTGAGCAGCACCTCGGCGATACCGCTCATCCCGGCGCCGCCGATGCCGACGAAGTGGATGCTTTTGACTTTATGTTTCACGTGTTTTCCAGTTCAGTTCTTCAGGCCGCGAGGCCGGCACATACGTCGGCCACACGGGCTGTCGCGTCCGGCCTGGCACACCCGCGGGCCTTTTCGGCCATGTCCAGCAGGCGTGCGCGGTTCATTTCGTGCAGCAGCGTGGCGAGGCGCTGCGGTGTCAATTCGGTTTGGGGCAGGAGCACCGCAGCACCGGCATCGGCCAGGAAGCGGGCATTGCCGGTTTGATGGTCATCCACTGCGTGCGGGAACGGCACCAGCACACTGGCCACGCCGACGGCCGCCAGTTCGGCCACGGTCAGGGCGCCGGCGCGGCAAATCACCAGATCCGCAGAGCCATAGCGTTCGGCCATGTCGTCGATGAAGGGCAGCAGCTCGCCCTCCGCACCTGCCGCCTTGTAGGCCGCGCGGAGAGCATCGATCTGTTTGGTACCGGCTTGGTGGGTCACCAGCGGCCGCTCGTGCGGCGCCAGCAAGGCCAACGCCTTGGGCACGGCCTCGTTGAGGGCTGCGGCACCGAGGCTGCCGCCCACCACCAGCACCTTCAAGGGCCCGCTGCGACCAGCAAAACGCGCGGCAGGAGGCACAACGGCGGTGATCTCGGCACGCACCGGGTTGCCGATCCACGCGCCCTTCTTCAATACGTCCGGAAAACCGGTGACGACCTTGTCGGCCACCCGGGCCAGCACGCGATTGGCGAGGCCGGCAACAGAATTCTGTTCATGCACGACAACCGGGCAGCCAAGCAATACCGCCATCATGCCGCCAGGAAAAGTCACGTAACCGCCCATCCCGAGCACCACGTCCGGCTTGACGCGGCGGATCTGACCGAAAGCCTGCGCGAAACCACGCAGCAGGTTGAAAGGAAGCAGCAACTTGCGCAGCAATCCCTTTCCGCGCAGCGCGGTAAAGCGCACCCAGGCAACCTCGTAGCCGCTGGCCGGCACGATGCGGGCCTCCATGCCATCCGGATTACCCATCCACACCACCCGCCAGCCGCGATCGCGCAGGGCATCGGCAACCGCCAGGCCGGGATAGATGTGACCGCCGGTACCACCGGCCATGACCATCAGGGTCGGCATCAGGCCTTGCCTCCCCGCATGATCTGGCGGTTTTCCCAGTCGATCCGCAACAGGATGGCAATGGCCACGCAGTTGGCGAGGATGCCCGAACCGCCAAAGCTCATCAGCGGCAGGGTCAGGCCCTTGGTGGGCAGCAAGCCCATGTTCACGCCCATGTTGATGAAGGACTGCACGCCGATCCAGATGCCGATGCCCTGGGCCACCAGCGCTGCGTAATTGCGTTCCAGCGTCACAGCCTGCTTGCCGATGGAGAAGGCGCGCTGGATGAGGATGGCGAACAGCACGACGACGGTGAACACGCCAACAAAGCCCAGCTCTTCGGCAATCACCGCCAACAGAAAGTCGGTATGGGCTTCAGGCAGGTAGAACAGCTTTTCGATGCTGCCCCCCAGGCCAACGCCGAACCACTCACCGCGCCCGAAGGCAATCAGGGCGTGAGACAACTGGTAGCCCTTGCCATAGGCGTCCTGCCACGGGTCCATGAAGCCGAGGATGCGCTGGCGGCGATATTCCGAGAAAGTGATCAGCAGCACGAAGCCGATCGTCGCGACGATCGCCAGCAATGCAAACAGGCGCACGTTGATGCCACCGAGGAAGAGCACCCCGAAGGCGATGGCGGTGATCACGACGAAGGCGCCAAAGTCGGGCTCCTTGAGCAGCAGGAAGCCGACGAACAGGATGACTGCCGCCATCGGCGCAAAACCCTTCTGGAAGCTGCCCATCAGCGGCAGCTTGCGGGCGGTGTAATCGGCGGCATAAAGCGCTGCAAACAACTTCATCAGCTCGGAGGGCTGCAGGTTCACCACACCAAGGGGCAGCCAGCGACGCGCACCGTTCACATCACGGCCCACGTGGGGAATCAGCACGATAAGCAACAGCACGACCCCGGCGATGAACAACCACGGGGCCATTTCCTGCCAGGCGCGCATGGGAATCTGGAACGCCACAACCCCGGCAATCACGCCAATCGCCAGAAAAACCGAGTGCCGGACCAGAAAGTAGGCCGGCTGGTGACCGAACATGCGGCTGCCTTCGGCTGTGGCGATAGAGGCCGAGAACACCATCACCAAACCCAGCAACAGCAGGGCCGCGGCCGACCAGAGCAGCGCAGGATCAAGCTCCCGCTGCCGGCCGAGGGGACGCATCAGGCGACTGACGGCGCCGCTTGACACCGGCGCAGCGGCGTCTCCGGCGTGGCGGGCAAAGAAACCGGTCAGGCTGGTGACGAGCTTCATGCGGGACTCACTTCCGGCAAGCGCTTCACGGCGTCGATGAAAACCTGCGCGCGATGGGCGTAATTGCGGAACATGTCGAGGCTGGCGCAGGCCGGCGACAACAGCACCACATCGCCGGCTTCGGCACGGGCATTGGCTTCAAGCACCGCGACGTCCATGTCAACCGCATAAATCAGCGGCACGCCGCAGCCGGCAACGGCCGCTTCGATGGCCCGCGCATCGCGGCCGATCAGCACCACGGCACGGGCATAACGGGCGAAAGCGTCTTTCAGCGGGGAGAAATCCTGCCCCTTGCCGTCACCGCCGACAACCAGTACCACCTTGCGGCGCAGGCCTTCCAGCGCGGCGACGGTAGCGCCCACGTTGGTGCCCTTCGAGTCATCGTAATAGATGACGCCATCGGCACGCTCGGCAACCTTCTCGACCCGGTGCGGCAGACCGCGAAAGGCCTTCAGCGCCGCCAGCAACGGCGCACGCGGCAACCCGGCGGCTTCGCACAGGGCCAGTGCAGCCAGTGCGTTGGCCACGTTGTGGCTGCCGGCCAGTTGCATATCGGCACGCTTGAGAAGCTTGTCGCTACCGCGCACCAGCCATTCGCCATCGTCGGCATGCAGCACGCCGAAATCGTCAGCGCCCGCCGGCACATCAACGCCAAAGCTCAGCACCTGTCGGCCCGGCAGCGCCATGGCTTTTACGCGGGCGTCCTCCCGGTTCAATACTTGTACACCGGCACCCTGGAAAACCGCGGCCTTGGTGGCAGCGTAGTCGTCCAGGCCGGCATAGCGATCCAGGTGATCGTCGGTGACGTTGAGCACCGTGGCCGAAACCGCCTCCAGCGCCGGACCGGTTTCAAGCTGAAAACTGGATAGCTCAAGCACCCACACCTGCGGCAGCGCCTGGCCAGCATCCAGCCGGGCCATCAGCACGTCCAGCGCGGCCGGGCTGATGTTGCCGGCAACCACGCCATCAAGGCCCGTTGCACGAACCATCTCGCCGGCCAGCGTGGTGGTCGTGGTCTTGCCGTTGGTGCCGGTGATGGCAATGATTCTGGTCTCGGCACCCGACGCCTTCAGGGCCTCGGCCAGCAGGTCCATCTCGCCGACAAGCGAAATACCCCGTTCCTTCGCAGCCAGCACCAGCGGCTGGCGGGGGTCGAGCCCGGGGCTGATCGCAATGCGCTCGACACCGTCGAGCAGCGCCGTGGAGAACGGGCCGGTGACGATGTCGGCGGCCGGCACGTCGGCGCGCAGGCGCTCCACGCCCGGCGGCGTCTCGCGGGAATCAGCCACCCGCAGGGCCACGCCCTGGCGCGCCAGCCAGCGGGCCATCGCCAGACCGGACTCACCGAGCCCGAGAACCAGCGTCAGGGAGGATTTAAGGGGCTCAATGTGCGCCATGCCCGTTCACCGCAGCTTGAGGGTGGACAGCCCGAACAGCACGAGCATGATGGTGATGATCCAGAAACGAACGACCACCTGGGTTTCCTTCCAGCCGCCCAGTTCATAGTGGTGGTGCAGTGGCGCCATGCGGAAGATGCGCTTGCCGCCGGTGTACTTGAAGTACAGCACCTGGACCATCACCGACAGGGCTTCGGCCACGAACAGGCCGCCCATGATGAAGAGGACGATTTCCTGGCGGACGATCACCGCGATGGTGCCCATCGCTGCGCCCAGCGCCAGCGCGCCCACGTCACCCATGAAGACCTCTGCCGGGTAGGCGTTGAACCACAGGAAGCCGAGGCCCGCACCGGCAATCGCCCCGCAGATCACCGCCAGCTCGCCGGCGCCCTGGATATAGGGCACGCCGAGATACTTGGAGAAACCCATGTGACCGGCGACGTAGGCGAAGATCGCCAGCGCGGCGCTGACCATCACGGTCGGCATGATCGCCAGGCCGTCGAGGCCGTCGGTGAGGTTCACCGAATGGCTGGTACCGTTGATCACGAAATAGCTCAGGATGATGAAACCGAGCACACCCAGCGGATAGGCTACGGCCTTGAAGAAGGGCACGATCAGCTCGATCTGGGCCGGCACCGTAGCCGTCAGGCCGAGGAAGGCGGCCGCGCCCAGGGCGATTGCCGAGGTCCAGAAGTACTTCCAGCGACTCGCCAGCCCCTTCGGGTCGCGGTACACCACCTTGCGCCAGTCATCCACCCAGCCGACGGCGCCGAAGCCGAGGGTCACGAAGAGCACAACCCACACGTACTTGTTGCTCAGGTCGGCCCACAGCAGCGTGGTGACGACGATGGAAATAAGGATCAGCGCGCCCCCCATTGTGGGCGTGCCGGCCTTGGTGAGGTGCGACTTGGGGCCGTCATCACGCACTGCCTGGCCGATTTTCTTGGCGGCCAGCCAGCGGATCACCGGCGGGCCGAACAACAGCGACAACAGCAGCGCGGTTCCCGCCGCCAGCATGGTGCGCAGCGTGAGATAGCCGAACACGTTGAAGAAGCGCGCGTCCTTCCCCAGCCACAAGGCGAGTTCAAGCAGCATGGAAAGCTCCCTGCTGCGTTACAAAAAATACTGCGGACAAACCTGCACTACACGACTTCATCAAACCTTCTCCGCGATGGCGTCCACGACGCGTTCCATTTTCATGAAACGCGATCCCTTCACGAGCACCACCGTATCTGCATTGAGCTCCGCCTTCACCGCCGCGACGAGGTCGTCGAGCCGGTTGAAGTGGTATCCGCCTTCTCCGAAGTTGCGCGCGGCAACCTCGCTCATTTCACCCAGCCCGAACAGGTAATCGACGCCTTCGCTCTTCGCGTAGCCACCGATCTCGTCGTGGTACTGGAAACTCTGCTCGCCAATCTCCCCCATGTCGCCGATCACCAGGATCTTGCGGCCCGGGGTGGCCGCCAGCACCGCGATGCCCGCACGCATCGAATCGGGGTTGGCGTTGTAACTATCGTCGATGACCACTGCGCCACCGCATCCCTGGCGCAGATGCAGACGACCGGCAGTGCCGCTGTAGCCACCCAGCCCTTCGGCCACCGCGTCCAGCGACATGCCGGCAGCCAGACAGGCCGCCGCTGCCGCCAGGGCGTTGCGAACGTTGTGCTGGCCGGGCACCTGCAGGCGAAAACGGGTTTCGCCCTGCGGCGAGCTGAGCATCACATCGCTGGCAAAGCCGTGGCTTGTGCATCGGGCCGACACGTCGGCGTCGGCACTGAGGCCGAAGGTAAGTGTCTGGCGCCCCGCGTTGAGGGCCTTCCAGTAACCGGCGAAAGCGTCGTCGGCATTGATCACCGCGACACCGTCGGCGGCCAGGCCTTCGTAGATGGCGCCTTTTTCGCGGGCCACCTCGTTCACGTTGCCCATGCCCTGCAGGTGTGCCCGCTGGGCGTTGTTGACCAGTGCCACGGTGGGCCGCGCCAGCTGGGTGAGATAGCCGATTTCACCGGGGTGATTCATGCCCATCTCGATCACCGCCGAGCGGTGATTGCCGGACATGCGCAGCAGCATCAGCGGCAGGCCGATGTCGTTGTTAAGGTTGCCCTTGGTGGCCAGCACCGCCAGATCGGGGTCGAAACCATCCAGGCGGGCCTGGGCACGGAGAATCGCCGCGCACATTTCCTTGACAGTGGTCTTGCCGTTGCTGCCGGTCACGCCGATCAGCGGCATCTCGAAGCGGGCACGCCAGACCGCCGCCAGTTTGCCGAGGCCGAGGCGGGTGTCTTCGACGACCAGCAGGGGCAGCGGCACCGGATTGCCGGCGGCCCAGTGGCGATCGACCATCGCTGCCACGGCGCCCTGGGCGGCCACACTGGAGATAAAGTCATGTCCGTCGAAACGGTCTCCGCGCAAGGCGATGAAGAGCTGATCGGACTGCACGCTGCGGGAGTCGGTACTGACCGAAAGGAAGGAAGCATTGCCGCCCACCGCAGTGCCGTCGGTTGCCAGGGCGGCTTGCTGGAGATCCATCATTTGAGTTCTCCCTGGGCGTCGTTCCAGGCTTCGAGGGCTGCGCGCGTCTGCTCCACGTCGGAAAACGGGTAACGGACACCATTGATTTCCTGGTAGGGCTCGTGACCCTTGCCGGCAATGACGACCACGTCATCAGGCGCTGCGCCCATGATCGTGTCGCGAATCGCCTGGGCGCGGTCGGGAATGATGCGGGCGCGCTCGCCGGCAGCCGCGGCGATTTCGCGGAGAATCGCTTCGGGATCTTCACCGCGCGGATTGTCGCCAGTCAGCACCACGTGGTCGGCCAGCCGGCTGGCCACTTCGCCCATCAATGGACGCTTGCCCGGATCCCGCTCGCCGCCGCAGCCGAAGACGCAGGTCATGCGCCCGCCGCGGGCCGTGACGGTGGCACGCACGGCGGTCAGGACTTGTTCGAGGGCGTCCGGCGAATGGGCGTAATCGACCACTACCAGCGGATCACCGATGCCACCGAGGGTCTGCATGCGCCCCTGGGGCGGGGTCAGGTCCTCGGCAACGGTCACCGCATCTTCCAGCGAAAAACCGGAGGCCATCAGCGTACCGATGACCGCCAGCAGGTTGGACACGTTGAACTGCCCCACCAGGTTCGGGTAAAGATCGGCAGATTCGTTGCCACAGCGGGCCGTGAAGCGGATGCCGGCGGCCGTGGTGGTCAGCTTGTCGGCAACAATCACCCGGTGCGCCGGTGCCGCATCGATATTCGTCGGGATGAGGGTGTAGCCGATCACCTCGATCCCGTGGCCGGCCAGGCGGCGGGCCTGCTCCATGCCGAACCGGTCATCGAGGTTGAGCACCACCGAGCGCAGGCCGGGCATGTCGAACAGACGAGCCTTGGCCGCGCCATAGTTTTCCATGGTGCCGTGGTAATCGAGGTGGTCGCGGGTCAGGTTGGTATGCACGGCCACGTCGAAACGCAGGCCATTGAGGCGCCCCTGGTCGAGCCCGATGGACGACACTTCCATCGCCACCGCCTGGGCGCCGGCCTCGCGAAAATCGGCGAGCGTGCGATGCACGGTCAGGCTGTCCGGCGTGGTGTTCAGGCTTTCGGAAAGCGCACCGGGAAAACCAATGCCCAGTGTGCCGATCACACCGCACTTGCGCCCGAGGGCCGCGAAGGCCCGGGACAACCACTGGGTAACCGAGGTTTTGCCGTTGGTACCGGTCACACCCACCAGCCATACGGCCTCGGAGGGACGACCGTAAACTTCGTGGGCCAGGTAACCGGACAGGGCGGACAGGCCATCGACCGGTAAATTGGCAACCTGCAACGACACATCCCAGACGTGGTCGTTACGCTCCCACAGCACGGCGGCAGCACCGGCCTTTACGGCACCGGCGATGAAACGACGGCCATCGACCCGATGCCCCGGACAGGCCAGGAAGATGTCACCGGCACGCACCTGGCGCGAATCGGCACACAAACGGGTAACTTCGATTTCCTGGGCGGCCAGCCAGTCGAGAATCTCGCGGATTTTCTGCGGTGGTGCACTGACGCTCACATGGCCTCCCGGACGTAGGGTACGGGGGCCGCGCCCTGACGTGCCATCTGCAGGGGCTTGAGCGGGGCATCCGCCGCGACACCAAGGGTGCGCAAGGCGCCACCCATCACTTGTGCGAACACCGGTCCGGCCACATTGCCACCGTAATGCTTGCCGTTGGTCGGCTCATCAATCATCACCGCAACAATCAGGCGCGGATCGGAGATCGGGGCGATACCAACAAAGGACGCCACGTATTTGAGGGCGTAACGCCCGCCAACCAGTTTCATTGCGGTACCTGTCTTGCCACCCACCCGGTAGCCTGGAATATTGGCTTGCGGCGCCGTACCGCCAGGCTGCACCACCATCTCGAGCATCTGCCGGACTTCTCGCGCGGTTTGCGGCGAAAACACCCGCGTGCCATGCAGCGGCGGCGCATCCATGCGGGACAGGGACAAGGGCACCATATCGCCGTCACGGGCAAAGACCTGATAGGCATTGGCCATCTGCATGAGACTCACGGAAATGCCGTGACCATAGGACATGGTGGCCTGCTCGATCGGACGCCAGCTATTGGCAGGACGCAGACGCCCCCCCGCCTCGCCGGGAAAGCCCAGCTTGAGCGGCGCACCGAAGCCCAGATCGTCGAACATCTTCCACATCACATCCGGCGTGAAGCTCAGGGCCAGCTTGGCGGCGCCGATGTTGGAGGACTTCTGGATGACCTCTGCCACCGACAGGGCACCATGCGGGTGGGCGTCGGAAATGGTTGCGGAGCCAATGGTCATGCGACCCGGCGCGCAGTTGATGATGGTGTTGGCGGTGAATTTCCCGTTCTCCAGCGCCATGGCGGCAGTGAAGGGCTTCATCGTCGAGCCCGGCTCGTAGGTATCGGTCAGCGCGCGGTTGCGGAGCTGATCGCCAGTGAGCTTGACCCGGTTGTTCGGATTGAAGGTCGGCGCATTGGCCAGGGCCAGCACCTCGCCCGTCTTCGCATCGAGCACCACTATGCCTCCGGCCTTGGCCTTGTGCTCGAGCATGGCCTGCTTGAGCGCAGCGTGGGCCAGGAACTGGATCTTGTTGTCGATGGACAGCGCCACTTCGCGGCCGTCCTGGGGCGGACGGATCGACTGCACATCCTCGACGACATTACCGCGCCGGTCCTTGACGACCCGCCGGGAGCCCGGCTTACCGGCCAGGGAGGACTCGAAGGCCAGCTCGATACCCTCCTGACCCTTGTCGTCCACGCCGGTAAAGCCGAGCACGTGGGCCATCACATCGCCGCCGGGGTAAAAGCGGCGGTATTCCTTCTGGTCGTGAATGCCGGGCAACTTGAGGGCGGCGATACGGTCAGCCAGCTCGGGCGACACCTGACGCTTGAGGTAGACGAAGTCCTTGTCGGTCGCGAGTTTCTGGTGGATCTCGTTGACGTCCATTTCCAGCAAGCCCGCCAGCTGACGGGTCTGGGCCGGATTCAGGCGGGCATCCTCGGGAATCGCCCACAGGGACTTGACCGGCGACGAGACCGCCAGCACATCCCCCTGCCGGTCGGTAATCTTGCCACGCGTGGCAGGGACCGCGAGCACCCGGGCGTAACGGGATTCGCCCTTGGCCTGCAGAAACTGATCATTGACCCCCTGCAGATAGACTGCCCGCCCGACCAGCGCGAGCGAGCCGCCAAGCAGGCACAGCAGCACGAAGCGCGGCCGCCAGGCCGGCAACTCCGAATGCAGGAGGGGATTGTGGTTGAAGGTGACGCCCTTCTTGGCCTTCGTCATGGCCGCTCCTCCTCGATGGCGATGATTTGCCCTGACTGAGGTGGGCGCATCGCGAGTTTCTCGCGAGCGAGTTTTTCGATACGGGCGTGGGCAGCCCAGGTACTTTGCTCCAGCTGCAACTGGCCCCACTCGACCTCCAGCTGCAGCGAACGCTGCTGCTCCCGCTCGACTGCAGAGTAGAGCTTGCGGGCCTGATGCTGGGACGCGACAACGCCAAGACTGCTCGCCACCACCAGCATCAACAGGAATCCGGTCAGACGGGCCATGGCCTCAGTCCTCTACCTGCTTTTCGGCGATCCGCATCACCGCACTGCGCGAACGCGGGTTGACCGACACTTCAGCGTCCGACGGACGCACAGCCTTGCCGATCAGGGCCAGCTTCGGCTTCGGCATGTCGGCCGCACGCACCGGCAAGCGGGCCGGCAACTGCGGCGGTCGCGACGCATCACGCATGAAACGCTTGACGATGCGGTCTTCAAGGGAATGAAAGCTGATCACGACCAGACGGCCCCCCGGCGCCAGCGCTGCCACTACCTGCGGCAGGACTAGCGACAGTTCCTCAAGCTCTTGATTGACGCAAATCCGTAGAGCCTGGAAGGTGCGCGTCGCAGGGTGCTGACCCGGCTCGCGTGTCCAGACCGTCTTTTCCACGAGCGCGGCAAGCTGTCCAGTGGTTGCAATAGCCCCCCCTGTCCGAGCAGCAATAAGCGCCTTTGCAATCTCATAAGCAAACCGTTCTTCACCGTATTCCCTCAGCACGCGGGTTATGTCGGCGACCGACGCTTCCGCCAGCCACTCCGCCGCGGTCATCCCGCGGGTCGTATCCATTCGCATATCGAGCGGCGCATCGAACCGAAAGCTCATGCCCCGCTCAGCTTCGTCCAGCTGGGGAGATGAAACCCCCAGATCCAGCAGGACGCCATCCACCTGCGTCACACCCCGCTCTGCCAGCGCCTCGGCAAAGTCCGAAAACGGCGCATGCACCAATTCAAAACGGGGGTCATCCACGGCCTGACCGGCAGCCACCGCCACCGGGTCACGATCGAAAGCGATCAGGCGGCCCTGCGGCCCCAGACTCGCCAGCACCAGGCGACTGTGACCACCGCGCCCGAAAGTGCCATCCACGTAAATACCGTCTGGCTTGATGGCCAGACCCTCTACCGCCTCTTGCAGCAGCACCGTGATATGCGGTGTAGCGCTCACAGCGGCAGGTTTTCCCAGCCAGCCGGCATGAGCTGGTCGCCGAGGGCGAAGATCGCCTCCTGCTGCTTTTGCCAGCCGGCATCCGACCAGAGTTCAAAGTGATCGCCCTGTCCCACCAAATGCACCTGCTTTTCAAGTTGGGCGAAGTTGCGCAGCTCCGGCGCAATCAACACACGACCTGCCGAATCCACCTCTTCATCGCGGGCAAAACCCACCAGAAGGCGTTTGAGCAGGGCGGAGTGCTGATCGAGGCTGGATCCGGCAAGCACCTTGTTGCGGATCGGCTCCCAAGCGGGAGCGGGATAAATAAGAAGGCAGCGATGGGGGTGAGCCGTAAGGATCAGCTGGTTCTCGGCGAGCTTGACCAGCGCGTCCCGATGCCGCGCCGGAATCGCCAGGCGACCCTTCGCATCAAGACTGAGCGCTGCTGCGCCTTGAAACATGAAACCCCCACTTCTGCACTTGAACAAACGGGAAAAACTCACTTCCTCCCACTTTCGTCCACTCCATCCCACTTTAGAGCAAAAGAAATAGACGGTCAAGCCGACCCAAACGTAAATCTCTTTTGGACACAAGCACTTACAGCAATGAGGGGGTATTCCGGGAAATCCGCTTATAAATCAATGCCGATAGAAAGCATTGCCAAAGTGCTGGATTAATTGCGGGGTCTGCGCTAGCAGCAAAAGACCAACGCCGACCGTCAAGGCGGGAGGATGTTAAATCGCGTGTCTCGCCACGACAGGCACCTGAAGGGGACGTGCCGGTGGCGCAAAGTGAAAAACGGGGAAGGGAAGTTCGCCGATAAGCCGGGTTCTGTCGAGCGGGCCGATCCGAAGATCTGCCCGCCGGGCAATCATTCCTCTGGTCGACGCGTTGCCACGTCGCTCTAGCAGCCTACCCGGGGACTCCGCGAGCAGCGTCAACGTCCCCCTATTTGGCCTTGCCCCGGATGGGGTTTGCCGTGCCGTCCGTGTCACCACGTCCGCGGTGGGCTCTTACCCCACCGTTTCACCCTTACCTGTGCTCAATGAAGAGCCATCGGCGGTCTGCTCTCTGTTGCACTTTCCGTCGCTTTGACCCGAAGGCTATGGCGCCCGGCCGTTAGCCGGCATCCTGCTCTATGGGGCCCGGACTTTCCTCGATGTGCGAACACACCGCGATTGCCTAGCGAACTTCCCGGCGCGCAGTATAGCCGCTCAGGCCACGGCGCGCCCCGAAATCACTCGGATTCCCGCAAATCGGCAGCACTGGCGACAACTTCCTCCAGCACACAATCCAGCCGCGCATAAAAGGCCGGGCTCTTCGAGTCGCCCCAGGCGGTGATCGAGTCGCCAACCGCAATGCCCACCTCCAGCTTCCCACAGCCGTCCTTGCTGGCCAGGCCCGGCAGGCGTCCGGCCACCTTGCGGCCAAGGCGCCCTCCATTGGAAAAGACCACCACGACATCATCCGTCCGCCGGTCCACCCCCAGGCTGCTGATGCCGAGCGCCCGCAATGCAGGACCATGACGAGCCTCCACCTGTTCGGCGATCGCTGGATCGGCCCTGGCCCGACGGTCAGGCGTGCGATCCTCCTGAAAGTAGAGAACGACCCCCACGGCAATGAGGGTAAAAACACAGAGAAAAACGACTAGTTTGCGAACGTCCATGGTGAAAGACAAAAAGTTAAGTCACCATTTTTCACGTTTCTCCGATTCATTTCACCCAATTCCAGCACCTCACGGCAAAAGCGTAAGCAAATGCTGCAAAAAGCGGCTTTGACGCATCCGCTTACGTGTGTAAGCACAGCCAACACACCATGCGGTTCCCACGGTGCCGAGAATGACAGGATTGAAGACCGGAGTGCTGCTGCGATGAAAACCCGACTCGTCCGTCCTGTCCTGCTGGCCGCCCTCGTCACGGCCAGTGCCCTTGCTGCCCTGCCCGCGCAGGCCGATGGACCTCGTGGCCGCGGAGGGTTTCCGGGGCCACGCATGCACAGCCCCGGCCCGAGCCACTCGCATCACGGCTATCACGATGGCCGATGGGGCTTGTGGTGGCTTGCCGGTGCAACCTGGATGTTCTACCCGCAGCCGGTTTACCCCTACCCACCCGTGGTCGTCCAACCAGCCCCAGTCGAGCCGGTCATCATCCAGCCCGCACCGCAGACCACAGCCCAGAACTGGTACTACTGCGACAGCGCCAAAGCCTATTACCCTTACGTGCAGGCCTGCACCGAAGGCTGGCGCGCGGTTCCAGCCACGCCGCCCGCCGCCCCCCAGCCCCCCGCTCCGGTCTCCCCCCAGAACAACTGGTATTACTGCGACAGTGCCAGGGCTTACTACCCCTACGTGCAGAGTTGCGCAGAAGGCTGGCGCGCAACCCCCGTCAACCCGGCTACCGGTACACCGAACATCGAGGGAGGACGGCAACCATGAAAACCCGCAACCTGTTGATTCCCCTGGCCTTGCTGACCGGCTGCGCCAGCCTGCCCAGCGGCCCGCGCGTTGCCGTCATGCCGGCGCCCGGCAAGCCTTTTGAAGTCTTTGTCGCCGAAGATCGCCAGTGCCGCAACTTTGCCGAGCAATCCATCGGCATCGCACCGCAGGATCTGGCCACCCAGAACGTCGTCGGCAACGCCGCCGTCGGCACCGCGATCGGCGCCGCAGCGGGCGCCCTCGGCGGAGGCCGCAACGGTGCGGCAACCGGCGCCGCCATCGGCATGGTGGCTGGCACCGCCAGCGGTGCATCCCAGGCTGGCTACGCGGGGGCTGAAGCCCAGCGTCGCTACGACATCGCCTATCAGCAATGCATGTACGCCAGGGGCAACCAGCTGCCCGGTTATCCTTACGGTTATCGCCAGCCGGCTCCACCCCCCAGCGGCACGCCCTACTACCCGCCGCCGCCACCTCCGCGCTAAGCGTCCAGACCCGCCGCGAGTGACTTCCCCTGCGCCCTCCGGCACAATCCGGGCGCAGGAGACCAGCGTATGAAATTCGATGTACTCGTCGTAGGTGCCGGCCTTGCCGGCGCAGCCCTCGCAGCAGCCCTGCGCAGCAGCAGTCTCAAGGTGGGCATTGTCGAAACCCGCCCCCCGTCCCGCCCGGCTGGCTGGGATGCGCGTATCTACGCCATCAGCCCCGCCAACATGGACTTCCTCGCCGCCATCGGCATCTGGCAGCACCTCGACGCAAGCCGCATGGCCCCCGTGTACGACATGGAAATCCATGGCGACGCCGGCGGCAAGCTGAACTTTTCGGCCTACGACTGCGGCCTGCGCGAACTTGCCTGGATCGTCGAGTCGAGCCTGATGCAGCAAGAGCTGTGGGAAACGGTCAAACGTCAGCACAATGTCACACTGATCTGCCCGGCCGAACCGGCCGCCCTTGCCATCGACGACAGCACCACGCGCCTCACCCTGGCCGACGGCCGGCGCCTCGAAGCACGCCTGCTCGTCGCCGCCGACGGTCGTGACTCATGGGTGCGCCAGGCAGCCGGAATCGGTGCCAGCAATACGCCCTACAACGAAAAGGGCGTCGTCGCCAATTTTCGCTGCGAAAAACCCCACCGCAACACCGCCTTCCAGTGGTTTCGCAAGGACGGGGTGCTCGCCTACCTGCCGCTGCCGGACGGACTCATGTCAATGGTCTGGTCAGCGCCCAACGAACTCGCCGACGAACTCCTCGCCCTGACCCCTGCGGCCCTGTGCGCCAAGGTCGCCGAAGCCGGCGACTTCCGCCTTGGCGCGCTTGAGCTGGTTACCCCCGCGGCCGCCTTCCCGCTGCGCCTGATGCGCGTCGACACGGTGGTGCAGCCGCGCCTGGCCCTGATCGGCGATGCGGCCCACGCCATCCACCCACTGTCCGGCCACGGCATCAACCTGGGCTACCAGGACGCCCGCGTACTGGCCGAACAACTGGCGACACTGCCGGCCTGGCGCGATCCAGGCGAGCTGTCCATCCTGCGCACCTATGCCCGTGCCCGCGCCGAGGAAACCGCGCTGCTCCAATACACAACGCACGGCCTCAACCGGCTTTTCAAGCCGGCCGACCCGCTGCTGTCCGGTCTGCGCAATTTCGGACTGAACCTCACCAACCGTCTGCCGGTCCTACGCAATGCGCTGGTCCGCTATGCCATTGCGGGCCGCTTCTGAACCCTGCTGCTTCTGAATCCCCCTGTTTCCTGGAGATCCTGGATGAAATTCACCTTCGCACGCTCGCTGCTCGTCACCCTTCTTTGTGCAGCAGGCGTCGCCCATGCGGCTGACGAAGCCTCGGTCAAGAAAGGCCTGGAGAGTTTTCTCAACGCACCGGCCGTAGAAAACGTCAAAAAAACCCCTTATGGCGGACTGTATGAAGTCTTGCTGAAATCCGGCGAACTGCTGTACACCGACGCCAACGTGACCTTCATCCTCGACGGCGCCCTGATCGACGCCAAGAGCCGCAAGAACGTCACCCAGGCCCGGCTGACGCAATTGCAGAAGATCGACTTCGCCAGCCTGCCCCTCGATCAGGCAATCAAGCAGGTTCGTGGCAACGGCAAGCGCGTCATCGCCAGCTTCGAAGACCCGAACTGCGGCTACTGCAAACGCCTGGCCAAGGACTTGCTGGGCCTGAAGGACGCCACCGTTTACACCTTCCTGTACCCGATCCTCAGCCCGGACTCCACCGAGAAATCGAAGAACATCTGGTGCGCCAAGGATCGCGCCGGCGCCTGGAATGACTGGATGACTGCCGGCAAGGTACCCGCCGCCGCACCCGCCGGTTGCGACACCAGCGCCGTCGACAAAAACGTCGCCCTCGGCCAGAAGATCAAGGTCAGCGGCACGCCGACCATCTTCACCGCTGACGGTCACCGCCTGCCTGGCGCTGTCCCCCTGGCCCAGCTGGAACAGGCCATGACCCTGGCCGCAGAGGGCAAGTAAGCCCCGCCGCTCAGGCCGCCTCGCGAGGGCGACGCGGCCTGGGCAGCGGCAGGCAGGCCGGAGCCGGCCGGCCGAGCAGATAACCCTGCAGCCAATCCACACCCGCCTCCCGCGCCGCCTGCAATTGCAGGGGATTCTCGATGCACTGGCACACCACCAGTACGCCAAGCCGGCGGATTTCTCCGTTCAGTTCCGTCATCACCCGCTTGGCCAGACTCAAATGCCCAGCGTGGCCGATCAGGCTACGGTCCAGTTTGACGATATCCGGCGCCAGACTTTCCAGCCGCTCCAGATCCGCGGAGTGGCGCCCGAAGTTGTCGATGGCGATCCGATAGCCCCGCTCCCGGTAGCCGGCAAGCGCGCGCGTCAGCCGCGGCAGGCTTTCAAAACCATCGTCCGACACCTCCATCACGATCCGTTCCGGCGTCAGTCCGCAGCGGGCCAGAATGGACTCGAAGACCTGCCCGTGGTGCTCGCGCACGGTGCGCAGCAACTGGGGGTGCACGTTAAGGGACAGGAAGCCGCCATGCTGCTCCCGCTCCCGCAGGAAGTTCAGCGCATGCAGCGTGCGCACCAGACGATCGAGGTGCACCAGCTCCTCATCGTCCCGGGCGGCCAGGAAGATCGCCGACGGCGGCAGATCGGCCTCCCCGCCCTCCAGCAGCTGCAGATGCGCTTCGTGGCCGATCACCTGCCCGCTGGCACTGGCCACCACCGGCTGGAACACGGTGCCCAGCAGGCAACCGCCAAAACGCACGCGCACCCGACCTTCCGCCAGCTCGAAGCTGTCTTCAGCCGCTCCGCCGCGGGTCAGCCGGCTGCGCTTGTTGAAGTAATGGACAAGTTCGGTGAGGGGCACGGGAGTCTCCGGATACAGGCGAATACGATGGCGTCAAAAAGACGGACGCGAGCTTCGCACGATACGGGACACGTCCAGACTGAAGAACCAAGAATTTACGCAAAAGTTATTACAAATCGACGGACTTCCCATCCGGACTAGCGCGGCACCTGGTCCCGCGGCCACAGCACCCACATTTCGCCCTTCTGGCGCATCCGGCCAGCCAGGGCACCGGCCTCGGCACCGAAACCCCAGTAGAAGTCGCCCCTGACGCCGCCCTTGATCGCGCTGCCCGTATCCTGGGCCAGCATCAGGCGCTGCAAGGGCTGGGTGCTGTTCGGATGGGTGGTGGCCAGAAACACCGGCGCACCCAGCGGAATGCTGCGCGGATCGACGGCCAGACTGCGCCCTTCAGTCAGCGGCTGGCCCAGCGCGCCCACCGGTCCAGCGTTCGAGCTCGGCCCTTCACGGAAAAAAATGTAGCTCGGGTTGGCGTTGAGCATTTCCTGCAGACGATGCGGATTCGCCCTTGCCCAACTTTTGATGCCCTCCATGGAGGCCTGCTCGACCCGCAGCTCGCCCCGATCGGCCAGCCAGCGGCCGATTGACTGGTAGGGATGGCCATTGGTGTCCGCATAGGCCAGACGCACCACACCGCCATCAGGCAACTGCACCCGTCCGGAACCCTGCACCTGCAGGAAAAACAACTCGACCGCATCCTCGGCATAGAGAATCGTCTTGCCGGCGAACTTGTCCTTGAGCCGGTCCACATCGGCACGGGAGTAATACGGCACGACCTTGTTACCGACGAGCCGGCCACGCACCCGCTGGCCCTTCAGATCCGGATACACCTCTCCGAGATCAACGCTCAACAGATCATCCGGCACCCCCAGCACCGGCCAGGCGTAAGCCTTCGAGCGGATCCGGCTGCCCTTGATCAGGGGTTCGTAGTAGCCGGTGACAAGGCCTTCACGGCTGCCATCCGGATTCACCACGCGCCAGGGCAACAGCCGCGCCTCCATGAAGCTGCGCACAGCCGTCGCCGTGGGGCGCTCACCCAGACCACGGGCCGCCTCGCACACCGGTTGCCATACGACCTGCCTGGTCAGCGCCCGGCACGAGGCCTGGAAGGCCGGCCATGCCTCGCCCAGCGGATCGTTGCTCCAGCCAGGCAGCTCACCCCAGGCCGCCGGCAACAGCGGCTTGCTGAGGGGAAGCGGGGTAGGCGCAGTACCGGATGGAGTCGGCACAGGCGCCGGGGACGGTGTTGAAACGGGAGCAGCCGGCTTGCCCGGCTCGCTCACCGGTCGCGGCGCCGTGGCGCAGGCAGACAGCAGGAGCACGGACAGTGCGAGGGGAAGGCGGGAAAAAGTGCGCAACATGGATGGGGTAAACTCGCGGTTCGCAATCAATACCCGCCCGAGTATAACCACCAGCTCGCCGGCCCGGGCCGCAGAAGGAGAGTTCCATGTGGATGATCGGAATCGAACTCGGCGTGGTCGCCGTGCTGCTCGCCATCGTCGGCCTGGCCCTGCGCGGCCCGAAAAACAAGGATACGGACGCCCCTCCCCATGACTGACCTGACCCACTTTCTCACCCGCGCCGAACAGCTCCTTGAGCGCCTCGAACGCCTCCTCCCGGCCGCCCCCGCCGCCCCCGACTGGCACGCCTCGACGGCCTTTCGCTGGCGCCGCAAGGACAACGCAGCAGCCCTGCAGCCGATCCCCCGGCCGCACCAGATCCGCCTCGACAACCTGCAGGACATCGACGACAAGAAAGAGCGCATCGTCGCCAACACACGCCAGTTTCTGGCCGGCAAGCGCGCCAACAATGTGCTCCTCACCGGCGCCCGCGGCACCGGCAAATCCTCCCTGGTCAAGGCCCTGCTGACCGAATTCGCCGACCAGGGCCTGCGCCTCATCGAGGTGGACAAGGACGACCTGATCGACCTGGCCGACATCGTCGAACTGGTCGAAGGCCGCCCCGAGCGCTTCATCATCTTCACCGACGACCTCTCCTTCGAGGACGGCGAGCCCGCCTACAAGGCCCTCAAGAGCGTCCTCGACGGCTCCGTTGCAGCGGTATCGGAGAACGTGCTGATCTACGCCACCTCCAACCGCCGCCACCTGATGCCGGAATACTTCGACGAAAACGCCGCCACCAAGCACAAGGACGGCGAGGTGCACCCTGCCGAGGCGGTCGAAGAGAAAATCTCCCTGTCCGAGCGCTTCGGCCTGTGGATCTCCTTCTACCCCTTCAGCCAGGACGAATACCTGAAGGTGGTGAACCATTGGCTGGGCGAATTCGGCGTGCCGGCCGACGCCATCCCCACGTCCCGCGGCGAGGCCCTGCAATGGGCGCTCATGCGCGGTGCCCGCAGCGGCCGGGTGGCCTGGCAGTTCGCCCGCGACTACGCCGGACGGTTCGAAGCATGAAGAAAATCGTGCATGTAGCGGCCGCGGTGATCACCCGGCCGGATGGCAGCTTTCTGCTCGGCCAGCGCGCCGCCGACACTTTCTACCCGGGCTACTGGGAGTTTCCTGGCGGCAAGGTCGAAGCTGGTGAAACCCCACGGGAAGCCCTGATCCGCGAGCTCAACGAAGAGCTCGACATGGAGGTGGACGTCGCTTGGCCGTGGCTCACGCGGGAGCACGTATATGAACACGCCCACGTCAACCTGCATTTCTTCGAGGTGCCTGCCTGGCACGGCGAAATCCACGACCGCGTCCATGCCGCCCTCAGCTGGCAGCACGCCGACAGCATGAGCGTCGCACCGATGCTGCCCGCCAACGGCCCGATCCTCAAGGCCCTGCGCCTGCCGCGGATCATGGGCATCACCCACGCCGGCGAGATCGGCATCGACACCCAGCTGGCGCAACTCGACAACGCTCTTGCCGGCAGCCTGCGTCTGGTGCACATCCGCGAGCCGGATCTTTCCCCAACCGACCGGGAAGCCTTCGCCCGGGCTGTTGTTGGACGTTGCCGGCGCGCGGGCGCCATCGCGCTGGTGAACGGGGATCTCGAACTGGCCCGGCTTATCGGCGCCGATGGCGTGCACCTGCCCGGCCATCAACTGATGGCGCTGGAGTCACGGCCGGAATTTGAATGGGTTGGTGGCGCCTGCCACACGCGCGCAGAACTGGAGAAAGCGGCCAGACTCGAGCTCGACTATGCCCTGCTCGGTGCAGTCAAGCCGACCCTCAGCCACCCGGGGCGGGCAGCACTGGGCTGGGAGGCTTTTGCAGAGCAGGTGCACACCCTGTCGATTCCGGTGTTCGCCCTCGGCGGACTGCGACCGGACGAGCTGAATACAGCCAAGGCCGCCGGCGCCCACGGCATCGCGGCGATCCGGTCGATCTGGCAGGACCAAGGTGAAGAGATGGACTGAGCGGCGGGACGGCCGTTCAGGAGCGGGCCAGCGGATCGCTTTCGTCGTCGAGGGGGACTTCCCCTTCGACCCGATAGGCGTCCGAAGCCCAGGCACCCAGATCGATCAGGCGACAGCGGTCGGAGCAGAAAGGGCGATGGGGGCTTTGCGGCCCCCACACGACGCTGGTTCCACAGATCGGGCACTTGACCTGGCGCGGCTTGACGGTTTGGTTCACAGATTGCAGAAAGTCAGTTCGAAGGGAATGTCCGCATCAGTCTGACCGGGGCGGACCACCGTGTCGGCATTCATGAAACGGATATTGAGGGCGTACTTGTTGGCGCTGGTTTCCGGTACGCACATGGCGCCGCCATGCAGCCGCAGGCGGATCATCTGCGCCGTGCGTCCCGCCATGGTTTGCTGAAAAGCGCCGTGCAGGGCAATCAACTCTTCCGGCCGGCCGCTGGCGCGCAGCAGGCGCAACACGATGGCCAACCCGTCACGGATGGGCAGCAGCGGCTGGACCCAGGCGAGCAGATCACGGCGGCGGGATTCGACTTCGCGGTTCAGCCAGTGGTGATAGGACGGCAGGTCGAACTCGCACGCGCCACCGGGAATCGCCGCACGACTGCGAATGTTCATCAGCCACTCGTTCTCGCGCAGGTACTGGCCGGTCTTGCCGGCCATGGCAAGCAGCGATGCGGAAGCCTGCTCGATTTCGTAGAGGGCGCCGGACAGGGCTTCTTCGGAAATCTGCGGATTATTGCGAAAAGACAGCAGGATCTGGCGCTGGCGTTCGAGTTCCTGGACGAGATCGACCTTGAGATCGGCACGGCAGGCCACTTCAAGAATCTCGAACAGCGTAACCAGCGCGACATGATGCTCCAGGGCGCCTTCGGCCCGAACAAAATGCAGGACTTTTTCGAAAAGGGCTTCAAGCCGTAGAAGCGTGCGGATCCTCTCGTTGAGCGGATATTCGTAGGTGATCACGCGCGCGCCTGAATGAGGAATGGGGATATATCGGTCTGACCGGCGCGAATCATATCACACGCCCCCCGCCCGCGCCGCGAGCGCCAGGTAGGTCTGATGCAGCGCAGCGACCTGTTCCTGCAAATCCTCGAGCGGGCCGCCATTGTCCACCACGTCATCGGCGGCAGCCAGGCGTACGGCCCGGCTGGCCTGGGCGGCCATGATCGCACGCACCTGGCTCTCCTCCAGCCCGCTGCGCTGCATGACCCGCGCCACCTGTATCTCCTCGGGGCAGTCGACGACGCACAAACGCCGAACCCGCCCGCGGTAAGTACCCGATTCGACCAGCAAAGGCACCACCAGCACCACGTAAGGCGCGGTGGCCACACGGCACTGACGATCGCTCTCGCTGCGAATCATCGGATGCAGGATGGCTTCGAGCCGTTTGCGCACCGCCGGATCTTCGAACGCCAAGGCACGCATGGCCGGCCGGTTGAGGGAACCATCCTCGGCCACCACACCGGCACCGAAGGCAGCAGGGATATCAGCCATCGCCGCGCCATCGGGGGCCGTGAGCATGTGGGCGATGCGGTCGGTATCCACCAGCGCAGCACCGAGTTCGCCAAACAGGTCAGCCGCCGCACTCTTGCCGCTGCCGATGCCGCCAGTCAGGCCGACGATGAAAGGCTGATCGCTCATGGGGCGCACCCGATACGGCTGACGCCGCGCAAACGCTCGGAAAGATCGCTGGCCAGGGTGGACAGGCTGTCGCTCGGGCCCTTTACTTCGAGCCGGACGGTGCCAGTGCCGCGGGTGGCAATCTGGGCGCTGCGCACTCCCTTGTCCTTGAGGGCCTCCAAGTGACGGGTGGCGGCCTGCTCATTCTTGTAAAGGCCAAGGGAAATCGCAAACTGGCTGGGACCGGGCTCCTGCATGATGAAAAGGTCGTCGATACCGAGCCGGCGCAATTCGGCGGCCTTCTTGTCGGCGCCATCCCTGGAACCCTGAGATGGCACATGCACCCACCACGAAGAAGGCACCTCACTGCGACTTTCGGTCAGCTTGAAACCAGTGCCGGACTTGGCGATGCGAGCCGACAACTCGCGAGCCTGGTCGGTGCTCAGCCCGGCAAAAATCACGCAAGCCTGGGGCGCCACCGCTTCGGGAGCCGGAACAGGCGGCTCGACTTTCTCTTCGACCACCGGCACATCGACCGGCACCGGAGCAACGACAAGCGGCTTGGCCAGCGGCGGGCGGGCCTCTGCCATCAGACGAATCTTGTCCGGATTCAACTGGTTGGACAACCGCTCGGGCTCGCCATGGGACGGTCCGCCGCCAAGCCAACCCTTCCAGATGGCCAGAGCGAGCAGATTGGCGAAGAGCAGGACAATGACGACAACACGTAAAGGGGTCATGGCCGCAAGACTAACTGATCCCGACCACGCCGAAAAGTCGCCCACCATTCCTGCGGCCCTGCTGCGCGCCCGGCTCAGGCCCCATCGAGCATGCGGGCAAGCCCTTCCAGCACCAGGTTATCCACCACCCGAACGGGGCATTCGAGCCGCGGCGCAAGGGCCGCGGCCGCCCCGCCATTGAGCAGGCAGACACTGCCCTCCTCGGCCGCAACGAGCCGGAACATACGCTCGATAGCCCCCACCTGGGCGTGCAGGCAGCCGGTCACAATGGCGTCGGCGGTGCTCTGCGGGGTGGCTTCGAAACGCCCGTCGGAAAAAGGCAACTGGGCCGTATCGCGGGCCAGGGAGATGCGCATCAGGTCCAGCCCGGGCAGGATCACTCCGCCCTGGAAAACGCCGCTTCCATCGAGGACGTCGGCAGTCGTCGCGGTTCCCGAAGTAACAACCAGCGCCGCGCCTTGATGAAGTGCCCGGGCGCCAACCAGGGCAGCCCAGCGATCCGCACCGAGGCGGCCAGGCTCGCGGTAGCTGTTGCGCACGCCGAAGCCCTGCGCCAGCGACTGGATCCACTCCGCCACCAAGCCCCGCGCAGCCAGCAGGACACCCAGCCGACCCGCCACCGCCGCACCAGCGACATTGGCGCCCAGCATGCGGCGAATCGGGCCGAGCCCGGCCAGCACACCTTCGAAACCATCGAGTGCGGTGAGCAGCACGGCGCCCTGCCCATGCCAGCCGGACTCGTCGTGCAGCCCCCATTTGAGACGCGTGTTGCCCACATCGAGGAGCAGATCCATCAAGCCAGCCTCAGGGACACTTCGCCGGACAACACCCGGCGCAAACCGCCCTGAGTTTGCAGCAACAGGGCACCATCCTCATCCACGCCAGCACAGATTCCCGTCAGCGCCTCCGCCTCACCGACGATGCGCACCGGCAGGTCGGCAAAGGCGTTACGCTGCTGCCAGGCGCCGCGCAGGGCAGTGAAGCCCGCGGCAGCATACAAATCGAACAGGCGGTAAAGCTGGGCCAGCACGCGGCCGAGCAACTGGTTCGACCCCGGCGGAACGGCCAGGCAGTGAGCCAGATCGGTCACACCGGTCGGGTATTCCACCCCGGCGTCCGGCGGCAGATGCAGGTTGATGCCAATGCCGACCACCGCAGCCGGCGTGCGCCCGCGGCCGGGAATCAGCTCGACCAGAATCCCGGCGAGCTTTTTCCCATGGATCAGCACATCGTTCGGCCACTTGAGCTGCACGCCTTCGACGCCCAGCTCTTCCAGCGCCCGCGCTACCGCCAGCCCGGCGACCAGCGACAAGCCCGCCGGCACCGGCGCGCCCGGCGCAAAGCGCCACAGGGCCGAAAACGTCAGCCCGGCCCCTGGCCACGACTGCCAGACCCGCCCGCGCCGACCGCGACCGGCCGTTTGCAGGTCGGTCGCCAGCACATGAATCAGCCCGTCGTCCGGCGGCGGATCGGCTAGCAGGCGGCTGTTGGTTGAGTCGCACTCCGGCAGCAGAACCAGAGAAAAGGAAGTCGCCAGCTCGCCCAGGGCAGCGGCCACCGCAGCCCCATCAAGCGCTTCGTAATTGGAACGGTCCACGCATCAATTCCCGGCAGATTGAAACAAGCCGGTAATTATGAAGGAAAAGGTGAGCATTGCTCCCCTTCCGCCAAAGAACCGAAGGGGTGGAGAAACCGTCGCGAGCGGCTCAGGGCCCCAATTGCTGGATTGCGCTGCGCAGCGGGTTATCTGCCCTTTCAGGCGTGATCGGGCTCTTCGAGGCCGAGCTCCTGGATCTTGCGGGTGATGGTGTTGCGCCCGATACCCAGCAATTGCGCCGCCTCGATGCGTCGCCCACCGGTGGCGGCGAGTGCGCGCCGGATGAGGATGCGTTCGAAGTCGCGACTCAGCCGGTCAAAGACCTCACCCGGGTGCTGGGTGATCGCCCGGTCGGCTTCCGCCATCAGTGCGTCGCCCCAGTTGGCGGGCTGCTCGCGGGTCGGCTGATCCTTCAGTTCCGGCGGCAGGTCGGCCACCTCGACAGTCTGCCCCGGCGCCATCACGGTGAGCCAGTGGCACAAGTTTTCGAGCTGGCGCACGTTGCCCGGGAAGTCGAGACTCTGCAAGTATTTCAGGGTGCCTTCCGACAGACGCTTGGCCTCCACGCCAAGCTCCTGGGCAGACAGCGCAATGAAGTGCTTGGCCAGCGGCGGAATATCCTCGCGACGCTCGCGCAGGGGCGGCAGGCGCAGGCGGATCACGTTGAGGCGGTGGAACAAGTCCTCGCGGAACAAGCCCTGACGAACCCGATCCTCCATGTTCTGGTGAGTCGCCGCGATAACCCGCACGTTGGCCTTGATCGGCTGATGTCCGCCAACCCGGTAGAAATTGCCGTCGGAGAGCACGCGCAGCAGGCGGGTTTGCAGCTCGGCCGGCATGTCGCCGATTTCATCGAGGAACAGCGTGCCGCCCTCAGCCTGCTCGAAGCGGCCACGGCGCATGGTTTGCGCGCCGGTGAAGGCACCACGCTCATGCCCGAAAAGCTCGGACTCGAGCAGATCCCGCGGGATTGCCGCAGTGTTGATCGCAATGAAAGGCGAATCCCGACGCGGACTGTGGCGATGCAGTGCACGGGCCACGAGCTCCTTGCCTGAGCCGGACTCACCATTGATGAGCACCGTTGCATGGGACTGGGACAAACGGCCGATGGCGCGGAAAACCTCCTGCATGGCCGCCGCCTGCCCGAGGATTTCGGGCACTGCGCTCAGCACTTCCTCGGTGCCGGCCTGGTGACCGCTCTCTTCGATGGCCCGGCGCACCAACTCGACGGCCTGATCCACGTCGAAGGGCTTGGGCAGGTATTCGAAGGCTCCACCCTGAAAGGCCGCCACGGCGCTGTCGAGATCCGAGTAGGCCGTCATGATGATGACCGGCATGTGCGGAAAGCGCGCCTTGACCTTCGACAGCAGGGTCAGGCCGGACTCCCCGGGCATGCGGATATCGGAGAGCAGGACCCGCGGCGGCTGGGTGGTGGTCTCGAGCGCAGCCAGCACCTCGGCCGCCGTACCGAAACTCTTGTACGTAATCTCTTCCCGGGCCAGGGCTTTTTCGAGCACCCAGCGGATCGAGCGGTCGTCATCAACTATCCAGACTGCATTCATGTCATTCACACGCACAAGAGTGAAACAGGGAAACGGCTTGCTCGAATATCAACGCACCAAAACAGTGCGGCACATGTTGCCACATCAGGAATCCACATCCCGGGAGATCGGCAGAAAAACGTTGAAGCAGGTTCGCCCGGGCCGGGAATCCACATCGATGGCACCCTGGTGCTGCTCAATGAAACTCTGCGCCAGCGACAGACCCAGACCGCTGCCATTCTCGCGACCGGACACCAGCGGATAGAAAATCTTGTCGCGAATATCCTCCGGCACGCCGGGGCCGTTATCGATGACTTGCAACTGCAATGCCAGCTTGAAGCGGCGCTTGGCCATGGTGACCTGACGCGCGGCACGCGTGCGCAGCACGATCTCGCCCTCGCCCTGCATGGCCTGCGCCGCGTTGCGGGCGATGTTGAGAATCGCCTGGATAAGCTGCTCCCGGTCACCGGTGATGTACGGCAGGCTGGTGTCGTAATCGCGACGCACTTCAACAGACGGAAACTCGGCGAGAATCAGGCGACGCACCCGCTCCAGGACATCGTGGGGATTAAGCTGGGACGGCTGCATCATCCGGTGCGACGTGAGCAGCCGGTTCATCAAGTCCTGCAGGCGATCCGCTTCGGCAATGATGACCTGGGTATATTCGCGCAACTGGGGATCGTCCAGCTCGCGCTCCAGAAGCTGCGCAGAGCCCCGGATTCCGCCCAGGGGATTCTTGATTTCGTGGGCCAGGTTGCGGATCAGCTCCCGGTTCGCCTGTTGTTGGTGCGCGAGTTGTTCTTCCCGTGCCACTTTCAGGTGCGCGTCCATCGGACGAAACTCCAGAAGGAGGCGCGCCTCGGTGCACTCCACCGGCGTGACAATGCAATCCAGGTGCAACGCCTCCATTCCGGGGCGCACCACCGTGAGGTTGTGTCCGGTATAGCTCCAGTTGTCGCGCAGCACATTATTGAGGGCACTGCCCAGCCCGGCGGGCTCACCGAGCAGGCGCCGCAGGGAATAGCCGACGATTTTCCGGCAACTGACCGCAAACAGGTTCTCTGCGCCCGGGTTGAGATAGCGGACGATCAACTCGTCGTCCACCAGAACCACCGCGGAAGAGAGCAGCTCAAGGCCCGAGAAGACGGAGGGAGTGATTTCAGGCTGGTCGTTTTGCATACAGAGAACTCCATGCAAGAAGCAGACCAAGTAGATGCGGGGCTTCCGGAGCACCGGAACCCCGCGATCAGGCCGCCGCTACACCCGTTGCGGCCTAGCGCAGATTGCCGATTTCACGCTTCAGCGCCTCGATATTGCGCTCATGAAGATGCACTTTGTCTTTAAAAGGCTGAAGCCGATCAAGCACTTTCTGATAGTTGCGCTCGTCTCCGTAGCGCACCGCTTCCTGCTCGGTCAGTTGTTTCTGGGCACCATCCAGAGCACGCTGTTCGGTGGCCAGCTCTTCTTCGAGAATGCGTCGACGATCGGTGTCACGCGCCTTCTGGGTGCCCGAGTCCACCCTCGGAAAACCAACACTCGCGGACGATGCACCACTTGAGGGCGCCGACGCGGCAGCCGGACGGCCGCCTCCCGGCACGGAAGACACGGCCTGGTCACGGGCCAGCGTGTTACAGCCTTTTCCGGAAGGCTTGCTGTTGGTGTAAGTCACGTGACCCGCTTCGTCGACGCACTTGAAGATGTCAGCCCTGACCAGCGGTGAGCACAGCAACGCAGCCAGCAACAGGGAAATTCGTAGAGTCATTGTCGGCACGGGGTCATCAACCAAAGGCAGGGCGAAGTGTAGGGGCCGGATCAGACAAACACAAACACCCGACGGAAAAACAAAAGGACGGGCCTGAGCCCGTCCTTGGGTAACGCACGAACCGGCCAGCAAGCTGACCGGCCCTGATCGGAACGATCAGATGGCGTAGTACATCTCGAACTCGACCGGGTGCACTTCGATGCGCAGAC